>Ga0302325_10003167_pt1 | contig 39112 bp, 43 predicted proteins | sample Palsa_T0_2_FD_201948 | JGI IMG/M metagenome (GOLD analysis project Ga0302325, IMG submission 201948) | Peat permafrost microbial communities from Stordalen Mire near Abisko, Sweden - Palsa_T0_2 | ecosystem: Environmental > Terrestrial > Soil > Palsa > Peat permafrost | place: Sweden: Abisko...
AGATCGTCTCGACTGAGGGAGTCCAGATCCGCCATAAAAACATTATGGTCCGATTCTGTTTTGGAAGTCCACAGCTTTTAAATCCGGTTGCAGGATTCCATGGCCGACTCCCGCTAATCAATTACAACAAGACAAAACTCAAGCGCGAACACTCCACTAACATCCGTAAGCGACGCCTGCATCAGAGATGAGCGGTTGGACGCCACGGTCGCAGGCGGCGATATTCCGAATGAGAACACAACCCGAGTCTATCGGCTGTTGAAAGCCATCGCCGCCAAGGCGCTCCCGCAGCAACTTCCGGCCGAACTCCGCGGCTTGCTGTGATCGCGCCTTTAGCGGCTCGTTGACGGCCGGGTTTGTTGTAGAATGGAGATTCACCGGGAGGTGAGTCTTCTCGAGTAGCAGGCGCGCTTTATCGTTCTCCGAATTTTCTCCTCCGATTTTCGGGACGGTATCGCACGGCCTTTTTTCGCTGCTATTCCCCGACGAATGCCGCATCTGCGAGCGCCCTTTGCGCCGCTTTTCGCGCGTGCCGATGTGCGCGGACTGCCTGAAAGATCCCGCGCCTCTGAGCGCCGAGTTCTTCTGTCTCAATTGCCGGACGCCCTTCCTGAACAGCTTTCCGCTGGACTCGGAGGGCCGCTGCATGCTTTGCCGGAGCGGGCGGCGGGGCTTCGACGAAGCCTTCTGTTACGGAGCGTATGAAGGCACCCTGCGGAAGCTAATCCACCTTTTCAAATATGGCGGCATCCGGCGGCTGGCCCGGCCGCTGGGCGCGCTGCTGGGCGACGCGCTGCCGCGCGACAGGCAATTCGACGTGGTGACGGCCGTGCCGTTGCACTGGCGCAGACGGTGGCAGCGCGGGTTCAATCAGTCGGAATTATTGGGAAAGGCAATCGCCCGCACGCGAGGCATTCCGGCGGTGAACGTGTTGCGCCGCCGCTCGGCGACACGGGCGCAGGCGGGGCTCAGCAATGCGCAACGGCGCGAAAATGTGGCCGGCGCTTTCCGCGCGCGGCGCAGAGTGAACGGGTTGCGGATTCTGCTGGTCGACGACGTGATGACCACGGGCGCGACGGCGGGCGCTTGCGCGCGGGCGCTGAAGCAAGCCGGGGCAAGGTCGGTTTCGCTGCTGTCGCTGGCGCGCGTGGACCGAAGATTTACAGATCAGGCGGACTTGGGCAAACGGAAGGGACCTGTTTAGATGACCAGTTTGAACAGATTGCAAAAACCGGTTCTGGTTTTGAATGCGAGTTACGAGCCGATCAACATTTGCGCGGCGCGGCGCGCGCTGGTGCTGGTGTTGAAGGGGGTGGCGTCGGCGGAAGAGGAATCCACGCAGCACATCCACTCGGCGCGCAGCGCGGTGAGGCTGCCGAGCGTGATTCGATTGCTGGAGTACCGGCGCATCCCGCACCAGACGCGGGCGCTGTCGCGCAAGAACATTCTGATGCGGGACCGCTACACGTGCCAGTACTGCCATCGCACGCTGCCTTCGGCGGAGTTGACGCTGGACCACGTGGTGCCGCGGTCGCGCGCGGGCGAATCCAACTGGGAGAACCTGGTGGCGTGCTGCAATCCGTGCAACAACCGGAAGGGCAATCGCACGCCGGAGGAGTCCGGGATGAGGCTGGCGCGGCAGCCGCGGCCTTTCAGTTTGCACACCAGCCGGCACCTGATGCGGCTGCTGGGCAAGAGCGACGAGCAGTGGCGGAAGTATCTCTTCTATTGAGGGGGGTCTGCCCCATAACTACGTTATCCTAGACGTTAAGGTCGTCGATGCGCCACAGCACCCGGTACAGATTAAACACTTTCTTTTCGTCAACCAATTTCCCCAATGGCGTAAAATGGCTGCTCATTAGCAATACCGCGGTCTTCGTGCTGAGTTACGTCGCTTACCAGGCCGGTCTCGGGAACATCTTCGGCCCGTTCGCTCTGGTCCCCAGGCTAGTGGTCTACCATTTTGCGATCTGGGAACTGGCGACCTACCTTTTCTTGCACGGCAGTATCCAGCACCTGCTCTTCAACATGCTCGCGCTATGGATGTTCGGCGTGACGCTGGAGAGAGACTGGGGGACGCGGCGGTTTCTGAAGTATTATTTTCTGTGCGGAATCGGCGCGGGGGTGTGCGACGCCACCGTGAATGCGCTGTTAGGCAACTGGAACACCAGCACGATCGGCGCATCCGGGGCGATTTACGGAGTGCTGCTGGCTTTCGGCGTGTTGTATCCGGAAGCCATCATTCTTTTCCTTTTTATATTTCCCATCCAGGCGAAATATTTCGTTATGATTATGGGCGCCATAGAACTATTGGGATCTCTAAATGTGAACAGCGGCGTGAGCAACGTCGCGCACCTGGGCGGGATGATTTTCGGCCTGATCTACCTGAAAGTGCGTTTCCCGAAGGTGGATATGTACGAGATGCGCCGCTGGTACCGCAACTACAAAATGCAGCGCGCCAAGAAGAAGTTCCAGGTGTACATGCGAAAGCACGGCTCCGGCCGCGGCCCTTGGGTGAACTGAAACCACAACGCCCCACCTCTTAACGCAAGTGTAACCTTCCCGTAACCCGAAACAACCTCGCCGTGTTGTATGCTGCGATGTCTGTGTTAATTCAAGGAGGGCATTATGGCGAGTGCGGCAACCGCAACCGTACATGCGAAGCTTGAGAAGTCTCCCAGCAAAGCAGGCATGCTGGTTTTTGCCGTGATCCTGCTATCCGGCGTCGGGTATGCCGTCATCAATCTGCTTTCGGATATTTCGGGCGTGCGCACGGCCAGCGCATTTGCGTATTTGCTTTTGGGAGTAGCGCTGCTGACCGCGCTGGGATTCGAGTTTGTGAACGGCTTCCACGACACAGCCAACGCCGTGGCCACTGTAATCTATACGCATTCGCTTGAGCCGCACGTGGCGGTGGTCTGGTCGGGATTCTTTAACTTTCTGGGAGTGGTGCTGTCGAGTGGTTTGGTGGCCTTCGGGATCATCTCGCTGCTGCCCGTAGAGTTGATTCTGCAAGTTGGCAGCGGGGCTGGCTTCTCCATGGTTTTCGCGCTGCTGGTGGCGGCGATCGTCTGGAATCTGGGCACGTGGTACTTCGGGCTGCCCAATTCCAGCTCGCACACGCTGATCGGCTCGATCATCGGAGTGGGCATCGCCAACCAGCTCATGGCCGTGAAGACGGGCACCAGCGGTGTGGATTGGGGGCAGGCGGCGAATATCGGTAAGACGCTCCTGGTCTCGCCCATCGTGGGTTTTGTGTTCGCCGGGCTGCTGTTGCTGCTAATGAAATTCGTGATTCCGGACAAACGGCTGTATCAGGCTCCCGAAGGGGATGCTCCGCCGCCGCTGTGGATCCGCGCGCTGCTGGTGCTCACCTGCACGGGCGTCAGCTTCGCGCACGGCTCCAACGACGGCCAGAAGGGCATGGGGCTGATCATGCTGATCCTCATCGGCACGGTGCCCACGGCGTACGCTTTGAACCACGCCGTGACGGCCCGGCAGTCCCAGGAATTCGTGACGGTCTCCAATCAGGCGGCCGGCGTGCTGTCGCACTACCTCTCGCCCAACGCGGTGATTGGCGATGCACGCGACGACGTGACGGCTTACATCCGCACGCGTGAATTCAATCCCAACACCATGCTGGCCCTGCGCACCCTGGTGGGCGACGTCGGCAACGAGATGGCCCTTTACAAGGAGCTCAAGCACGTGCCTGCCGACCGCACGCCGAACTTCCGCAACGATCTGTACGTGGTGAGCGAGGCGTTGCGGCTGATGCAGAGATCGGGAAAGCCCGCATTCGCCGCGGCCGACGTGGCTGTGCTTACGAATTACAAGATACATATCGACAACGCCACCAAGTTCATTCCACTCTGGGTAAAAGTGGCGGTCGCCATGGCTCTGGGCCTGGGCACTATGGTGGGCTGGAAGCGCATCGTGGTTACGGTGGGATCGAAGATCGGGAAGGACCACCTGACTTATGCGCAGGGCGCGGCGGCGGAGATCACGGCGATGGTCACCATCGGCGCGGCGGACTGGTTCGGCATGCCGGTGAGCACCACCCACGTACTTTCCTCGGGAGTGGCCGGGACCATGGCCGCCAACCACTCCGGGCTGCAATGGGGAACGGTGCGGAACCTGGCTATGGCCTGGGTGCTGACGCTGCCTGCGTCGATCATATTGGCGGGCTTTTTGTTCTGGCTGTTCCGGCATATCGGCGGGTAGCGCCGCCGTGGATCGGGATCCGTGCCTCGATTCTTTTTTGCCTGCGATACTGATAAAGTTTGATAAGGTCATATGAAGACAGGATCATGGCAACAACAGAACTGGTAAGTGTCGAGGAATACCTGCATTCGACCTTCGAACACGACGCCGAATACGTGGAGGGGAGGATTGTCCCGCGTTCCATGCCCCAAAACCCGCACAGCAAGATGCAGGTCCGCCTGGTCCGGAGGCTTTGCCCGGTAGGCGATCCGCTCGGGTATGAGGTCTGGCCGGAGCAGCGCATACGCACTCAACGTCTACCAGCGCGCTACCGTGTTCCGGACCTCTGCGTCACGCAGGGCGAGGCGTCCGAAGACGTCTTCACCGAACCGCCATTCCTCTGCGTGGAGACTCTGTCTCCCGGCGACACGGCTGTGGAGGTGTGGGCCAAGGTGCGGGAATATCTGGCCTTCGGAGTGGCCTGCGTGTGGATCGTGAATCCCAACACCGGCACGGGTGAGATCCATTCGCCAGACGGGAGCGAGCGCGCGGAGAACGGGAGATTTCGTGCCGGGGAGATTGAGGTCCGGCTAGGGGAGCTTTGATCGGCTTTCTTCCCACAGTAGATCCTGCGATCTGGCAGCGGTACCCGGAGTACCGTGCATTGAGCGTGGTCGTGCGGGACTTCCGCGCAGCGGATTCGGCTGCGATTCCGGCAATTCCGTTGCAGCCGCCTGCTTGGATGGCGGAGCACCTGGAAGCGTGGCGCGGCGCATTTCGCGCGTTCGGCGCCAATCCGAAGAAAACTCCGTGCTCGGTGGAGGCATTATGGAAGCGCGTGGAGAAGAACGGAAGCCTGCCGGTGATCGATCCCGTGGTCGACTTGTACAACGCGCTTAGCATCCGGTTTGGCGCATGCTTCGGCGGCGAAGACTTAGATCGGTATGCCGGCTTGCCCCGGCTGGTTGTGGCGCACGGGGACGAGTCGTTCGATACGGTTCGCGACGGCGCGCCGGTTGTCGAACACCCCGATGCCGGCGAGATTGTGTGGCGCGACGACCAGGGCGTGACTTGCCGCAAGTGGAATTGGCGGCAGTGCAAACGAACGGCGCTGAACCAGGACAGCCGGAATCTGTGGTTCCTCGTCGATCGCCTGCCGCCCATGCCTATCGCGGAACTGATGTGCGCCGGTGAGGAACTGGTCTCAGGATTGGCGCGCATTTCGCCGGGGATCGCACACTGTATCGATGTGCTGAAGCCGGCGCGTGACCAATAGAGGATGCTCAGGCCGCGGGAGCCGCGTTGGCCTCGGGCCCGGGATTCGCCGGCTCACGGCCTTCGCCGCAATTGCGTAATCCCTGGCGGAACGCTTCCCGCTCCTCAGGACTCATTCGCTCCCAGCGGTCCATCATGCTGCGGCGCCCATGCTTGTCGTCGCCATGCCCCCCACCGAGTCCTCCAACCAGAATCCTGGCCAGGATCAGCAGACCGAGCGCCTGCCAAAAGGTGATCGTCCGCGCAGCGAATACCGCCGGCGCCAACCAGTTCCACAGATACATCACGATAAATCCGAAGACCGCCACGGCTGCCAGCCCCACCGGGACGAGCAAGGCGATCTTCACTCCTCTTTTTACCCGTTTCTTTATCATATTCGTCCTCATGGTTTCCGATATTCGTCGTAGATGGCCTGTAATCGCCGGCGCAGGTGAATCACTGCATAGCGCTTGCGGGAGAGGAGCGTGTTCAACCCCACGCCGGTGTCGTCGGCAAGCTCCTTAAAGCTCCGGCCTTCGATCTGCTGCGCGATAAACACATCGCGTTGTTCCTTCGGCAGTTCATCGAGCGCGACATTGAGCTCATGCAGCAGCACTGCTCGCGCGTAAGCCGCTTCCGGACCGGCGTCCGGCGACGGCAGCAGATCCTCCAGCGTGAGCGCACCCTCATCGTCCGCTCTTTCCACCACTACATCTCCGAGCGCCGCCAGCCGCTTCTTCCGAAAAAAGTCTACGATCCGGTTGCGCGCCACGCGGTACAGCCACGCGCTGGCGTGCTCTACGGGGTGGATCAACCGGTAGGTCTCCACCAGTTCGTAGAGGACTTCCTGCAGAATATCCTCGGCGTCACCCGCGTCGGGCACGCGCTTCCGTACAAAGTTACGGAGACGAGCACGCTCGCGTTGCACCACCTCGGAGATCTGCCGGTTCTGCTCCGCGATCTGTTGCGGTATCCTCAGCGCTTGCTCCATCCACTGTTGTAGACGAATTACGCGGCCGGATATTGTGGGACAGGCATGTAGCGATCAGCAGAGCCGCGGCCATGGCCGCGCAGAGGATGGGGAACCAGCCGCCCGCGTGTATCAAAGCCGCGGGAGCCGGTCGTAAGTGGAGGGACTGAGGCTCAGAGTAGCGTCCCCGCAAGAGGGATCCCGTTTTGCTCCAATGGGCGTGCCTGCCCATTGTTGGGGCATCCCTCGGCGTGGAACGCGAATGCCTATTGGGTTTGCGTGGCGACGGCGGTTATGTTGAACCCGGGGGTGTTCACGACGATATCCATTTGGGTATTGTGCCTGGTAAAGACGAAAAAGTAGTTAAGCCCCGGCGATAGGCCGTCGGGATAAGAGAAGGTCACCTGGCCGATGCAGTTCGAATTCACGGAGTAAGTACCTACGCCAGGTCTCCAGTCGGCGCTGGTCGCCAGTGCACCGTTGATCATGACGTGATCCACCGAGGTCAGGTTCCCCGCGCCGTCAAAGTGCGTCAGATTCACGCCGTTAACGGGGCCGACGACTGGCCCAGCTACGATCGCCCCCGTGATCGTAATCGCGTAGTCTCCGGAGAGGCTGGCGTTGTTGCAGGTTGTTTGCGCGTGCGCCGGGAAAGCCGAGACGGCTCCCAGGACCAATAGAACAGCTTGTAGATGCGTTGCGAGTGTCATTTTGAGTTTCCTTATTCTGGGGCCGCTTGAGCCTTTCTTGGCTGGCTACCCTCGTCGATCATCGTCTTTGTGGAGTCCGTTCTCAATGCCCCACGTGTGGAATCTGGCTTCCCCCGTAATACGTGGATTGCAGGAGGCTTACGCCGCCAGCTTCCCCGTCCGGGCCGGGCCGCAGTTTGGTGAAGGCCGCGGGGAATGTGGCGCTCCGGTATAATAGGCCGAGCAGTACGGACTTAGTTGCCCGCATTCCAGGCGCGGCAGCGGAAGGAATACGTGGACAGGGCGGGAGATTCGCCGACGATCTGTTTCGGAGTCTTCGAACTCGACCTCCGGACGCGTGAATTGCGGAAGGCCGGCGGGAGGGTCCGGATCCAGGAGCAGCCCTTGTGCGTGCTGGTTTCGCTCCTCGAACGACCCGGCGAACTGGTGACGCGCGACGAATTGCGCCAGAAGCTTTGGCAATCCGACACCTTCGTCGATTTCGAAACGGGCCTGAACAAGGCGATCACCAAGATTCGTGACGTGCTCGGCGACTCCGCGGCCTCGCCACGGTTTGTCGAAACCTTGCCGAAGCGCGGGTATCGCTTCATTGCGCCGGTTGAAAAGCTGGCGTCGGAGCGGATGGCGCCCACTCCGGCCATGCCCGGGGCGATACCCCCGGAGGTCCGCGCTGCCCCAGCCGCGGAATCGCCACGGAGCGCTTTCGGTTACGGCGGCTGGGCGAAGTTGGCCGGGGCCGGACTGGCCGTCCTCCTGCTTCTTGCCGTAATCGCATGGCTCCGCTGGTCACGCGTCAGCCCTCCCGCCCGAATGCGATCCATTGCCGTGCTTCCCCTCGATAACCTCTCCGGCGATTCCAATCAGGAATACTTCGCCGACGGAATCACCGACGAGCTGATCACCGATCTGGCGCAGATCCACTCGCTTCGGGTTATCTCGCGGACGTCCGTGATGCAATTTAAGCGCACGAAGAAAAACCTGCCCCAGATTGCCGCCGAACTCAACGTCGATGCGGTTATCGAGGGTTCGGTGGTGCGTTCGGGTAATAACGTGCGCGTCACGGCTCAGCTTCTCGATGCCCGCCAGGATCGTCATCTCTGGGCTGCCAGCTACGAACGCGAAATGACCGACATCCTCGGGCTGGAGGCACAGGTGGCCAAAAGCATCGCCGATCAGGTGAAGGTGAAACTTACGCCGGAAGAGGACGCCAGGCTCGCCAAACGGCGTCCGGCCAATCCCGAGGCCTTCGATGCCTTGTTGAAAGGGCGGTTTCTTTGGAACAAGAGGAACGCCGCGGCAGCGGAGAAAGCCATCGGCTATTTCCGTCAGGCGGCCGGAATAGAGCCTGGCAATGCCGAGGCATGGGCGGCGCTGGCGGGTTGCTACGCATCGCTGGGCGCGGACATTGGCTCCGTAGACCCTGCCAAGGCGGCGCCCGAAGCGCGCGCGGCGGTGGCAAAGGCGCTCGAACTCGATCCTAACCTTGCGGAGGCGCATGGCGCTCTCGCCAGAATCAAGCTTTGGTACGACTGGGATTGGACTGGGTCGGAACGGGAGTTCCGCCGGGCAATCGAGTTGAACCCCAATGACGCCAGGAATCACCTGGCGTACTCACAGAACCTTCAGGTGCGGAAGCGCTTCGCTGACGCCCTTGCAGAAAACAAACGCGCTATCGATCTCGCCCCGCTCGATATTCTAGGCTCCATGCATCTGGCATGGCTCTACTTCGACGCTCGCGAGGCGGATAAGACAGTCGCGCAAAGCAAGCGCGTACTGGAGATGGACCCGGGTTTTACCGGCGCCTACCTTTACGTCGCGCGCGGTTATGAACTGCAAGGGAAGTGGCCCGAAGCGATCGCGGCTTATGAACAGGCGAGGGACACGTATAGGGTGCCATATCTGGCGGGCGTCGCCCGCGCTTGGGCGGCTTACGGAAACAGGCGGCAAGCTGAAGGTGCCTTGGCGAAACTCACAGAATTCTCAAAACAGAACTATGTCTCTCCGCTCAGGTTCGCGGGGTATTACGTAGCACTCGGAGATCGAGATCGGGCGTTCCTGTGGCTGGAAAGAGGTTATCGGCAGCGGGCGCCGGGTCTGATCGAACTGGAAGTCAGCTATGTATGGGACAATCTGCGAACAGACCAGCGATTCCACTCGCTGGAACGGCGTGTCGGGTTCTGACCGCGGATTCGCGGCGGAAAACGGCAGTCAATCCGAACGTTTCGTGACAATCAGCAAGGCCGCCGCCGCGACTGCGCACAGAATGGGGAACCAGTCGCCATAACGCGTATAGAACGTGCGCTCCCGGATGTAGCTGAAGCCTGTGCGCGAGGCGGCCTCCACGTACAGCGGCAAGATCGCGCGCAGGCGGCCGGCGGGATCGATGGTGCCCATGATGCCGTCATTGGTCGAGCGTAGAATCCAGCGACCGTGAACGATCAGCAGAGCCGCCGCCGTCGCCGCGCACAGGATCGGGATCCGGTCGCCGTGGCCCGTGTAGGATGCCCATGGCGGACGGCGCGCGCTGGCGCAGAGCCTGGCGTGCTTCCGCCATTATGGATCTAGCTCGATAGTTAGGGTACAGCCCGGTCGGGGGATCAGCCGAAATAGTTCAGGGCGAAAGAGTCTGGCGGATCCTTCGGCGTCCGTTCTGATGCCCAGCCCGCAGGCCCAGTTCTCGTCGCTCGCTATCTCGCGCGGAAACAATGTCGGCGAGTAGGAGAACTCGGAATACGGTACTGGGCGACCGTAACTATCGACCTGCGTGACCCTGCAGGAAGGGCCGAGGGCTACGGTTACCTCAGTTTCGCCCCAAAGAGCGTCCTTCTCGGCGATCACGACCGGCTCCGGGAAAGGAAGCGACCCGAACACGAGCCTCCACCCGTCCGACCTGCGCCGAGCTGACGCGTCGCAGAGGGTGAGCCAGAATCGGCCCGCCCGTGGCCGCAGTCCGGGATAATCAATCTCGTCCTCGCATAGAGTGCCGAGCTCGGTGTTGGCAACTCCCAGCCAGAGGTGGGGCGGCTCTGGAAGGAGCTGGGAGCGCCCCGTCTCGAAGGTGTAATCTGCGCAGACCAGCCTCAGTCTCAGCGGTCCTCCAGGGGGTTGGGGAGATCTGCTGGCGTTGGGCCCAGGCTCGGCGGGACCGCCGCAAGTTCATCCCCTCGAGGGGGACGATCCGACTGCGGGGGCTCGCACCGGTGGGGCGGATCCACGAGCGCCATCGGCCCCAGCGGGGTACCCCCCGGTACGGGATCGGGGGCACAGGCAGGCGCCCCTACCGACGCACCTACGCAGACCTGGGTGCTCCCGATTGTAATCTGAACTCCGGTCCATAGTATAACCGGCGGCTTACCCCATGTTAGGATGCCAAGGGTGTTGCAAGCCGTGTTTGGCGCGCACCGCGTGTAGTAGATGCTGCCCATGATATTGGCTTGGTAATAGTACGCAACGATGTTGATTAGTGGGTTGGTGATGGTGGTGTCGGTATCCAGGAATAAGCCGGCCACCGAACAGTCTCCCTGCTGGTTGTCGTTGGATGACCAAGTGCCGCTCTCTCCGTCGATGGCGAGGCTGGCCTCACACTGGAGATCCACGGCAGTGTCGGCGGATACTTAGACTGAAAGGTGCACGAGGCGGTCCGCCCCGACGGGCTCGTGGCCGTGACCGTCTGGCTGTAGGTATGGGTAGCCGACGCGCATTCGGCGTAATGCGACTGGCAGAACGCGGTGTTGGCCATGCTAACCTGCATGACGCCAGTAGCGTAAAAGTTTGTGCCGTCGGTCGATGGCGTCGTGTAGATATCTACCGATTGGGCGAGCGCGCCCCCCGCACAGAGAACGGCCACACACCAGAGCCTGAGCGTCGCGGGCATTGTAAACACCTCCTTGTTGACTCAGTTGTGGTTCATGGGCGGGTAGGGTGCCCGCTTCATGTACCTCTCTTGGCCGCGCACGTATGTCAGCAGGGTCTGGAAACCCTCCCGGCTCATCTTTGCGCCCAGGGAATTGACGGCAGCTTGCGCGACCTTGTCAAGCGACGCCTGTGGCGATGCGGCCATGGCGTTAAGCAACGCGGTCTTGAAATCGGAGATCCCCTGGACCAGCACGCCCTTGTCGGCCGCGCCGAGGCCGAGGGGCTGAAGTTTAGCGTCTTGCGTGTCGATGTTCTGGGCTGCCGCCGAGAAAAAGAGCCGGAACGCAACAACATCCGGAATAAGGTCGGGGTTGACGGAGCCGTCTATTATCCCGGATTGCGCATGTGGTTGGCCGCTCTGGAACCCTGGGGCGGTCCATGGTGCGCAAAGGAGCAGCAGCGGGAAGAGTAAATATCGCAATGCGAACCCCTTACCAGAGGTCCTCAGTATGTAGTTACGGGATCTTAATGTCAAGGAAATTGTGACGAATCGAATTGTGAGCAGTGCGATTTGACACAGCTTATTGCCTCTCTTACATCGAGCGGCCGTTGTTCACATATCACCAGCATCAGCACTCACGCATCCGATCGATCCGATCGAGCCCGCTTCGCGACGATGGTGACGATCAGCAGAGCCGCCGCCACCACCGCGCACAGGATGGGGAACCAGTCGCCGTAGCGCGTGTAGAACGTGCGCTCCCGGATATAGCGGAAGCCGGTGCGCGAGGCGGCTTCCATGTATAGAGGTAATGTCCCGCGCAGGCGGCCGGCGGGATCGATGGTGCCGGTGATGCCGTCGTTGGTGGAACGCAGGATCCAGCGCCGGTTCTCGGCCGCGCGCATGCGCACAATTTCCAGATGCTGCATGCGCGCGGCGCTCTTGCCGAAGTAGCCATCGTTGGAGATGTTGAACAGCACCTCGGCGCCGTCCGCCACGAAGCGCCGCACGAAATTCGGGAACACGGATTCGTAGCAGATGAAGGCTCCCAACTTGTGACTATCGATGGGCGACACGACCACCTGCTTGCCGGGCGTAAAATCGCCTGCCTCGGTGGTGATGCGTTTGACGAAATCGAAGGGCCAGGGAACGAACTCGCCAAATGGCACTAGGTTAACTTTGTCATATCGGGTGACGAGGCGGCCGTCCGGCGAGATCAGGATGGCCGAGTTGAGGTACGCGCCTTGCGGCGTGCGCGCCACCACCCCCAGCAGAAGATTGGTATTGGCGAGGCGCGCCAGATCGGCGACGTAGCCGCGAAAACGCGGGTCCGCATCATAGTAAAGCGGGGCAGGCACTTCGGGCCAGACGACCAGTGCGGGCTGCTCGTTGCCGCCGGTCAGAACTGTGCGCAGGGAGAGCGCCACCAGGTTGCGCTGCATGCGGTCAACCGATTCCGGGGTCCATTGCGTGTCTTCGGAGATATTGGGCTGCACCAGGACGGCGGTTTCGCGGCCGCGCCGGGCGTCGGGCAGCGCGGGCAGAAAGATCAGAAAGGGCAGCGGGAGCAGCCACAACAAGTGCATGCGCGGCCTGCCAAGCACCGCCAACGCTATGGCGGTAGCCATCAACACGAAGACGAACGATAGGCCGTAGACGCTGGTTAAGGGCGCCAGACGCATGGGCAACCCCATATCGATGCCGGCATTGCCCAGCGCCAGCCAGGCGAAACCGAGCGACCCGTGCGTGGCTTCGATGGCGACCCATAGCGCGGCCACCGCGGGCGCGGCCCACCAGCGCCGCATCAAGATGCCGGCCAGCATGGCGAATACGCCCATGTGCAGCGCTTTGATCAGGCAGAACAGCAGAAACGCGAGCCAGGCCAGCACCGGGCTGAGGCCGCCGTAGAGGGCCAGCACGTCCCGGATCCAATAGCAGACGCCGAACCAGTAGACCACGCCGGCGACCTGACCCAGCAGAAAGCGGCGCCACGGGCGCGGCTCGCGCACTACGGCTACCAGCAGGGGCGCCAGCGCCACCGGCGCGCACCACACCAGATTGAAGCGCGGAACGGCCAGGATCAGAAGGATGGCGGTGAGCAGCGCGCCGAGGTACTTCAATTCTCGACCGCTCGCCGACTCTCGAGGCTCGGCAAAGAACCGCGCGCTTCGGCGCTGACCTGGTCGGCCATGTAAGAGCTGCGCACCAGCGGGCCGCTGAAAACCATTTGGAAGCCGATGGACAGGCCGTAATCGCGGTACCGATCGAACTGCCGCGGCTCAATGTAGGCGGCTACCGGCAAGTTGCGGCGGGTGGGCTGGAGATACTGGCCGATGGTGGCCACGGCGGTCCCGGCGGCGCGCAGATCGCGCAACACGGCGTGTACTTCGTCTTCGGTTTCGCCTAGCCCGGCCATCAAGCCGGACTTAGTCAGGATATCGGGGCGATAGCGGCGCGCGAAATCCAGCACATCGAGCGACTGCCGATAATCGGCCTGCGGGCGAACGCGGCGGTAGAGCCGCGGCACCGTCTCAATGTTGTGATTGAAGACGTGCGGGGCGGCATCCAGGACGCGAGCCACGGCCTGCAAGTCGCCGCAAAAATCGGGCGTCAGCACTTCCAAGCGGGCGTCCGGCAAGGCGCGGCGTAACTGGCGCACGGTTTCCGCGAAATGCGCGGAACCGCCGTCGCCGAGATCGTCGCGATTCACGCTGGTGATCACCACGTAGCGCAACTGCATGGCGGCGGCCATGCGCGCGACGTTGGCGGGCTCGGCTGCATTGAGGCGCATGTCCTGTTTGGCGGGCGAGCCTTTCGGCACCGAACAGAATCCGCAGCCGCGGGTACACAGATTGCCGAGGATCATGAAGGTGGCCGCGCCGCGGGCGAAGCATTCGTGGATATTCGGGCAGCGCGCCGATTCGCAGACTGTGTGCAGATTGAGCTGCCGCAAGCCGGCCTTGAGGCGGTGCAGCGCTTCGTAATGCGTGGCGCTCTTGCGAGCCCATTCTGGCAAGCGCCGCGGCGCGCTACCGATATGCACTAGGGGACCGTCATGTGACGATTGTGTCATGTAGTGGGGCGGTCCCCCTGGACCGCAGCCGACGCCCTCATCGGCCTGTTGCCATTGTCGAAGAGCCGGTCCAGGGGGAACGGCGCAGACCAGTGCGCTGACCAAGGGGGTCTGCCCCACTTTATCTTTTCACAAAGGGCTGGAAGCCCAGACGTTCGAGCTCCGCTTTGGCTTGTCCGAGTTTGCCGAGGTCCGCGTACGGCCCCACCAGCACGCGCGTCTTGCCTGGGGGACCAGGCGACAACACGGCGGGGAAGCCTTTATCCTTAAGCGTTTTTGCGACTGTCTCGGCCACGTCCTGTTTGACCGCGGCGACCTGCAGGTAGGTTTCGCCAGGGGTCGGCTCGCCAGCGGCGGGAGCAGCAGCCGGGGGCGGCGCGTTTTTGGCGACCGATGGCTGCGCGGGCTGAGTCACAGGTTGCGGCTCGCCGGCTGGCGGGTCGACGCCGGCATCGTCCTGAGGCGGTCCCGCAGCAGCCGCTGGCGGATTCTGCGGCGCGGGAGCAGTCCCGCCAGACGGCTGCGGGCGGGCGCCAAAGGCCGCCGCACCCCCGCTGTTTTGATCGCGGCTCGCGGCTAGTTGGCTGGCGGGCGTAGAGTTGCGGCCCACGATATATCCCATTACGAAAAACACCGCGAACAGGATCACCACAATGAAAAACCCGCTGAGCAACTGCCGATTGCCCAGCACCATTTCGAATTCGCCCGTCTCGGTATTCTTCATGGATTAGCCGGTTTGGATGGTTCGCCCAGCTTGCTCAGTGCGCGCTCCAAAGATGACAGTATATCCAGCGGCAGAGGGAAAACGATGGTGGTGTTCTTCTCGGTGCCGATTTCCACCAGCGTTTGCAGGTAGCGCAACTGGATCGCCACGGGCTGTTCCTGGATGACCTTGGCGGCCATGGAGAGCTTCTCGGCGGCGCTGTATTCGCCTTCGGCGTGGATGATCTTGGCGCGCCGCTCTCGCTCGGCCTCGGCCTGGCGGCCGATGGCGCGGATCATCTGATCGGGCAGATCCACCTGCTTCACCTCGACCACGGTCACCTTCACGCCCCATGGCGAGGTGTGCTGGTCGAGGATGGATTGCAGCCGCAAGTTGAGCTTATCGCGCTGGCTCAGAAGCTCGTCGAGTTCCACCTCGCCCAGCACGCTGCGCAGCGTGGTTTGCGCCAGTTGCGACGTGGCGTTGAGGAAATTGGCGACTTCCACGATCGCCAGACGCGGCTCAAGCACCCGAAAGTAAATGACTGCGTTCACTTTCACGGTCACGTTGTCGCGGGTGATGACGTCCTGCGGCGGGACTTCCAGAGTTTCCACGCGCAATGAAACGCGCACGATGCGGTCGATGGGAGCGAAGACCAGAATGACGCCCGGTCCTTTGGGTTGATCCAGCAGACGGCCCAGCCGGAAGATGACGCCGCGCTCATACTCGCGCAGGATCTTAATGGAGGAGATCAGGTACAGCACCACGATGACGATGACGATCGTAGTGAAGCTGGTGAAGTCGATCATGTTGGGGCTCCGTTCAGTGGGGGGATGGGTTCCACGATGAGTTTGAGTCGGTCAATGGCAACCACGTGCACGCGGTCGCCGGCGGCTACCTGGGCCGGCGACACGGCATTCCAATATTCGCCTCGGACAAAGATCTTACCATCGATCTTGCCGTCCGGCGCCAGCGGCGTGACGGCCGTGCCGATTTCACCGATCATGCCTTGCGTGCCTGTCACTACCTTATTGCGGCGCGCGCGCAGCACCAGCGAGAGCAGCAGCATGGTGATGAGCGAGAAGGGCAAGGCCAGCGCGATGGCGGTGGAGAGATGAATGCGCATTTCGGGCACTGGGCTGTCGATCAGCATCACCGCTCCCAGCACCATCGATAGCGCCCCGCCCGCGCCCAGAACGCCGTGCGTGGCGAATTTGGCCTCCAGAATAAACAGCGCGAACGCCAGCAGCAGCAGCGCCGCACCCAGCCAGTTGATGGGCAACACCGAAAGCGCGGAGAGCCCTAGCAGGGCCATGATCGCGCCCAGGATGCCGGGCACGATCAGACCGGGCGAGGTGAACTCCACGTAAATGCCGAGCGCGCCCAGCACCAGCAGAACCAGCGCCAGGTTGGGGTCGCTGATGGCCGACATGATTTTCTGGCGGAGATTTCTTTCGTAGACTTCGATGGTGGCGCCGCGCGTGTGCAGCACGGTGCGGGTTCCATCCAGGCGGGTGACCTCGCGGCCGTCGAGTTTGTCCAGCAGATCCCGATCGTCGTTCGCCACCAACTCGATCAGATGGTTGTCGAGCGCTTCCTTGTCGGTGAACGATTGGCTCTCGCGGATGGCCTTCTCGGCGAGTGCGCTATTGCGGCCGCGCTTGGCCACGATGCTGCGCAGAGACGCGGCGGCGTCGTTCTCGACCTTCTGCTTCATGATCGGATCCATCTCGCCGCCCATTAGCACGGGATGCGCAGCGCCGGTGTTGGTGCCCGGCGCCATGGCGGCGACATCGCCGGCCTCCAGGATGAAGAAGCCCGCGGAGGCCGCGCGCGCGCCGCTGGGCGCTACGTATGTGACCACCGGCATGGGCGCGGCCACGATCTTCTCGATGGATTCGCGCATGGCGTCCATGAGACCGCCCGGCGTATTCAAGCGCACCAGCAGCACCGCGGCGCCTTCTTGTTTGGCTTGTTGGATGGCGCGCGACAGGATCTCCGCGGTTACCGGATGGATCATGCCATCCAGGTCCACGGCCAGCACCCGGGGCGCCGCAGCCTTCGAATTTGCTGTTGTCAGCGCCAGCAGGAGCAGACTTGCCAATCGCGATCGCACTATAACATTACTATACCGCTGTTGAGACACCCGCCTGAAACCCGGTCTGAAACGTCACGGCTCTCGAAATTGTGATGGAATTGATAAAAACTTTTTGCGGCGCGCGCGGTGAAGTTTGGTAAAATTGAGGAATCAAGTTGAAGTTCTAGGGAGAAATACCTTGTATGGCAACCAAAAGAAGTAGCAGTTTCGAGCCTGTAGTGTCTTCCGGCGCCGCTCCAGCGCGTGCCAAAAGTGCCGTAACACGTAAGCATAGGAACTCCGCTGTAACAGAGAGATCCGAGAATGCCCTAGCCCCTCCGTCGGCGGCATCCCCCAGTCCGGCGTTCGATCACATCGCCCAACTAGCATATTCGTATTGGGAAGCGCGCGGTTATCAAAGCGGCTCTTCCGAAGAAGACTGGCTGCGCGCAGAGCAAGAGTTGCGCGCGGGCCTGACCATGTCAGTCGCAAACTAAGCAGAAGGCTAGTTTGCTTACGCTGTAAGTCAAGTTACTTATATTTGCGCAGAACGGCTAGAAGGCGCCCCTGTATCTGCACGTCCGCTGCCGGCACGACGATCGGCTGCAGGGCGGCGTTGGCGGGCTGCAGCCGAACCTTGCCTCCGGGTTCGCGATAAAAACGCTTGAGGGTGGTCTCGGCGCCTTCCACGAGCGCCACCACGATCTCGCCATCGCGCACTTCGCTGGCGCGCTCGAGCAGCACCATGTCTCCATCGCAAATATGATCGCCGATCATCGACTCGCCGCGCACTTCCAGTGCGAAGGTACCGGGGTGTCCCACGAAATCGGCAAAGCTGAGGGTGGCGCGCTGCTCGACCGACTCCACAGGCACTCCGGCGGCGATGCGCCCGAGCAGCGGAATCTCCAGCGCGGCGGCCTCCCGATGGCGGCGGTTCTCCTGCACGTATTTGGGGCCTAGCTCCAGCGAGCGGCTTTGGTTGAAGCCGCGCTTCAGATAGTTCTTGGCGGTCAGCGCGGATATGTGCTTATGCACGGTGGCCAGCGAAGCCAGGTTGAGGCCTTGCGCCAGTTCTTCGTAGCTGGGGCTGTAGCCGTTGTCATCGACGAATTTCGCGATCAGATCGAGCACTTGCTTTTGGCGGCGGGTTAGGGCCATTGGAGCATTCCTCTCTGTCTATTGTGGGCGAAGAAAAAGGGAAATGCAAGCGGCAAGTAAAATTTGCGCATAATGTGGGTAGTTCATGACACCTCAAGTCCAAATCTGGATGCCCACGATTCTGGCGCTGTTTGGCAGCCTGCTCGCGGTGGTGTTTACCGCCTGGTTGAACACCAAGGCTCTAAGTTCTCAAATCGAAGCGTTGCGCGCGGAGACGCGGCAGGTTTTGCCGAACTGCGTTTCGATTTCCATACCGAGATTTCGCAGTTGACGCGCCGCGTGGAGCGCCTTGAAGAGCAGCGCAGCCTGGTCCGCCCGTAGGCAGTGTGGAAGTAGCCGTATTAATGTGAATGTTCATCCCGCCTCAAGTCCAAATCTGGATGTCTACGATTCTGGCGCTGTTCGGCAGCCTGCTCCTGGTCGTGTTTACCGCTTGGTTGAACACCAAGGCTCTAATGCGCCACAAAAAGCCGAGCGCCCAGATCGAAGCGTTGCGGGCGGAGACGCGACAGGCTTTGCCGAACTGCGCCTCGATTTTCATGCAGAGATTTCACAGTTGACGCGCCGCGTCGAGCGGATTGAAGAGCAGCGCAATCTGGTCCGTCTAAAGCCTACTTCACCAATGCCGCCCGCGTTTCCCGCAAAGTATTCGCCAACGATTCGCGCGGCAGAGTGGTAATAATAGGCTCTATCAGCCAGCCCAGCCCGCCCGGTATGCCGCGGGTCAGCGAAATGGCTTCACACTCCACGAATACGCCGCCGTCGCGCTCCTGGAATCTCCAGTAAGAGTACAGCCGCCACAGAAAGCCATCGTCTTTGCCCGGCGGCAAGAGGCGCTCGTCCCGTTTGCCGGCGTTCTGGACTTCCGCAATGCGCGTGCTATAGGCGTGGCTGTAGCAGCGGCCGCCATCCAAAGGAAGGTAGCGCACGTCGTAGTCAGTATCCAGGATCACAGTAATGACATTCTGCTTCATCAACCGCATGTAGACCTGGAAGTCGTTTCCATGGCGGCTGACCAGGCGCGAAGCCAGCACTTCAGGCTTGTAGTTGTCTTGATTGTGGTCGTAATCCTGAATGAGCGCGAGAGTCTTTTCCAGCGTGACGCCCGGAATGAATACCGCGCCAATCCAATCGTGGATCAATCCGCCGGGAACCGCAAAGGTGTCCTGGATGCCACGATTCGCGATCGCCAGTTGACCCTGGCGGACCCGATCCACTCGCCGCGGTTCTTCGTCCACCCACAGAAACTTGCCGGCGGGGAGCACGCGCTGCTCCAGACGCGCCTCGCTTTCGCGAATGTACCGCTCAAACGCCTGCAAGGTTTCCGGCTTCAGATCCACCGCCCACGCGCCGGAAACGCAGAAACCGTACAGCACCCACGCGGCGGCCAGTCTCATCGGGAGTCTCCCTGGCCGTGCATATAAATGGTCCGGGTGGGAAAGGGCATATCGATCTTTTCCTGGCGCAGGCGTTTCAGGATGCGCTTTCGCAGCTCGTGGCGCACGCGGAACTGAACGGCGAATTCCTGCACGCTGTACGCGAGCGTGAATCCCAGCGACCAATCGCCGAAGCCGGGATCGAAGGTCACGGCGGGCGCCGGCTCGGACAGCATGCCGGGGATTTCGCGCGCGGCGGTCTGGGCTTCTTCGAGCAGCACCCGCTCAATCCGGTCGGGGTCGCAGTCGTAACCTACGCCGATCTGAATGGATGCCCCCACCCGCTTTTCCGGCAAATTGAAATTCGTGACGATGGCCTGTCCCAGCTTGCTGTTCGGAATGATGATCATGTTGTTGGCCAGCGCCCTGATCGTAGTGCTGCGCCAGCCGATATCTGTGACGTAACCCTCCTCGCCGGTGTTGAGGCGGATGTAATCGCCCAGCCGGACCTGGCCGGCTACGGCGATATAAAAGCCCGCGAACAGGTTCGACAGAGTATCCTGCAGGGCCAGCGCCACGGCCAGGCCGCCGACTCCCAGGGCCGTCAGAATAGGTGTGATCGAGATGCCCCACAGGTTCAGCAGCACCAACAGGCCGAGGATCACCACCGCGAGTTGTGCGAGCGTTTGCGATAGCGTAGTGACGGGCAGCGCTCCCGGAATACCGCTGCCGTGGAACCGGATGAGGTCGCCGGCCAGGCGCGAGCTGATGATAGTGAGCGAAAGGATCCAAAGCGCCAGCAAGATCCTGCCTATCCACAGGGTCGACCGCGGGGGCAAGTCCGACGATTGCATGGCCAGGTGCGTGCCGAGGATCAGCACCCAGATCATGAACGGACCCATCAGGGCATTGATGACGATCTGGGGCGCGGGCCCTTTGCTGCGCGCCGCCCAAGGACGCAACAGCCGCGCGATTACGCGTTTGAGGGCGTAACCGGCTGCCAGCGTCAGCGCCAGGACGCAAAGCGGAACGATCAGTTGCTCCCAGTGTCGCGCCAGAAAGTGTTCGACCGCGGGCCATCCGCTCATCTCAGCTTCCATCATACCCGCCCGCGCGCTTCGGTCTGCACGCGCCAAGCTTAGATTGCGTCAATCGTTTGTGCGGGTATTTCCAATTTTGCTGGCGTTGGCGCTTGGCGCCAGCGTGTGGGCCTCGGAGGCGTCCAAGCTTTACAAAGCCGGACGCAAGGCCGAGAAAGCCGGCGAGATCGCACGCGCCTATCTGCTGTACTCGGAGGCGGCGGCGCTGGAACCGAACAACCACCTCTATTGGTCGCGCAGCCAGGCTTTACAAACGCAGGCGGCGTTGGAGTCCAAGGTGATGCCGCGGGCTGAGGCGGAGGCGGACGAGGATGCCGCGCTGGAACCGGATGAACCGACGCTGCCGGCCGTCACTGCATTAGACCTGGCGGAAGCGCGCAAACCCCTGCCTCCCACCAAGCTGAACGCCGCGCCGATTCTGAAAGACTTCGATCTTCGCGCCGATGTCAAGACCGTATTCGAAACCGTGGCGCACGCCTACGGGCTGGATTGTGTTTTCGATGGAGACTACCACCCTACCCAGACGATCCGCTTTCAGATGGATCAGGCAGATTACCGCGAAGCTCTGCACGGGTTGGAGGCAGTGACTGGCTCGTTTCTGGTGCCGATTTCCGATCGCCTTTTCATGGTGGTGAAAGATACCGTCCAAAAGCGAAAAGAGGAGGAGCCATACGCGGCCGTGATTATTCCGCTGCCGGAGCTTACCACGCCGCAGGATCTGACCGCCATGGTCACCGCCGTGCAACAGGCCTGCGGCATCCAGAAGGTGGCCTGGGATAGCAAGGCCAATATGGTGTTGATGCGGGATGCCGTCTCGAAGGTCCTGCCGGCGCAGCAGCTTTTCCATGACCTGCTTTATCCCCGCGCGCAGGTGCTGGTGGAAATGGACTTCCTGGAGGTGACCAAGAGCAGCGAGTTGAACTACGGCCTGCCGCTGCAGAGTTCCTTCCCGCTGTCGTCTTTTAGTACCTTCATGCAGAATGTGCCGCAACTCGCGCAGAACATCTCCGGCATGCTGCGTTTCGGCGCCGGGCCGGCTCTGATTGGAATCGGCGTGGCGAACCTGCAATTGGTGGCGTCGCTCACGCGTGCCGACAGCCAAACTCTGCTGCATGCCAGCACGCGCTCCGTGGACGGCCAGCCGGCCACCATCAAAGTCGGCCAAAAATATCCCATCCTGACCGGCGCTTTTGTGGGCACGAGCGGTATCAGCAACACGTCCGGTCCCCTTGGATCGAGCACCTACCAGCCGCCGCCTTCCTTCACCTTTGAGGACCTGGGCCTGTCGCTGAAAGCCACGCCTCACGTGCATGGCACGGAGGAAGTGACCCTAAGCATAGAAGCCGAATTCAAAGTGCTCGGCGGCACGGCTGCAAACGGAATTCCGATCATCTCAAACCGGTCCGTGAAGTCGGACGTGACACTCAAGATGGGGGAGTGGGCGGTGGTGGCGGGCTTGATCGACGATGAAGACGCCCGCAGCATTGCGGGAATTGCGGGGCTGGCCCGCATCCCGCTGATCGGACCGCTGACGAGCAACACCACTCACAACAAAAGTTTCGATCGCGTGTTGATCCTGCTCCGGCCCACGCTGCTGACTCCGCCGCCGGACAATTCGTTGACTCACGTTTTTCGGATGGGCGCGGAAGTGCGGCCGTTAACGCCCTTATAATAAGTCAGGAGTCGGAAGACGGAAGACGGACGCCGGCGTTATTCTGACTTCTGACTCTGTCTTCTGCTCTATCGCCTCTGACACTTAGCGCAATAGTGCGTGCCGCGTTGGGCGACGAGTGTTCGCCGGATGGGCGCGCCACAAGTCACGCACGGCTCGCCGGTGCGCTGGTAAACGCGGTGCTCGAACTGGAAGAAGCCGCGGCGTCCTTCGGCGTCCACATAGTCGGAAATCGAGGAGCCGCCCTTCTCGATGGCCTGCGTTAAAACCTCCACAATAGCCCCGTGCAGCCGTTTGACGCGCTCCGGGCGCAATCGCGCGCCGATAGCCAGCGGATGAATGCCCGCCCGGAACAGCGCCTCGTCGGCGTAGATGTTGCCCACTCCGCGGACGAAGTGCTGATCCAATAGTACTGACTTGATGCGCGCCTTGCGCCGCTTGAGCCGCTCGGCGAACTCCGCGATGGTCACCTCCAGCGGTTCCGGACCCAGCTTCTCCACGCGGGCCGGCAAGCCGTGACTGACTTCGATCTTTCCAAACTGGCGTTGGTCTTCGTAGCGCAGCACGCCTCGATCCAGGTGCACCACCGCGTGCGTGTGGCGTCCGGGTGTGCCGCCTAAGAGTAGCTTGCCGGTCATGCCGAGGTGTACCACCAGGCAGTGCCCGGCATCCAGATCGATGACGATGAACTTGCCGCGCCGCCGGATGCTGCGAATACGCCGCCCCGCCAGCGTCGCGCTCATCTCGTCCGGGTCGCCGCGCAAAATACGCTGACAGGTAAACTCGGCGGAGACGATGCGCCGGCCCACGATGCGGGCGATCGACCGGACCACCGTTTCGACTTCGGGGAGCTCAGGCACGTTCGGGCACTTCGAGCAGGATGTCGTCGCCCTCGACTTGCACTGCGTAAGTGGCCACCTTCTGGCTGGGATCGAAGTCGTTGGCGCCGGTTTGGCAGTCCCACTCCCAGGCGTGCCAGGGGCAAACGACATAATTCCCGTGCACGGCGCCTTGCCCCAACGGGCCGCCGCGGTGCAGGCACGTTCCGCTAAGCGCGGTAACGCGTCCGCCGACGTTGCAAAGCGCGTACGTATCGTTCCCCACCGTGACCTCGGTAACCGAATCGGCGGGCAGTTGCGAGAGACTGGCGACTTTGACGAATGACATGGCTTAAATGACGTTTAGATCACGCTTAGACCATTTTACTCAACTGCCGGGCGGCAATCAGGATGGGATCCCACACGGTGGCGAATGGCGGCGCATAAGCGAGGTCCAACTGCTCCAGATCCTCGACGCGCATGCGATTGTGGAGGGCCGTGGCGATCACGTTGATGCGCCCCTCGACGCCGTCTTCGCCCCACACCGATCCGCCCAGCAGACGGCCCGATCCGGAGTCCGCCACCAGTTCCACCGTGATGGGCTTGCCGTCGAAATAGCCGGGACGGCTGGGCGCGGTGATGCGCGCGGAAAGTGGCGAGAATCCCTCGCGCCGCGCTTGATCGATTGACAGGCCGCTGAACGCCACGCCCATGCCGAAGATGTTGACGATAGCCGTGCCCACGATACCGCCGATTCGCTCGCGCCGTCCCGCGGCGTTGGCGCCCGCCACGCGTCCCATCTTGTTGGCGGTGGTGCCCAAGGGAATGTAGACCGGCCGTCCGGTGACCAGGTGTAGCGCTTCCGCGCAATCGCCCGCGGCGTAGACGCCCGGCAGGTTGGTCTCCATGCGATCGTCCGCGCGAATCGCGCCGGTGCGCCCCAACTCAACGCCGGCTTCCGCCGCGATCTCGACGTTGGGCCGCAGCCCGATGGCCAGGATCGCCAGGTCGTAGCACCCCACATCCGTGATGCGCGTGTGCAATTGCAGATCCACACGGAAGCGCTCCAACCGCTCGCGCACGGCCTTGGTCAATTCGGCGTCTTCGCGGCCCAGCACGTGCGGACCGTGCTCGACGACGGTGACCGCCAGCCCATTGCGCCGCAGCGCGTCCGCCGCCTCCAGCCCGATGTACCCCGCGCCGATCACCACGGCTTGCTTGGGCTGCTTGTCGCGCAGGTATGCCTTCAGGCGTTCGGCGTCTTCGAGCGTGTGCAGCGTGAAGACGTGCGGCAGAGTGGCGCCTTCGAAATCCGCGGTACGCGGCCGCGCGCCGGTGGCGATCACCAGGCGATCGTACTGCACGCGCTCGCCGCCGGCGCATTCCAGCGCAACTTCGCGGCGCGAATGCGAAATCGCAACCACGCGCGCGCCCGTGCGCACCGCGATGTTGCGCTCCTTGCGGAAATACTCGGGCCTGTAGACGATGAGCTGTTCGGCGCGGCGCACACGCCCTTCGATAAAATACGGCAGACCGCAAGCGCCATAGGAGATGTCCGCGCCCTTTTCCAATACCGTGATTTCAAGGCCGGGATCGATGCGCCGCGCGCGGGCGGCGGCGCTCAGGCCCGCGGCCACGCCGCCAATCACCAGCAGCCGCATGCGCCGGCTATTCCTCTTTCTTCATCTGCTCGACGAAGTTCAGGATATCGAACGTCTTGATGGCGCGGTCCGGGAAGAAGCTATTGATGGCGTCCTGTTCATCGGTGAACAAGTCGAACACGGTTGCCAGCTTGGTCATGACCAGGAGCTCGATATTGCGGCGGTTCAGGTTCAACAGCTTCAGCGCGCCGCCCGCTTTGCGCTGGGTGGTCGCGCACATGACCAGCGCTCCCAAGCCAGTGCTGTCGATGTAATCCACGTGGGCCAGATTGAGGATGATGTCCTTCGATCCGCTGGCCGTCACCGACGCCACCCTTTCACGTAGCGCGCTGGCTTCCGGGCCCACGGTAATGCGGCCCTTCAAATCCAGAATCACGATGCCTTCGTGCTCACGCTGTTGGATTTCGTGGCTCATGTCAGTTGGGCATCTTGAAGCCGACCATCACTTCCACTTCCTCAATGGCAACCATTTCGATGGCGTCCCACGGGCAGCCGTCCAGGAAGGCGCCTTCCGGCCCCTTGGCGACGCACTTCTTGCAGCCGATGCAGAGCACGGGGTCAACCTCGATGTGGCCGAAGGGCGGATGATCCTCGTCCGGCACCCAATACATGCAATCGGCCACCGGACAATACGGCACGCAGGCCGGCGAACCGGCGCAGCCTGTGCAGCATTCGGTGATGATGGCTAATTCCTTGGGCCGCTTCTTACGCGGCGTGAGGATGCCCTCCGACTTGGGCTCCATCTTGAGGACTGCAACGGCGGACATGCTGGAATTATGACATAAACGGAGGGGTTGGTGGGGGGACTGGGGTGGCGTTTGCGGATTATCAGGCTTGCAGCAACCTTCGCAAATCCTCCACGCTCATCTGGCAGTCTCGAAGGGCCTTGTGCAACAGCCCCTGGCCGATTACGTCGCCCGAGTGAACAGGTACCACAGTTCCTCGACCGTCGTCGTGACGGAGAAAGTGATGGCTGCCCTTGATGCGTATGACGGTAAAGCCAGCTCTTGCCAGCGCCGCCAACAGTTCAGAACCCGTGATGCGCGGGCTGCGACTCATGCTGCGATGGTAATGCGTTGGATGCCGACGAACTCGAGATCTTGCTCCGGCGCACCTTGCACTTCGAGACACAACTCGGTCGCTTCGCGAATCCGCTGCATCACTTCGTCCAGGGAGCGCGCCTGCGTATGGCATCCGGGGATCTGTGGGACAGAAGCTACATAGTAGCCATCCTCGTCGCGCTCGATGACGACGTCAAATTGGCGTTGCAATAGATTGCCCTCGCTCTTTATTCTAGCCCGTTTGCGCCGGCCCGCTTCGGCCGGCGTCCGCCTCGCCCGGTAGCTCTAGTGTTTCGCGGGCGGGGTCTCGGAGGACTCAACGCCGGCCTCGTCCTCCGCCAGAGAGAACCCTTGCGACCGCTGGATGCTCGCCGGGTTGCTTCGATGCTTCAATGACTTCAGCGTTTTTCCGCATCGCTACTGCATCACTGCTGCACCAGTCACTGTCCAATTGTAACGGGGAAGATTAGTCGCGGTACGGACGCCGGTTGCCGAACGCCCCCCGCACTGATCCGTACGGGCACACTATAGCGCATACGGCTCCTACCTTGGGTATCTGGCGTCAAACCGCACCCCAGGTTCCGGATGCAGGACGCGCGGCAGGGGTACATAGAGATCCAGGATCGAGCGGAACCGTTTCCACGGAAGGCGATGTCGTTGACTGCGATGCCGACGCGCGGCCAGCCATGCCCGCGCGACCTCCCGCCGGAACGTCCGGAGCGCCGCGAAGTTCCCCGGTACTGCGTGATAGTTGAAGTAGCCCTGCGCCACCGGCTGCAACCAGGCTCCGGTAGCGGCAATCCGCTCATATCCCGCGGGAGGTGCGCCCGAAGAGGGTGCCAGCCATTCCGCTTTGTGCTTCTTGCCGCGCTGGCGTTTCTTATGCCCCACGTGGGCGCCTCCTGGACCCTGACGTCGAGTCTGGCGCTACAGAACGTCGCGTTGTCCCCTAATTTCGCCACCGACAACACGCTGTTTATCGTCACTGCCAACAAGACGGTTTTCGAATCCACCAATCGCGGGCAACGTTTACACAGATCGCGTTGCCGGGTTCCATCTCCTCGGCGCTGAATGTGTTTGCCGTGTCTCCGAATTACGGCGTGGACGGCACTCTCCTGCTAGGCTCTGCTTCCAACGGGATTTATGAATCGACGAACCGGTGCTCCAGTTGGGTCTCGGTCACTGCCGCCACTGTAGAAATCAGGACACCCGCGGCGGTTCCGGCAAAAGCGCTTTGGTCCGAGCTGAAACCCGGCGAGAAAGCCAGCGAGGTCACCGCTGGGGACGCCTGCGTTGTGGAGCTTCCTGGTCGGCTTCCGGAGGGCGCCACCGCCAGTGCGCCGATGGAGCCGGTGTCCTGATCGTCGAAGATCGGTTTCCAAACGCGCCCGGCGTCGGTGCTTTTCCAAACGCCGCCGTTGTTCGCGGCGATGTAGAATACGTTCGGCTGGCCGGGCAAGCCGCTGGCGGCCACCGTGCGCCCGCCGCGGAACGGCCCGATCATGCGCCAGCGCAGGCCGCCGTAGAGTTCGGGGCCGAAGGACTGCGCAGAAGCGATGGACACCATTACAGCCGCCAGCAGCCACTTCCGCATGCCGCTCACGCGTTCCCGCCACCGAACGCGGCGCCGCCGCGCGTTGCTGGATCTCTGCGGGCGTGAGATCCTCGGTATGCGTCGCGATACCCCAGACGAACCCGGACGGATCGCGCAGTTGGCCATAGCGATCGCCCCAGAACTGATCCTGCAGCGGGAACACCACCTCGCAGCCGTTGGCAAGCGCATGCGCCCACGTGGCGTCGGCGTCCGGGACATACAGGTTCAGGCGCAGCGGCCAGTTGCCTTCCGCGATGGGCGGCCCTCCCATCTCCGGGAACGTGTCGTTGAGCATCATGATGGTATCGTCGATCTTCATGTTGGCGTGCATGAGCTTGCCGCCCGGCCCGGGCGAGCGGCTGGTCTCGACGGCGTTGAACGCGCGTTTCAGAAACTCGATGTATGCGGCGCAACCCGGCACGGTAAGGTGTACCGTGACCGTGCCGAAGCCGGGAGAAACAGGATGAGAAGCTTTTGCCATTGTTCCGCGCCTCACGTTCGCTACCGGCGGTGAGCATTACCTGGCGAGCCGACGATCACGAATCTCGGTACTCCCCCAGCCCACTGAGAACAAAGACCCAACGCCAATCCGCACCCCGGATCCTTGTCGCTGCCGTGTTATTCTCAACGTCAGGTTGTAAGGGGCCTCCCGCACTCGCCGAACCGCGTTCTACCGGACAGCCCGCCCGTTCATTGACAACAGAATTTTCTCGTCCAGGCCCCCGACGAACCTTGTTTGTGCATTCGTTCGCCTATTATTCGCCTCTAGCCGCGCGTCGGCCCATCCGCCTCCACCCCTCTGTGTTTTGGCCGGATCCCGGTGTTGCCAAAAAGTCAACTCAATGATTCCAAAGGCTAAATTGGTTTCGTTCGTCCAAATTAAAATGCGGCAACGAAGCGCGCCCGGGTGCACAATCCCGCACAATCCCGCACAACCACCACCCACCAGCCGCGCGCGGGCAAAGCGCGTCCCGCTTGCCAACCGCCCGAATTCCCCCCACAATGAATCGTGTACCTTTCTCTGAACTCAACCGTCGTGGCCGGCCGCGTCCCCTGGCCCGAATTCGCCCGACTGGCCGCCAAAATCGGCTTTCCCGGCGTGGACGTGGACCTCTCAGCGGCCATGAAAGCCGGCCTGCCCGCCACCAACGCCCTGTTGGAAGACTTGAACATCAAACCGGCCGCCGTGAATCTTCCGGTCGAATTTCGCAAGGACGACGACGCCTTCAACAAGGACCTGAAAAAGCTGGGCGATGCGGCGTCGTTCTCCGCGGCCATCGGCTGCCCCCGCATGATCACCTGGATCATGCCTTCCAGTAAAACTCCCAAGGCCGAGTTGCGCGCGCTGTATCTGAAACGCTTCAGCGCCTGCGCCGACGTGCTGGCACGCTCGCACGTCCGGCTCGGGCTGGAATTCCTGGGCCCGCTGCACCTTCGTAAGATGGAGCCTTACGAGTTCATCTGGCGCATGCCCGAGATGCTGGCGTTCGCCCGCGAGTGCGGCTCGAATGTGGGTCTGCTTTTAGACGTGTGGCACTGGTACCACGCCGGCGCCACCACCCAGGACATCGTGAAAGCAGGCAAGGACGGCATCGTCCACGTGCATTTCAACGATGCGCCGAAGCTCCCGCCCGATCAGATCCGCGACAACGAGCGGCTGATGCCCGGTGAAGGCGTCATCAACCTGAACGCATTCCTCATGGCGCTCCACGAAATCGGCTACAACGACGCCCTCAGCGTGGAAGTCTTCGGCCGCGGCCTGAAGGACATGCCGCCCGAAGAGGGCGCGCGGCTGGCTCTCGAAACCTCGCGCGCCGTGATGCGAAAGGCCGGAATTGTTTGAGAATCTGCTGACCGAACAGGTCAACCCCGCCTCCGAAGACATCGACGCGCTGCCCGCCACGCGCATCCTCGAAATCGTCAACACCGAGGACCGCAAGGTGGCGGACGCGGTCGCGCGCGAGATTCCGGCCATTGCCCGCGCGGTCGACGCCATCGGCGCGGCTATCCAGCATGGCGGACGATTGTTTTACATCGGCGCGGGCACCAGCGGGCGGCTGGGTGTACTGGATGCCTCCGAATGCCCGCCGACCTTCAGCGCGCCGCCGGAATTGGTGCAAGGCATCATGGCGGGCGGCGAGCAGGCCCTGGCGCGCGCCACGGAAACCACCGAGGACGATCCGGCCATCGGCGCGCGCGACCTGCGCGAACGCGGCTTCACCGCGCGCGATGTGCTGGTAGGGATCGCCGCCAGCGGTCGCACGCCGTACGTGCTGGGCGCGGTCGCTGAAGCCCGCCGCCTGGGCGCAGTCACGGCGGGCATCAGTTGCACACCCGATTCTGAGTTGGCCCGCGCCGTGCACATCGCCATCACGCCGCTGACCGGCCCGGAAATCCTGGCCGGCTCCACGCGTATGAAAGCGGGTACGGCCACGAAGCTGGTGCTGAACATGCTCAGCACCGCGGTGTTCATCCGCCTAGGATATGTGTACGGCAACTTGATGGTGAACGTGCAGCCAAGAAACAGTAAGCTGGCCGATCGCGCGCGGCGCATCGTGGCGCAAGCCGCGGGTGTTACTTACGAAGCAGCGGGAGATTTCCTATCCGCCGCCAACAACAGCGTCCGCACAGCCATAGTCATGTCCAAAAAGAACGTAGACCGCGAAACCGCCGAGCAGCGCCTCACCGCGGCGAATGGGCGCATCTCAAAGGCACTGGAACCACAGATGGACACAGATGAACACAGATAAAAACAAAGGCACGGCGAGCGCTGGGGTCGGGTTTGGTTTTGTCTTTATCTGTGTGCATCTGTGTCCATCTGTGGTTCCCTTTAGTTTATGGATAAATTCGTAATTAAAGGCGGTCCTCGTTTGCAGGGCGAGATCCCCATCGGCGGATCGAAGAACTCGGCGCTACCCGCGCTGGCGGCGGCACTCCTCACCGACGAGCCGGTGACGTTGCGCCGCATCCCCCGCGTTCGCGACATCCGCACCATGCAGCGCCTCCTGGTGGATATCGGCAGCCAGGCGGAAGTCGACGGCGAGACCATCCGCCTGCACACGCCGCGCATTGTTTCATCGGAAGCTCCGTACGAGTTGGTGAAGACCATGCGCGCCTCCAGCCTGGTCCTGGGCCCGCTGGTGGCCCGCACCGGCCGCGCGCGCGTCTCCTTGCCCGGCGGTTGCGCCATCGGCGCGCGTCCCATCAACCTGCACCTGCACGGTCTGGAGCAGTTGGGCGCACGCATCCGGCAGTCCCACGGCTACATCGAAGCCGAAGCGCCGGAGGGCCTGCGCGGCGCCGCCATCCACTTCGACCGCATCACCGTGACCGGCACCGAAGACCTGATCATGGCCGCCGTGCTGGCGCGCGGCGAGACCATGCTGCGCAACGCCGCCCGCGAGCCGGAAGTTGCCGACCTGTGCGCGCTGCTGGCCAAGATGGGCGCGCAAATCGAGGGTGCCGGCACTTCCACCATTCACATCCGCGGCGTCGAAAAGCTGCATGGCGCGGATCACACCATCATCAGCGACCGCGTCGAGGCGGGCACGTTTCTGATCGCCGGAGCCATCACCGGCGGCGATGTGAAGATTACGGATTGCGTACCTGAACACGTTGGCGCGCTGGTGTCCAAGCTGCTGCAGGCCGGCGCCGAAATCACCCAGACCGATGCAACGACGGTGCAGATCTGCGCGCCGAAGCGGCTGCGGTCCGTGGATGTGACCACCGAAGAATATCCCGGATTTGCGACCGATCTGCAGGCGCAGTACATGGCCCTCATGACGCAGGCGCAGGGCATCGCCATCGTGGTCGAGACCATTTTCGAGAACCGCTTCATGCACGCGCAGGAACTGGCCCGCATGGGCGCTAATATCCGGCTGGAAGGCCGCCAAGCCATCGTGGCCGGGCCATCGGATCTGACCGGCGCAGGTGTGATCGCGTCGGACCTGCGCGCCAGCGCGTCGCTGGTGCTGGCGGCGCTGGCCGCGCGCGGCGAGACAGTCATCGACCGCGTCTACCACATCGACCGCGGCTATGAGAAAATCGAAACGAAACTGGCCCGCGTGGGCGCGCAAATCAGGAGGGCGGAGTAAGCATGGTTCACAGTGAGGCGTTCCTGGCAATCGTGAATGACGCAAAATCGCGCGTGAAGCAGATCGATATCGAAGGTTACAAGAAGATTCAGGCGGCGGGCGAACCGCACGTGCTGGTGGACGTGCGCGAGGATAATGAGTGGGCCGCCGGGCACGCCGCGGGCGCGGTGCACCTGGGGAAGGGAATCATCGAGCGCGATATCGAAGCCCGGGTGCCGGACAAACATGCGCGGCTAGTGCTCTACTGCGGCGGCGGATACCGCTCCGCACTGGCTGCCGACAACCTGCAGAAGATGGGCTATACCGAAGCCATTTCCCTCGATGGCGGATGGAAAGCGTGGCAGCAAGCCGGCCTGCCCGTCGCCTAGCCGCCTCCATCAGCTTCTTCGCAGGCCGCGACGGTTCCTGGAGGGCGGCCAATCTTGGCCGCAGCCGGCTTTCAGCCGGCCTCCGGGGTGGCATAGGCTTTAGCCTGTGAACGCGGGGCCTTCAGGAGCCGCTCTTCGCGACGCGGAATCAGCCACATCCGAACACGAACAGGCCGGCGTGGGCTGTACTCATTCACGGAGCGACAGCGAATACGGTGCCCTTCCCCCCAGTCCCACCCGCGGATGTCGTGCCATAGAGCACGCCGCTCGAACTCAAGGCCAGACCCGCCACTGGGATTGCGCCATCGCCATTTTGGCCGGAGAAAGCTTGCAGCACCGTCTCCGTCCACGCGCCACCCGACGCGGACGGAAGCGTTAATTCAAATACAACGCCGCAGCCGGCGACCACGTAGTATGACGCCGGGCAAGCGGAGTCGGAAGGGGCGCTTCCCGCACTCGATGTTGTGCCGTAGAGCGCCCCGTTCTTACCCACTACGACGCCTGCTACCGGAACGGCTCCGCCGCCGTTGGCAGCCCGTAAAATTGCAGATGGACTCCGTCCACGCCCCACCTGGCGCCGACGGAGGCGTCAGTTGGAAGACGGCCCCGCAACCGTCCGTGGTAATAGCGGATGTGTAACACTGCACAGAGCCACCATAGGAGGTCGTGCCGTAGAGCAGGAATCCTGCAAGTAATTGGGCGACAACGTGACGGAATTTACGTTGGTATCAGTGAGGCCCGCATTGGAAGCCGACCAGGAAGCTCCGCCACTCGTCGAAATCAGGACACCCGCGGCGGTTCCCGCAAAAGCGGTTCGGTCCGAGCTGAAACTTGGCGAGAAGGCCAGCGCGGTTACCGCGGGAGGCGGCTGCGCCGGAGTGACCGAGACCCAACTAGAACCTCCGTTAGTCGACTCATAGATCCCGTTGGTTGCCGTGCCTAGCAGGAGCGCGCCGTCCACGTCGAAATTAGGAGACACGGCAATCACACTCAGCGCCGACCCGATCGAACCCGGCAAAGCGATCTGTGTAAACGTCTGCCCACGATTGGTGGATTCGAAAACCGTCATGTTGGCGGTGACGATAAACAGCGTGTAAACGGTCTGATCCTGGCTGTACGCCGGCGATAAGGCCACGCCCACATCTCTTTTCACGTTTGGTAAGCCTGCAACCGCCGACCAGGTAATACCCCCATTTGTCGACTTGAGGAGCACATAGACGCCCAGTTTGATCGCCAGAGAATCGGTTGCCGCGTAGATGGTAGAGTCTTGGGCGAAGTTAGGGGAAACCGCTACGGTGACGATCGGATCGTGCGGATCGTGAGCCATAAGGGACTCTCCCGCCAGGACCAGACAGACTGCCACACTGAACAAAACGCGATTGAACAATTGGAATTCCCTCGCTTGCGCTGTAGTCGGGATTTCCACTTGGGGACCCGGTTCCCGCGATGGTACGCGCGGACGTACTATTGCAGCCGCTTTCTCGGCGTTCTTTTCATTTCGAGCGACCTACAGAGGCCCAGACGGGCACCAAGTTTGCTAGTCAGGGTACTAGAACCATGAACGTTCTTTATTGCCAGCGGCTTCTCCCAGACTGGTGAAGCACGGCGTCGCCATGAGTGGCGACGCGGCACGCCACGGGCGTGCGCCACGACGTGCTGCTATGATGAAAGTTCCCCGCCATGATCGTGGAGGCCCATGTCGTCCGGTTCGACTCAATTTCCTTGGATGGCGGCGCCACGCTGGCGCCCGTCGAGGTAGCTTACGAAACCTACGGCGCGCTGAACGCACAGAAGAGCAACGCCATCCTGATCCTGCACGCGTTTTCGGGCGATGCGCATGCCGCCGGCATCAGTCCGGAGACGGGCAAACCGGGTTGGTGGGACAACATGATCGGGCCGGGAAAGGCGTTCGATACCAACAAATATTTCGGCATCTGCTCGAACGTGCTGGGCGGCTGCCGCGGCACCACGGGTCCGGCCTCTATCAATCCGGCCACGGGTTGTCCGTATGCCATGTCGTTTCCGGTGATCACCGTGCGCGACATGGTGCGGCTGCAGAAGATGCTGATCGATCGCCTGGGCATCCCACGGCTGCTGAGCCTTTCGGGCGGCTCCATGGGCGGGATGCAGGCGCTGGAATGGGCGGTATCGTACCCGGAAGCGGTGGTGTCGACGATTCCGATCGCCAGTACGGCGCGGCACAGCGCGCAGCAGATCGCGTTCAACGAAGTGGGCAGGCAGGCGATCATCGCCGATCCCGACTGGAACGAGGGCAATTATTACAGCGGCAAGCCGCCTGCGCGGGGGCTGGCGGTGGCGCGCATGGTCGGTCACATCACTTACATGAGCGACGACTCCATGCGCGAGAAGTTCGGGCGGCGGCTGCGCGGCAAGCACAGCTTCGGCTATGATTTCGATGTGGATTTCGAAGTGGAGAGCTACCTGCGTTATCGTGGCAACGAGTTTGTGAACCGCTTCGACGCGAACTCCTATCTCTACATCACCAAGGCGATGGACTACTTCGACCTATCGAACGGCAATGGCCCGCTGGCGGCCGCGTTCGAGCGCGCCAAAGCGCGGTTCCTGGTGATCAGCTTTAGCTCGGATTGGCTTTATCCGAGCTATCAATCGCAGGAGATCGTGCGCGCGCTGCGCAGCCGCAACGTAGATGTAGCGTATTGCGAACTGCCGTCCAACTACGGGCACGACGCGTTTCTGGTGGATGTGGGCGAGCAGACCGAATTGGTGCGCGGGTTCCTGGCCAGCACTTATGAGAAGATAGCCGGATGACCACCGCCGCTTCCGAGGCGCACGGCAAGCCGTTCGTGGGGGAGTTACTCGGGCGCAGCGATTACGCCATCATCGGCCAGATCGTGGAGCCGGGCGCCCGCGTGCTGGATCTGGGCTGCGGCGAGGGCGAGTTGCTGCAATGGCTGGCTGAGAACAAGGGAGTGGATGCGCGCGGCGTGGAGATTTCTGGCGCGAAAGTACAGCGCGCCATCGCCCGCGGCGTTTCGGTGTATCAGGGGGATATCGATCATGGGCTGGCCGATTATCCGGACCAGGCGTTCGACTACGTGATCCTGAGCCAGACGCTGCAGGAGACGCGGCAGCCGTTGCGTGTGCTGCGGGAAATGCTGCGCGTGGGGAGGCGGGCCATCGTAGCGTTTCCCAACTTCGCGCATTGGCGCGTGCGGCTATCGATGCTTATGAGCGGACGCGCGCCCAAGACGCGGCTTTTCCCGTACGACTGGTACGATTCGCCGAACATCCACTTTTTGACGGTGGACGATTTCGAGCAGCTTGCGCGGCAGGAGGGCTTGGCAGTCGAGCGGCGGTTCTTTCTGACGGGGCGCCGGACGGTGGATACGCTGCCGAATTTGCGGGCGGAGGTGGCGGTTTATCTGGTGCGGCGGTAGACGAGGTTGGAAGCATCGCTTTGCCAGCGTTCGGCATCGGTGCTGGTTTATTGCCGCGGCGTCTCACGGAGGGACCCGCGCTGGCCTCGCCAAGCTTCCCGAGGCGGCTTTCGGCCAGCGCCGCAAGAAAGGGTCCTCTACTTTTAAGCAGCTTCTCCGAACACAACGAAACGGATTCTTTCTGGGTATCGGCTTGTCACGACCGGACTGCGTTTCGACGAAGGAGTTTGTCGGGTAATGGCAGCACTTCGCCGGATGCAAGTCAACCCTTCCAGTTACACCCGCAACGACGCACACGAGCCGTACTCTCGGTTCCAGAGACGAACGGTCGCGGGCGTTAGGAATCCTCGCTCGCGCCGTTTCGGCCCGTCCGGACCAGGGGTTGGATTACAGAATCTGGGCCAGACGCTGCAGGAAATGCTGGGCGTGGCGCGGCGGGTCATCGTGGCGTTCCCCAACTTCGGGCATTGGCGCGCGCAGTGATCGATGCCGATGATTGGGCGCGCGCCGAAGACGAGGCTGCAATTTACAGCGGCGCGGGGACACGAATAGGCTCCAGGCCGGTGCAGCCAGGATCACGCCGGCTAACACCCTCACTTCGCCCGCACAGGATTGAGGATCTTCAGACCGGCGAAGTCTCTTTCGTTTTCCGTGACAACCACGCAGTCGTTAGCTTCCGCGACTGCGGCAATGATCATGTCGAGTGGACTCCGGGGCCGCCCTCTAGCCTTCCCGTCGGCGATCAGCCGCGCCCAGACCAAACCGGCCTTTTCGTCGAACGGCAACACACGTCCGGCAAATAGCGTTTGCGGGCCCTCAGGACCGGAAAACCAACGCTCCAACTCCCTGCGCTTCCTTCCAGGGGGCTTCTCCAGTATTCCCCGGCGGATCTCGGCGACTGTCAGCGAAGAGATAAATAGATCGTCGTCGGATTGCTGAGCCATCCACGCGACTAGCGCCTCCGAAGGTGCGGGTTTGGTGACGTTGCTAATGATGTTGGTGTCGAGGAGGTTCCGGCTCACAGGTCAACCTTGCGCCCAACCGTGGCCGGGCGGTTCAGATCCAGATCCGCGCCGACCAGTGGCGACCGCCGCAGTGCATCGACAATACCTCCTTTTTTTCCCTGTTCCCCCGAAATGGTAAGGCGGACAGAGGCGCGAATACGCGACGAATCGGGGCCATTGGCAGCGAGCCGCCTTGCCAGGGACCTGATCAACTCGCGATCGGCGCCGAGCCCAAGAACCTCAAACCGGGCCATCCCTCGTTGGTCGAGACGCTTCCGGTAACGGCGCAGCGCTTGTTTCTGCGGCGTGGTACTCATCGTGGATTCCTCTTGTATATCCAGTATATCCAGTAATATATCCAGGATTATAGCGCGGCAGTGTGCGGGTCGCAATTCTGTCTTCCGACTACTGCCTTCTGTCTTCTTCTTTCGGCTTGCGATAGAACGCCCCGCCCACGCTGCGCATGAATTTGCCCCACAACGCCTGGCCCAGCTCGTGCCAGTCGTCCATGTCTTCCGGCACAACCTGCACGTGCAGGCCGGCCATCTCATCGGTAGTCGCCGGGCCCCAAACTACGCGCCGCGCCGGATGATTCGGATTGCGCGGGTTCGCATCGGAATTGTCATAAGTGAATTCCATCTCCAAACGCGTGTCCGCCGGCAGCTTCACCGGTGTGGCGTAGCGGTATTGCTCCTGCCAATTGAAATTCCAATCGCGAATCCGGATCAGCCACTGCTTGCGGCCGTCCGGCAAGATGGCCCAGCCATCCATCTCCTTGCAGATGTAATGCGCGTGCGGGATGATGCCCACCGCCTCCACATCCACGGGCGTAGTGAAGTGGTCGCGCACCTTGTAGGCGCGTTCGCCGGGCGGAATGTCGATCAGGTGCGATCCCAGCGGGATATCCGCCACCCACTTGGTGGGCGGCTTATCGGTGAAGTACAGCCCCAGCGTGGACTGATCCGTTTCCGCCTTGCCCGTGGGGTGGTAGTGGATCTGCATCACCAGGTCGGAGCCTTTGCGCAGGATAAGCTGGAGACCATCCGGCATACGGGCCGGCTGCATGCCCGGCGTCCACCCGCCCAACGCGCCACTGGGCAGGAATCCCGGCGTGCCGAAGCACGAATACGATTCGCCGAGCTGCCGCCCGATGTGGCCGGAATCCAGAAGGAACAGCGCATGATGCACGACGCTACGCGCCTCGGGACGGAATTCCAGCGCGCGCACATATTTGTCCGCAGTGAGGTGCAGCGGGATTACAAAACACATATATCGATCGGGGCCGTCGGCGGCGATCGAGAAAGGCTTGGGCATGCGGATGGTCATGTCCGGCGGTCCGAGCTGCCAGCCTTCGGGAAAATGCGGCGCGGGAGGAAGCTGCGACGGGTCGCCCTGTGGCGCGCCCGCATTCGCCCATCGCCGCAGCGTGGCGATATCGGCGTCGCGCAATCGCCGCTCGCCCTGAAAATGCCCATAGCCCGGTTCCGGCTGCCACGGCGGCATGTAGCGGCTGGCGGTCACGGTGGCGATGACTTTGGCGCGTTTGGCCGCATCTTGATAAGTGAGCAGCGAAAACGGCGCCACTTCGCCGGGATGGTGGCAGATGGCGCAGTGCTGGTATAGGATGGGCGCAACGTCCCGCGCGAACGTGGGCGGCGCGGTTATCGGCTTGCGGGCCAGTAACCGGTCGAGCGCGGGCCCGAGGCGGGCGTCCACAGAGCCACGATAGAGCAGTTCACCCGCCGGCGAAAGCACCGCCACTTCGAATGTGGACTTGACTCCGGTGAACCGCGCCAGATCCCCCCGGCGATCCAGCAGCACCGGGAACGGTAAACCCAACGGAGCTGCGCTCACACGGGCATCGGAGTCCACCCCGTAAAACGCCACACCGCGGGACGCGTAAGCCTTGTAGATGCGCGACAGTTCGGGCGCGTTCGAGACCGGCCAGTCCGTGGAGACGAATACGAACACCACGGCCTTGCTTTGGCGGAATTCGGCGGAGGTGTGCCGGACGCCGTCGGTGTCCGGAAGCTGGAACGATAATGCCGCCAGCAGCAGGGCCGGCAGGACAGGCAAAGCAGGCATCCCTGCTATTCATGATAGAACTTGGCTGCCGGCCATGAATTGTGCATCGTACTATGAAGTATGAGAATCGGCGAGCGGGGTCAGGTCACGATCCCTAAAGAAATTAGGGACAGGTTCAGTCTGGGACCGGAGACGGAGGTCGAGTTCAGCGTGGTCCATGGTTCTATCGTGTTGAAGAACGTGCCCAAGACGCTCAATCTGCGAAGGTGGAAGGGGCGCTGTAGGGACAGCTCCGCGGAGCTTGGATATACATCCGTCGACAAATTCATCGATGACGTGCGCGGACGATGATTACCGCGATCGACACAAACGCTTTGCTGGACATTCTGGCGCCGAACGAGAAGTTCTGCGATGCTGCCATCGGCGCAGCGTGAATGCGACGCGTTTCTTGGGAGCAATGAGATTCGAGTCGAATCGTTGCGCAGAGAGGCCCACTTCCTGGCAAGCCGCGCGTGGCGCACCTACCGCAAGCAAGGCGGCCGGCGGACGCGGATTCTGGCGGACTTCCTGATTGGAGCGCATGCACAAACGCAGGCGCAAGGGTTGCTTTCACGGGATCGCGGGTTTTACCGTAAACTGTTTCCCTCTCTGGATCTCATGGACCCGTCCGCGGAAAAACTTTGAGTCGCGGCAAATGGACTGGACGCAAATTCTAATATAAGATTGGATGACCGTGCCCCCCAACCTGGTGCCGTTAAACGACAACGAGATCAAGATGGGTTCTTCGCTGTTTCAAGTGGGTAGCGGGGTCAGATCGAGTTTACCTGCGATGAGGTAAATGATGGTGGCAAGGTTGCGCTCGGAGCGATAGCCACGGGCTTTGGCCTTGGCGGCCTGGACGAGGCTGTTAATGCCTTCGAGG
>Ga0302325_10003169_pt1 | contig 39095 bp, 33 predicted proteins | sample Palsa_T0_2_FD_201948 | JGI IMG/M metagenome (GOLD analysis project Ga0302325, IMG submission 201948) | Peat permafrost microbial communities from Stordalen Mire near Abisko, Sweden - Palsa_T0_2 | ecosystem: Environmental > Terrestrial > Soil > Palsa > Peat permafrost | place: Sweden: Abisko...
TCGGCCAGCTGCCGCTGCACGAGCTCGCGTTCCTCGCCCGGTCACTTGGCGTCGCCCGGCCTGACGCAGACTTACGGTGACAACGCGCCCCTACAGGTCAGCAGACGCGCCTTCGTGAACGGGCCAGCGGCATCGGCGGACGTCCGGCCAGGCCCAACCGCATCATCCGCACCCTGATCAGCGGCCAACAAGCGGACGGGCGGTCAGCGTAACCGCTCCCACCGGTCCCGTCCGCGGCCGATCGCGTCCTTGCCCGCGGCCCTGCGCTGTCCCGGAATGCGGACCAGCGCAGGGGAGCAGAGCCGGCTGCGGCCGGCCGGCCCGGTCTGTGAGCGGTGGCGGCCAGGCTTACTGTAAGTCCGGCATGTGGCGGCGAGACCGGCAGCGGATCCTCCGTTCGGAATAAAACGGACTGGCCGGGCCCACATGTGCCAGCCCGAGCCCAGCCCGGCCGGGCGGGGCGCTGCGAACCAGGTCCCTGGCGGGACGCTCTAGAATGCGGTGTTCCGCGGTTACCCCCATTCGTCAAGCAGAGGCATTCAGGCATGCGCTGGTCACAGCTCCACATCCCCACGCTGCGGGAGGATCCGGCCGACGCGGACGCGGCGAGCCACCGGCTCCTCGTCCGGGCGGGCTTCATCCGCCAGCTGATGGCCGGCCATTACTCGCTGCTGCCGCTCGGCATGCGCGTTCGCGCCAAGGTCATGAACGTAATCAGGGAGGAGATGAACGCCATCGGGGCGCAGGAGTTCCTGCTTCCCGCCATGCACCCCGCGCAGATCTGGGAGAAGAGCGGCCGGCTCGCGATCATGGGCGACATCATGTTCCGGCTGAAGGACCGCAAGGGCACCGACATGGTGCTCGGCGTCACCCACGAGGAGATCTTCGCCACCCTGGCGCTCGAGCTCGCGTCCTACCGTGAGCTGCCGCAGTTCTGGTACCAGTTCCAGGTCAAGTTCCGCGACGAGGCACGGCCGAAGAGCGGGCTGCTCCGGGTGCGCGAGTTCACGATGAAGGACTCCTACAGCTTCGATATCGACGAGGCCGGGCTGGACGCATCGTTCGAGGCGCACCGCGCGGCCTACGAGCGCATCTTCGCCAGGCTGGGCATCCCGGCGCTCGCGGTGGAGGCGTCCAGCGGGAACATGGGAGGCAGCGACTCGGTCGAGTTCATGTGCCCGTCCGAGGCCGGGGAGGACATGGTCGCCCGCTGCCCGGACTGCGGGTATGCGGCCAACCTGGAGAAGGCGACGTCGGCGCTCGCGGCCGTCGACGACGAGCCGGCCGGGCCGGCGCCCGAGCGGCTGGCCACGCCGGGCGTGCGCACCATCTCCGACCTTGACCGTGAGCACGGGATCGCGGCCGGCCGGCAGGTCAAGACGCTGGTGCAGTTCGTCGACGGGCGGCTCACGCTGGTGCTGCTGCGCGGGGACCATCCGCTTGCGGACCAGAAACTTATCGACGCGACCGGCGCCGCCGAGATCAGGCCGGCTCAGCCGGACGAGATCCGCGCGGCTCTCGGCGCCTCACCGGGCAGCCTCGGCGCGGTCGGGGTCAGCGGCCTGCCGGTCATCGCCGACCTCGCGCTGCGGGGCAGGCGCGAAATGGCGACCGGGGCGAACGTCGATGACGTGCACCTCACCGGCGTGGACGTCGAGCGGGACATCGCCGTCGGACAGTGGGCGGACCTGCGTGAGGTAACCGCGGGCGAGCCGTGCCCGCGGTGCGGCACCCCGCTGGAGATCGTCCAGGCCATCGAGGTCGGGCACATCTTCAAGCTGGGCCGCAAGTACACCACGGCGCTCGGCGTCTCGGTGCTGGGACCCGACGGCACCGCGATCACGCCGATCATGGGCAGCTACGGGATCGGCGTGGAGCGGGCGATCGCGGTGCTCGCTGAGGTGCATCACGACGATATCGGCCTGACCTGGCCGATAGCGGTCGCGCCGGCCGAGGTGACGGTCGTGCTGCTGTCCGTCAAGGACGAGGCGGCCAGGGCGGCGGCCGAGGATATCTACCGCGAGCTGCTGGCCGGCGGCGCCGATGCGCTGATCGACGACAGGGACGAGCGGCCGGGCGTGAAGTTCAAGGACGCCGAGCTGACCGGCATCCCGCTTCGGGTCAGCGTGGGAGCCCGTGACCTCGCCGACGGGGTGGTGGAGATCACCCGGCGGGCGACCGGCGAGAAGACCCGGGTTCCGGCCGGGGATGCGGTCGCGCGGGTCAGGGAGATCCTCGCGGGGAAGGGCGCCTGACCGCTGCCGCTAGGCCGGCGCCAGTGGCGCCCTGGCGCCAGCGGCCGCGTCCGGGGCGGCGATCAATTACGCCGCGACCGTCGCGGCCGCTCCCGCGCCGTCGAGCCGGCGGTGCCGTCCCACATGCGGGGCAGCGGGCTGCGCGGCCGGCCGGGGGGCGGGCTGAGCGGCAAGCGCGGTGGCCGCCTGGTCGGCTGGCGAGTCCGCGTCCATGCCGGGCCCGGAGTCCGAGTCCGTGCCTGCCGGGGAGTCGGCGGTGCCTGCCGGGGAGTCGGCGGTCGGGAGGAGGTCGGGTCCGGCGTCCACCAGCCGCTCGTACCGCCTGTCTAGCGCTGTCCACTGGTCACTTGTGCCCGGCATTGAGTCCTCCACGCTGCTGCGCCAGGGGCTGGTGCCCGCTGGCGATCTCCCGAGTTAGAGACGCGGGGACCGTGTGACAGGATACGAAATCACATAACGAAGGGATAACGTTTGCTTTACCCGGATGCGGACTGGCCGGTTTCCAGTGGACCTGGCCCGATTTATGGACGGGGGCCAGGACGCGTTTCCGGAGCGGCGAGCTACGGAGCGGCTAGCGGCGGAGCGGCTAGCGGCGGAACTCGAACACCGCGGCCGCCTGGTCCACGCCCGGCATCGAGCTCGCGAACGTGGCGCCGACGGCGAATGCGGTCGTCCTCTGCGGCACGGCTGCGATGCCGAGCAGGCGGAGCTTGCTGGAGCTCACCGGCATCCGCGCGTTCTGCAGCTGCCTGCCGGAATAGTGCACCATGTGGACTGGGCCGCCGGAGCCGGTGAAGGACGGAATCCAGAGCCCTCCGCTGCCGTCCGGCACGACCCCGACCGGCGCGCCGAAGCTGGAACTCCGCACTACCCGGCGCCAGTGCTGCCCGTTGTAGTGCAGCAGGAATCCCGGGCCGATCTCGTCCTCGCAGTTGCCCGCGCCCACTGCCCAGACGCTCGTTGCCGAGCTTGCGTAGATCCCGGTCACGGTCGGATGGCAGAACTGCGTGTTCGAGGGGATGATGGCGGCCACCGACGTCTTGTGCCACCGGTGCCCGTTCCAGTGCGCGACCTTCTTGCCGCCCACTGCCCAGATGCTGTGCGCCGACAGCGCGCTGCCGGCGTTGAGCCAGTGCCCGGACCGGATGCGCTTCCACCGGTGGCCGTTGTAGTGGCGTGCGCCGAGGCCGTTGCGCGCTGAGTTCGGGGCGCCGAACGCCCAGACGTCGCGGCTGCTGAGCACGACCGTCGCGCCGACGTCTCGGGTGAATGACCCGGCATCCGCCCAGCGCGTGCCGTTCCACCGGAAGGCCCGCGACCGAGTGCCCTCCTGGGTGAACGCCCACACGTTGTGCCTCCGTGAAGCTCCGGCCGCGGTGACCGTCTCGCCGTCCTTGCCGGGGGATAGCGCCGACTTCCACCCCGCAGGCGTCAGCCGCCAGGCGGCCGGGGGCGACGAGGCATCGCCCGGGCTCTCGAACGCCCATGCGTGCCGACTGCCCGTCGCCGTGACGGCAGTGAAGGCAGGATCATCCGAGCCGGGTACCGACAGGACGGTCTGCCAGGACGCCGGCGTGGCCGACTCGCCGCGCGCGGCGGCCGCGCCAGCGGGTACGGCGGCCGCCGCCCCGCCAGCTGCCAGCACCGCCGCGCTCATCACCGCCACGGCGCGCTGCCGGTGCCGTCCCGGCCGCGGCGCGTCCAGCGTTGCGGCCGGGGGTATCTGGGTCACAGGTGGCACCGGGCTCGCGGGGATTGCGGGGTCCACGAGCCGCTCGTTCTGGCTGTCTAGTGCTGTCCACTGGTCACCGGCATCCGGCATGTGCGTCCTCCCAGCTACGGCGCCAGGGGTCACGGTCCCTGGCGATCTCACAGTGTTAGAGACGCAGGGGGCATGATCACGGGCACCCAAAAGGATTACGAAAAGATAACGTTTACTCGGCGTAACCCTATGGCCTGGCCCGGCGGTCAGAGCCGGGCCCACGCCTCGGTGAGCACGCCCCGCAGGATCTGCTCCATCTCGTCGAAATGCTCCTGGGTGCAGGTCAGCGGCGGGGAGAGCTGGATGACCGGGTCGCCGCGGTCGTCGGTACGGCACACCAGGCCGGCCTCGAAGAGGGCATGCGAGAGGAATCCGCGCAGCAGCCGTTCGGACTCGTCGTCCGAGAACGTCTCGCGGGTGGCCTTGTCCTTGACCATCTCGATTCCGTAGAAATAGCCGTCGCCCCTGACGTCGCCGACGATCGGCAGGTCGTTCAGCTTCTCCAGGGTTGCGCGGAAGGCTCCCTCGTTCGCCCGGACGTTGCCGAGCAGGTCCTCCTTCTCGAACACATCCAGGTTGGCCAGCGCGACAGCGCAGGAGACCGGGTGCCCGGCGAAGGTGACGCCGTGCAGGAAGGTGGCCAGTCCCTTGCTGAACGGCTCCATCAGCGCGTCGCTGACCAGCATCCCGCCGAGCGGCGAGTAGCCCGAGGTCACGCCCTTGGCGAAGGTGATGATGTCCGGCTGGTAACCGTACCGCTGGGAGCCGAAGTAGTACCCCAGGCGGCCGAACGCGCAGATCACCTCGTCGGACACCAACAGCACTCCGTATCGGTCGCAGATTTCCCTGACCCGCTGGAAATAGCCGGGCGGCGGCGGGAAGCAGCCGCCCGAGTTCTGCAGCGGCTCGAGGAACACAGCGGCCACCGACTCGGGTCCCTCGCGCAGGATCGCGCGCTCGATCTCGTCGGCGGCCCACTGCCCGAACACTGTCAGGTCGTGCGCCACGAACTCGGGCGCGCGGTAGAAGTTGGTGTTCGGCACCCGGACGCCGCCGGCCGGCAATGGCTCGAAGGGCTCCTTTATCCCGGGCAGCCCGGTGATGGCAAGCGCGCCCATCGAGGTGCCGTGGTAGGCGATCTCGCGGCTCAGCACCTTGTACCGGCCGGGCTCGCCGATCGCCTTGAAGTACTGCTTGGCGAGCTTCCACGCCGACTCCACTGCCTCGGAGCCGCTGGTGGTGAAGAACACCCTGTTCAGGTCGCCCGGCGCGAGATCAGCCAGCCGCTCGGCCAGCTCGATCGCCCGGGGGTGCGCGTAGGACCAGAGCGGGAAGTAGGCGAGCTCGGCGCCCTGCCGCGCGCCAGCCTCGGCGACCTCCGTGCGACCGTGCCCGATCTGGCTGACGAACAGCCCGGACAGCCCGTCCAGGTAGCGCTTGCCGCGGCTGTCGAAGACATACGGGCCTGAGCCGCGCACGATGAGGGGCATGTCGCCGTCGGCGTACGTGGACATGCGAGTGAAGTGCAGCCACATATGACGCTTTGCCGATGCCTGCAGCGCCGCGACGTCGTGGTCCTTGCCCGGTGCTGTCATCTGGTCCCCCAGCTATAGGTTTGCTTGCGAAGTTTCAGGTACACGAAGGTCTCCGTACTCGTCACGCTCGGAATGGTCCGCACGCGGCTGATGATCTCTAGCAGCTGATCGTCGTCCTCGCAGACGACCTCGATGAGCAAGTCGAACGACCCGGCCGTGATCACCACATAGTCGATCTCTTCCATGTCCGCCAGCAGGTCGGCCACTATGTCGATCGCCCCGACGCACCTGACGCCGATCATGGTCTGGCGGCGGAAGCCGAGCATCAGCGGGTCGGTCACCGCGACGACCTGCATCACCCCGGCGTCGATCAGCCGCTGCACCCGCTGGCGTACCGCGGCCTCGGACAGCCCGACAGCCTTGCCGATCGCCGCGTAAGAGCGCCGGCCGTCCTGCTGGAGCTGCTCGATGATCTGCTTGGAGACGTCGTCGAGGACGATGCGAGGGACATCGCGGCTGTTCCCATCACCGCGCAACCGGCCGCCCGAGGAAGGCATCGCTCCCGGCGTGTGTGCCATGCATCCGCCTCCCTCGCAGGCCCATCGTGTCACGATATCGCGATCTGTCAACTGATTCCGTAGACATCGGCCATATGCACAACTGATTCACTTGTACCGGGACCTCTTTTGCGTAAAGGCCGTTTCATTGGGCGGCCCAGGGGTCCTGTGCCGCACGGGGGTCCCTGGGGGCCAGGGGGAGCTGGCGCGGGCCCCGGCGCGCGCCGGGGCCAGCGCCGATGCGGGCCCTCAGCCAGCGGACCGGTGGCTGAGGGCAGAGCGCTGCACCAGCGCGTTGAACTCGATTATCTGGGCCCGGGCCTGGCGGACCGGGACCGCGCCGTCCAGCCGGTGCCGTGCCAGTTCCCCGTCGGCAGTGACAACGAAGGCCGCCGCGCCCGTCCGCTTGCTCAGCGCGCCCACGACGTGCAGGACCCGGGGGAGGTCGCGGCGGCCGGTGCCGTCGGCGACCTCTGCGGTCGCTCCGGCCAGCGGACCGAGAACGCCGGTTCGCCGGCCCAGGGCGCTCAGCCGGTAGATCGTGTCGTCGGCGACAACCACGCCCAGGTAGACGAACGTCGACTTGGCGGTATCGCCGTGACACCGCGCGGGGCTGCCGGCCGTGGCGCCGTCCGGCCGGCGTCCGGGTAGCTCGGCCCTGGCGCCGTCCGGCGGGCGCTCGGGCCGCGGCCTGTTGTAGCTCAGTCCGTGGCTGGCCGTCTCGTTCGTGATGCTCTTCTTGGGCAGGTAGTTCCGCACGCTTTCCTCTCGGATGCGTTGATCTCGGCGCCCCCGCCGTTATCGTCGTGCTCCCCGTCGCGGCGATCACGCGCCGCCGCGGCGTAGTCCTAGCTCGTGACGGCCTTGCCAGCCAGGTCGGTCATGCTGTCCTCACTGTCGAGCCCGTGCTCGATGAGGACAGCGGCCGCCGTGGAGCGCGTCCAGCGGCGGCGCCCGCGCATGGCGTCCAGCCGCGCCAGCACGCTAGGAGTGAGATTCACCGAGATCTTCTCGGTGCGGGTTTCATCCATGTGCGGCAGTCTACCGCACAGTGCTTATATCCGCTGATATCCGCCGCACCGGACGCGTCGCGCGGGAGGGCCCTGCCTGAAAGCAGAAGGGCCCTGGCTGAAAAGAGCGGCGAAAAGGAGCCATCCCCGGAGGAGATTCACCCCGGGGAAAAGGGAAAGGCCCCCGCATGTATGAGATGCAGGAGCCTTCCCGGCCGTGTGGCACCAGCCCGCTGATTGCTCAGCTGACCTGCGCTTACCCGACCAGCCGCTGGTACCAGAAACCCGCCCGAAGCGCCGGTTTCCCGACTCTTCCCGCGTTCCGGGGTCGCCCCCGAATCGGCTTCCGTCTCCAGCAGTGAAGTATTTCTACTGCCTCCGCCGCCGCGGCACAAGGGTTTTCCGGCCGTGACTTCAGGGTTTTTTCGCTGTCCACAAGCTGTCCACAGCAGAGGCCGAGTTGTCCACGAGTTGTCCCCCTTGGACAGGCACTTTTCCACCGGACCGTCCACATCTTTCGCGCGGCGGCGACTCATCGTCCGCACCGGGCGGCGACTCATCCCGTGACAGCCCGCTGGCTTCGGCCCCGGCTGGCGGCGCGGCGAGCCCGGGGCCTCGTCCGCAATCCTTCGAACGGCCTCCACGCGATGACGGGCAGCACCGGCGCGATGATCCGCTCCCGCACGCAGCCCGCGTACACGCCGGCGCCGTAGGCGGCCTGGCCGGCGAGAGTGACGACGGTGAAGCGCAGCGGATCGCCGTCGCGATCGCGGGCCCACTGCGCCAGCGCCGGTCCGGCCAGCAGGGAGCCGGCGGCCAGCCGGCGTCCCCATCGCTGAGCCGGGTTCCGCCCGCCGGGGCGGGCGATCACCGCCAGCAGGACCGGCGCCGCGTACTGCGCGCACCAGCGGCCGGTGCCGAGCCACGTCTGCCAGACGCCGCACGCCATGGGCCGGGCTACCCCGCCGGAGGGCAGGCCGCTCGCGCGCAGGCGCGCGGCGAGCAGGGCGGTCGCTGCGGCAAACGCGGCACCGGCGGTGAGCGGACGCCGGGCCAGCAGCGCCGCCATGGTGATCGTCGGCCACGGCTGCAGGACCAGCGGGGCGACCGATCCCCGGTGCCGGCGAGTCAGCGGCGCGGCCGAGGTGCCGTACTGGAAGCGGCGGCGCAGCAGCGCCGCGCCGGACTCCGGGTCCGCGTGCGCGACCCGGACGGCAGGCTCGTAGCGCACCCGCCAGCCCGCCTCGATCAGCCGCCAGACGAGGTCCACGTCCTCGCCGTAGCGCAGCGCCTCGTCGAATCCGTCGCCGAGCGGCGCCCGGCGCACCAGCAGAGCGGCGGTCGGCACGTACGCGACGCGCGTCAGCGGCGCGACCCGGGCCGGGCGATCACCGAGATCGAGCGCCGAGCCGACAGGGCCCTGCGCGGCGGCGACGATCCGGGGCGCGACAGCGGCAACGAGCGGGTCAGCGAAATGACCCGCCAGCACACTGAGCCAGTCCGGCGGCGGGACGCAGTCGCTGTCCAGGAAGGCGACGAACTCGGTCCCGATCATGCGCAGCGCCGTGTTGCGAGCCGGTCCCGGGCCGCCGTTGACCTGGCGGCGCACTACCCGCGCCCCCCGTGCCGCGCAGACAGCCGCCACGGCCGCGGGATCCGCCGAGTCGTCATCGACCACCAGCACCCGGTAGCCGGCGCCGACCGCGGCCAGGCACCGGTCGAGCTCACCGGCCCGGTCGCGGACCGGTACCACCACGGTCAGGTCAGGCACGCGCGCAGCGGCCACGCAGCGGGGATGCGCGAGCCCGGTGTCGGTCAGCCGGCGCGCGAGGACGGCGCCGGCGGCTGAGGTGACGGCGCCGGCCCGCAGCTCTGCCAGTGCCCGCAGGCCGGCCGTGCTCAGCCGCAGCATCCGCGCCGGGGATCCGCCGAACAGCACGTCAGCGGCGATCTGGCGGGTGTCGGCATCGAGATCGACCCCGATGCCAGCCGGCAGCCCGGCGTCAGGCTGGATGCCCAGCTCGCCGGGCCCGATCACCCGGGGCCCGGCGGCAGGCGCAGTCACGGCGTCATCGCGGGCGCGGAAGTTCTCATAGCGACAGCCCGCCATCGACGGGAACCACGGCACCGGTCATGCCGCTGGCCCCTGCCCCGGCCAGGAACGCCAGCACGGCGGCGACCTCGGCCGGCCGCAGCAGCCGGCCGAGCGGCTGCTGCACGGCGAAGGACTCCGCGCCAGGCAGGTCATACAGTCGCGCGCTCTCGTCGAGGATCGGAGTCGATGTCGAGCCCGGGCTGACCGCGTTCGCGGTAATGCCGGTGCCGCCAAGCTCGACGGCCAGTGCCCGGATGAAGCCGACCACGCCCGCCTTCGCCGCGCAGTAGGCGGCGAGCATGGGCAGCCCGCGGGCGGCGGCCGCCGAGGCGACGGCCAGGAACCGCCCGGATCGAGGCTCGGGCCTGCGCAGCAGGGCAGGGACGGCGATCCTGGCCAGGTTCAGCACGCCGCCGAGGTCAGTGTCGAGCACGGCCTGCTCGCGGGCGGCCGGTACCTGCCAGGCCGGGACTCCGCCCGCGATCACGCCGGCCACGGCGACCGCCGCGTCGAGGCCGCCCCAGCGCTGCTCGGCGAGCGCGACGGCCGCGGCGAGGGCAGCCGGGTCGCGCACGTCGGCCTCGACGGCGATGACGGCGTCAGGAGCCGCCGCCGCCACCTGGTCCAGCCCGGCGCGAGTGCCCAGGGCGTAGGGGAGGGCTGGATCATCGGCGCACCGGTCGGTGGCGACCACCCGCCAGCCGTCCGCGGCGAGCGCGGCGACCGTCGCCGCGCCGATGCCCCGCGCCGCGCCCGTCACGAGCGCGACCCTGTGCTGCGCCGGGCTACTCATGCCTGGTTCCTCTCCCTGGCGCCGGTGCCCAGCCGCCGGTGCCCAGCCGCCGGTGCCGGCCGGCCAACATGACCGGCGCCTGCAGCTTACGGAAGCCATCCTCGGCGAAGAACTCCACGCTGTTCTCGCGCTCTGGAACGCGGGCAGAATACAGCCGTGTATCAACGCGATCTTCCCATTCAGCGAGGCGGCGGCGGGAAAGGGCAGGAAGGGAGCACGGAATGGATCACTCAGGGCAGGCGCGGCCGGGGCGGCAGCCCGGGTTTCTCGGCGAGCTGCGTGACGCGGTCAAGCGGGGATCAGCGGGCCCGGTGAGCGTCCCTCCGCCGGCCGGACGCGCCGAGCGGCTCGGCCTGGCCGCGCCGGGGCTGGCGGGAAGCCAGGCGGAGGCACTGCCGTCTCGGATCGTGCATGCCGGGCACCGTCACAAGATCGGCGCTGAGCTGGCGGGCAGCTGGCACGGCCGTCCGGCGGTGGTCTTCGATCTGCACCTGGCCACTGATTACGGCGGCCGCGGCGAGGATGCCGGCGGGGTGGAAACGGGGCGCTTTCACGTCGCGGCGATCGGCGTCCGCGGGACTTTTGGCTGGTGGGCAATGACTCGCCCCGACGTGCGAGAGCACCTTCTCCAGCCGGGCCGCGGCACCCGGCTACCCGGCACCCGGCTACCTGGCACCGGGCGGCTGGAGCGCGTCCTGATGCTTGCCGATCCCGGCGCCCTGCCGCCGGTACCGCCGCGAGTGATCGACTGGGTCGGCCGGGAAGTCGCGGGGCGGCGGATCGGCCGTTACCCGCTCAGCGCACTGGAACTCACCGGCCAGTGGGCGCTCGCCGTGGTTGCCGCCGCCGGCTTGGAGCACAGCGACGAGAACGCAGCAGCACGGGCCAGTCGGCTCGGGCGCGCCGAACTCGGGCCGTGGCCTGAGCAGCTGCTCAGGCTGCTGGACGAGTTCGGCTCCCAGCTGGCGGCAGCGGCGGGCTGAGTCCGATCGGCCCGGCATTTCCTCCGCCGCCGGCCGAGGCGCGCCCGCGCGAGGCGGCGCCGCGTGCCGGGTCACGCCGAAGGGAAGAAAGCGTCCCAGTCTTCGGCCACCAGGCCACCATCCAGCCGGCAGTGGTACGCGCCGCGGCCGTCTACGACGGACTCGTCGGCCCGCCGGATGCCCGACCATGCCACGAACGCCGCAACGAGGCTGCCGTCATCGACCAGGTGGACGATCTGGTAACGGCGCCGGGCGAACACCGAGTCCACGTAATCCATCCCGGCCCGGAATCCCGCGAAGTCCCACTCGCCCCAGGGCGTGTGGTGCACATAGCCCGCAGTCACCATTCCCGCCATGCGCTCCAGGCCCGCCTGGTCACTCCAGCAGCCCTCGACGAGGGTCCTTATCAGCCTCGCCCGTGCCGCGGCCGTGTTACCGACCATTTCCGACCTTCCCGATCCTGATCGCGACTCCAGCCACGACACGGCGCGCGCTCATCGCGGGCCCGAGGTCGAGGCAAATCCTAGACGTGCAGGCGAAGGGCCGGCCAGGGCGCTTCTGGCGCTGGTGGCCTGGCGCTGGTGGCCTACTGACTACGGCGGATGTGGCGAGGATGCCGGCGGTGGAAACGGGGCGCTCCACCGGATCCGCGATCGGGCGCGCACGCACGGCTGCGCTACTGCTCCCGCTGCTCCCGCTCGTCGCGATCCATCCAGGTGCAGACGCATACCTCGTTACCCTCGGCGTCGGCAAGGACCCAGAACGAGCGGGCGAAGGAATCGTCGACGAGCCGTCCGCCGGCGGCCAGCGCGGCGCGTACCCGTGCCGCGGCCTCGTCGTGGGCCACGGTGATGTCGAAGTGCACCCGGTTGCGTTGCGGGCGCGGGGCGTCCATCTGCTGAAACCAGATAGCGGGGAGCTGGCCGGCGGGATCCACGATGGCCTCCTCCGGGCCGCTGCGGCCGGGCTCGTCGGCGTAGGCCATCACCGCTTTCCAGAACGGGCGGATGGCGCCTATGTCCAGCGCGTCAATGGCCATCTCCAGCATCTGCACCGGCCGGGGGGACTCGGCTGAGGTCGCCCACGCGGGGCTTAGCCCGAGCTCGCCCACCGCGGCGGTGACGCGGCGGGCGAGCTGCACGTCGCGGCCGGTCACCGTGGCCAGCGCCCTGGTCTGCACGGACAGCTCGACCCGGTCGGGACGCAGGTCGGCGCGCAGGTGATCGTCGGCGTCCGCCCCGGCGGCCGCCACCGCGGCGGCTGTCACCTCGACGGCCCGGGTCAGCGACCGCACCGGCACGCACGCGCACAGCGTGCCGAGCACGTACCGCCAGCCGACGTCCTGCACGGCCTCCGAGGCGGCAGTACGGGAAAGCGGCGTGTCAGGATCAGGCTCCGTCACGCGTCCCAGGATGCCAGTTCTCGCGGTTCTCCGTGCCGTGCAGGAACACCGAGGTGACGAGCGCCGCGGTTTTCTCGACGCCCGCCTGCTGCTCGGCGGCCATCCGGGCGGCGCCCTGGAGCAGGCTGCCGAGCACGAAGCCGAGTTCGTCGACGGTGAGGTCGCCGCGGAACGTCCCGTCGTCGAGGCCGCGGCGCAGCAGCGCCTCGACCAGCGCCTTGATCGGCTGCTCCACGGCACTGGCGTCATCCGGCCCGAATCGGTCGATGACGGCGGCGTATTTGCTGCCGCCCGCGGCGACCACGCGGGCGATGCGGGCGATGGCCTCGGCTACGGGAACGGTGTCCAGGCCGGCCGCGGCGAGCCGGGTGGCGGTTGCGTTGATGGCGGCGGCGGTCAGGGCCTGCAGCAGCTGCTCGCGGGTGGGGAAGTACCGGTACAGAGTTGCCCGGGACATTCCGGCCGCCTCGGCAACATCGCTCATACTGGGCGGCTCGCCGCGTTTGGCAAGCAGGCCCCCGGCGGCGTCGAGGATCGCCTCGGCCACCCGATCGTGCATAGCTGTGCTCCTGGTCACGATCGGAGTTTACATCATTGACTCTCAACTGTACAGTGACGTCTAGAGATGAGACATTAATGTCTTAGATCGAATCTTTACTGCCTCTGGAAAGCGGGATGGACATGGCTGCGATGGCTCGCTGGTGCTTCCAGCGCCGTGCGTGGGTTCTGATCGGATGGCTGGCATTCCTGGTGGTCCTGGGGGCGGGCGGGCGGGCAGCTGGTTCTGCTTACTCCGACACCCTCGCCTTGCCGGGAACCGGCTCAGCCACCGCGCTGAACCTGCTGGAACACTCGTTCCCGGGGCACGCGGGGGACCAGGACACGATTGTCTGGCGGGCCAGTGCCGGCAGCGTTCGCGCACCAGCGGTGCGGGCCCGCATCACGGCCATGCTGGGCAAGGTCGCCGCCGCGCCGGCGGTGGCGTCGGTGATCAGCCCGTACTCGGCCCGCGGCGCCGCCCAGGTGAGCCGCAACGGCCAGATCGCCTACGCGACCGTGGTCTTCGACGCCCCGCAAGCGAGCCTGCCCGTGCCGGACGTCACCCGCGTTGTGCACCTCGCGGAGGCGGCGCGGGCCCCCGGAGTGCAGGTCGACATCGGCGGGCCAGCGGTCGAGAACGCGCTGCGGCCGTCGGTCGGCATCAGCGCGGCCATCGGGGTCGTGGCCGCGGCGATCGTGCTATTCATCGCGTTCGGGTCGCTGCTGGCCATGCTGGTGCCCCTGGCGGTCGCGATCGCCGCGCTGGTCTCGGGCCTGATGACGGTCGAGCTGCTCTCCCGCGCGACGACCATTCCCTCGGCCGGCCCGACACTGGGCATCCTGATCGGGCTGGGCGTGGGCATCGACTACGCGCTGTTCATCGTCACCCGGCACCGCAACAACATCAAGGCCGGCATGTCCCCCCAGGACGCCGCGGCCCGCGCGCTGAACACCTCCGGGCGGGCGGTCCTGTTCGCCGGCACCACGGTATGCATCGCCCTGCTCGGGATGCTCGTGCTGCGCATCAGCTACATCTCCGGACTGGGTATCGCCGCGGCGACCACCGTGCTCTTCACTCTGGCCGCCGCTGCCACCCTGCTGCCTGCGCTACTCGGCTTCCTCGGGATGCGGGTGCTCAGCCGCCGGGAACGCCGTCGGCTGGCCGCCAACGGTCCCGCACCCGACGGCACATCCGGCTGGTGGACGCGGCTGGCCGCGTTCGTGCAGCGCCATCCCGCCCCGCTGGCCGCCGCGGCCGCGGCTGTCATGCTCATCCTGGCCATCCCGGTGCTCTCGCTGCGGCTGGGCTCATCCGACGCGGCCAACGACCCCGAAGCCTCCGCCACTCACCAGGCCTACGAACTGCTCGCCACCGGATTCGGCCCGGGCTTCAACGGCCCGCTGCAGCTGGTCGGCACCACTACCTCTGCCGCGGACACCGCCGCGTTCACCCGGCTAGCCGGCACGCTGAAGACCGAGCCCGGCATCGCCGCGGTCTCGCCGGTCGTCGCCGGACACGGCGCTTCGCTGATCAGCGTGGTACCCACCACCTCCCCCGAGGCAGCGGCCACCGGCCATCTCATCAGCTCGCTGCGCGACAGCGTCATCCCGGCCGCCGAGCACGGCACCACGCTGCGCGTCTATGTCGGCGGCGTCACCGCCACCAACGGCGACTTCGCCACCGTGATCGGCCACAAGCTGCTGATCTTCATCGGGGTCATCCTCATACTCGGGTTCCTGCTGCTGATGCTGGCCTTCCGCAGCCTGCTCATCCCCGCGGTAGCGGCGGTAATGAACCTGCTCGCTGCCGCCGCATCCTTCGGCGTGCTAGTCGCCGTTTTCCAGTACGGCTGGGGACTGCGGCTGCTCAATCTCGGCCAGGCCGGCCCCGTCGAGTCGTTCCTGCCCGTCATCATGCTCGCGGTCCTGTTCGGCCTGTCCATGGACTACGAGGTATTCCTGGTCTCCCGGATCCGGGAGGAATGGACCAGCACCGGGGACAACCACCAGGCCGTGCGTACCGGGCAGGCGACCACCGGCCGGGTCATCATCGCCGCCGCCACCATCATGATTCTCGTGTTCAGCGCGTTCATCCTCTCCGGCCAGCAGATCATCGGCGAGATCGGCCTCGGGCTGGCAGCCGCGGTCCTGCTGGACGCGTTCATCCTGCGCACCCTGCTCGTCCCGGCCGTCACGCACCTGTCCGGCCGCGCCAGCTGGTGGCTGCCCGGCTGGCTGGACCGCATCCTCCCGCGCCTGTCCATAGAGCCGGCCGTCGAGCCGGCCGTCGAGCCGGCCGTCGAGCCGGCCGCGCAGCTCGGCCCGGCGCCCGGTTGTGCACCTGCCCACGACGTCGCGCGCGAGGTCACCCGCAGTTCGACGGCTGGCTAGCGATGCCCTGGTCGCCAGCGTGCCGCCGCCGGCTGCCGGCCGGACACCTCACGCCGATGCGCTCGGCCACCACGCCCGGACGGCGCGCTGCAGGTCATCCAGCAGGTCGCGCAGCAGCGCATCGCCCTCGGCCGCTGATGCCCCGGCGGGATCGCCGAGCACGCCGTTGGCACTGACGGCGCGGACCGACGATTCCCTCAGCAGCGGCAGCAGCTCGCTGATCGGGCGCAGGTCACCCGGCGCTGCCCGGTCCAGGCGCACCTGGTCAGGCGCGAGCGCCAGCTGCAGGGAGGTCTCGCTGCGGCCGGCGTGCGCGTCGCCGCGCCAGTGCGGCATCCACGCGCGGACGTCGCGCGACTCGCCCCTGAGCCGCCGCTCGGCCCGCCGGACCGGGGCGGCGTTGCCGCCATGCGTCGAGACAAGCAGCACGCGGGAGAAGGTCAGCGAGGCCGAGCGGCACAGCTCGACGAGCATCAGCTCCAGCGCCTCCTGGCCGATCGACAGCGTCCCGGCGAAGCCCTGGTGCTCGCCGCTGGAGCCATAAGCCACTGGCGGGGCGGCGATGGCGTCGGGCCGCGACTCCGCCAGCCGGGAGCAGAGCGCCACGGCGAGGTCGGTGTCGGTTGACAAAGGCAAATGAGGGCCGTGCTGCTCGGTAGCACCGACCGGAACGCAGAGCACGGCGCCGGCCTCGGCTAGCTGGCCGGCGTCCGGCGAGGTCAGCCCGGACAGTTCGGTCATGGCCGCTCAGCCGGCCTGCCCGGGCCCGGCTGCCTGCCCGGGTCCGGCTGCTTACCCGGGTCCGGCTGCCTGCCCGGCCGGCCGGCGGCGGCCCCGCTGGCGTAGCCGGACCGGCGCAGGTAGTCCAGCAGCTCGTCTGCCGCCCGGCCGGGATCCGCCGGGCCGATCAGCGCGGGCGGCTCCCGGTTCGTCAGCGCGCCACTCAGGGCGAGCAGCCGCTCGCGCGGCGAGCCAGCCGGCGCGGCGGGTACCTCGTGGGTGCGCGGCGAGTACGGGCGCGGCGCGCCGATCCGAACTCGCGGCGGCGCGACAACGGGCGTGATCACGGGTATCACCGCCCGCCGGGATGCCATCTGGGCGGCGAGTGAGGCCCGGCGCAGCCGCAGTCCCGCGGCCTCCAGCGAGCAGACCGCCGGACGGGGGATCCGCAGCCGCTCGCGGCGTCCGGCCGGCAGCCGCCGCTCGCCGAGCAGTTCGTCGCCGTCCACCGCGAGGGACACTAGCCCGAGAGCCTGCGCGGCGCCGAGCTCGTGTGCCAGGAAGGCGGGCAGCGCCCCGGTGCCCCGGTCCGCGGAGCGATCCCCGCAGAGCACCAGGTCGGGCCGGTCAGCCCGCACGGCATCGGCCATGGCCGCGGCAAGGGAGTGCTCGTCTCCGGCCAGGTCATCGAGGTAGCCCGGGTCGGGCAAGTCGACCCGCAGCACGTCCGCGCCGGCCGCGAGCGCATCGCGCAGCGTCGCCTCGGCGGCCGGCGGGCCGGCCAGCACCGCGAGCGTCCGGCCGTGCCAGGATTCGGCGACGCGCAGCGCCAGCTCGAGAGCGGCGAGCTCGCCGGGCGACGCGCCCGCCCCGCGCGGGTACCGGCGCACCGCGCCGGTCAGCGGGTCGACGTCAGGCCGCGGGTCACAGTGCCGCAGGCACGCGACGATCAGCGGGTTAGCCATGCCGGAAGACGACGCCTTCGCCGCCGTCGGGATAGGTCCAGGTGATAGCGCCCTCGGAGTTGCAGACCTGGTAGCAGGTGCCGCACTCGAAGCACTGCTCGTAATTGAACAGGATCCCGCCGTCCGAGGTCGGCGCGAACAGGTCAGCCGGGCAGGCGGTCACGCAGTCCTTGGTGGTGCAGGACCGGCACACGTCGGAGTCCACGGTGATGTGCGCCCGCTGCCCGACCCGGAACTCCACGGTCGCCATCAGGTCCTGGAAGGAAACCTGCGGCCAGGCTGGTGACTGCCCGGTCATCCTCGCGCTCACCGGAACACCCGCGCGCCTGCGGCGGCGTCCCGCAGCAGCTCGCCGACCCTGATCCCGTTGCGCCGCGCGGCGCTCCGGGCCAGCCGCAGCATGCCGGGTTTCGGCCGGGGATTGGTAACGGTGAACATGCCCTCGGCGATGTCGCAGATCATTCCCGGATAGCGCTGCTGGACTCGGTCACTGAGCACCAGGCCCGGAGCGCGGCGCAGCCGCTTGTGATCGGCGAGCACGAAGCCCGATTCCAGGTCGCGGCGGTAGCTGGCCAGGCCGCGCGCGGACGTGTCGCCGGCGGCGATGGCCCTGGTCACCGCGCGGCCCGCCGCCAGGCCCGAGCCGATGGCGAAGTTCACGCCCTCCAGCCACAGGCCCGCTGCGAGGCACAGGCCGGCCGCGTCGCCGGCGACCAGCATTCCGTCGATGGCGAGCCGGGGTATCGCGTCGTAGCCGCCCTCGGGGATGAGGTGCGCGGAGTACTCCTTGACCGACGAGCCGCGCAGGTAGGGCGCGATCGCCGGGTGCGCCTTGAGATCGGCGATCAGCGCCTCGGGACGTACCTTGGCCCTGGCCAGGCCGGGCAGCGACACGACGACCCCGACGCTGATCGTGTCGGCGTTGGTGTAGAGGAAGCCGCCGCCGGGGATGCCGCCGGTGGCGCCCAGCATCTCGATGTCGACCCCCTCGTGCGGGCCCAGACCGAAGCGCTCCTCGATCACCGGCACCGGCAGGTCGAGAACCTCCTTGACGCCCAGCGTGTGATGGCTGGCCGCCGTCCGGGGCAGCAGCCCGGCCTCCTTGGCGAGGAACGAGTTCACCCCGTCGCAGGCGATCACCACCCGTGCCCGCAGGTCGCCGCCCGGCCGGTCGGTGCGCACGCCGGTCACGACGCCGCGCTCGTCGCGCAGCAGGCCGGTCGCCACGGTGGAGGTGACAAGCTCGGCCCCGGCGGCGACGGCATGCCCGGCCAGCCAGCTGTCGAAGTCGGCACGGTAGACGGTCATGCCGTTGTACGGCACCGTGCCCCACGCCTCGCTGCGGAAATCCACCGAGAGCGACTGCGAGCCGGTCAGCATCATCGTGGACCTGCGCACCACCCAGCGCTGCACCGGCACCTGCTCCCACCAGCGCGGGATCACCTCGTCGAGGACGCGGCCGTAGACCACGCCGCCGTAGACGTTCTTGGCGCCGGGGAACGGGCCGCGCTCGAGCAGCACCACCGACCGGCCGGCCCTGGCCAGCGCGAGCGCGGCTGCGGCGCCGGCCGGCCCGGCGCCCACCACGATCGCGTCCAGCGGGTCAGCCGGCATCGCGCAGCTCCTCGGGCACGTCGACACCGAGCCGGCCGGCCAGCGCGGCCAGCGTGCCGCGTGCGTCAGCGACGATGCCAAGGCTGCTCATCGCGGTCATCGGGCAGTGCGCGTCGGTGTTGACGCTGACGATGCGCTCCGGCGTGCCCAGGCCGCCCGTGTGCTGGGTGGCGCCAGAGACGCCGAATGCGGCGTACAGGCGGGGGCGGATGGTGACGCCGGTGGTGCCGATCTGGCGCTGGTGGCCGATCCAGCCTGCGTCGGTGGCCACCCTGGTGGCGCCTGCCGACGCGCCGAGGGCCGCGGCGACGTCGCCGAGCAGGCGGAACGCGGCCCGCGCGGCCGGCAGGTCAAGGCCTGCCGCGAGTCCCGCGCCGCCGCCGAAGACCAGTGGCGCCTCGGCGAGGTCCATGGTGGACGGGTCCGGTTCGAGGATCTCCAGCACAATCACGTCCGGCCCGGCATTGCCCGGCCCGGGAACGGCCTCCCCGGGAACGGCGTCCCCCGGTACGGCGTCCCCCGGTACGGCGTCCCCCGGTACGGCGTCGCCCGGTACGGCGTCCCCCGGTACGGCGTCCCCGGGCAGGGCGATGGGCTCGACGGTGACCGGGTAGAACGGCGCCGCGATCGTGCCGGTCCCCGGAGCCAGGGTGACCACGGCGGGCCCGGCGCAGTCGGCCGGCAGGACGATGCGATCATCGAGCCTGCACAGGTCGGCGCGCACCCCGGTGGCCGTGGCCACGGCACGGCAGGCGTTGGCGAGTAGTGGCCTGCCCAGGGCGGCGGCGAGCCGGGGCGCCAGGTCGCGCCCGTCCGGCGTGCCGGGCAGCACGAGCAGCGGTATGCCGGCCAGCAGCGGAGCCAGCCGGGCGGCGAGGCGGCCCGGCTGCAGGCCCGGCCCGGTGTCGCACCACCATGCGCGCCGTGCCGAGCGCGCCGCGCCGGCCGCCGCCTGCGCGCCGTCGCCCACCGCCAGCAGCGAGCCGCCCGCCTCGGCGGCGGCCTCCAGCGAGCCGGGAGGCAGCTCGCCGGCCCGGGCGAAGACCACGGCGAGGGCATCAAGGCGGGGGAGGGCCGTCATAGTGCCGCCCCCGCCCGCTCGCCCTCGATCACCGCGGCGTGCGCGCGCCGCGGCGCGCGGCAGTCGCCGACCCGGTGCACCTCGAACGGCGCCGTGCCCAGCGCCTGCCAGAGCGCGTCCTCGGGCTGCGCCGGGATGGCGCAGCCGGCCCAGTCGCACGCCAGCTGCTGGGCAGTGCCGGTCGGATGGTGCTGCAGCTCCAGCACCAGGCGGCCGTCGTCCCCGTCGTGAGCGTCCAGGACGACGACGTCCGTGCGCTGCCTGATTCCCTTGGCGTGCGCCTTCACGTTCCAGGTCTCGATATCGAGGGTGATGCCGAGATCCTGCCCGACGACCATGCCGCTGGTGATCACCTCGACGTCGCAGCCCCGGTCGGCGAGCAGCTCGGCGGCGGACGTCGCCTGGTGGAAGCCGAGCTCGTCCACGACGACCACCGTGCCGGCGGCCGCGCGCGTCCCGTCGATGAACTCGCGGACGTCGGCCACCCGCGGGTGATCATGCGACCACCACGGCCGGGCCGGCCGGGCGCCGGTGGCCAGCACCACGGCGTCGGGTGCCTCGTCGAGCAGGAAGCGGGCGGTAACCTCGTGGCCGGTCTTCACGTCCACGCCCAGCCGCGCCGCCTCCGCCGCCAGGTTGCGCACGATGTCACCGAACTCGGCCCGGCTCGGCACGCTCGCTGCGACGTTCACCTGGCCGCCGGTGCGCGGCGATCGCTCGAACAGGGTCACCTGGTGCCCGCGGCCCGCCGCGGTGACCGCGGCCTGCAGGCCGCCGGGCCCGCCGCCCACCACGTAGACCCGCCGCCCACGGCGCCGCGGCGCGGGCAGCGGCACGGACTCCCTGCCGGTGCGCGGGTTCTCGATGCAGCCGAGCCAGCGGTTCAGGCCCATCCGGCCGACGCATTCCTGGTTGCACGACAGGCAGGTGCGGATCCGCGTCGGCTCCCCGGCCCTGGCCTTCGCGGTGAAGTCCGGGTCGGCGATCTGCCCGCGCACGACGCCGACCAGGTCGCACTGCCCGTCGGCGAGCGCGCGGTCGGCCTGCAGCGGGTCCTTGAACCGGCCCACCCCGACGACGGGGAGCGACACCGCGCGCCGGATCGCCGCCGGGATGTACATCGCGTACCCGGGCGGCACCTGCATGCTGGCCTCGATCATGTACAGCGTCGCGGTGGCGACCCCGATCGAGGTGTTGATGTAGTCGACCTTCCCTGTCGCCTCGGCCATCAGCGCAATGGCGACCGCGTCGTCGATCGTGGTCCCGCCCTCGATCAGCTCGTCGCCGCAGATCCGCACGCCGAGCGCACGGCCCGGCCCGATCGCCTCGCGCACCACGTCGACGATTTCCAGCAGCAGCCGGGCCCGGTTCTCCAGCGACCCGCCGTAGCAGTCGCCACGCAGGTTGGTCGCCGGGGACAGGAAACCGCGCACGATCGAGGAGTGCGAGCACTGCAGCTCCACGCCGTCGAACCCGCCCGCCGCGCAGTGCCCGGCCACCAGCCCGTATCCGGCGACGATCTCGCGGATCTCGTGCCGCTCCACCGCCTTGGGCACCTCGCGGAACAACGGGTCGGGCACCGGGCTCGGCGCCCACACCGGCAGCCGCGAGTACATGCCCGACGCCTGGCCGCCGTTGTGGTTGATCTGCGCCAGGATCGGCACGTCGTGGGCGTGCACGGCCTCGGTGATGCGCCGGTAGCCGGGGATCACCCAGGGGTCGAAGCCGTGGATCAGCTTCTCGTACGGCCAGTCGGTCGGGTGCGTCGAGTGCTCCTCGGTGATGATCAGTCCCGCGCCGCCTGCCGCGCGCGCGGCGTAGTAGGCGGCGTGCTGCTCCGACGGCAGCCCGTCGCTGGCGTAGTTCGTCAGGTGCGCCGAGAAGACCACCCGGTTGCGCACCGTCAGCGGCCCGATCCGCAACGGCTCGAACAGGAAGCGGTAGCGGCCGGCGGCACTCATCGGCTCACGGTGGTCACAGCTGTCCCCTGGCCGCGCGCCGTGCCGGTGATGAAGGCGACCCTGCCTTCGAGCTTGCCCGCCATTGCCCTGATCCCTCCTGCGGTGGGTGCCTTCCTGAGCTTCCTGCCTGCCCTCACCTGATTGCCGTCATTTCAGAACGGAGGCCTCGGCCCGCTGCCGTTCCAGTGCCTGATGTCGCGTCGCGCCGATCGCGAGCGCCGCCCTGCGTCCCTCCAGAATCGCCTCGTGCACAGTCCGCGGCGCAACGCAGTCCCCGGCCCGCGGCGTGCCAGGCCGCTGCTGGTAGAGCGCCTCGTCGGGGAGCCGGTGACCGCAGTCGATGAGGACCGCGCAGCCGACGCGGCGCTGCTCGCCGGTCCAGACGTCCTCCAGCAGCGCGGTCTCGCCGGAGACCTCGCGCAGCAGCGCGCGCAGCTCGCGGGTGACGCCCGCCCGCTGCAGCCGCACGTTGGCGTCGGCGAGGTCGCCGGACAGGGACAGCAGGGTGCCGATGATCTGGTCGGGCGCCACGATCGCGACCCGGCGCCCGCGCGCCGCGAGCCACTCGGCGACGGCGACGCCGACCGGGCCGCCGACCGGGTCGTGCACCACGACGGGCCCGTCGGGGAGCTCGGCGCCGGTCAGCGCCGACAGCGCGTCGACGGTCACCCCGGGGTCGAACCTGCTGACCGGCCGCGAGCCCGTCGCCAGGATGATCTCGGAGCCGCGGGCCTGCGCGGCGTCCAGGTCGGCGGCGGTGATCTCGGTGCCGGGGTCGAGTCGCACGCCGAGCCGCCGGCACTCGGCCTCCAGCCAGTCGGCCAGCAGCGCCATCCGCTCCCTGGCCGGCCCGATCGCGGCCGCGCGCAGCGTCCCGCCGAGCTGGCCGGACCGCTCCGCGAGCCGGACCGCGTGCCCGCGCAGCGCCGCGACCCGCGCCGCCTCCAGCCCGGCCGGCCCCCCGCCCACCACGAGCACCTCGCGCCGGATGGTCGCCGAGGCAGCACTGATGGCCGGGCCTCCGGCCGCCCGCGCAGTCAGTTCCGCCGGCGCCAGCGCCGGGCCAGGCTCGGGCGGCTCGACCGGCCGGTCGTGCGTCTCGTGGCCGCTGTGCGGGTCACCGACGCAGGTGACGATGGGGTTGCGGTTGTCGCGCACCCGGCAGGTCTGGTTGCACAGGATGCACGGCCGGATCCGCTCGGCGTGGCCGGCCCGCAGCTTGGCGACCAGGTCCGCGTCCGCGATCTGGGCCCGCGTCATCTCGACCAGGTCGGCGGCGCCGCCGTCTAGCGCGGCCTGGGCCGGCCCGGCGTCGACAACGCTGCCCTGCAGCGCGACGGGCATTGCATGTACTGCGGGCGCGGCCGATGCTGTCGGCTCCGCGGGTGCTGTCGGGTCCTCGGCCGCCGCGGCGCTGACCGCGGCCCGGATCGCCCGGGCCAGCTCCAGGTTGAACATCGGCGGGGTGTGCCCGTCGGGCCGGTAGGCGGCGACGGAGTAGGGCCCGCCGCGGACGACCGTGAGCAGGTCCAGCAGCGGCGCCAGGTCGGCGGCCTGCCCGGCCGCGATCTCGGGGGTGACACCGGCCCACGGTGCTAGCTCGTCACAGCACAGCCGCAGCGCCAGCACGCGCTCAGTCCCGATCGCCGCGCGCACCGCAGCGAGAACCGCGCGGGTCAGCGCCAGCCGGTCGCTGCCATAGCCGTCGGTGCGCTGGTTGGTAAGCCCGGAGTGGAACTGGCGCAACAGCGCCCCTGGGCCGGCGTCGATCTCTACCCCGTCGGCGCCCGCCTCGGCGGCGGCCGCTGCGCCCGCGGCGAAACCCGAGATGACGGCGTCGATCTGCGGCTGCTCCAGCACCATCGGGGTCTCCCGGCTGACCACGTCGGTGAAGCCGGACGGCCCCCACAGCTCGCGCTGGGAGAACGCCGACGAGCCCTGCAGCCCGGTGTGGCCGAGCCCGGCGAGCACCAGCGCGCCGTGGCGGTGACACGCGTCGGCGATCTGCCGCCAGCCGTCCCGGCAGTCCGCCGCGAGCGGCGCGCGCTCGTACGGCCAGTCCGACTCGTGCACCGACGCGACCTCGGTGATGATCACCCCGGCCCCGCCGGCCGCCCGCCGCTGGTAGTAGGCGGCGTGCCGGGCAGACAGCGCCCGCCCGCTGCCCAGGTTGGTCTCGTGCGGCCCGAACATCACCCGCGACGGCGCAGTCCGCCCCGCCAGCGTCACCGGGTCAAGCAGCGATGTCGCCGGGCCGGGCTGCCGCACCTCGCCGCCCCCGGGTCCCATCTCATCGACCGCCGGGGACGAATCCGGCGAGCGGGTCCTCGTCGCAGGCGCGGTCCGGCGGTCGGCGCCCGACCAGCAGGCCGGCGCCGCCCACCGGAGCGGTTACCGGCCGCGGGCCGATCGACACCGGAACCGGGCGCGTCCGGTGCGAGTGATCACCGGACGGGCGCGGGGCCGCTGCGCCGTCGGTACCGGCCAGCGCGGACTCGCCGTGCCCCTTGACGCATTCGGGATCGGGGCCGTCCAGCGGCAGGCCGGTGAAGAACTTGGCGGCCATGCAGCCGCCGCGGCAGGAGTCAAACGCCGAGCAGGACTGGCACGCCCCGCCGGTTTGCGGCCGGCGCAGGTCGGCGAACAGCTCCGACTCGCGCCATACCGAAGCGAACCCGCCCGGCGCGCGGACATTGCCGGCCAGGAAATTGTCGTGGATCGCGAACGGGCAGGCGTACACGTCGCCCACCGGGTCGATCAGGCACACCACCCGTCCGGCGCCGCACAGGTTGAGGCCGGGCAAGGCCTCGCCGTAGCCGGCCAGGTGGAAGAACGAGTCTCCGGTGAGCACCTGCTCGCCGTGGGCCACCAGCCAGTCGTAGAGCTCGCGCTGCTGGCCGGCCGTCGGATGCAGCTCGTCCCACACGTCGGCGCCGCGGCCGGACGGGCGCAGCCTGGTGAGCCGAAGCTGGGCCCCGTAGCGGTCGGCGATCGCCTTGAAGTCGTCCAGCTGGCCGGCGTTCTGCCGGGTGACGACGACCGAGATCTTGAAACCCGCGAAGCCCGCGCCGGCGAGGTTGCGCATCGCGCGCAGCGCGGTCACGTAGGAGCCCTGCCCCCGGACCGCGTCGTTGACCTCGGCCGTCGCGCCGTCGAGGGAGATCTGCACGTCGACGTAGTCGCTCCCGGCCAGCCGGCGGGCCACCGCGGGCGTGATCTTTACCCCGTTGGTGGAGAACTTGACTCCCACGTGATGACCGGTCGCGTAGTCCACGAGTTCCCAGAAGTCGGGCCGGACCGTCGGCTCGCCGCCGCCGATGTTCACGTAGAACACCTGCATCCGCTCCAGCTCGTCGATCACTGCCGTGCACTCGGCGGTGGAAAGCTCGCGCGGATCGCGCCGTCCGGAACTCGACAGGCAGTGCACGCACGCCAGGTTGCAGGCGTAGGTGAGTTCCCAGGTCAGGCAGATCGGGGCGTCAAGCCCGTACTGGAATTGCTGCACCAGCGGGAGCGGGGCCGCGATCACCGGGACAGCCGGGGCGACCGGGACAGCCGGGGTCACCGGGACAGCCGGGGTCACCGGGACAGCCGTGATCGCCGCGGTCACGGGGTAGTCCGCCGGCAGATCATCCGCGATCCGGCGAGCGTGGCGAGGGCGCTGGTGTAAGCAGGCAGGTCAGCCGCCGTTACGCCAGCGAGGCTGCAGGCGGCGCGAGCGCTTGGCTCGCGGTCGAGCGACCTGACGACGGCGAGCAGGGCCGGGCTCTTCAGGAACGACAGCCTGCGGGTGCCGAAGTGGTAGAGCAGCGCGCCGAAGCGCTCAGGGCGCACTGAGACTTGCGGATGCAGCTGCCAGGGGCTATCGAGGTCAAACTCGGCCCGCGAGCCTCCGGCGGCAGGCTCAGTAGACACCGCACATGCCGTCGATCGAGACTTCCTCGACCAGCAGGTCCTGTGTGGTGACCCGGATACCGGGATCCTGGCTAGTGCTGTCGTCCGCCTGAAGGGGCTGGCTGGCCGTCCTGCCGGCGGTAACCTCGGCCGTCCTGCCGGCGGTAACCTCCGCCGTCACGATGTGGTCGCTCATGGCGCTCTCCTGCCTGCAGAGATCCTGGCCGAACATTCCGTCACCACGTGACGAATATTCCGTCATGTTAACGTCACCTAGTGACGTAAGCAAGACGTCGGTCACTGAAATGATGGGGTACCTTCTCGAAGGGGCGAATGCGTGCTCTCCGGCCAGGTTGCTGCGCTCTCCGGCGAGGCTGGGCCGGCGGCCGCTGTTTCCGCTGCGGGGCCTGCGCCTCCCGGCGAGGCGGCACCGGCCGCAGCGCCCAGGCGAGGCCGACCGCCGGGTACCAGCCGGCGCGAGCTGGAGCTGATCGCGCTGCGCCTGTTCACCGAGCAGGGATTCGACAACACCACGATCGACCAGATCTCCACCGAGGCCGGAGTGAACAAGCGGACGTTCTTCCGCTACTTCGGCTCCAAGGCCAGCGTGCTGTGGAGCGAGTTCGACACCGAGGTCAGGACCATCCGAGCGGCGCTCGCCGAGGTGCCCGATGGGGTGCCGATGATGGACGCGATCCGGCGGGCTGTCGTCGCGGCGAATCACTACCGGGCGGAGGACGTGCCCGAGCTGCGCATGCGGATGAATCTGGTCGGCTCGGTGCCCGCCCTGCAGTCAAGCGCCGCGGTCCACTACGACGCGTGGGAGCGGGCGATCAGCGATTTCGCCGCGATCCGCATCGGCCAGCCCGCCGACTCGCTCTACCCGCTCGCCGTCGGGCGCGCGACCCTGGCTGCCTGCCGCGCCGCCTACGACCGCTGGTCCACGCGCGCTGACGCCGACCTGACGTTCTACCTCGACGCGGCGATCACCGCGCTCGCCGCGGGGTTCGAGCCAGCCAGGCTTGGCGCCAGCGCGAAGGTCCTCAGCCAGCACGTCGCCCGCCGCCCCCGGCAGCCACAATCGTGAGGCTCGCGCTGCCAGCGGTACAGCCCGGCCGGTTATCGCGGAAATTAGGGGTGCTGGGGGCCCCTCGGGTCCGCGGTCATGGCCTGCTCGGCCTCAACGGGGAAGTGATCGGCCTCAGCGGAAGACGACTGTCTTGGCGCCGTTGAGTAGTACGCGGTGCTCGGCGTGCCAGCGGACCGCCCGCGCCAGCGCGAGGCACTCGGTGTCCCGCCCCACCGCCATCAGCGCGGTCGGCCCCTGCGAGTGGTCCACCCGCGCGACCTCCTGCTCGATGATCGGCCCTTCGTCGAGGTCGCTGGTCACGTAGTGCGCGGTGGCCCCGATGAGCTTCACGCCCCGGGCGTGCGCCTGCTGATATGGCCGCGAGCCCTTGAAGCCGGGCAGGAAGGAGTGATGGATATTGATCGCCCGGCCCTGCAGCTTCCCGCACAGGCCGTCGGTCAGCACCTGCATGTAGCGGGCGAGGACGACGAAGTCGGCCCGGTAGTGCGTGACCAGGGTGAGGATCTCGGCCTCCTGGCTCGCCCGGTTCTCGTCGGTGACGGGCAGGTGGTGATAGTCGATTCCGTGCGACTGGGTAAGCGGCCGCAAGTCAGGGTGGTTGGAAACGACCGCGACGATGTCGATGCCAAGCTGGCCAGAGCGCTGCCGGTACAGCAGGTCGTTCAGGCAGTGCCCGGCGCGTGATACCAGGATGAGCACGCGCGGCAGGACCGCAGTGTCGTAGAGCTCCCATTCCAGGTGGAGTTCAGCCGCCAGCCCGGCGAAGCTGCTCCGGAGGCTGCTGGCCGGACCGGTTTCGATGGCGGGCCCGGCCGATGGCATCGCCGCAGTCCCGGACGCCGCGGCTGCAGTCCGGGACGGCGCGGCTGCAGTCCCGGACGCCGCGGCTGCGGGCAGGGTGAACTGCACGCGCATGAAGAAACGGCCGGTCGCGGGATCGCCGTACTGCTGGCTCTCGACGATGTTGCCGCCGCGGTCGGCGAGCAGGCCGGACACCGCCGCGACGATGCCAGGCCGGTCGGGGCAGGACAGCGTGAGCACGTGCTCGGTCACTTGGGGCTAATCTCCTCCGGGCTGCGGCTGCCGCCTTGGGCCTGCCGCACGAGTCTGGCGCATGGACCGACGCACGAGGACGTCTCGGTTCCCGGCAGGGCAACGATTCCGCCAGCGTACAAGCCCGCCGAGGGCGACCGGGGAAATGACAAGGCCCCTGCATGAAATGACGAGGCCCCTGCTGAAATGACAAGGCCCCTGCATGTATGAGATGCAGGGGCCTTGCCAGGCCTTTGGCCGCTAGCCTGCCAGTTGCCCGGCTGGCCTGCGGTTACTCGACCATCTGCGTGTCCCGGACACCCGCTTCAGCGCCGATTTCCCGGCTCTTGCCGCGTTCCCGGGGTCGCCCCCGAGGTTCCCGGGGTCGCCCCCGAGGTGGTGTCCGTCTTCGGCAGTGACGTAGTTCTACCGGCCCCGGCCCCGGCGGCACAAGGGCTTTCCGGCCATGATTTCAAGATTTTTTAGCTGTCCACAACATACCCACAGCATCAGCGGGGTTATCCCCTGAAAGCGTGCGTTCTCCACCGGCCCGTCCACAGTTTCGTCCACACCAACTTCGTCCACACCAACGCGGCGCAGTTCTCCACGCGAAGGCGGCCGGGCCGGGTCCGCCAGCCGGGCGAGCGGCGGCGTGATCACGGTGCTCACACGATCTCGCCGAGATGCGGCAGACTGGGCCGCATGGGAGAACTTCACGATCGCCACCGCAACGTCATTCCCGGCTGGGTCGGGCTCTACTACGCCGAGCCGCTCGAGCTCGTCAGCGGCAAGGGCAGCCGGGTCACCGACGCGTCCGGCCGCAGCTACCTCGACTTTTTCTGCGGCATCCTCACCAACATGCTCGGGTACGACCTGCCCGAGGTGCGCGAGGCCGTCGAGCGCCAGCTCGCCACCGGCGTCGTGCACACCTCGACGCTGTACCTGATCCGCAATCAGATCGAGCTGGCGGAGAAGATCGCGGGGCTGTCCGGGATCGAGAACGCCAAGGTGTTCTTCACGAACTCGGGCACCGAGGCCAACGAGACCGCGCTGCTGCTGGCCACCGCCGCCCGCCGGTCAAGCCAGGTGCTAGCGCTGCGCAACAGCTACCACGGCCGCTCTTTCGGCGCGACCGCGATCACCGGTAACGGTGCCTGGAAGAGCTCACAGCTCACTCCGTTCAGCGTGCACTACCTGCACGGAACGGATCGTCATCTGCCTGCCTACGCCGGCCTGTCGGACGCCGCCTATATCACCGCGTGCACCGAAGACCTGCGGCACGTGCTGGCCACGGCCACGGCCGGGGACGTGGCGTGCCTGATCGCCGAGCCGCTGCAGGGCGTCGGCGGGTTCGCGGTGCCGCCGGACGGGCTGTTCGCCGCGTACAAGGAGGTGCTGGACGCCCACGGCATCCTGTTCATCTCCGATGAGGTGCAGACCGCCTGGGGCCGGACCGGCGAGCACTTCTGGGGGATCAGCGCGCACGGGTTCGTGCCCGACATGATGACGTTCGCGAAGGGGCTCGGCAACGGGTTCGCGATCGGCGGCGTGGTCGCCCGGGGCGACCTGATGGATGGCCTGACCGGCAACGGAATCTCGACATTCGGCGGCAACCCGATCGCGACCGCGGCGGCCGGCGCGGCCCTGGACTACGTGCTGTCGCACGACTTGCAGCGCAACGCCGCGACGCTCGGCAAGCTGATCATCGAGGAGCTGCGCGAGGCGGCAGCCCCGCTCGCGGTAGCCGGCGAGGTGAGGGGCAAGGGCCTGATGTTCGCGGTGGACATAGTGGACCCGGTGACCGGCGATCCCAGCCCGGCGCTGGCCGCCCGGATGCTCGAGGAGACCCGCGAGCGCGGCCTGCTGATCGGCAAGGGCGGCCTGTACGGGCACGCGCTGCGGATGGCGCCGCCGCTGACGCTGACCGAGGCCGAGGCCAGGGAGGGCCTGGGCATCCTGGTCGACGCCCTGCGCTCCGTGGACGCGGCGGCGACGCGATGAAGCACACGACGCACTGGATCGACGGGAAGCCCTGGACCGGGGATGCCAGCGCGCGCCGCGGTGACGTCTACAACCCGGCGACCGGGCAGGTCAGCGGGACCGTGGACTTCGCGTCCGCCGTCGAGGTGAACGCGGCGGTCGCGGCGGCCGCCGCGGCGTTCCCGGGCTGGCGGGCGACCTCCCTGGTCAGGCGGGCCGGGGTGATGTTCGCCTTCCGCGAGCTCGTGCGCGCCCGGCAGGCGGACATCGCCATGCTGATCAGCGCCGAGCACGGCAAGGTGGCGTCCGACGCGGCGGGCGAGGTGGCCCGCGGCCTGGAGGTGGTCGAGTTCGCCTGCGGCATACCCCATCTGCTCAAGGGCGGGTACTCGGAGAACGTATCCACCGGGGTCGACGCGTACTCGATCCGCCAGCCGCTCGGAGTCGTGGCGGGCATCACCCCGTTCAATTTCCCCGCGATGGTGCCGATGTGGATGTTCCCGCTGGCCATCGCGTGCGGCAACGCGTTCGTGCTCAAGCCGTCGGAGAAGGATCCGTCGGCCTCGGTGCTGCTCGCCGAGCTGCTGGCCGAGGCTGGCCTGCCGGATGGCGTTTTCAACGTCGTGCAGGGCGGCAAGGTGGCCGTGGACGCCCTGCTGACGCACCCGCAGATCCGCGCGGTCAGCTTCGTGGGATCGACGCCGGTGGCGCGTTACGTCTCTGAGACCGGCACGGCGGCGGGCAAGCGGGTGCAGGCACTCGGCGGCGCGAAGAACCATATGATCGTGCTGCCCGATGCCGACCTTGACCTGGCCGCCGACGCTGCCGTGTCGGCCGGGTTCGGCTCGGCGGGGGAGCGCTGCATGGCGATCTCGGTGCTGGTGGCCGTGGATCCGATCGGCGACGACCTCGTCGCGAAGATCGCCGAGCGGGTGGCGCGGCTTCGGGTCGGGCCCGGCGACGACGAGCGGTCCGAGATGGGACCGCTGGTCACCGCCGCGCACCGGGATAAAGTCGCCTCCTACCTGGAATCGGGCGTGCGCGAGGGCGCGGTGCTCGCGGTCGATGGCCGCGAGCACCCGGTGACCGGCGGCGCGGCCGACGGGTTCTGGCTGGGGCCGAGCGTGCTTGATCACGTGACCCCCCCGATGAGCTGCTACACCGACGAGATCTTCGGCCCGGTGCTTTCGGTCGTGCGGGCATCCGGCTACGACGAGGCGCTGGACGTGGTCAACGGCAGCCCGTACGGCAACGGCACCGCGATCTTCACCAACGACGGGGGAGCGGCTCGCCGGTTCACCAGCGAGGTAGAGGTCGGGATGGTCGGCATCAACGTACCGATCCCGGTGCCGATGGCGTTCTACTCCTTCGGCGGATGGAAGTCGTCGCTGTTCGGCGATACCCACGTGCACGGCACGGAGGGCGTGCACTTCTACACCCGCGGCAAGGCGGTCACCTCCCGCTGGCTGGACCCCAGCCACGGCGGCGTGAACCTCGGCTTCCCGGTGAACCGCTAGTCGCCGTCAGCCGGCACCGTGACTGGTTGGATGGCACCGTGACTGGTTGGATGGCCGCGTGCGGATCGCTACCTGGAACGTGAACTCGGTGCTGGCCCGGCTGCCCCGGCTGGTGGAGTGGCTAGAGCAGACCGGCCCCGACGTGGTGTGCCTGCAGGAGACGAAGGTCAGCGCCGACGCCTTCCCTGTCGACGCCGTCGCACCACTCGGCTACGCCGTGGCCCAGCACGGCGAGGGGCGCTGGAACGGCGTCGCCGTGCTGTCCCGGCTGGGCCTGGCTGACGTTGCCCGCGGCCTGCCTGCCGACCCGGGCTTCCCCGGCCCGCAGACGCTTGAGGCGCGCACCGTCGCCGCCACCTGCGGACCGGTGCGGGTGCGGTCGGTGTACGTGCCCAACGGACGCACTCCGGATGACCCGCACTACGGCTACAAGCTCCGCTGGCTTGCCGCCTTGCAAGCCGGGCTCGCCGCCGACGCCGAGGGTATTCTGCCGTTCGCGCTCATGGGTGACTTCAACGTTGCCCCGACAGACGCTGATGTATGGGACCCGGCCGCGTTCGCAGGTTCCACCCACGTCACGCCGGCCGAGCGCGCGGCGCTGGCCGGCCTGCGGCAGACGGGGCTGACCGACGTCGTCCCCCGCATCGCCAAGGGCTCGCACCCGTACACGTACTGGGACTACCGGGCCGGAGCGTTCCACAAGGACATGGGCATGCGCATCGATCTGGTCTACGCTAACGCCGCCATGACCGGCTCCGTATCGGACGCCTGGGTCGACCGCGAGGCCAGGAAAGGCAAGGGACCGAGCGACCACGCCCCGGTCATCGTCGATCTCGACCGCTGACCTCTGCTTGCGACCGTATCCAGCTCGCGGCTCCGGCTGACGGGCCGTTCGCTGCAGCCTGGCGGGCCGGCCCCTGCAGCCTGGCGGGCCGGCCCCTGCAGCCTGGCGGGCCGGCCCCTGCAGCCTGGCGGCGTGAACCTCGGCTTTCCGGTGAACCGCTAGCGCTGGGACTGTCAGCTGCGGGCGTAGTTGCTGGCCCCGTACCAGTCCACGATGACCACCGGCTCGTCTCCCACCACCCAGGCGTCGTGGCCCTCGGGCAGCGCTGTGACGTCACCGGGGCGCGCGTCGAACTCCACGCCGTCAGCCATCACGATGTGCAACGTTCCCTGCACGTGATACTGGAAATGGGGCGCTTCGCACAGGTCCGTGCCGGCCAGCGGCTTGACGTGCTCAGACCAGCGCCAGCCAGGCTGAAGGGTAAGCCGGCCGATCTCGCCGCCGCCGACCCGTACCAGGTGCAGGGCACCGCGCTCGAAGGTGCGGGTCTCGTCGGGCGTGTCCAGGCTCTTCTGCTCTGCTTTACCGGTGGTCATGACGGGTCTCCTTGCGTAAAAGCTGTCCGAGATTTCGGAGGGGCTGTCTGAGCCCTGGTGCTGAGCCTGGCCGGCGGTGCTTGCAGTGACCTTGCAGTAGCCCATCTGGGGGCCGGCGCCGCAGTAACCCATCTGGCGGCCGGCGCCGCAGCGGGGTTTGATACCTGCATGAAGTCACTGGCCGTGCGGGTACTCGGTGATTTCGCCGTGGACGGGGTCGAGCCGCACGCGCTCGGCAGCCGGAAGGCGCGGCTGGCGCTGCAGCTGCTGGCCCTGGCGGAGGGGCGGGTGGTCCCATCCGACGTGCTGATCGACGCTCTTTGGGCCGGCGCCCAGCCCGCCCGGCCCGATGATCAGATCGCCGTGCTGATGAGCCGGCTTCGCTCGGTGCTTGGCCGCGACCGGATCGAGCGCCGGAACAGCGGCTACCTGCTGCGCTGCGACTGGCTCGACGCGACCGAGCTGGCCGTGCTTGCCGGTGAGGTGGAGCGCCGGCGTGGCGCGGGCAACCTGGTAGGCGCGGCCGCCGCCGCACGGGTCGCCCTCGCGCTGGTTCGCGGCGCCGGGCCGGTGCCAGCTCCTGGCGAGTGGGCCCGGTTGCGGAACGCTGACCTGGAGCTGCTGATCAGCGGTGCCCGCCGGGCGGCGGCCGCGGCGCTGCTGGAAGCCGGCGACTGGATGGCTGCCGCTGATGCCGCCACAGCGGCGCTGGAACGCGACCCGTTAGATGAGGCGGCGCTGCGCGTGCTGCTGCGCGCCTACGTCATGGGCGGCCGGGTCGGGGCGGCGCTCGCCGCCTACGCCAGCGCCCGCGAGCGCCTGGCCGACGAGCTGGGAACCGATCCCTCTCCGGAGACCACCGCGCTGCATACCGCCATCCTGCGCGGCGAGCTCGCCGTGCCCGCGCCGCGGCCCGTCCCCGACACGATCGGCCTCGTAGGCCGTGACAGCGAGCTGGCGTACCTCGATGCGGTCGCCCTGCGTGCATCCGGCGGATCCGGCCAGGTTGTCGTCATCGACGGGGAAGCGGGGATCGGGAAGACCAGCCTGCTGCGCACCTGGGCCGGCCGGCGCGCCGCCGCCGGAGACACGGTGCTGATGGCGTCGTGCGGGCAGCTTGACCGGGCCCTGCCGCTCGACGCGGTGCTCGGCGCGCTGACCGCGCTGCTGCGGCGGCTCGGTCCCGAGGTGACCGCGGGCCTGCTGGGCCTCGATGCGGCGATACTCGCGCCGCTGCTCGGGCCGTTGCCCGGCCCGCGCCCGCCGCCAGTGCTGGCGGACAGCGCACTCGGCCCGGCGGTGCTGTACGCGGCCGTGACGCGAGTGCTGGGCCGCCTCGCCGACCGGGGGCCGCTGGTGGTGGTGATCGATGACGCGCACCTGGCCGGGCCGGCCCTGCCGGGCTGGGTGCGCTTCGTGCGTCGCGAGGGACTCGCCGCGGTGATGGTCGCGGCCGTCCGGCCAGGCGAAGCGGAGCCGCTGCCGGCCACCGCGTTCATTCACCTGGATGTGCTCGGCCGCGCCGCGGCCGCCGAGCTGGTCGGGCCGGCCCGCGTCGATGAGCTGTACGCGCGGTCCCGGGGGCACCCGCTGTTCCTCGCCGAGCTTGCGCAGCAGGCGGCTGGCGCGCCCTTGCCCGCATCGCTGGTCGAGTCCGTGTCCGCGCGGTGCGACGAGCTGGGACCGGCCGGGGCGATGCTCCGCACCGCTGCCGTGATCGGCCAGGAGCTGGATATTGACCTGCTCGCGGCGGTGCTCGGCCGCGGTGTCGTCGAACTGCTCGACGACGCCGAGATGGCCGCCGCCAAGACGCTGCTGGCCGATGAGGACGGGACGTTCAGGTTCCGGCATGAGCTGGTGCGGGACGCGCTGGCCGCCAGCGCCACGGCGGGAAGAGCCGCCTTGCTGCACCGGCAGGCCGGCCGGGTGCTGTCCCAGCGGCCGGCCTCCGATCCCGTGCTGGTCGCCTATCATGCGCGCCTTGGCGGTGACCTCCTGCTGGCCTCTCGCGCCTTGCGCGACGCGGCAGAGCGGGCAGCTGAGCGCTTCGACCATGCAGCCGCCGAGGCGCTGCTGGACGATGCCCTGCGGCTGCACCCCGATCCCGAAGGGTGGCTGGCGCGGGCACGGGTCCGTACCCGCCGCGGGCGCTACCGCGAGGCGCTGCAGGATGCCGAGCTCGCCGCGGCCGCCGGGCCCGCCGCCCTGGAGGCTGCCGCATGGGCGTCCTATTTCGACCGCCGCTTCACGCAGGCTGCCCAGTTCGCGGACGACGGCGCGCTCGCCGCGGCCGACCCGGCGGCCCGGGCACGGTGCCTGGCGGCCGGCGGCCGCACGCACCACGCCGCTGGCGATCTGGCCCGGGCCGAGCTGATGCTCAGCGAGGCATTCTCGCTCGCCGAGGGCCCGGATCGGGTGACCGCCGCCGCGTGGCTCGGGGTGCTCCGGGCTCATCAGAGCAGGATGGCCGAAGCGCACTCGCTCTTGCGTCCGGCGGCCCGCGGCCAGGTCGGGGTGGAGCACACGTCGGCCACCTTGCACTCGCTGCTGTTCACCGGGCACGCCTACGCGCTGGCCGGCCATCCGGCACTTGCCCTGGACGCGCTGGACCACTACACGGTCGAGGTGGAGCGCCGCCAGGTGCCGCGATTCGCGGGCCGCGCGGTGAACTTCGCGGGCTGGGTGCTGCGCAACCTGGGCGCCTGGCAGGAGGCGCTTGATCATCACCAAGAGGCGCTGGAGGTATCGCTGCGCCAGGGGACCGCGGAGGTGACCATCGCCGCGCTGGAGGACCTCGCGGAGCAGTGCCTGGACATCGGGGACGCCGATGGTGCGGATTCGCGGCTCGCGGAGGCCCGGGCACTGCTGCGCGGCGACCTGGTCTTCGGATGGCGGCTGGAACTCAAGCACCTGCTCGTCACCGGGCGCCTGGCGCTGGCGCGCGGGGAGGCAGAGCCGGCGCTGGCTGCCGCCAGCGAGCTGGAGACTCGCGCGACCGCGCTGGGGGTGCCGCGTTATGTCAGCGTCGCCCGCCTGCTGGGGCACCGGGCGAACCGGGCCCTTGGCCTGCCAGTGGAACTCAGCGCCGTGGCCGCGGACCTGGATCTGCTCGACGGCTGCGTGGCCATCGAGGCGTGGTGGTGGACCGGCGACGTGGCTGCTGATTTCGCCAGCGCCAGCTGGCTGGACCGGGCCATGGAGCGTGCCGACCAGCTTGCCCGCAATGCCGGGAGTCATGCCGACGGCCTGCGATCGGCAGCGCAGCAGCGCCTGCGCGTATGGCGGGATGCCGTCGGCTGAGCGGGTGACTCTCGGCGGGCCGCCCTCGGCGGGCCGCCCTCAGCGGGCAGCCCTCAGCCGCCGGTCAGCACCACCATGGGCACCACCAGGGGCTCGCAGCCGACGACAGCGCGCTCGGCCGCGTACCGCGCGGCGGCCCTGCGTGGCGCGTCCAGTGACCGGACGAACGCCGCGATGTTGGCCATGCCCAGCCGCCACGATGCCAGCTGCGCCGCAGTGGAAAGCCCGGTCGCGACGACAATCGTGCGCACCTGCACGTCCCTGAAGCCGGCCGCCGCGGCGCGCTGAGCGAGCAGCGCAGGATCACCCGCTTGCGGCTCACCCTGGCTCTTGAGTGCCACATGCCACGCCGGGGGCCGGTACCCGAACGGGCGGAGCGCGTCATCCACGGCCGCCTTGGCGGGGTGCGTCCAGCCCGGCGCGAACGCGCTGGCGGCGATTGCCCGGCCGACTCGCCGCGCCTCGGCGAGGCCAGCGCCGATGCTGCCAAGGTGGCTGAGGCAGAAGGCGGCGACGACAAGGTCGAAGCTGCCATCCCGGAAGGGCAGCGCCGCCGCGTCGGCGGCCAGCGGATGCAGCGGCGCCGGGCAGCGGCGCAGCATGCCGGCGGCCAGGTCCACGGCCACCACCTGGCACGCCCCGGACGCCCGCGCGGCCAGGCCCGCAGCCCCGGTGCCCGCGCCGAGGTCCAGCACCCGGCTTCCGGCCAGCGGCACGGCAGCGGATGCCACCAGGGCGCCGGCCAGCGGCGCGTACATCAGCGCCGGACCGTCGGCCCATCCGGCGGCGGCGCTCTCGTAGGCCATCCGCACGTCCGCGGTCAGCGGATCCGTCACGTCCGCGGTCAGCGGATCAGCGCTGCCGCCGCCACCGCCCTGGTCTCCCACCATCTGAGTTCCTCGTCGTAGCCGCCGAGTGCCTTCTCCCAGCCGAACTGCACCATGGCACCCAGCAGCGCCAGCGCTAGCTGACGTTCCCACCACGGCTCGGTATCGATGCCGCACGCCTCGAGCGCGTTGCGGTAAACCCCGATCGAGGTCTCCTTTGACTGCGGGAGACGGCGGCAGTTGATCGCGAGGTACCAGGCCAGGTCGCTGGCCGCCGCGCCGTGACCGGGCTGTTCCCAGTCGAGGATGACCGTCCGCCCCGCGTCGTCGGTGCCGAGATTGTCGAGTTTCCAGTTGCTGTGCACGAAGGTGTGCGGCGTGCTGGCCAGGGCCTCCACCAGCGGGCCCGGGTCGAGCGCGAGCGGGGTCACCACGGCCGCGGCGGCCGGCGCCACCTGTGCCAGCAGCGGCCAGCCCTTGGCAACCAGCTGCGGCACCAGGTGCGCGGACCCGATGGCTGCCTCCGCCTGTGCCGTCCAGGGCGACAGCTCCAGGTAGCGATGCATCGCGGGGACGACGTCGAACTCGCTACCGCAGTCCCAGAACGAGGCGTGCAGGGCCGCCATGTGCCGCAGGAACCGCAGGTGCTGCTCGAGCGCGATCGGCGCATCGGTGACCGGCACGAGCCACGGGGTCACGTCGCGCATCAGCAGCGCGCAGCCCCCCGAGGGGGCCGGGCCAGCCCGGTCTTCCCGGGCGGCCCCGACGATCGGCTGGTTGAAACAGCCAGGGAGACGGGCGAGGATCCCCCGCTCCCAGAGCGCGAGCGGCGCGCCCCGCAGGCAGCCGGAAGCGCGCATGGTCCAGTCCTCGGCCAGGTCAAGGTGCTTGAGCATGTAGCGCTGCCCGCCGATCACCACCCGCTCCAGGCTGGCCCCGGATTTGCCCGGCGCCTCCGCGAGCGGTGACCGCTCAGTCGCCCCGGCGATCAGTTCGGCCACGTCACCGTACATCTGGGGCAGGCCGGACATCTGCGGCAGGCCGGACATCTGCGGCAGGCCGGACGTCTGCGGCGCGCCGGCGGGCGGGGACTCACGCATCAGCGGCCTCCATCTCGGCGAGCAGCGCAGCGGGCCAGCGGCCGCCGCAGAAGACCGTGTCGGCAACGATCAGGTCGTCGCGCACCGTGAGCAGATGCAGGTGATGGCCCGCGTGCGGTACGTCGTTCTCGGTCCAGCTGAGCGTGTACTCGACCACCTCGCTTGGCCCGCCCCCGAGCGGATAGCGGCGCAGCTCGTCGAAGTGGCCAGGGTCGGCGAACCAGCGGGCGTATTCGGCCCGGATCGCGTCCGGGCCGGCCGCATGCAGCCGCCAGTTCGGCACGGTGGCGTCGAGCGTCGCGTCCGCGCTCCACACCTCGCAGGCGGGGATCGCCGCGTTCTCGATCGCGTACAGGAACTTGTCGATCACCGGTGTGCTTGCCATAGCTGCCTCCTGTGGGTCGGATTCACGGCCATCGTGGATCCGGAGACTTGCAGCCAGGTTGCAGCCGTCGCGGGACTACAAGCCGGCAAACGCCTCCTCCAGAACCGACAGGCCCTCGTCCAGCAGCGGCTCGCCGATCACCATCGGCGGCAGCAGGCGCAGCACGTTGCCGAACGTCCCGCAGGTGAGCACCAGCAGCCCGGCCTGATGACATGCCGTAGCGACCTTGGCGGCCGCGGCCGCGTCCGGCTCGATCCCGCCCGGCTTCACCAGCTCCACCGCCAGCATCGCGCCGCGGCCGCGCACGTCGCCGATCGCGGGGCTGGCCGCCGCCAGCGCGCGCAGCCTCGGCAGCATGATCTCGCCGATCCGGCGCGCCCTGCCCGGCAGGTCGTCCTTCTCCATGGTCTCGAGCGCGCCGAGCGCCGCCGCGCAGGCGATTGGGTTGCCGCCGTAGGTGCCGCCGAGCCCGCCGGCATGCACGGCGTCCATCAGCTCGGCCCGGCCGGTGACGCCGGCCAGCGGCAGCCCGCCGGCGATCCCCTTGGCCGTGGTGACCAGGTCAGGCACGACCGACTCATGATCACAAGCGAACCAGTCGCCGGTGCGGCACATCCCGCTCTGGATCTCATCAGCGATCAGCACGATGCCGTTGGCCCGGCAGAACTCGGCGAGCCCCGGCAGGAACCCGTCCGGCGGAACGATAAACCCGCCCTCGCCCTGGATCGGCTCGATCAGCACCGCGGCGGTGTTGTCCTCGCCGACCTGGGTGTGGATCAGGCTCTTCACCACGTCCAGCGCCTCGGCCTCGCAGCGGGCCGGCCCGCCGGGCCAGCGCAGCGGGTAGGCCATCGGCACCCGGTACACCTCGCCGGCGAACGGGCCGAACCGGTGCTTGTACGGCATGTTCTTGGCGGTCAGGGCCA
>Ga0302325_10003170_pt1 | contig 39086 bp, 44 predicted proteins | sample Palsa_T0_2_FD_201948 | JGI IMG/M metagenome (GOLD analysis project Ga0302325, IMG submission 201948) | Peat permafrost microbial communities from Stordalen Mire near Abisko, Sweden - Palsa_T0_2 | ecosystem: Environmental > Terrestrial > Soil > Palsa > Peat permafrost | place: Sweden: Abisko...
GCTCAAGACCCGGATCTCCACCGCTTCCTCCGCCACCAGCATGAGGCCCTCCACTGCGGAGTACCCCACGCCGGGGTGGGTCAGTTTTCAATCGGCGACCCGGGTCAGTTTTGCACCGGCGGCTACACCAGTGCGCACTACGTAATTGGGACCGCGTACGGCGGCGGCGGGATTTACCGCGAGTACCTGTCCAACCCCCAGCCAATCGAACAGCATGCGTACGGCGGCGAGCCATTGCTTGACCGTTGGCGCCGCAAATCTGCGACCTATATCCTCGACCCAGGCGTCGACGTGCACCGGTTCGAGGTCAAGCAGCTCGACAAGGCTGGCCTGGCCGCACCAGTCGAAAAACTCGCAGGTGGCACGGTAATAGGACGTTATCATTCATTAAATGATGGAAGACGGGCGGGGGTGGACTCTCCATAGGTCTCGAGGCGCAGCAACCGCCACTCACAAATGCGGTCAGTCCGAACACCGCGCCGCCAGATTCAGGCGCTTACCTGGGCGGTTGAAATGCAGAGCGCCGCCGGCGCTCCAGGCGAGCGTTCCTTCGCACACGTCCTTCAGCCATCCGATGAAATCGGCGGATTCCTAGAAAACCGCTGCAGGTGGCCTGGAATTGGGGCCCAGGATTGCGCGCTGTCTAACCAGATGGCCATGGAGGGCTGCAGGACCGAAGGTTCATCCAAGCTACCTGCGGCGATCCCAAAGATGTTGTCGGTCCAGGCGAAAAGCGGTGATCCGCAGTCGCCACAGAATTCACGGGTCATAAGCCGGCCGCTGTCTGTCGTCGCGGCGTAGCGCTTGGGTTGCCCTTTCTGCAACCGCATACTACCGGGCGGTATCAATACAAAGCTGCCAAACGCGCTTCCCGATAGTCTCTGGCAATCGCGACAGTAGCAGAACGACATCGCTATGAAGTCGGCGGTGCATTCGTAACGCACCGTCCCACACCTGCATCCCCCAGTCGGATGTATTGCCATCAGAATTCCTCACAGTTTTTTCGGAATGAACCTCAAAGGATCGCGGGGGTTCCCGACCACTAGCGACGAGGTTTCGATCACTGCGGTCCGAATACTTCATCCACTGCCCGCTTGATAGGTTCGAAGACCACCCCAGGAGCGTGGCTCATCCGATTATGACAAATAGCGACCGCCAGACGGGTATCGGGATTAGCCCAAGCGATCGATCCGCCCGCACCTGGATGACAAATCGTGCGTGGATTCCGTCCCACGAGTTGGCAAGGATCCTCCGCCGCCGTCTCTGCGCCGCCTAGCCAGAACCCGGCGGTCCCAACCCGTGCCGGGTAGCGCAGCACGCTGTCGGGCTTATCGGTATCGCGGCGCGGAATACTGAACGAATCTACTCGCTGCTGTGATAACAATCGGACGCCGTCCAGTTCTCCTCCGTTGGCAAGCATCGCGAAGAAGCGCGCAGCACTGCTTGCGGTCATGATGCCGTTCGCGCCGGGGACACAAGCCCGGCGCACGTCGCTGCGCCCGAATATCTCTTGCTTGGTCGCGACCGCCGGAGGTATCGCGGCAAAAATCGGTGAGTCGGGATCCAGAGGCCGGTTGGGGGCATTGACCAGGCGTGCTACCCGGGGCTCGAGTTCGCCGGGAAGACCGACCCATAAATCGTCAATGCGTAGTGGCGTGACGATCTCCTGGTGCACGAATTCTCCAAATGGACGATTCTTAGGATCAGTGCGCCGCACGCATTCGGCTATGACCCATCCAAAAGTGAAGCACATGTAGCCGTTGGCTGTTCCCGGCATGAATAGCGGCTTTAGATGAGCCAACTGGTCTATCATCCAGCTGTAATCGCTCATCAGCTCGGGCGTCACCCCTGTCGGCATCTGCGGAATGCCCAGGCGATGGCTGAGCGCGTCGCGTATAGTCGCTTTGTCTTTGCCGTTGGCGGCAAATTCCGGCCAATAGCGTGATATTGGCGCCTCGTAATCGATCAGTCCCCGTTCGGCCTGAAGATGCAGCGCAACCGCAGTCACCGCCTTTACGACCGAAAACACCGGGAAAAGCGTCTCTCGATCTACTCTCCGCCCGGTTTCCAAATCGGCAATCCCGCTGTGCACATCGACGATCAATTGGCCGTCCAGATAAGCCGCCACTTGGAGGCCGACCTCTCCTTTTTCACGGACTACGGTATCGACCGCGTCCTGAAAAATGGTGTTTGCTTCCGCCAATTTCATAATCCGCATTGCGTGGCTCTCTTCCGGGTCACGTACCGATAAGACTACAAGTCGCCCTGGACGATTCTGCGCATTCGACGTCAGTGCGAGTTCCACAAACGATTCGATTCTGAGGTGATGACCTGTCGTGACTGCTGCGGCCATCGAGCGTCCCCGCCTTTTCTCTTAATCTACCATAATGGACGTTATGACAGATAAAAGTCTGTGAGCGGACAGGGTGGGCAGGCGATTGCACCTGTTCGATCCAGCCTCGATCGAAACCTTCGCCGAGACATTTATTTGCCCCCGATCAAGGTATCGTTTTTGTAACCCCACGCCGAGTGTCAGGGGGCGCCGGGCTGGACCCGAAGGATGTTCAGAATTCGGTAGTTATCAGGGGCAAGATCGGAAGCATCCGCTCCCTGGTCCACTGCATTTATCATCGGTACACGCATGGTCCAGGCGCCTTTACATATAATCGACTTCCTCAGTCGAGGTCCTTACGATTTCTGCGCCGCGATAGTGACGCAGCACTCAAACCTCTCCGATTGGGACTGAAGACTCTGGAAAGTACCGTCGCTGTGCCCAGCGTGACACGTCGACCAACCCAATCATGACCGGCACCTCGATCAGCGGTCCGATCACAGCGGCAAAGGCTGCGCCGCTGTCAATGCCAAAGGTCGCAACCGCGACAGCAATGGCGAGCTCAAAGTTGTTTGACGCAGCGGTGAACGAAAGCGTCGCGCATTGCGGATAAGTCGCTCCGACCCGCCTGCTGAACGCAAACGACACCGCGAACATGATTGCGAAATAAAGCAGGAGTGGAATTGCGATTCGGACTACGTCGAGTGGCATGCGAACAATTGCTGCGCCCTTGATCGAGAACATTACGACGATAGTGAAGAGCAGAAACGTCAGCGTCAGCGGGTTGATCTTGGGAATAAAGCGCTGCCTATACCAGGTCTTTCCCTTTGCCGCAGTCAATATCTTCCACGTTGCCAGACCCGCGACGAACGGGATCCCGAGGTAGATGCCGACGCTCCCGGCAATTTGACCGATCGTGAAGTGCACGATTGCGCCGCCTAGGCCAAACCATCGCGGCAGCACCGTGATGAAGACGAAAGCGTAAACCGAAAAGAACAGCACCTGGAAGATCGAGTTGAAAGCCACCAGTCCGGCGCAATAGTTGGCGTCACCGTTGGCCAGATCGTTCCATACGACGACCATTGCAATGCAGCGCGCAAGGCCGATCATGATGAGTCCGACCATGTATTCGGGCCGATCGCGCAAGAAGATGACAGCCAGCGCGAACATCAGGATGGGACCGATAATCCAGTTCTGCAACAGCGACAGTCCGAGAATTTTCCAATCGCGGAAAACGTCGCCCAGTTCGTCGTAGTTCACCTTCGCAAGCGGCGGATACATCATAAGGATGAGGCCGATTGCGATTGGTATGGAGGTCGTGCCGAAGCTCAAGCGGTCGAAAGTCGCCTTCACGTCGGGGAAGATTGCACCGATCGCGACCCCCGTCGCCATCGCGAGGAAAATCCATAGCGTAAGGTAGCGGTCAAGAAACGAGAGCCTGGGCAGAACAGTCGGATTGGCAATCGCAACATTATCGCTCATTCATCAACTCCATTCTCGTGATCGCTAAACGATCGCCCAATATTTCACCTTTATGCGCGCGATCAGAGCGAGAACCCCTTCTTTGAATTGCCGATAGCCTAAGAATGGTCTTTCGTCGCCAAGATTCCTCGGTGAACAGGTTGTAATCATTTTGCGCAGTATCTCTTCAAATCACGGATACTATTGTTTCAGAGTTCTGGAAAGAATATTATTCCAGATAACCGGAATAATAGAAACGTATTGGCTCGTTAACACACTGGCAATATCGGGCCGCTAGCACAGATTGCGTGCTGAGCGGGACTCGCAATCGACCGCTCGTGGCGGCCTATGGGCACGGAACTTCAATGACTAAAGCACAGGTAATGATGGCCCTGGGGGCGCTCTCCCAGGAGACGAGGCTGGACATTTTTCGCCTACTGGTGCAGCGCGGTTCTGAGGGGATGCAGCCGGGAGAAATCGGGGAGCGCATGCAGCTGCCTTCGACCACGCTTGCCTTTCATTTGAACCATCTTAAGCATTCAGGCCTCATCGCCTCCCGCCGGCAAAGCAGGACCGTCCTCTACGACGCCAGGGTCCGGACAATAAATAGTGTCATTGAATACCTTTCAGAGAATTGCCGTGCACGGGTGAAGCTACCAACAGGCGACGAACGCGCTCACACTTCTGCACCTGGCCGTCCTCTGACGGTCCTCTTCTTATGCACCCGGAATTCTGCTCGCAGCATCATGGCCGAATGCGCGTTGAACCGATTGGGCGGCGGAAGGTTTCAGGCGTTCAGCGCCGGGAGCAATCCGGCGGAAAGCGTTAATCCCGGTGCGCTGCGGCTACTGAAGGAATTGAAATACGAGACCGAGGGCTTGCACAGCAAAAGTTGGGATGAGTTCGCAGAGCCCGCTGGCACACCGCTGGATTTCGTCTTTACCCTCTGCGACCGCGCTGCTGCTGAAACCTGCCCAGCGTGGCCGGGACAGCCGCTGAGGGCTCATTGGGGCATAAAGGATCCCCTCACCTTTCAGGGTTCGAATGCCGCGACACGTGAAGTGTTTCTCAAAACCTTCGCCGCGCTGGAACAACGAATCAAAATCTTTACGAGTCTCCCGGTCGAGACACTGGAACGTTTCGCGTTACAGCGTTGGGTCGCTGAAATCGGAAACCTCGATTTGGCGGCATAGATGGTCCCGGGGAAACAAGACGTGGAGACAAGATCTGTGAGAATAGGGATCAACGGATTTGGGCGGATGGGCCGTCTGGCGCTACGGGTGGCTTTCACCAATCGGACGTTTCAAATCACCCACATCAACGAAGCCAAAGGTGGCGCGGAGACCGCCGCTCATTTACTGGAGTTTGATAGCGTCCACGGCAGATGGAGAGCGGCGATCGCGGCGGCTTCGGACGCGCTCATCGTTGAGGGCGAGCGGATCACTTTCAGTAACTTTACCGACATCCGAGACACGCCTTGGAAGCAAGCTGGAATCGATATCGTCCTCGAATGCTCCGGCAAGCTCCTCACTCCTGAGGCTCTACAGCCCTATTTCGATCAGGGCATTCGCAAAGTAGTCGTCGCGGCGCCTGTAAAAAGCGGCGCGCTCAATATCGTAATGGGCGTAAACGACCATCTCTACGACCCGGAACGCCATAACATCGTCACTGCGGCTTCATGCACCACAAACTGCCTCGCCCCGATTGTGAAGGTTGTGCACGAAAGACTCGGCATCCGCCACGGCGTTATCACCACCATTCACGACGTGACCAATACTCAGACACTCGTCGATCTGCCCCATAAAGATCTCAGGCGAGCGCGTTCCGCATTGCTGTCCCTGATTCCGACGACCACCGGCTCCGCAACGGCGATCGGACTCATCTATCCAGAGCTACAGGGGAAGTTGAACGGGATGGCGGTTCGCGTACCGCTCTTGAACGCTTCAATGACGGATTGCGTGTTCGAACTGGCCCGCCCAACCTCAGCGGACGAAGCCAACGGATATCTCAAAGCGGCAGCGGACGGCGAGCTGCACGACATTCTGGGTTTCGAGCCGCGACCGCTGGTCTCGGTCGATTTCCTGAACGACCCCCGTTCCTCGATCGTGGACGGACTTTCGACGATGGTCGTCGACGGCACCCAGCTAAAAGTTATCGCCTGGTACGACAACGAATGGGGCTACGTGAATCGGCTCGTTGAACTCGCGGCCAAGGTGGCAGCTAGCCTTCCTTCGGCAGGGCGTTCCGCTGCGGCGGGATAGTCAGGTGAGAAACTCACTACGCAACTACGCTCTGGTAACCGGAGCTTACTGGGGTTTTACGCTCACCGACGGGGCGCTCCGGATGCTGGTGCTGCTCCATTTCGATCGCCTCGGGTACAGCGCCGTCGAAATTGCATTCTTGTTTCTCTTCTACGAATTCTTTGGCATCGTCACGAACCTGCTCGGTGGATGGATCGCCGCACGCTCGGGTCTCAAGGTCACTCTCTATGGTGGATTGCTCCTCCAGATAGGCTCGCTAATCATGCTGGCACTGTTGCAACCGTCCTGGTCGCGCCTAGGCTCGGTTTGCTACGTGATGTCGGCGCAGGCGCTGTCGGGAATCGCAAAAGATCTGACCAAGATGAGCGCCAAGACTGCGATTAAGGTCGTGGTTCCCGAAGGTTCCGAGGGCGCGCTCTTCAAGTGGGTCTCACGGCTGACCGGGTCGAAAAACGCGCTCAAGGGCGTGGGCTTCTTCATGGGCGGCGCGCTACTCACCGCGCTGGGATTCACTGGTTCACTGATCGCGATGGCTGTCGGCCTGCTTGCGGTGCTGCTCGCTACGGTACTCGCACTGCCGAGCGGAATGGGCAAAGCCAAATCGAAGGTCAAGTTTTCGGCGCTCTTTTCGAAAAGTTCCGCAGTGAATTGGCTCTCTGCCGCTCGATTATTTCTGTTTGCCGCTCGTGATGTCTGGTTCGTGGTCGGGTTACCAGTGTTCCTCGCCTCGGTACTTCATTGGTCCTTCTGGCAGGTCGGTGCTTTCGCATCCGCATGGTTTATCGGCTACGGATTCGTTCAGGCGATCGTCCCGGAGATTTTGCGGCAGGTCGGGGCGCGAGAAGGCGTCACCGGAGATACGGCTCGTCTCTGGGCTTTCGTGCTGGTCGCGATCCCGGTCTGCCTCGCCGGTGCGCTTCAGTTAAATGTCAGCCCGGGCCTCGCACTGATGATCGGGCTGGCGATATTTATGGTCGTATTCGCGATCAATTCATCAGTGCACTCGTATCTGATTCTCGCTTATTCCGGTGAAGAGGAAGTGGCGGTCAACGTCGGCTTCTACTACATGGCCAACGCCGGTGGGCGTCTTCTGGGTACGCTATTGTCCGGTCTGATTTTCGAATTCTATGGTTTCACAGGCTGCCTTTTGGCGTCGGGAGCTTTGGTCCTGGCAGCCGGTCTGTTGTCGTTTAACCTGCCGCGAACCGAAGCGGTTCAGCTCACCGTGAAACTAAAAGAGGCGGACGCCTGACGAGCGATGTCCCAAGCATGGTGTCTGGCGATGCGATTGCGCAACCACACAGAGAACGGGAAATCGATGGAGAGGAGTGTGAAACCAAACCTTTTGAGCGGAATCTGCCTCGCGGCTCTTATGTTGATTCTGGGATCTCTCCTGCTGTCGAGAGGCATAGCACTTGCCGACCCATTGGAAATCACAGGCGACGGTTCGACCTTTGCCTTTCCGATGTATAGCAAGTGGATAGAAGAGTATCAGAAGCACGATCCTGGCGTGCGCATTACCTATCAATCGAACGGTTCGGGGGCGGGTATTCACGACATAATGCTCGGCACCGTCGATTTTGCGGGCACCGATGGACCTCTGAATAAAAGCCAAATGTTGGACTTCAGCACTCACCGCAACTGTGAAGTCCTTCACTTTCCAATGGCGCTGGGTGCAGACGTCCCAGTGTATAATATCCCGGGAATTATTCAGGAACTGCAATTTACTCCCGAGGCCTTGGCCGGCATCTATCTTGGCAAGATAACCAAGTGGAACGACGCGGCGATCGCCAAAGCGAATCCAGATGTACCACTGCCCGCCAACGACATAGTAGTTGCGCATCGTCAGGATGGGAGCGGAACAACTTACGTTTGGACAGATTATTTATCGAAGATAAGTCCGGAATGGGAGGAAAGAGCAGGCACCAGTATTTCAGTTAACTGGCCCGTCGGGCTCGCCGGTAAAGGAAACGATGGAGTGGTTCAACTGGTGACGCGAACACCCTATTCGATCGGATATACCGAGCTCACCTATGCGGTCCGCAAGCGTCTGTTTTACGGCAGCGTCGAGAACAGCTCGGGAAGTTTTATCAAAGCAGATTTCTCCAGCGTAACCGACGCGGCGGACGGCGCGGTCAATTCCATGCCTGACGATTTTCGCGTTTCAATAACCAACGCGCCCGGCGCACAAGCTTATCCTATATCAACCTTTACCTGGATGCTGGTTCCTTCCGTTATCGCCGATAGCGCCAAGCGTGAGGCGATCATTGCGTTCATTCGCTGGGGTTTAACAAGTGGACAGGATTTCCTTGAGGATTTCTCTTACGCGCGCCTTCCCAGCGCGGTAATAGCCAAGGAAGAAAAGGCGATCGATGGAATCAAAGCGTCTGGTGACGGCGGGATCGCCTCTGACAGAGCCGCCGTCAGAGCGACGGCCAGAATCGCCGCGAACGCGTTGCAGGTTCCCTCATAGGGCTAAATCCGCGCTGAACGAAATGATGGCGGTTTTTGGGAAAGCTCATCGAGTTCGATAAGACCGCTGCAATCTTTCAAAATCCATCGAACAAAGAAACCGAGGACTACCTAACAGGACGGTTCGGTTAATTCGGCGCGGCTGTTTAGGCCGTAAACGCGTGCAGCTTCGTGGCAGTTAAGCACTCAGCCACAAAGGCAAGAATCCGACCAGTAATATCAAATCCTTGTTCCACGGTACGGGGGCAAAATTCGTCAGAACCACCGGACCACTGCTCGCCGAAATCTTTCTCGGCAAAATCAGTGAGTGGAACGATCCCGCAATCGCCGCAATAAATCCAGGCATCACCCTTCCAACTCGTAACATTGCGGTTCAACTATCGAGGGGACGGAAGCGGCACAACCTATACATTCACCGATTATCTCTCCAAGGTGTCATCCGAATGGGAGAAAGGACCCAGCCGGAGCATGATCGTCCAATGGCCGGTCGGTTTATACGCGGAAGGCAATGAGGGAGTGGCTGAAGCGGTGAAAAACGAACCTGGCGCAATTGACTATGTGTAATTGACATACGTGATCAACAACAAGCTCCCCTTCGCGCTGATCCAGAATCGTGACGGCAATTGGGTGGATGCTAATCCGCAAAGCATGACTGCGGCTGCCGATAGTTTAATCAGTGAAATGCCAAGCGATTTGAAGCAATCGATAACGGACGCTCCCGGTGCTGCCGCGTGTCCAATCAGCTCCTACAGTTATCTGCTGCTGTTCAAGCGCCAAGGTGATGCATCAAAAGCTGAAGCTTTCAGTAAATTTGTTAGGTGGGTGCTGCACGACGGACAGTCTACGCAAATGATTTACACTACGGAGTGGTACCAGCCGCCCTTCTCGCAAGAGCGGATGACCAACTCAAGCAAATCGAAACGGTGGCTGCCGCCTCCTCAGGGGAATCTTGCAAAGCGACCCTGAACCTGGCGCCGCATCCAACCGGACCCATGGTGATACGCCCTGAGGAGACCGAAACCCCGTCTCTGTCGAATGACTGATTTTTCCATTCGTGCCGCTCGACGAGCCTGAAATTTGGAGGTTCCTATGCACTTGCTGATCATCGGTGGCAGCGATGCCGGCATCAGCGCTGCCCTGCGCGCTCGGGAGCTGGATCCGACCGTCGAGAGCACCGTTCTACTCGCTGATGCTTTCCCGAACTACAGCATCTGTGGGCTGCCCTTCTTTCTGAGCGGGGAAACACCGGACTGGCGCAGCCTCGCGCACAGGACGCAATTCAACGGCATTCGACTCCTACCGGATCACCTCGCCGAGACGATCGACGCGACTGCCAAGACCGTTCAGGTACGTGATCGGACGCATCAATTGAAAGTGCTGCGATACGATCGGTTGATCGTGGCGACCGGCGCTCATCCGGTACGACCTGACATATCCGGGCTCGACCTGCCCGGCGTGCATCTCCTCCACACGATGGACGACAGCTTCTCGCTCGACAGTCGATTATCGGAACATTCTACTCGCTCGGTCGCAATTATAGGGGCCGGCTATATCGGTCTGGAGATGGCCGACGCGCTGACGCATAGCCGACTGAGGGTAACCTTGATCGGACGTACCAAAACCGTTCTCCCAACCGTTGATGAACCGTTTGGTCGCATGCTGGAGGAGGAGCTTCGCCGGCACCAGGTCGAGGTCGTAACGGATAGAGACGCCATCCGCATTGAGCTTGCGAAAGGTGAGCATTGCCTCAGCGTGTCAGATTCGAGAGGCCAGCAGGTCACGGCCGTCGTCGTGCTCGTGGCTACGAGAGTGCGTCCGACGAGCAAGCTGGCTGCCGCCGCCGGGGTTGAGCTCGGGTTGCGGGATGCGATCCGTGTCACGCGCCGGATGCAGACAAATTTTCGCGACATTTTCGCGGCTGGAGACTGCGTCGAGACCTGGCATCGATTGCTGGCAAAGCCTGTTTATATTCCTCTGGGCACGACCTCGCACAAGCAGGGACGCATCGACGCCGAGAACTGCCCGGGCGGTGAACGTAGATTCGCAGGATCCCTCGGGACCTAGTCAGTCAAGATCTTTGACCTTGTCGCGATCCGAACTGGCCTGCTCGACCATGAGGCCACGGCCGCCGGATTTGATCCGATGACTATCGAGAGCGAGACTTGGGATCACACTCCCATTACCCTGGCGCGCAACGCCTGCGCATCCGTGTCACCGGCGATCGTCAGATCGGGCGTCTGCTCGGCGCTCAAATTTTGGGGCATTGGCGCTCGGAGGTATCCAAGTGGATCGATGTGTTCGCCACCGCGCTCTTCCATGGAATGAGCGTGGAGGCCTTAGCAGATTTCGATCTCAGCTATACGCCTCCGCTCTCACGTCCTTGGGATCCGGTGCAGACTGCCGCCCAAGCCTGGTCCGCAGATCATACGGACTTTACACGAAAGCACCCGGAGCCCATGGTTTAGAAGCGCGGCCTGGTCGCACGAGGAAAGAACGCTCGGGCGCAGCTGCCAGCCAGTGCTTTTATTGCGCTTTTGAAGCCCCGCAGCACGCGGTCGCCGACGGCTTTGCCGGCGCACAGCACGACTCAGACTCCAGCGCCATAACGTCCGGGCGCGGAGCAAAGTCATTGCCATACGCCGTGTTCTCTCCAAACGTATAGAAGGTCTCCCAGGAAATGCCGCTTGGATCGGATACCCAGCCTTTATTGCCGCGCGCGTAACAGCACGCCGCGTTCTCCTGCCTTCTGACGGACTGCCCGGCGGCTTCCAAGCGGCTCGCGATTATCGCCAGGTCCTCGTCGGATTCGACTTGGAGTCCCAGATGATCGAGCCCGGTCGAGGTCGATCCGGCCGTGACCGCGAAGTTGATGCGCGGATCGTCGAGCATCCACTTCGCATACTCGGCCTTGAGCACGGCCGGCTCTGTGCCGAACAGCGTTGAGTAAAAGCGCACTGAGGACTCCAGGTCATCGACCCTGACGTGAACGTGAAAGCGTTTCATACAGAGACCCTCCGATTCTTCTTTGTCGTGACAGTTTGCTGTGGAACACTTTCGGACTGACAGCCTGACGTAGCCGTCGGACTGCATAGCGCGGGACCCCCGTCACAGCAGTTCTCAGTCAGGTAAGCGAGCAGATCGTTCATTGCCTTGAAATTCGCACTGTAGATGATCGATCGACTCTCGCGCCGCGAGGTGATCAGGCCAGCGAATCTCAGTTGATTCAGATGAAACGACATAGTCGGCGAAGGCTGATCCAATCGCGTGCCGATCTCACCGGCGGGCAGTCCTTCGGGCCCCTTCTGCACCAGCAGGCGGAAGATATCGAGACGTGTTTCTTGAGCGAGCGCACCAAGTGCTCCGATTACGATCGCTTTCTTCATATTTTTAATTATATAGAACTATCGTGATTTGAAGTCAACTGCTTCGGTTAAGAGTCGGATGACTGCGTGCTTCAGCAAATCGGATTAGAGCCGCGTTCCTTTCTTGAGCGCCCGCTCATTCATGATCGCGAAGAAAACCGGCACTCGCCTGATCGCGTGGGGCCGTCGCCAATGTTAAGGCGGCATAAAGCCCCCGGAATACCGGCGGTGCAGGATCGCGCTTGACCTCAATTTGAAACTGCATGTTTGGTCTCATATTTTGCACGCTTGCTATACGGCAATTCGCTATTTAACCCTTCCATACACACGCGTCGAGAGACCATGATCCAGCTCCGATACTGATAAGGAAAAGCAAGCTCATGGTCATCGCAAAGTCCGTCCGCGCGTCGCTTACCATAAACCAAAAGCCCTGATTCGGGTGCCATAACTCGGGAATCTTGGTGGTCGCGATCGCAGTCAGGATCACGATCAAGAGCGGTACACTTGCGAGCCTCGTGAACTAGCCGATCAACACGAGAACGCCGCAAGCAATTTCGAAGGTTCCTACGAAATGCGCCGTGAAGCCAGGATACGGGCATCCAATCTTCGTGAAGCGCAGCACACCCATATGAGGATCGAGTATTTGAGATGCCCTGGGTCAAAAGATTAAACCCACCGCCACTCGAACGAAAATCAGACTCCGGATCTCGTAGGTGGGAACGAAAGCTTTTTTCATCCTTCGCCTATCATCGAGCCGAAACGCTTAAGCGGATGGTGCTCTCGGCTTGACTCTGTTATCTAACTCGATATCGAAGACGATAACCTATGGCGCCGCCTGGCGAATTCTGGATGCGGAACCATTTTGCTTTTTCTTGTAGCCCGAAAGAAACCGGATCTGAAGGTTACCGGGACCTCTGTACGGTTTACGAGTGTCACGATATTTTGCCCACACCCCCATTCTCTTACTCCTTCAGCTTCAACTTTCACGCGGTTCTGGCCAGTAACCGCGAGACGGTGGCGGAGTGAATTTTGAACAAACGGGCCGCCGCGGCGGCGGTCTTGGCGCCCTTGGTGATCATCTTGCGAATCTGGGCGCTGCCGTTAGCCGCAGCTGGCTTCGGTGCCGCGCGATCTAGAAAACTCCCAGGGTCGTTTTTGAATTTGTCGAGGCAAGTGACGCTGCAGTAGAGGTACGTCGCGCCTTTGTATTCAAACGATCCGGCGCTTTTGGCCGGATCGATCTGCATACCGCACACTGGATCGACAACTTGGCTACTCATTTGAGGACCCCTTTTATCAGCTACTGGGGCCTCGGTATCATGTCGAGAGCTTCGCACCGTGCCGCCATCGAAAATCGCAGCGTTCCGCCCCGCCTGCAATCGATCCGGTTCGTTCAAGCTCGGCTCCCCAGTCTTTCGCGAGCGGAAAATCCAGATTGCAAAAGGTCCGTACCCAGAGTGCCGACCTGTTCCTCGATGCGAAATATTGGGCCGCCGGACAACGCACGCAATCAAATGCGACCACGTTCGCTCCTGCCGCGACCTCCTTCCATTGGTATGCCGGCGAACTGAAGGGGAACCGGCGGAACATCTGTGTCGCGGTTCTCATCCGATGGAAATCGTCTTTTCCAGCGGTGCGGCTCAGCATCCACGCGACCGCGCCCATCTTCCGATAAATTACCCAACCCACATCCACCACCAACTCAGTGGCGTCTTCGTCCGTGCGTCCCGAGTCGATCAGTGCCTGATGAAGCGCGATGGTTATTGCCGCAAGATGCAACATTTGCGTGGGACCGAAGCCTTCATTCGTCGGGACCGTGGGCGCTGACTCGGCATAGCCGCGTCATACGGCGTCCAGCGTTCTGCCGGCCTCGTCACGCGACATGCGCGTCACGAGAAATTTCCGCACTGATGGCTCGAGCAAGCTCCGGAACACCAGCGTTCGCAGTTTAATTGCCAATGACACTTTTGTGGTTTGGACTTCGCTTTTCCGTACCTAGTGAATCTGAAACTGAATTGATTCTATGGTCCGACTTAGTTCGCACCGGAACAACCGCGAGTCGCGTCCTGCTTGTTGTGCGCGTGCTCCAAAGAACTCTTTGCTCGCGATTTGCGTGAAAATCTCCTTCCTCAGCAGCGGCTGCCAGCCCGACTCGCCATCAGGCGGCTCGTTGTCTGGCCGATATCACGTTGTAGAGCGGCACCCAGATCAGCGTGACGTACCAGCCCCACGCGTAGCTTTCGACCAAACCAAGGAAGAAGCTTCCCCAGCTGATCCACTCGAATCCCGGCAACAGGCGTTGCCATGCGCTATGCATCTCATGCGCTGGCATAACCAGGTCGCCCGCGACGCAAAGGACGAAGAAGATCGCCAGGAACAGGCTCGTTGCGTGACCGAAGGCACTGAATGAGACACGGCGGTTCATACGAACCTCCTACGCGTGCGCGAACTGGCCGGGATTGGCGTCGAATTTGTCCAGACACTTGTGGCTGTGGTACCAGTAGGTGCCGCGCTGCTTGATCGGGATTGAGTAGGTAAAAGTCTCGCCAGCGGCGATGCCGGGAAAACTTAGACCGGGAACACCGTCCATATCGGCGGGCGCTCTGATTCCGTGCCAATGAATCGAGGTCGGGCACCTTCAAACGATTGGTGACCGATAACCTTACCGTGTCGCCTTCGCGCCATCGTAGCGTCGGACCTGGGACCGAACCATTTACCGCGGTCGCGAAGGAAGGTCGGCCTGTAAAATTCACCGGAACCTGCCCGATGATCAAATCGAAGTGACTACCCGAAATCGCGGGTGGACCACCGACGATCTCCGCAGCTAGCGTCGGTAATTTCCAGAGGTCCAGGCCTGCGAGCACTCCTCCGGCGATGACTCCTTGAACAAAACGGCGCCTGGTAATTCCATCAGAGGCTCGCAGTGTTCTTTCGCCGAGCCTCGGCGTGGATCTGGTGCGATCAAGATCCGCTGACATAACTGAACCTCCAGATCGGCGATCAAACAGTCAGACAATCTTCCGCGAGCATCGAATGCGCGCGTCGACGCCGAATCAGATCGAACCGCGAGTCGTTCGGACGAAACGGACCGGCCAGATTTTGGAGGTTCAGAGCAAAAGCGAACGGATGGCTAGAAAGAGCGGCACGGCGCCGGGCGGTGCGTGAGGACTTGTTGTAACTACTAGTCTGGCCGCACCCTCGATAAGATCAAACATTGGCGCGCCGATGGTAGCAATAGCCTGGAGAGCAGGATGGTTTGTCCCGACGGAATCCGAATCAGACCTAACCTCCGCCGAGCTAGTGCAAGCCGCCTCTTGGCAGCACTCATGACCGCCACGAGAGTTTTGATGGTGGCTGTGCATGGGGCAGGTGCCCTGACGCTCATGCGCCGCACACGATGCCGTAGAGCAGTTCGGCGTTGCAGCGGCGCACAAACAGACACTGTTTATCAGGAGTGCCAGTATTGCAACGATTGCGATTTGAATACGGAACAGCATCAAAATACGCACGGCCGACGTCCCGTGGCTGCTTTAACTCTTCAGATCTTATCTAGTTCAGTCAAGCTCTAGCAGACAGACGAAATCGATAAAGTGCGGAGGGCGGATCCTATAGAAATGTTGGAAAGGCGGTGCCCGGCCTGTGTCCTGCATTCCGCGCAAGGCGCCAAGCGCTATCCAGCTCCCGAAATCGATAAGCGCAATACTGGTTGCCGTGTCGACGATGTGGCCGAACCGTGTAGCGAAAGCAACCCCTGCGAGCCAGACAACCAGCGATCAGCAAAGTCGACATAACGTGACCGATGCCGGCGGCCTGGAATGCTGCGCGTGCCGTCTCGCTCCTCGACCAGCCGCGTTGTCGCGCGATCAGGACGATCGGCATCTAGTGATCGGGAACCATAGTGTGCAAAACGCCGACCGCAGCGGCGGCGCCGACCAGCTGCAATTGTGGCGCGTAGTTCATCAGTCTCCTTCACCGTCGTGCCGATGCCCGAATTCTCCTCAGGCACGCAAGATCAACGGAGGTGGTCCTGATCATCGCCGATACCCGGATAGTGGGTGCTCAGCAGAGCGCCACACGACCCAATTGCAGCGATCAATCCGTCTGCGACATGACCGACTTTGACGGCCGCCACGAAGTCATGAGCGATTTTGTTCCACGCGTCTGCGGGAACTCGGGCGTGAGTGTCGTGGTCCGCGATGATCTCCACGTAATGCTCGCCGAGCGATACAAAAAACAGAATCCGCTTCCGACTGAATCCGTCGCCCGGGAAATGCGCGTCAAATTCCCGGCGACCGAGCTGCCGGGCGTGGGTACGCTTCACGCGCGTTGGTATTAGACAGAGGCGAATCGGTAGCCAATCCAGGAGCGGCGTCAACACGATCAGAGCTGACAACTCGATGAGAATCAAAGTCCGCCCGCTGAGATCAGCGCGAAACAGCGTGGCAAGTCCCCCAAGCAGCAGCGCACCACACCCTGCCCAGACCAACGGATACAGTGAATAGTGATCGCTGGCCCGGGTCACCATGATGTCGAGGTCTGCGGTGGTGCTCCGCTCTACCTCGGCAATTGCGGCATCGATCCGCTGCTGCTCGTCGACGCTAAAGCTACTTCTCACTGTTACCATCTCCCGGAAGCGCCGCCGCCGCCAAAAGATCCCCCGCCGCCGGAGAAGCCTCCGCCACCGCGTGAGAAGCCATCGTCAGGGAAGCCGCCGTATCCCGAAGTTCTGCCGACTCGTCGGTAGACGCCATAGCGGCGACGACGAAAACTTCTAAAGATTAGGAAAACCATAAAGACCGCGAACAGAACTGGAAAATTCCAGCGAGTATCGGCGCTTTCAGCGGTTGACGGCGCGTTCGAGCTCACGTCCGGTTCAGTCCGAACGGCAGAGGCGCCACCTAGCACCTTGAGGATCGAAGTGGTGCCGGAAAGTACGCCAGCGTTGAAATCGCCGCGCCGAAAATTGGGCAGGATGTCGTTTTCGATGATCGTGCGGCTGATGGCGTCGGTAAGCTCGCCCTCGAGACCGTAACCAACCTCGATCCGAACCTTGTGCTCATCGGGCACAACTATGAGAATTGCGCCGGTATTCTTATCCTTCTGGCCAATGCCCCAGCGCCGCCCGAGCTGATAGCCGTAGTCTTCGATCGAGTAGCCCTGGAGCGACTTGAGCGTGAGCACCACGACCTGTTCGCCCGTCGCCTGCTCGTGCTTGGTGAGCAGGTCTGTCAGATCTTCAACAGTGGATGGGCTAAGGATGCCGGCCTCATCGACGACGCGTCCAGTTAGCGGCGGAAAATTCGGTTCAGAAGCGAGTGCCGGGATACCGTGCAGGAGAACCAGCGCAAGCATCCACAATATCGGTCGCGTTGAACTTTCGCTCATCACGCGTAGCGGGCGCATCAGAACTTGACCTGGGGTACTTGCTGGGCTTGTTCGGAGATAGTGAAGGTCTCGCGAACCTTGAGGTCGGGGTAAAGCCACGCCGCGATCCAGCGACCGGGGATTGTCCTAAGCTCGGTGTTGTAGTTCTGCACCGCGTCAATGTAATCGCGGCGCGCGACCGCGATCCGATTCTCGGTGCCCTCGAGCTGCGATTGCAGAGCCAGAAAATTCAGATTTGATTTGAGGTCCGGATAGTTCTCGCTGACCGCCAAAAGGCGCCCGAGTGCGCCGCCTAGCGCGGCCTGATTCTGCTCGAACTGATGAAACGCCTGCGGGTTCGATAGCACGTCCCGCGGCAACTGCATCTGAGTAGCTTTTGCACGCGCCTCAGTTACCTGGGTCAAGACCTGCTGCTCCTGATGCGCGTATCCTTTCACTGTTTCGACCAGGTTGGGGATGAGATCGGCACGACGCTGGTACTGGTTCAACACTTCGCTCCACGCGGCCTTCACCTGCTCGTCGAGGGTTGGGACCTTGTTGACGCCACATCCCGAAAGGCTGCAAAACACGAATGCATAGGCTATGAGGCAGGTCAGCGGCCGAAGATATCTCAGGAACATGAAATTACACTCCTCGATTGTGCGGGCTGGCGCCCACTCGCAGGGCGCGTCTTGAGTGCCCCCGAGTGTCTACGAACCCGAGACTTACCGCCGTGCCCAACCACGCCATTCCTCGGCGGCGCTCCTCATCAAGCGTCATGTCGGCAACGTAAGCGGCCGAGACCGGCAGTGTTGCCGAGGACAAATGACTCCGAGAATGCGCCTGCGTAGAGTAGCCACAGCGATGTGGCGAGACCGAAAAGAATCCGCACGACGGCGTAGCCAGCAATGCCGATCAAAATGAGCGCTCTCCTGCCCGTTCGGTCTGACAGGCGCCCCATACCAGCGCAAAGACTAGCTGCCCCAGCGAGTACACACCGGCCAGCAGGCCGACGTGCATAACTATCGACTGGCGCGAGAAATGTTCTGCCAGCGCGAGCCGCTCGACGTAGAACGGAAGCACCGGCATCGTGATGCCGAGGCCGATCATCACTACGAACAAACAGACAAGAAGTACAGACAGGTGCTTATTGATCACACCAGAACCCTTCCGCTTGCCCTGATGGAGCCCTTTGTACGCACGAGCCAACCAACAACTTGGCCCTCCCGTGTGTAACTACTGCTTCGCGGGCACATCCCAGGGGAGTGTGAGAGATATGTACATGGGGAAGACACGCATCCGCTAATATACCCCGTGGAGAAAGCTCTCAATCAATTTCAGGCAGAACCCCCGAAAGTCAGCCATTTGAAAGCACCTTTGCGGACGTCGCCGTGACAGCGTCCCTTTCGGTCGCAGGATCGCGATTGCGGGAACGACGGGGTCAGGGGCTGCGGACTCGTTCATCTTCACGCGTTTCAACAGAAGCGCGTTGGCCACCACGATCAAAGTCGAGCCGGACATCGAGAGGGCCGCGACCTCGGGACTCAGCAGCCATCCGGTCCAAGGGTAGAGCAGACCGGCGGCCAGTGGGAAAGCAATGATGTTGTACCCGGCGGCCCACCACAGGTTCTGTCGCATCTTGCGTCGCGTCGCACGACTGAGGCTGACGGTGCCGATCACATCAAACGGGTCGCTCTTCATCAGCACCACATCGGCTGTCTCCATTGCCACGTCGCTACCCGCGCCGATCGCGATGCCGACGTCTGCCTGCGCCAGCGCCGGCGCATCGTTGATGCCGTCGCCGACCATGCCGACGCGCAACCCGCGCGCCTGCATCTCTTTGACCTTCTCCGCTTTCTGTCCCGGCTGGACTTCGGCGAAGATGGTCTTGATGCCGAGTTCTTTGCCGACCAGATTTGCGGTGCCTTGGTTGTCACCCGTCAGCATCGCCACCTCGATGCCTAACCCCGCCAACTGTTCAATCGCCTTTTTCGCGTTCGGGCGAACCGCGTCGGCGATAGCGATGAGTCCTCCCGCAGAACCATCAACCGCGCAATAGACGACCGTGTTGCCCTTTTGCTCCAGCGCTCTAGCCCGATCATTCAGTCCATTGAGCGCAATGTGGTTGTCGTCCATCAGCTTGCGATTGCCTGCGAGCACCGTGCGCCCATCAACTGTCGCGCGCGCGCCTTGTCCGGCAATCGCATCGAAATTCGAGGCCGCGCTAAGCGTGACGCCCTCAGCCTTAGCTTTCACGATGACGGCCTGCCCTAACGGGTGCTCGCTCGATTGTTCGAGCGAGGCGACTAGCCGGAGCAATTCTTTGTCCGTGACGGGTTTCCCGTCGGCAACGATCTCGACTACTTGCGGGTGCCCGATAGTGAGCGTGCCGGTCTTGTCGAAGATGATCGCTTGGAGTCTGCCCGCCTCTTCAAGCGCGGTCGCATCCTTAAAGAGAATCCCGTTTTGCGCGCCCTTGCCGCTGGCAACCATGATCGCCATTGGCGTGGCAAGCCCGAGCGCGTCGGGACAAGCGATCACGACAACCGTGATCGCCAGCAACATTGCGAAGACCGGGGTCTTACCGGCAAACCAATACCAACCGGCGAAGGTCGCAACTCCGAAGACGATCGCCGATATGGTCAGCACTTGAGCGGCGATGTCCGCGAATCGTTGCGATGGCGCTTTCGAGTTCTGTGCCGTCTGCACCAGCTTTACGATCTGGGCGAGCGCAGTGTCCGCGCCGACCTTGGTGGCACGAAATTGGAAAGTCCCGGTCTTATTGATCGTCGCGCCAGTCACCTTGCCGCCCACTACTTTTTTGACCGGCATGCTCTCGCCAGTGATCATCGACTCGTCCACACTGGACTCGCCCTGGGTGACTTCGCCGTCCACCGGAATCTTGTCGCCGGGGCGAATCAGCACGACGTCGTTCGTCAGCACTTCAGAGGTCGGCACCTCGACCGGCTCGGCGTTGCGGATCACCGTGGCTTTGGGAGGCGCGAGGTTCAGGAGCGCCTTCACCGCCTTCGAGGCACCGGAGCGCGCGCGCATCTCCAGCCAATGACCGGCGAGGATGAAGACCAGCAGCATGCCAAGTGCTTCATAGAAGACCTCTGCTTTGAAAAGGAACGTCGCTCCGACGCTGAAGGAGTAGCCCGCCAGGACCGACAGTGAAACGAGCACCGCCATGTTGAAGACGCCGTTCCGGAGCGCCCGCCACGCGCCGATGTAGAAAACCCAGCCGCCGTAGAAAACTGCCGGAGTGGCAAACAAAAACATCAAGACGTCTTTCGAGAGCCCGAACGGTACGGGCAACACCACTCCCGTGAGCTTCACGAACATCGGCGCGTAGAGATAGATCAAAATCGTCAGGACAAAGGTGACGAGAAGGCGATTACGCATGTCGCGCACCATCCCGTCAATGTCCTTCCCGGCTCCATGACCCATTTCCTGAGCCATCGCTCCCTTGTCGGACGACATCCCTTCCGCCTTATGTCCGGCATGGGCTTCAGCCTTCACTCCGTTTCCTGGCAGAGGGACGTTCGACTTGATTTTCTCGATGGTCGGTTTGACCGCTGCGGGCGTCGGTGACAACGGCACCACGCGAACCTGATGCTCCTTTATGCGGAGGGCCCCTGCCTTCATTCCGCTTGCCCGGCTCACATAGATGCTCCGGCACGACCTCGCCGCGACAGTGGTAGCCGCATTCGGCGATGAATCTGTTTATGTCATCCAGCGAGACGCGCGCCTCGTCGTACACGATGCTCGCGGTGCCGTTCAGGAAGTTGGCGTTCGCCCTCACTACACCGTCGCGGCGCTTGATCTGCTTCTCGACGCCGGCGCCGTCAAAGATGGACATCATCCCGTCGATTTGTACCGTAGCCTCTTTCATGGCCTGCTCACCTTTGAACGGTTCATTTCCAATAGGCTTCCAGTCTCCAGAAGCCGATGTCTCTCGTCTTCGTTCACCACCGGAATATCTGGTTTGAGTGATTTCAGATCGACGATCACGTTGGAGACAACCGGCTCAGCCAATGCGGGTAGGAACGCGACCCAGCCGCGACAAGCTCCCCTTCAGACGCGACACGCTGATCCGCTCCGCGGCTGAAGCGCATCGAAGCCGAGACCACTTCGATCGCGATCGGCCCCCTGGTGCGAAGATCAGGCTGACCAGGCTCCCCAACCTGACCGCCCTGAGGCCCCAACCGAAAGTCATAACCGCGACCAACGTCGTGGAGCTAACCAGCCTTAACTACAGCAACTGCCGCTCTTCGACGCTTCTGCAGACTGATCAAGTACTGCTCTGCACTATGATCGAACTTCTCTTTGCACTTGGTTCCGCAGAAGTAATAGCTCCGCCCTTTGTACTCGGTTTGTCCAGCGGCAGTAACAGCTTCTAGGTTCATGCCGCACACAGGATCTTTCATAGCTGTCGCGTTCTTCATTATGTCTCCTTGGTTCTGGAAACTCCTGCTCGAGGGCAGTTCAAACGCATGCGCTGCCGCGACGGGTGATCGGACGAGCCGCAATCCAAACTTCTTCGAGCATCCGGCTCTTTTTTATCCCTGCGTAAGTGCTAGCCCGATAGTTTGCCCCTCGACTATCACCGAAAATACATTCCGTGCCCGAATCCACCGGTCAGGAAACAGATGATTAAGATGATAACCAGAACGCTCATCAGCCCCATTCCCCGCGGTCCATAATACCCGCTGCGATAGCCATAAAATCCACCTCCGCCGAACAGCAAAATCAATAGAAGAATCACCAACAACATAAACAACCTCCTTCGGTCTGCTCAGTAACTCAAGATTCCGCTAACTACCTTAATGAACATATCAAGCCCCAACGCTCGCGGAGGCCTTTTGTCCTTGGGACCACGCCGACTAACTAGAAAACGACGCCGATCAGGACAATGCTTCCTCGTGAAGATAGGAAGATAGATACCGATCTCCTCGGCCTCGCCTGTTGAAAACTTGGGGGATTGGTCTAGCGAAACGCGGTCAAAGGCTAGTGGAACCGGGTTTTGGCTGGATCAATTTGGACTCGATACCTTTTGTCGATCCCGACTTATCTAGAATATAGTCGCGGTGACGGAAAGACCACCTTAAAGCTCCTCCGTTTCGTTATGTGGAGAACCAAAGATGTGTCGGCTCGAAAATTCCTCGATCTCCCTCCGCCCTGCAGGAACTCGCGTCACGAAACATCGGCTTCGTGTTGCAGAGCGAGGTGCTCAACCCGGATCCAGTTTCAAAGACGGCGCCGGGCAAGTGCGACGAGGTATCCGGACTCAGAAAATCATGCAATGGCCTCCCGTTGGCAGTTCATTTTAGCTGCAAGATGATCCTCACGGATCTCGCTTCCCACATTTTGCCGAAGGAACGCTGTGCGGGCCCGAAGCGCCGCCAGAAGCTATTCCGGTTTGCCGCCTTTCTCTTTGCATTCCTGAACGCTTGCCGTGAAAACGAGTCCCTTCCCGGCGCAAGAGTTTTGACCTGCTCCGGGACTGGTTGCGGTTTTGCACGCGCTCTGAGCGCTGCAGCTGTTAGCGCCTAGACATTTTTCCTCCATTACACGCCCCGCATGAGCGGGCGCGAGACCACGACTGGGTTTTTAGCTTTCCGTAGCTAGCGTGTGTTTGCGAAGCTCTCGTTCTTTCATGATCGCGAAGAACACCGGCACCAGTATGAGGACGTGAATCGTCGAGGTGATCATGCCACCGACGATTGGCGCGGCGATGGGCTTCATCACGTCGGAGCCGATGCCGCTCTCCCATAGGATCGGCGCGAGACTGAGCATCACGACGGCAACCGTCATCAGCTTGGGTCGAAGCCGCTGGACTGCACCTTCAATGACTGCCAACTCGATTTCCTCGTGAGTGAGCGTGCCAGCGGCGATGTGACGATTCAGAGCTTCGTGAAGGTAGATCACCATGACCACGCCGGTCTCGACCGCTATTCCGAACAACGCGATGTACCCGACCCATACGGCCACACTGAAGTTGAAACCCATCATGTATTGAAGCAATAGTCCGCCGGTCATCGCGTAACCGGTCGGAAGGATTAGCACGATTGCCTCGGTGACCGACTGGAAGAGCGTGTAGAGCAGGACGAAGATCAGACCGAAAACGATCGGCAGGATGACCTTCAGGCGTGCTCGGGCGCGCAGCTGGAACTCATACTCTCCCGACCATTTCAGCGTGTATCCGGCGGGCAAATGCAGCTGCCGATCGAGCACGCGTTGCGCGTTATCCACGTAGCTGCCGTAATCCGTTATTGCGAGGTCAATATAGACGTAGCCGGTCAGCAGCCCGTCTTCGTCTCGTATCATCGATGGTCCGGGACTCAGGGTGATACGCGCGACTTCACCGAGCGGAATCTGCGCTCCTGTCGGGGTCATGAGCAGTATTCGACGAAGTGCGTTCAGATCGTTCGGATAATCTGCGAGATAGCGAACATTGATCGAGTAGCGCTCGCGACCTTCGACGGTGGTCGCGATATTCTCGCCACCCATGCCTGAACTCACGGCCCGCTGAACGTCCCCGACCGTCAGGCCATATCTCGCGGCAATAGCACGGTCGACATCGATGTTGATGTAGAATCCTTGAGCGACTCGTTCGGCGAAAATTCCGCGCGTGCCTGGGACGGAACCGAGTATCTCTTCGATCTGAGAACCAATTTGCTGAATCCGATCGACGTCGGGACCCTGAACTTTAAGTCCTACCGGAGTTTTGATCCCTGTCAGTTCCATGTCGAGCCGGTTCTCGACCGGCATCGTCCACGAGTTCGATAGGCCGGGGAAGTGTAATCTGTCGTCCATCTGGGCGATGAGTGAATCGTAGGTCATGCCCTTTCGCCACTGGTCACGGGGTTTGAGCATGATCGTCGTGTCGTACATGTCCAGCGGCGCGTTGTCGGTAGCGCTGTCCGAACGTCCGACGGAGCCGAATACGGTTTCGACCTCGGGAAAGGTGCGGATGATCTGATCCTGCTTCTGCATCAGATTAACTGCCGAACTGATCGAAATTCCCGGCAACGCGGTTGGCATGTAGAGACTCGATCCCTCATACAGAGGTGGCATGAACTGACTGCCCATCTTGAACAGCACCGGAATCGTAAGCAGCAGAAAAATCACATTGGCCGCGATCGTCGGCCCGCGATGACGCAGGCACCAGCGGATAACTGGCAGGTAGATAACCTGAAAAAAGCATGAGATTGGATTGTCTTCCTCAGGGCGCAGACGTTTGCCGCGAATGAAGAGGACCATCAGCACGGGTACCACGGTGATCGCGAGAACCGAGGAGAACCCGATCGCGAATGACTTGGTATAGGCCAGCGGGCGGAACATCCGTCCTTCCTGCGATTCCAGCAGGAACACTGGCAGGAATGAGACAACGATAATAATCAGCGAGAAGAAGATCGGACGGCCAACCTGCTTCGCAGCCGAGAGCAAGATTCGCTGCCGCTCAGGTTCGGCTATCGGCTCACCTTTCAGAGACGCTTGTTGCTGAGCCTCTGATAAATGCCGGTACCCGTTTTCGACCATCACGATCGAAGCGTCCACCAGCACTCCGATCGCGAGCGCCAGGCCGCCCAACGACATGATGTTGGAGCTGATCTGCAGGTAGTACATCGGGATGAACGTCGCGATGACCGCGATCGGCAGAGCAAGGATCGGAATAAACGCCGATCGCAGATGAAAGAGGAAAATGATGATGACGAGGCTGACTATGATGGCCTCTTCGAGGAGGTCGCGCTTCAGCGTGTTGATCGATTCCTGAATCAGCCCCGACCGGTCATACCCGGCAACGATTTCGACTCCCGGTGGTAAAGTCTTTTGAATCTGCGCGAGCTTCTGTTTGACTCCGTCGATAACGGTGAGGGCGTTCTGGCCATAGCGCATTACGACGATGCCACCAACCGTCTCGCCATCGCCGTTCCACTCAGCGGCACCTTCGCGAAGATCGGGGCCGAGGCTGATCACGCCCAGGTCCCTGATCAGCACCGGTGTGCCGTTGTTGGTAGCTACTGAAATTTGCTCAAGATCAGATACGGAATGGACATAACCGAGACCGCGTATCATGTAGTCGGCTCCGGACATCTCGAGGACGCGTCCACCGACTTCGCCGTTACTGTCGCGGATTTTGTCGATTACCGTTTCCAGCGGGATCTTCAGTGCGAGCAACCGGTCCGGATCGAGTTTGACCTGGTACTGCTTTACGAAGCCGCCGATAGTGGCGACTTCCGAAACCCCGGGCACGGTTTCGAGTGCATAGCGCACGTTCCAGTCCTGCAGGCTGCGGAGGTCGGCGAGACTCTGGGTATGACTCTTGTCGATCAGCGCATATTCGTAGACCCAGCCGGCGCCGGTTGCGTCGGGGCCGATCGCGGGATTCACGCCGGTGGGCAGCTTGCCTGTAATCTGCTGGAGGTATTCCGGCACGCGGCTCCGCGCCCAGTAGATGTCGGTACCGTCCTCGAACACTACGAACACATATGAATCATTAGGCATAGTCTGCGCGCGAACGGCCTTTACGTGCGGCGCAGCCAGCATCGCAGTGACAATTGGATAGGTCACTTGATCCTCGATGAGATTGGGCGGCTGCCCCATCCATTCGGTGTGGATAATCACCTGAACATCGGAGATGTCCGGCAGCGCATCAAGAGGGATCCGATCGAGCGACCAGATACCGGCGAGCACCAGCGCCAGTACGCCGAAGAACAGCAGGAAGCGATTCGCATTACACCAGTCGATAGTTCTTTCGATCATGCTTGCTCCCTCACATCGCCATGGAGCCGCTTGCCGACACGTCCACCTGTTTAGTCGCGATCGTATTACCTCCCTTCGACGCGACGATCGTCAGACCCCAGGTACCACCGCTGGGCAGTTCTATGGTCGCGGCGTACCTGCCGTTGCCCTGGTCATCCCCCACCCCTTGCGCGCGCAGCGCCGCCATTCCCATCGCCGGCATTGCCGCCATATAGAAGGAGACCGTTACTTGCGCTCCCGAGATCGGCGCGCCCTTGGAGTCGCGTATCGTCACGATCACCTTGTTGTGGCCGCGCACCAGAGGATTGGGGTCACTCGTGAATTCGATGCTGTTTTCGGGGAGCGCCTCGGCAGCTTGCCCAGCGGCGTTCGCCCCCACTCCCGGCGGAGGCGGTACGAATGCGCCGGCGGCGGCCTGCAGCTGACTCTCCGAGTCGATCAGGAAATTGGCGGAGCTGACGATCTGCTGAGCCGGCGAGAGTCCCTTGAGCACGATGAAGTCATCGCCGACGTGTGATCCCAACTCGATCTCGACGGGAGTGAGATATCCATCCCCATGATCGATGAACGCGACGTTATGCGTGCCCGTGCGGAGCACCGCCGTATCGGGAATCACGATTTGCTCGCCCATAGGCAGGTCCAGTGCCACGTGCGCGAACATTCCCGGAAGGAGTTGTACTTTTGGATTGTAGAACTCGCACCTGACCCTCGCCGTGCGGGTCATCGGATCGATTTGCGGCTCTATGAAATCGACGCGCCCCTCGAAGTTGGTGCCGGGATACGCGTCCACCGTAACGGTTGCGGGATCGCCCGGACGAATCTTGCCAATCTCGTCCTGAAACGCCGCCGCATAGATCCATACCTTCGACAGATCGGTGATCGTGAAAAGGCGCGTGTCCGGCTGCACGTACATGTTGGGCAGCGCGTTGCGCTCGATGATGTATCCGCTCATCGGCGAATCGATCTCGACGGCGCGGCGCACGGTACGTTCACGTTCCAACCGCGCGATCTCGCGCGGTGACACGCCCCAGAGCTTGAGACGTTCCGCGGCGGAATCGACCAGAGATGATGCGTCGGTAGTAACGTCAGCAACTTCGCTGCTACTCACGCGATTGCGGGCATCGATTGCGAGCAGATATTCGCTCTCGGTGCTCACGAGGTCGGGGCTGTATATCGTAAACAACGACTGACCCCGGCGGACGTACTGATAGGTTGAATTCGCGAATACTTGTTCAATCCAGCCGGCGAAACGGGTTTGCACATAGCCTTGGAGTCGCTCGTCAGCTTCGATGTTCCCGGCGGTCTCCAGCCGGTCGCTTACGTTCTTTCGCACCACGGTCGCAAACTTGAGTCCGATCAACTGGCGCCGCTCCGGCGTGATCCGGATGGGCGCGAGCGGAGAATCTGCTCCGATAGCCATCTGAACCGTAAGAAATAGAAGTAAACCCAGCGCCGCCACGATTGTGCCGGGTCGCCGTCGTGGAAAGGCATAACTCATTTTTGGTCACCGATTACTTGCTGGATCTTTGCGATTGCAATCTCGTGATCGGCCAGGCTGCGGTAGTACTCCTGCCGGAGGTTCTGCAGATCGAACACCGACGAGACCAGCGTCTGGAAATCGACCTTGCCGACCTGGTATGCGGACATTGCGGAGGCCTGCGACGTCTCGGCCTGAGGAATCAGGCCATCTCGATAAATCGACATCATTCGCTCAGCGGTGCGCATCGCGACCAGGCCGCCTTCGACAGCGGAAGAGACCTCCAGTTGGGTAGCCAGCGTCTGCTCGCGCGCCGACTCGGCCTCAAGCGCGGCCTGTTCGATCGCCGGCGTTTGCTTGCGCCAGAAATAGAGCGGAATTTTTGCACCCAGACTCAGCATGTAGTAGTCGCGGAATCCGGGACCAGTCTTTTCGTACGAATAACCAACCGTGAAGTCCGGCCAGTACCCTTGGTGTGCGAGTTTCAATGCTTCCGCGCTGCGCGCCGCCATCGCACGCTCCGCTGCGAGGTCGGGCGAGCCGCCGTCACTGAGCCGTGCAAGCTGCGCTGAATCGAGCTCCAGGTGCGTGGTTCCAACGTCGCCGATCTCGATATTCGGCGAGTCAGGATCGCGCCCGAGCAGTTGCTTGAGTTCGAGTTGTTCGTGATCTTCCTCCTGATGGTGCATCGCGTGCTCCTTCAGGATTTCGGTGGCCTGAAGCTGCGCCTTGATCAGGTCCTGCTGTAAGCCCTGGCCGACGCGATATCGGGTTTCGGCGGTCTGCTGGATCTGGTTCAGCTCTTCCTGATTGCGATCGAGAATCGCCAGCGTCTTCGCGTGATAGAACAGTTCGTAGTAAGTCTCCTTTACTTGTTCTTCGATATCCCGCCGCGCTGCTTCATAGCGACACTCTCCGTACTCGGCGTCCTTTTCGGCCTCCGCCTTCTGCAGGTTGAGCTTGCGGGGACCGGGGATATCCTGCGAGACGCCAAAGCCCGTGTAGTAAAAGTCGCTGCTCTCATAACCCGAGGCTGGCTGCGGGCTCACGACCGTGAATTGCTGGAACGACACTTGTGGATCGGGAAGCGTCGCCGCCTGAATCGGAACTTTAGTCAGAGCCTGCCAGTGGCTCCGGGAAGACAGGACAACCGGACTGCGGGAAAGTGCCTCGTCGATCAACGCTCGGAGTCGATCGGAACCGACAGGCGCTTCAGTATCGGCGTTGGGACTTGAATCTCGAGAGAACAAATTGCCGCCGTCCTGCGCGTCTCCCCGTGATACCGCGATGGTCTGAATTACGATGACAAACAGAGCGGCTATTAAAGTTCGCGCCGCCACTGGGCAAATGCTTGTGGGTGGCTTCACAATTCCAACCTTCCAGCCGCGATTGTTCTCGACGCGGCTGCGTCTCGTGGATCTAAACGCCTTCAGCTGCTGAGTGGATTGGCAGCTGCCGTATGGGCCGTGATGGCGGAAAGCGCGCAAGTCTGTGCGGCGGATGCGATCACATCCGAGCTTCAGCTCGTGCGCTCAAGGGAAGTTCAGATTTGTCGGGAACAGAGAAGTGCTAACGAGACGAGAGAGTTCGGTGGGGAGTCCCCCTGACTGATGGCCATAGGTCGAGGGTGCGGAACCGCGATCATCGCGACGGCAGGGAGCCTCCCAATTGATTCGAAATATTGCGTATCTCGTACCTGGTTGGGGGCTTTATCTGGAAGAGTCGACGCCTGGCAGCAGCTCAGCTGGTTCACTGGAGAACTGCGGGCACAGTTCGCTCCGCAGCACGCCCTGGCGATGCAGGGAGTCCCCGATGACACACTCATGCACATCGGAAGCAGCAGAATAATCAGAAATCGAGCGAGAAACCTCACGAGAGCCACCCTAACTCTGCCGCATGGAACGTGCAATGACACTCGATCAAGCGTGGACGAGATATTGAAGTTCATACGAAGCGATTTGAGGCTTTTGATCTGTTGTCTCTCTCAAAGTCCGGCGGAATTGAATAAGTTGGAACTTCCGATGGTCTTGAGCCTCATGCCCAGAGACGAATCGACTTGTATGGCCAGATCGCTCCGATGGACGACGCCCGTAATGATTTGGATTTTCGATTTACGCTCTAACACTCGGATTTCGAGTGTGTCGACTTCAGGAAGTTGCTCAAACAAACGTGGGATCGCGGCGTCCACGTCTTCGAGACATTGCCGTGCGAACAATTCAGATTTGCGTCTTTCCGGCACGTCGTCATTCCATGGATGAACATTTCGCGCGAACCATACAACGCGAAGAGCAATTGCGAGACGGTCGATTGACAACACGTCGTTCCACACAGCGCCTCGAGGTGTGAGAGCGAGTGCATGCGCGACTCGCCGCGTGATTCTCTGCGAGTGGGCATCTTTGGTGGCTCCTGTGCTTCCACCTAATCTAGGTATTCTGACCAATTTCAATAGCGAGTGAGTAATCCGCTTACTGGCATTCATGATTGCGCTCCGTATGGTGAGAATTATTCCCGGCTCCAGATTAAGTCGGCCGTCTTTCGAAATCCGGCCAGTTTCGGACGTATTGGCGGGCGATCATGGCGAATTCCGGACGTTACTAACCCACCGGCCTGACGTGTTTGGAGGACGGCCTGACGTCCGGTAGCGAACCGCCCCGTATCAGGCAACGTTTCGCTCGGTCGTTCCTGTGTCTCTAACTTCAGTTCGCCGATCGAACCCGTCTATCCCAAACGTTTGGTAACGTTCTCCGCCTATGCTGAAGAGAGCTATTGTGACGCCCCCGTCCCATGGTGGACGTGGCCACTTTCAGATGACAGTAGTGTCGAAGCTCACGGCTCCTGCCGCAGCGCCTTTGGCAGTAGCGGCAGGAGCCTAGGAGAAGAAGCTCGGATCCATCGTTTACTGCGAGGGCGTTACGCTCGGGCCATCGCCGCTTCGGATCCGGCATCAACGAGTTCATCCTCGGGATATGCCGGCAATCCGAACTGGGGTACGTCCAGACCTTCTAGTTCGGCTTCCCTGGAGACACGTATTGGGGAGATCGCGTTGATCAACGCGAAGACTACGTACGTAAAGCCGAATATGTAGACTGCCATGAAGGTAGCGCCGCCGACCTGTGTGAAGAACTGCCGGAAATCTCCATACAATAGACCGGTGACGCCTTGGCCGGTCTTGCCCAGATAAGTCGCCGCGCCGACGCCATTCCAGCCCGCCCCGCACGTCCCATCGGCGAATATTCCCACGCATACCGCGCCAAACCAGCAGCAGTATCCATGGACGGAGATCGCGCCACACGGGTCATCGACCTTGAGAACGCGCTCGTTGAACAGAACGCCGGCATCGACGAGTATTCCCGCCAACAGTCCGATGGCAACGGCAGCGGTTGGCGATACAAAGGCGCAAGGTACCGTGATCGCGACGAGTCCGGCCAGCATCCCGTTGCATGCCATCGTGATATCGGGTTTGCCAAACAGGTAATACCAAAGGAACATTGCCGATGCGGAGCCGGCAACGGCGGCAAGATTCGTGTTTACTGCGATCACCGAGATCCGAAGGTCAGTCGAGCCCAGGGTGGAACCGGGATTAAACCCCATCCAGCCGAACACCAGAATGAAGGTGCCGGTTACCACATACACCAGGTTATGCGCAGGAAAAGCCCTCGGCTTTCCGTCTGGGCCATACTTGCCGAGGCGAGGGCCGAGGATAACGGCAAGCGCCATCGCGCAGAAGCCACCTACACCGTGGACTACGGTTGAACCGGCGAAATCCACATATCCGTGGGCAAGATTCATGGTCTGCCCCAACTGGGAAAGCCATCCACCGCCCCAGACCCAACAACCGAAAGTCGGGTAGAGAAGGCCTCCAATGAAGAGTTCGGCGAGAATAAAGCTCCAAAAGGTGATGCGCTCGCAGACCGCACCGACGATGATGTAGGCGGCCGTTTCCATGAACACGACTTCAAAGAGTGTGAGGCAGAGGCTTCCTGCATCGTAGCCGGGACCGCTCAGGAAAAATCCCTTCCCCCCTAGAAAGCCCCAAAGGCCACCCCCGAGGAGAAAGTGATCCAGGGTCGGTGTGCCGCCCAGATTCGTGGGCGCTGCATTGATGGCGGCTCCGCCATACCGAAAAGCGAATCCGCACGCCCAATAGGCGAGAAAGGAGAACACATACGCCGCCAGGTTCAACATCATAAGGTGGCCGGCGTTTTTCTTGCGGACCAAGCCGCAGGTAAGGAGAGCAAACCCGGCCTGCATGAAAAGAACCAGGTATCCCGTTAGCAGGGTCCAGGTAAAGTTCGTCGCGATTCGGAGGTGCCCTACGTTGTCGGCGAGCTTCATCGCCACTGGCTCTTTGGCCGCTTGAGCCTGAAAGTCGTCGAATGCCTTTTTGTTTGTGGCGTAGTCAGGAGCGGTCTTATCCGCTCGGTAACGACAAAAGCGTTACTGCCGGCGTCATAGGTTGTGGTCTTGTCGCCGGTGGCAATTCCGGCGGGGTCGGGTTGTGGCTCGTCCGCGAACGCTAAAATCACCGGACCGCTCAGCCAGTGCGCAACGATTATCGCAAGAACGACTTTCAGCGGCCATTGTCTCATACGTTTAACGGGTACGTGGGGCATCGGAAACACTCCTCCAGCTTCGTGCTGCACCCAGCCAGCTCGCGCTTTCTGGGCGACTGATTTAGATGGCGTCGGAACCGCGCTCGCCAGTGCGAATACGAATTACGTCGTCGAGCGAACTGACAAATATCTTTCCGTCTCCGATCTTGCCCGCACGGGCAGTTTCGGTGATTCCTTGAACGATCGATTCAACCAAATTCTCAGGTACAAGAACGGTGATGAAAAGCTTTGGCAGGAAATCGACAGTGTATTCTGTGCCGCGATACATCTCGGTGTGGCCCTTCTGTCGGCCGAAGCCTTTTACTTCGAAAACCGTCAGGCCCGTGGCACCCAAAGCGGTGAGACGTTCCTTCACCTGGTCGAGCTGGGCAGGTTTGATCACTGCATCAATGCGTTTCATTTTTCGGAACTCCTTTATTGCCACTGGCTTTTTGGGATCGCTTAGTACACATATGAGGTAAATGATGTTTTCTTTGGGTTCGTTGCGCGCTCTCTCAGCTAGAAGCCTAGCCGAATGGCGATGGGCGGACTGGCGAGCGGCGGACGCAACCTGGTTCGATTGCGGATATCGTCGGACCTGATGGGTTGCGGCGAAGACAAGCCGGATCCGGCTTTGCCAAGATGTCCGACAATTGCCAGTTTGGCCCTACCGGTTCCCTCAACGTTTCGTCTAAGGTAGTTCCATGCCAACCGCTTCTAGGTTCAAATCTGTTGACCGTAAGGTCCCAATAAATTCCGAGTCGTCCATTCCTATCGACTTGGCGGACGCGCTGGCGCGTGCCCGCACCAAGCAAAGCCCTCAAGATGAGGCTCTCGAGCTGGATCCGGCAATTTGCTGGCAGGCAATCTACAGCCGCGATCGGCGTTTCGACGGTCGATTCTTCGCGGGGGTACGGACGACTCGGATCTATTGTCGGCCGATATGTCCTGTACCACTCCGGAAGCCAGAGAATGTGCAATGGTTTGCCTCGGCAGCATCCGCCGAAGCTGCTGGCTTCCGCCCCTGCAAACGATGTAGGCCACACGCGTCGCCGGGTACGCCCGCATGGTCAGGCACTTCATCGGTAGTTTCGCGTGCACTGAAGCTTATCTTTAGTGGCGGGCTCGACTCAGAGGATGTTGAGGGACTAGCTGGACACGTGGGCTTGGGTGCGCGACACCTGCGTCGCTTATTCGGCCAGCACCTGGGAGCGTCTCCTATTCAGATTGCGCGAACCCGTCGCGTCCACTTCGCCAGGAGCCTGATCGAGGAGACGGATCTTTCAATCACCAAGATCGCATTCTATGCGGGATTTAAAAGCATTCGACAATTCAATCATGCGATGCGGGTTGCCTTTGATCGGTCTCCCTCGGAACTTCGACGCAGTTACAAAACCCCAAAAACCCGGCAATATCGAGACGGCATCACCTTATTCGTTGCCTACCGTCCGCCCTTCGATTGGGAATCGCTCATCAATTTTCTTCGGCCGAGGGCGACGCCCGGCGTGGAAGTCATCGGACTTCGCAGCTACCGGCGAACCATCGAGGTCAATGGTGAGTCTGGCGAGATCGAAATCAGGCGGGACGATGCGGAGCCGCGCCTACGGGTCCAGGTTAAGTTGGCGAGTCACGAACACCTCTTACAGGTGATCGAGCGGGTGCGGCGGATGTTCGATGTGGGCGCCGATCCACTTCAGATTGCAAACCACCTCTCACGCTTTCCACAGTTGAAATCGCTTCTCGAATCGCGGCCGGGTTTGCGAGTGCCGGGAGTTTGGGACGGATTCGAATTCGCCGTGCGCACCATACTCGACTATCAACTGGCGAACCAAAATCCGACCAAGGTGATTACGGAACTGGTGCGTGTTTTCGGAACGCCAATGAAGAGTTCCGTTATTGGATTGAATCATTTGTTTCCACTGCCGGATCACCTGGCGGCGGCTGATCTTTCGGTTGTAGGCATTCGCGGTGGATGCGCCAAGGCAATTACAGCCCTGGCCCGGGCTGTCGTGGAAGGAAACTTCACATTCGAAACGCCCAAGAGTCTGGAAGATACACTTTCCCGCCTTGGAGCTATTCGCGGGATAGGGGAGCGGGAGTCTCATCACATCGCGATGAGAGCTTTCGGCGAACCGGACGCATTTCCGTTTTACGATCATGAACTCAGGCTTGCCGTCAGTAAAAAGAATTCCCCCGAGAGTCCGGCAGAACTCTTGCGAATTTCCGAACGTTGGCGGCCTTGGCGAGCATACGCCGCCATGCATTTGTGGGTTTCACAAACCAAAGAAGTCCACGTCGCGGAAGACGAATAAAAACCGGCGGACGCAGCTCAGCAGATTTCAGAGCTCGAGGATTTGAGATCGGTCCGACACCCTTGAACCTTGGTGCCTGACGTCGCATCAAGACCGAGGCAATTCCCGAACCCTCAGGCTTTGAGTAGTTCGGGAAGGCGTCCGGTGAATTCGCTACGCGAGAGCGTCAAATCGAAACCGGCCGCCCGAGCCGAGGCAAGCGATTTCAAATCGACGTGCGAGGCAAAGCCCACAAGACGCGCGTGCGGGGCGGCAGCGCGCAAAGTACGGGCAGTCTCATCGGCTGGGAAATTGGCGTCCGAGAGATCGGCAAATACGATCGCGGGGGCAAACTCCGCCGCCCGCGCGCGTGCGAGATCGAACGTTCCGGCAGCTATCGACTCCAAGCCGAGAGTCGCGGCGACGGCCTCGATGCGCGAACGAAGTAGGAGGTCACGAACGAGGGTGAGAATGTGCGTTGTTTCCATAGATGGGCATGGAGGAGCTTACCCTCATTTCGAGGGAGTCGGCTGAGGCAGATGAATACTCAGTGAACCGCATCCTGTGAACCGCTCAATTTCAGCATCGCTTGATCGACATGTTTGCGGAAAACGAATTCCGCCGGGCGCTGCCGATCGAGAGGGTTTCTGGCGCCATCGCTCCCTCCACGCGTGGTCCCATTAGCGCAACTCTGGCGACCTTGAGAGGATGTTTGACGGCATCGATAACCGCCGTGGCCTCATAGCCGCTATGCACCATACAATCGGCGCACTTTTCATAATTGCCAGTTCCGTATCGATCCCACTCCGTATCTTCCATTAGTTCTTTAAAGGATTTCGCATATCCCTCACCGAGCAGGTAACATGGTCGCTGCCAGCCGAGACCGTTCGGGTAGGTTTTCCCCACGGAGTACACAAATAACTCTGATTACCAGCAAGGAAGTCGAGGAACAGTGGAGATTGGGTGAAGCGCCAGCGCTTGCCTTTTCCGAGGCGAATTATATTACGGAAGAGAGCCTTCGCTTTCTGGCGATTCAGAAAATGCTTCTGATCAGGCGCTCGTTCGTAGGCATATCCCGGCGAAAGCATTACTCCGTCGACGCCCATTGCCATGACGGCATCGAAGAATCGAGCGACGCGCTCGGGCTCTGCTCCGTCGAACAAAATGCAATTGATGCTGACCCGAAAGCCGAGTGCCTTCGCCTTATGGATCGCCGCAACCGCCCGGTCGAACACACCCGTCTGACACACTGACTTGTCGTGCATTTCTTGGTCGCCATCGAGATGCACGTCCCAGGAAAAGATAGAGTCCGGCTCGTTGATGAACAACTGCCAACGCCTTGTCTATGCATGATGTCCGAAAATTGCCAGCTAAAATATTTGCTTTCGATATAATCGTACAGCTGAGGCCGTCGGATGCACCCGAACAATAGATCTACCAAGACGGATCAACTTTTGAAGCGTGCGCCGGTGAGCGTTCGCATGTCCAATGCTCCCATCGCACTGGATGGAGAGGAGAATCCGCTTCACGAGAAGCCCGAGATTGATCCAGCGATCTGTTGGCAAGCCCTTCATAGTCGTGACCGCCGCTTCGACGGGCGGTTCTTTGCCGGCGTCCTCACTACGGGAGTATATTGCCGTCCAATCTGTCCAGTACCGCTCAATAGACCAGCCAATGTTCGGTGGTATGCTTCGGCCGCTGCGGCCGAAACAGCTGGCTTTCGGCCCTGCCGTCGATGTCGCCCTGATACTTCGCCCGGTACGCCGGCTTGGCTCGGAACATCAGCGGTGGTCTCGCGCGCGCCTAAATTGATCTCCGAGGGTGCGCTCGATGTTAGCGATGTTGACGCACTTGCCGATCGCGTTGGTCTGGGTGCTCGTCACCTGCGTCGGCTGTTCCTCCAACATCTGGGAGCTCCACCCGTTAAGATCGCGAGCACTCGGCGCGCTCACTTCGCGCGTAACTTTGTTGACCAAACCAACCTCCCAATCTCGAAAATCGCTTCCTCTTCGGGGTTCCAAAGCATTCGACAGTTTAACCATGCCATGCGAATGACGTTTGATATGTCACCGTCGGAGCTCCGCAAGCTGCGCTCCGGCGCAACGACAGGCGCTCGCCGAGGAGGTATCGCCCTCCATCTGCCCTATCGTCCACCATTCGACTGGCACATTCTCATTTGCTTCCTGAAGGCTCGTGCAACGCCGGGGGTGGAAGTCATCGAGGACGATTGCTATCGGCGGACGATCGAGATTAATGGCCAAGCTGGCGAGATCGAAGTAAGACCCGATCCGGATGAGCCCCGCCTGCGAGTGCGAGTCACCTTGCCAAGCCACGAACAGCTCATGCTGGTGGTTGAACGGGTGCGGCGAATCTTCGATCTGGGCGCTGATCCGCTGCAAATTAGGAACCACCTGGCTCATGATTCTAGGCTAAAGCGGATGCTCATGTCGCGGCCTGGCCTGAGGGTACCTGGCGTATGGGATGCCTTTGAACTCGCGGTCCGTACGGTGCTGGGACAGCAGCTGACGTTTGTAGACAACCAGGCGATAATTGGAAGGCTGGTGCGAACTTTCGGAAGACCGATCAAAAGCTCGGTCTTGGGACTGACGCACCTCTTTCCAAGGCCTGAGGTTCTGGCCACAGCCGACCTTTCAAGCATTGGCATACCAGCGGCCCGTGCAGAAACCCTTCGAGCATTGGCACGCGCTACTCCTCAGGGAAAGCTTAATCCTTCCGCATATAAAAACCTGGATGGTATTATCTCGAGCCTCTGCGCAATACCTGGAATGGGACGGAGACGAGCGAACTACATCGCGATGCGGGCGTTCGGCGAACCCGACGCATTCCCGGCCAGCGATTTCGGACTTCGCCGCGCACTGACTAGCGATCGAACGCTGCCATCTGAAGAGAAATTTCTGAATCTCGCGGAAGTTTGGCGTCCATGGCTAGCGTATGCAGCTATCTACTTGTGGGCCGCCGACCGGGACGGTTCTCCCTCGAGGTTGCGAAGGCGTGGCTCTGGCGAGGGCAACGGCCATTCTCTTCGGCGAAAGAGTCTGACAACTTGAGGCGCTCGAGGATTTATAACTTTAATCAACGGCGCCGGGGTACCCAATCATGGAACGAGTTGAACTTTCACGCGAATGCGAAGCCGTCCAGATTCCGGCTCGCACTCCGATGACGCTCGAAAAGGGCATCAAGGTCTTCATCACCCAGTCGCTCGGCGGCACCTATACTCTGCAAGTACCCGCCTATAATGGCCTTTATCGAATAGCACGCAAGGATGCCGACGCGATCGGTAAGACGCCAGCCGAGGCGGCGGCCACCGCGACCAGCAGCGACGACCTCGAATCGATGGTCTGGGATCAGCTCAAGACCTGCTACGACCCCGAGATTCCAGTGAATATCGTTGATCTGGGGCTGGTTTACGGAATGGAAGTGACGCCGCAAGCCAACGGCACCAGCAAGGTCGACGTCAAGATGACTTTGACGGCGCAGGGCTGCGGCATGGGTGCGTCGATCGCTTTCGACGCCAAGGACAAACTGATGAGGATTGCGGGCGTTTCAGAAGCGAACGTCGATCTGGTGTGGGATCCGCCATGGAATCCTCAGATGATCGCTCCTGAGGCCCGCGAAAAGCTCGGCATCGACTGAATCCTGACCCGCAAATCAAATCCTAAATGAGTAATCTCATTTCGACTGAGTAATCGAACGCAAAGCGACTTTATTACGCCACAGGTACGTGCGCGGCGTATCGCTGCGATAAAGTTTTTTTAATGTCGCTCGGAGTACGGCCACGATAACTCGAATCGGGCTTCATGTGACGTACACCCAATATTTCGAGCTAGATTGAAGTTTGCCAGCCTCATCAAACGGGTTGGTCCCATAAATCATCCTGAGTCGATCGCGACTGCCTAGTATCAAAGCGGTAGCACCGTTAGACAAAAGCGCGACGATGGCTTATCCACACTCGCGGAGAATGCCCACTCGCCGAACCAACCTGAGCGGTTTCCTCCTCTCAAGGTCCGTCCATATGATCAGCCCGAGGTCTACTACATAAAGGGCGATGACCACATTCCCTAACTCGGCCGACAGATTTCCCACTGGCATGAGCTGTACGATTCCCCACAAGAGAAAGGCCATTCCCATCATCAACCGTTTGACCAATTCGAACGGCTGCGGTCGGAGTACTGCTTGCAAAAGTACGTAGGCAGAACCAGCGAGCAGAAGCAGGAGGGCTGAGAGCGGAACGTTCTTGATCATAGCCCAGCATCGGACCAATGCCGCGGTCACATGCTTAGACAAGGGAGTCAAAAATGGCGTCGCGCCGACACACAGGAGAGCGAAGCTGCTTAAAAGCGCCAAAATAGCGAACGATCTGGTGATCCACCCTAGGAACTCATCAAGGGGAGGCCCTTCGCCGGGCCTTCTTAATGAGCTTGGGTGATCGACATTCGACTCAAACTGCGGACTTTTTTCCTGGGCAGGTGTGCGCGCGTCAATTTTCTCGATAGGAAAGTGGACTTGCCCCGGTTGCGTGGACACCCCGAGAAGCACGAAAGTGCAACTAGGAGTGGATGATGGAGAAACACGGGCGGAGCAAGCGGCGGACGTTTTCGGCTGAGTACAAAGCCGAGGCGGTGCGGCTGGTGGACGATAGTGGCAAGAGTATCGGCGTGATTGCGCGGGAACTGGGGCTGGGCGA
>Ga0302325_10003171_pt1 | contig 39074 bp, 38 predicted proteins | sample Palsa_T0_2_FD_201948 | JGI IMG/M metagenome (GOLD analysis project Ga0302325, IMG submission 201948) | Peat permafrost microbial communities from Stordalen Mire near Abisko, Sweden - Palsa_T0_2 | ecosystem: Environmental > Terrestrial > Soil > Palsa > Peat permafrost | place: Sweden: Abisko...
ACCAACACGAGAGTGCTTGCCTCGTTTATCGCCCGCACGATGGCATCCGCATACCGAGCGCCGGGCTTCACGTCGCGCGGGGCGATCCAACAGAGGATTTTGGCGCGCTCCAGCGCAGCAACGATGGTATCGGCAACCGCTGCATCGTGCGAGGCGTAGCTGATGAATACGCCGGGCGCGCCGGTATGAGCCCCAGTTGTCTGCTCTTCGCCGCCGGCTTCGGCCACGCCATTCCCTCCCAACAAGAACGTCATGTGGGCAGATGCACCCCATTTTTATCAAAGTTTACCGGGCATTCGCCTCCCTCCGCGCCGAATGTCGGGTTTAGAGCAGGCAGATTGAGCAGAGGAAGGTCCGGTTGCGGCCGACAGAGGCCAGACACATTTGGGCGAACGATAGAAGAATCACGTGAGCCCGGAATGTCGAATGTCGCAAACGTCACGAATAACGTGTGCGGGAAAAATCAAGACGCCCTAGTGCACACATCGACGTACGGGGCCAGAACCCGAAGGTCGTCGGAGAAATATGGTCACGTCAGCATCGACCAGATAATGTGCCCGACCGCCGCCAACAATCGGTACTCGATGCGCGAGCGGCAAATGTCGCGTGCAATACGCTGATTAATCAGTAGTCGTGTCGCCGAGGTGCGTGTCCCAACTCTGCGTCGTACGACAAACGCTCTCGCCACTCGCGAAGACACCTCGCAGCAAAAACGTTAAGTGATTCCAGCAAGCGCTGTTGCTTTTATAGGGCACAATTACGGCACAACGTCAAGATTGTGCCGGGGCTGGCTTCTTGCTAACTCATTGATTTAATTGGTAGCGGGGGTAGGATTTGAACCTACGACCTTCGGGTTATGAGCCCGACGAGCTGCCAGACTGCTCCACCCCGCACCGGAAGAGCCGCCCATTGTACTAGATATCGCAGCTAACGCAACCAACTCACTGCAGCGCTCGCTGACAAACCTGCAGCAGCGTACCGGGAATGACTCCAAGCCCGAATACCAACAGCGCATTGGCGCTCAAGACCGTGCGCATCAGCATGGATCCCCCGATCACCGAGGCGTCGGTGGGTTCATCGAAGTACATCAACTTGACGATGCGCAGGTAGTAGTAAGCGCCAACCACCGAGAACAGCACCGCAACCACGGCGAGCCACGCCATGTCGACGCCGACGACCGCCTGAACAACGCCTAACTTGGCCCAAAATCCGATGAATGGCGGCAGGCCCGCGAGGCTGAACATCAAAATCGCCATCATCCCCGCGAACCACGGGCTGCGTGCATTCAAGCCCTTGAAATCCACGAGATTGTCGGCCTCGAAACCCTGTCGTGCCAGCAGCAATATCATGCCGAACGCGCCTGCCGCGACGATGACGTAGCTGATCATGTAGAACATCGCCGCCTGATAGCCCTGCGCGGTACCGGCCAAAATTCCCAAGATCACGTAGCCGACGTGCGAAATCGTCGAGTAAGCCAGCATGCGTTTCAGATTGCTCTGTGCGATGGCCACGATGTTGCCTATCGCCATCGAGAGCACCGAAAGGACCACGAGCATTTGGCTCCAGTCCTGCTGCGAATCGCCCAGCGCTTCCGGCAGGAGTCGCATTGCCAGGGCGAATGCAGCCATCTTCGATGCGGTGCCGATGAACAGCGTGACGCAAGTCGGTGATCCCTGGTAAACGTCCGGTATCCACATGTGAAACGGCACGGCGCCGAACTTGAAGCCAACGCCGACGATGATGAATGCGATGCCGAATATCAGGCCGATGTTGTTGGCCAAGCCGTTGTGTACGGCGTCGGCAATCGCCGCAAGCTCCAGGCTGCCGGTGACGCCGTAGACGATCGACATCCCGTACAACAACGTGCCGGAGGCCATCGAGCCCAGCACGAAGTACTTGATGGCGGATTCCGCCGCAATACCTGAATCGCGATCGAACGCCACCATGGCGTACAGACACAGCGACATCAATTCCAGGCCCAGATACAGGGTGATCAGATTGGCGGCGGAGGTCAGTACCAATGCACCCAAGGTCGCGAACAGCCCGAGAACGAAGTACTCGCCCTTGAAGATTGCGCGGCGCCGCAGATAGTCGGTCGAATACACGAACACGGCGGCCACGACGATCAGCGTGACCACCTTGAGCACCTGAGCCATGGGGTCGAGTTCGTACAGGCCGCCGAGCGCAACCACCCTGCCCGTCACCGGCTGCACCGCGACCAGTATCGCCGTGACGACCGAACTGACGACCGAAAGCACGCCGATCCAGCGCCGCTGCGCATCGCTGAGCAGCAGATCGAGCATGAGGATCGCGCAAGCCGCCAATCCTAGAAATATTTCCGGCCCTGCGTAACTCAGGCCTTGAACGAATAAACTCGGGTTGAATGAGCCGGCGTTCATGCTTACCTTATGGCGCTATCTTCGAGGTCAACAACTGCTGGGCTAGATGGTCGGTGCTGGCACGCATGACATCCAACAGCGGCGCAGGCCACACTCCCAACAGAATCACCGCCACCGTCAGCAATCCCAGCACCAGGAACTCACGGCCATTGAGATCCTTGAGCGCCGCCACTTTGTCATTGGCGACCTCGCCGAAGATCACCCGCTTCACCAGCCACAGAGTATAGGCCGCGCCCAATATCAAGGTGGTGCCGGCCAGAAACGCGTACCAGACGTTTGCCTTGAATGAGGCCAATATGACCAGAAACTCGCCGACGAATCCCGACGTCCCCGGCAATCCGGCGTTCGCGAGTGCGAACAGCACCATGAATGCGGCGAATATCGGCATGGTGTTGATCACGCCGCCGTAATCGCTGATCTCGCGGCTATGCACCCTGTCGTACAAGACTCCCACGCACAGGAACATGGCGGCCGAGACGAAGCCGTGGGAGAGCATCTGCACAAAGGCGCCGTCGATGCCCATTTCCACGCCGGCGGTTCTGCCGGTGTGCGACACGATCTGGTAGCCGATGAACATTCCCAAGGTGACGAAGCCCATGTGCGCGATCGAGGAGTATGCGATCAGTTTCTTCATATCGCGCTGCGCGAGCGCGACGAAACCGATGTACACCACTGCGATCAGGCTGAAGGCAATGATCAACCAATCCAATTCGCGGCTGGCGTCCGGCGCGATCGGCAGGGAGAAGCGCAAAAAGCCGTAGCCTCCCATCTTCAACATGATGGCAGCCAGTACCACCGAGCCGCCCGTGGGCGCCTCCACGTGCGCGTCGGGCAGCCACGTGTGCACCGGCCACATCGGCACTTTGACCGCGAAGGCGGCGAAGAACGCGAGGAAGATGCAGGTCTGTTCGGTCAGGGACAGCGGCAGGGCCTGGAAAGCGGCCAACTCATAGCTGCCGGCGCGCAGGTACATGTAAATCAGTGCGACCAGCATCAAGAGCGATCCGATGAAGGTATACAGGAAAAATTTGATCGTGGCGTACACCCGCCGCGGTCCGCCCCACACGCCGATGATGATGAACATCGGAATCAGCATCGCTTCCCAGAAAACATAGAACAGAACGCCGTCGAGCGCGGCGAACACGCCGATCATCAAGCCTTCCAATATCAGAAAGGCGGCGAAGTACTGCGCCACCCGCTTCGCGACGTTGATCCAGCTGGAAATGACGATGAGCACCGTGGTGAAGGTGGTCAGCAAAATCAACGGCATCGATATGCCGTCGACGCCGATAAAGAACTGCGCGTGGATGGTCGTGATCCACGGCGCCCGCTCGACGAACTGCATCGTGGCGATGCCGGTTTTGAACTCCGTCCAGAGCGGAATGCTCAGCAGCAAGGTGAGCACGCTTATGCCTAAGGAAAGCCGCTTCGCGGCCTCCACTTGCCTGCCCAATCCGATCACCACGAAACCGCCGATGATCGGCAGCCAGATCAACACCGACAATAAATGGCCGCCGAACATCATGTCCGCCAGATCAGCCACATCAGCAGCGACGCCAATCCTAGGATCATGGCGAAGGCGTAGTGATACAGATAGCCCGACTGCGCATAGCGCATGATGGATCCGAGCCAGCCTACGGTGCGTGCGCTGCCGTTCACCAGGCCATCATCGATCAGCATCTGATCGCCGAAGCGCCACAGGCCGCCCCCCAGCATACGCGCCGCCGGCATGATGACGTGTTCGTTGAACCAATCGAATCCGTATTTATCGACGAGGATGGTGTACAGCCATTTGAAGGAGCGCTCCGCGCTGTCGGCCAGCGCCGGCGACCTGAGGAAAAACAGCCACGCCGTAAACACGCCGAGCGCCGCGAACAACAGCGGCAGCGAGGTGAGCGCCGTCCACACGAAGGCGCCCGAGCCATGGAATTCCTCTCCCATATGCTCCAGCACGTTATGCGCCGCGGCTACGTGAATACTGCCCTCGAAGAAATCGCCGAACAGCAAGGGCTTCACCGTCAGCCAGCCGATTACGAGGGAAGGGATCGCCAACAGGACGAGCGGCACGGTGACCACCCACGGGCTCTCGTGCAAATGCTCCTGGGTGTGATGATCCATGCGTTCCTTGCCGTGAAAAGTCATGAAGAACATGCGGAAGGTGTAGAGCGCGGTGATGAACACGCCGGTCAGAACGCAAAAATAGGCGTAGGCGGAGACGGCGCTATGACTGGCGGCATGCCTGGCAGCCACCGCGTCGATCAATAGATCCTTGGAAAAGAATCCGGAGGTTCCGGGAAATCCGATCAGCGCCAGACACCCCACCAAGCAGGTCCAATAGGTCACCGGCATGTACTTGCGCAGTCCGCCCATCTTGCGCATGTCTTGCTCGTGGTGCATGGCCATGATGACCGAGCCGGCCGCCAGGAACAGCAGCGCCTTGAAGAAGGCATGCGTCATCAAGTGGAAAATGCCCGCGCCATAGGCCGAGGCGCCCAGCGCAACCGTCATGTAGCCGAGCTGCGACAGCGTCGAATAGGCGATCACGCGCTTGATGTCATTGGCCACGATCCCGAGCAACCCCATGAAGAAGGCCGTGGTCGCGCCGATGAACAGCACGAACGACAAGGCGGTCTGCGACAATTCGAACAGCGGCGACATGCGCGCCACCATGAAGATGCCGGCCGTCACCATCGTGGCGGCATGGATCAGCGCCGAAATGGGCGTAGGACCTTCCATCGAATCCGGCAGCCAAATGTGCAAGGGTACCTGCGCCGATTTGCCCATCGCACCGATGAACAGACAAATGCACGTGAAGGTGATCGCCGGCCAAGCCACGGTGGCGCTGATGTGTATTTGCGCGGCGGCGATTTGATCGGCATGCGCGAATACCGTCGCATAGTCCAGGGAACCGGCGTAGCGCAGCACCGCGGCGATGCCCAGGACGAACCCGAAGTCGCCGACCCGGTTGACCACAAACGCCTTCAGGCTCGCGAATATCGCGGTCGGCCGCGTGTACCAGAAGCCGATCAACAGGTAAGACACCATGCCCACCGCTTCCCAGCCGAAGAACAGCTGCATGAAATTGTTGGACATGACCAGCATCAGCATCGAGAAGGTGAACAAGGAGATGTAGCTGAAGAAGCGCTGGTAACCGTCATCGTCGTGCATGTAGCCGATGGTGTAGATGTGCACCATCAAGGACACGAAGGTCACGACCGCCATCATCATCGAGGACAATCGGTCGATGAGAAACCCCACCTGGATGTTGACGCCGTCGGCGACCATCCAGGTGTATACCGTGCCGTTGAAAGGCGTCATGCCTACGGCCGCGAACTCATAGAGTACGTACAAGGACAGTGCACAGGAAATCCCTACGCCCGCTATCGTGACGCTGTGTGCGCCTGCTTTGCCGATGGCGCGTCCGAACAGACCGGCGATGATGGACGCCAGCAACGGCGCCAGCACAATGGTGAGATAGATCGACTGCATCGTTCGCTAATCCTCAGCCCTGGAGCGAATCCAGGTCTTCCACATCGATGCTGCTGCGCTCGCGGAACAACACCACCAGAATCGCCAATCCGATGGCCGCCTCCGCGGCCGCCACCGTCAGGATGAAAAATACGAACACCTGGCCGTCGATGTTGCCGAGGTAGCGCGAGAACACCACGAAGTTGAAATTCACCGCAAGCAGCATCAGCTCGATGCACATCAAGAGAACGATGATGTTCTTGCGGTTCAAGAACACGCCGGCCACGCCGATCGCGAAGAGGATTCCGGACAATGCCAATACGTGAGTAAGGCTGATCACGGCCGCTTCTCGCCGATCATCTTGACGATGCGCACTCTATCCTTGGACCGCACGGCCACCTGCTTGGCGATGTCCTGGGGCTTGGCGCCCTTGCGCTGCCGCAGCGTCAGCACGATGGCGGCAATGCTCGCCACCAGCAGTATCAACGCGGCCACCTGCGCCGGATAGGCGTAGCGCGTGAACAATTCGACGCCGAGCGCACGCGTGTTGGAATAATCGGCCGGCAGCGCCGGCGCGCTTTTGAGGTCCATGCCGCCGAGATGCCGCACCACGATCACGTTGATCATGGCGAACACCACGAAGCCCGCGACCGCCACGGTCAACGGCCAATAGCCCACGAATTCCTTGCGCAGCTGCTCCACGTTGATGTCCAGCATCATCACCACGAACAAGAACAGCACCATTACGGCCCCGACATAGACCAGCACCAGCACTATCCCCAGGAACTCGGCATCCAGCATCACCCAGATCACCGCGGCATTGAAGAAGCAGAGCACCAGCAGCAAAGCCGAATAAACCGGGTTGCGCGACAGGATCACGCCCAGCGCCGCGCACACCAGCACGCCGGCAAAGATGAAGAACAGGATCGTCGCGAACATCAGCGGTACCGCGCGTCGGCGGCCTTGTCCGCCGCAATCATGGCTTCATAGCGCTCGCCGATGCCGAGCAGCTTGTCCTTGCTCATGATGTTCTCGCCGCGATTCTCCATGTGGTATTCGTGCAGGCGCGTCTCCACGATGGCATCCACCGGGCATGCCTCCTCGCAGAAGCCGCAATAGATGCACTTGAAAAGGTCGATGTCGTAGCGCGTGGTGCGGCGCGTCCCGTCCTGGCTCACGTCCGACTCGATGGTGATGGCCAGCGCCGGACACACGGCCTCGCACAATTTGCACGCGATACAGCGCTCCTCGCCGTTCGGATAGCGGCGCAACGCGTGCAAGCCGCGGTAGCGATAACTTTGCGGCGTTTTCTCTTCCGGATAATTGACCGTGACCTTGCGCTGCCACATCGCGCGCCACGTCACCCACAGGCCCTGCATCATCTCGGCGAGCAAATAAGTCTTGAAGAAGCTGCGTATGCCTTGCATCAGGGATGCCCCTTCCACGGGCCGACGTGGAGATACACCATGAAACCCTCGACCAGCAGCCAAACCAGCGTGACCGGTATCAGCGCCTTCCAGCCCAGCCGCATGATCTGATCGTAGCGATAGCGCGGAAAGGTGGCGCGCAGCCACAGGAACATGAACATCGGAAACAGGGTCTTGAAGCCGAACCAGAAGAAACTCGGAGCAGCCAGCCACGAGTCCTGCGGCACGATGCTCCAACCGTCGAACGGCGAGAGCCAGCCGCCGAAGAAGAAAATCACGGTCAGCGCCGAAATCAAGATCATGTTGACGTACTCGGCCACGAAGAACAGCGCGAACGCCATGCCTGAATAGTCCACGTGGAACCCGGCGACGATTTCCGACTCGCCTTCCGCCACATCGAACGGCGCCCGGTTGGTTTCGGCCACGCCGGAAATGAAATACACGACCAGCAAGGGGAACAGCCATGTCCAATTCCAGCCGAACATGCCGCTCTGCGCGTGAATGATCTCGCCGATATTGAGGCTGCCCGCGGCCATCAGCACGCCCACCATGGCAAAACCCATGGCGATTTCGTAGGCGACGATTTGCGCCGCCGAGCGCATCGCACCCAGGAATGCATACTTCGAGTTGGCGGCCCAGCCGGCCAGGATGATGCCGTACACGCCCATCGAGGTCAGCGCCAGGATGTACAGCAGTCCGGCGTCGATGTTCGCGAAGGCGTGTTCGGGGCGAAACGGGATCACAGCCCATATCGCCAAGGATGGGATCAACGCCAGCAGCGGCGCGAGACGGAACAGCAGTCCGTTGGCGTCCGCCGGAATGATGATTTCCTTGAACATCAGCTTGACGACGTCCGCGAAGGGCTGCGCCAAACCCGGAATCAGCAAGCCGCCGATGCGGTTCGGTCCTTTGCGGAATTGGATCCAGCCGATGATCTTGCGCTCCGCCAGCACGTACATCGCCATGACCAGAATGATCGAGATAGTGGTCATCAGCCCCTGCACCACCGTCAGCAACGGCACGCTCCAGTAGGTGGTGATCTGGCTGTCGAGCCATTCGCGTAGCGGAGTCCAGTCCCACACGGTCAGATCACGCTGCGGGCCAGGCGCCCGTCAAGGGTTTTGGACAGTGCATCCGAGCCGCGCACCAATATATCCACCTGGTACGGGGGAACATCCACCCACGGTCCCGCGGCCTCGCCTCCGGGTACGGTGAGTGAAAACTCCGCCAGACTGACCGGATCGAGGTGCGTGCCGCACAGCGCCTTGAGTGCGTCGCGAACTTGCTCGGAGCTGTCGTAGTCGACGCCGGGCACGTTGAGCAAATTTGCGAGCACCCGCAATATCTTCCACCCCGGACGGCTTTCGCCCACGGCTTTGGCGGCGCCGGCCCAGCTCTGCCAGCGCCCTTCCGCGTTCACGTAGGTGCCCGAGGTCTCCGCAAAGGTTCCCATGGGCAACACCACGTGTGCGATCGAGCGCAGGCTCTCAGGCAGATGCGTGGTGATGGCGATGACGAGTTCCGCGCCTTGCAGCGCCTGACTCTCGGCAAGATCCTGCAGCGGATCGATGCCGCCGAAAAGCACGTAGGCCTTGCGCGGCGAATCGAGCATGGCCCGGGCCGACAATCCGGCGTTGCGCGCCGGCGCGCCGCCGGGCTCGCGATGCGGGACCGCGCCGGCCAGGTATGCACCGGCGGCGTTGGCGCCCTCCGTGATGAAGCCCACCGAGGCGCCGCAGAGGTTGGCAAGCGCGCACGCCAGCGATCTCAGCTCTGCATATGCGGGATGACGCTGCGCCAAGGTACCGAGGATCACGGCGCGCCGCGTGCCGTGCGACAGCGCTGCTACGATGGCGCGATGCTCATCGTTGACGCTCGAGGACCCCTCGCCGGCGGCGTGCACCAGGGCCGTGAGCTCGCTCAACAAGTCGGGCGCCGTCCTGTAGGCGGCCACCGGGAACATGTATTCGAATCGGCGCGGATTCAAGAACGCGACCTGTGCACGCGTCTTGACTGCGGCCTTGCGCAGCCGATGCGCCAACAGCGGCATTTCGTGCCGCAAATCCGAACCGATGATCAGCGCCCCTTCCAGCTCCTCGACATCCGCGATCGAGAGTCCCAGATGCGGAAACGCCGCCTCGCTCTCCGCACCGCGAAAATCCAGCTGACGCAGGCGATGATCGATGTTGGGACTGCCCACGCCGCGGGCGATCTGCGCCAGCAGGTACATTTCCTCCACCGTCGCCGACGGCGTGGTCAAAAACCCGATCGCGGCCGGCCCATGCGCGGCGCGCAGCCTTTGCAGACGTTCGACGGCGGCATTGAGGGCCACCTCCCAATCCACCAACTGCAGCGCGTTGTCGGTGAGCAGCATCGGCACGCCCGCGCGGTCGGGTGAATACATGCCTTCGAAGCCGAAGCGGTCGCGATCGGCGATCCAGGTTTCGTTGATCTGTTCGTTTTCGCGAGGCACCATGCGCATCAACTTGCCGCGCAGCACATGCGCATACAAATTCGTGCCGAAGGCATCATGGGGCGACACCAGCGCAGCCTGCGTCATTTCCCAGGCGCGTGCGTGGTAGCGAAACGGTTTGTTGTTGAGCGCGCCCACGGGGCACAAATCGATGATGTTGGCCGACAGTTCGTGATCGACGCTGTGCTCGATGTAGGTGCCCACCTCCATGTGCTCGCCGCGGCCGGTGGTTCCCATCTGCGGGTAGCCTTGGATCTCGGCGCCGAAACGCACGCAGCGCGTGCAGTGAATGCAGCGCGTCATGTCCGTCGACACCAGGGGTCCCAAGTTCTTGTCCTTGACCACGCGCTTGCGTTCGCTGAAGCGTGCAATGTCGCGCCCGTAGCCCATCGACAGATCCTGCAGCTCGCATTCGCCGCCCTGATCGCAAATCGGGCAATCGAGCGGATGATTGATGAGCAGAAATTCCATGGTGGCGCGCTGCGCGGCGACTGCCTTCGGCGAGCGCGTGAACACCTTCATGCCCTCGGTCACCGGCGTCGCGCACGCCGGCAACGGCTTGGGCGCCTTCTCGACCTCGACCAGGCACATGCGGCAATTCGCGGCCACGGAGAGCTTGTCGTGATAGCAAAAACGCGGGATGTAGATGTCGGCGGGATCGGTCGCCTGCATGATCATCTGGCCCTTGCGGGCCTTCACGGCAATGCCGTTGACTTCGATGTTTACCGTGTCGTCACTCATGAATCTATGCCGCCGCCGCAGGCTGGGGAACGCCGGGCGCCGGAGCACCCTCGACCATCGAGCGGCCTTTATGCTCGATCATGTACTTGAACTCGTGCCCGAAATGCTTGAGAAAACTTTGTACCGGCCATGCCGCCGCGTCCCCCAAGGCGCAAATCGTGTGTCCCTCGATGCGATTCGCAACGTCGAGCAGCAAGCCCAGATCCTCAGGTTTACCCTGACCCGCAATGATGCGCTTCAGCATCCGGTCGAGCCAGCCGGTGCCCTCGCGGCACGGCGTGCATTGGCCGCAGGACTCCGACATGTAGAAGCGCGCCAGCCGTTCCAGCGCCCGCACCATGCAGGTGGTCTCGTCCATGACGATGACGGCGCCGGTGCCAACGGAGGAACCGGCCTTCTTCACCGAATCGTAGTCCATGTTGGTGTTCCACATGATCTCGCCCGGGACCACGGGGCATGATGAGCCGCCCGGAATCACCGCCTTGAGCTTGCGGCCTTTCCACACGCCGCCGCACAGCTCCATGAGATCCTTGAAAGGTATGCCCATCGGCAACTCGTAATTACCCGGCTTCTCCACGTGACCCGACACCGAGAAGATGATGGTGCCGCCGGAGTTGTTAGGCCCAAGAGCGGCGAACCAAGCGGCACCCTTGCGCATGATGGTGGGCACGCATGCGAAGCTTTGCGTGTTGTTGATCGTGGTGGGCTTGCCGTACAAGCCGAAGGTCGCCGGAAACGGCGGCTTGAAGCGCGGCTTGCCGGGCTTCCCCTCCAGCGATTCGAGCAGGGCGGTTTCCTCGCCGCAGATATACGCGCCGGCACCGATGAACATGTGCACATCGAAATCGACGCCCGATCCTAAAATGTTCCTGCCGAGCAATCCGGCGGCGTACGCCTCGGCCAGCGCAGCTTCGAAGCGCGGGATGGGCTCGCCCAGAAACTCGCCCCGAATGTAGTTGTAGCCGACGGTGGCGGTCATCGCGTATCCCCCGATGGCCATGCCCTCGATGACCGAATGCGGGTTGTAACGCAATATGTCCCGGTCATGGCAGGTGCCGGGTTCGGATTCGTCGGAATTGCACACCACGTATTTCTGCACGGGCGATGAGCGCGGCATGAAGCTCCACTTCACGCCGGTCGGAAATGCGGCGCCGCCGCGGCCGCGCAGACCCGACGCCTTCACCTCGTCGATGATCTTCTCGCGCGGCGGCTGTTCGCGCAGAATCTTCTCCCACGCCTGATAGCCGCCGAATTGGCGATAACCTTCCAGCGTCCACGGCCGCTCATATTTGAGCGCCTCGAACAGCACTAGATTTTGCTCATACGGCATCAGCGCCCTCGGCTCACTTCAATTCATCCAGGATACGGTCTATGCGCTCGGGGGTGAGATTTTCGTGAAATACGTGATCCACCATCATCATGGGCGCCCCGGTGCACGCCGCCAGGCACTCTTCCTCGCGCTTCAAATAAATCCGCCCGTCCGCGGTGCTCTCGCCGGTCTTGATGCCGAGCTTGTTCTCGACGTGTTCAACCACTTCCTGCGAGCCGCGCAACATGCAGGAAATATTCGTGCACACCGAGATGTGATGCCGCCCTACCGGCTTGGTCTCGAACATCGAATAGAACGAGGCCACCTCATACACCAGGATATTCGGCAACGCGAGATATTCCGCCACCGCATCCATCAGCTCCGTGGTCAGGTAGCCGTGATTTTCGTGCTGCACGGCATGCAGCGCCGAAATGACCGCGGAACGTTTGCGTTCGGGTGGAAACTTCGCGACCCAGTGATCGATTTCCTCGCGCACGTGCGCCGACAATTGCACGCTCATCGGTCGATCTCGCCGAACACGATGTCCTGGGTACCGATCACCGCGACCACGTCGGCCAGCATGTGTCCGCGCACCATCTCATCCAGCGAGGCCAGATGAGAGAATCCCGGGGCGCGTACCTTCAACCGATATGGTTTGTTGGCGCCATCGGAGATCAGATAGACGCCCAACTCGCCCTTCGGTGCTTCGACGGCGGCATAAGTCTCGCCCTCAGGCACGCAGTAGCCCTCTGTCATGAATTTGAAATGATGGATCAATGACTCCATGTCGCCCTTCATCTCCTCGCGGCGCGGCGGCCGTACTTTACGGTCGTCGATCATGACGGGTCCGGGGTTGTTCTTGAGCCACGCCACGCACTGCTCGACGATGCGGTTCGATTGGCGCAGTTCCTCGATGCGCACCAGGTAGCGGGCGTAGCAATCGCCGTTGACGCCCACCGGCACGTCGAAATCCATCACGTCGTACACGTCGTAGGATTGCTTCTTGCGCAGATCCCATTCTATCCCTGAGCCACGCAGCATCGGCCCCGAGAAGCCCAGCTGCAGCGCCCGCTCCGGCGTAACCACGCCGATATTGACGGTGCGCTGCTTCCAGATACGGTTGTCGGTGAGCAGAGTTTCGTACTCGTCGACGCACGCGGGAAAGCGCTTGGTGAAATCCTCGATGAATTCCAGCAGGCCGCCGGAGCGCCTCGCATTGAAGCGATCCGCATCCTTCTTGCTGCGCCACTTCGATTGCTGGTACTGCGGCATGGTCTCCGGCAGGTCGCGATACACCCCGCCCGGCCGATAGTAGGTGGCGTGCATGCGGGTGCCGGAAACCGCCTCGTAGCAGTCCATGAGATCTTCACGCTCGCGGAAGCAGTACAGAAATACCGTCATCGCGCCGATGTCCAAACCATGTGCGCCCAACCATATCAGATGATTGAGGATGCGCGTGATTTCATCGAACATCACCCGGATATATTGCGCGCGTATCGGCGGCTCCAAACCCAGCAGCTTCTCGATCGCCATGACGTACGCGTGCTCGTTGCACATCATCGAGACGTAGTCGAGCCGATCCATGTAGCCGATCGACTGGTTGTATGGCTTGCTCTCAGCCAGCTTCTCGGTGCCCCGATGCAGCAATCCCACGTGCGGATCGGCTTTTTGGATGATTTCGCCGTCGAGCTCCAGAACCAGCCGCAGCACGCCGTGCGCGGCCGGGTGCTGCGGTCCGAAGTTCATCGTGTAGTTGTGGATCTCAGCCATTCGGTTTTTCGATCGTGTTGATGTGCACCGGCGCGTTGGTGAGCTGCGGATCGTAGCGATTGTCGTGACGGATCACCTTGGGCACGAGCACGCGCGGATCGATGCTCACCGGCTGATACACCACCCGTCCCTTCTCGGGATCGTAGCGAACCTCGACGTTGCCGGACAAAGGAAAATCCTTGCGGAACGGATGTCCGATGAAACCGTAATCGGTGAGCAGGCGGCGAAGATCCGGATGTCCCTTGAATAAAATGCCGAACATGTCGAAGGTCTCGCGCTCGAACCAGTTGGCGCTGGCCCAGATGCCGGTGACGGAATCGACCATGGGCTGCACATCGTCGGGGCAGAACACGCGCAGCCGCACGCGGTGATTGTGTGCGATCGACAATAAATGATAGACCACCGCGAAACGCCGGCCGGGTGCGGCGGCTTCGAAGGCAGCGCCATCGGCCGCGACATCGCGACGGGCCACGCCGCGGCTGAAGCCCGAGCTGGTCGCACCCTGGGTCTTCCACTCCGCGCGGCCATACTCCAGATAATCCACGCCGCACACATCCATGCACATCTCGAACTTGAGTTCCTGGCGCTCGCGCAAAGCCGTCGCCAGTTCGAGCAGGCGCGCCGCCGGGACTTCGAAGGTCAGTTCGCCGGTATGGTTGGGTACGGCGATCAAGCCATCCGGCAAGGCGCGCGCCACGGCGTCGCTCAAGCCCTGCAGGGGCGGTATCTCAACCGCCGCGGGTGCTGCCGAATCCGCGCTCATCGAATGATCGCCTTGTTGCGCCTGATCTTGTTTTGCAATTGAATGATACCGAACAGCAGCGCCTCGGCCGACGGCGGGCACCCGGGTACGTATACGTCCACCGGCACAATGCGATCGCACCCGCGTACCACGGCGTACGAATAATGATAGTAGCCGCCGCCATTGGCGCAGGAGCCCATGGATATGACCCAGCGCGGCTCAGGCATCTGGTCGTAAACCTTGCGCAGGGCCGGCGCCATCTTGTTGACCAGCGTGCCCGCCACGATCATGACATCCGATTGCCGCGGGCTGGGGCGGAAAACCACGCCGAAGCGGTCCAGATCGTAGCGCGCCGCACCGGCGTGCATCATCTCGATGGCACAACAAGCCAATCCGAAGGTCATCGGCCACAAAGACCCGGTGCGCGCCCAGTTGATCAACTTGTCGACGGTGGTCACTTCGAAGCCGGGCGCCGTGCCGGTATCGGCAGAGACGGCTTCTAGTCCCATTCCAGGGCCCCTTTCTTGTAGTCGTATACCAGCGCGACCACCAACAGCAAGGCGAAGACCAGCATGGCCAGCAGGCCGAAGGTGCCCGTGCGCCCCAATGAAACGGCCCAGGGGAAGAAAAACGCGATTTCCAAGTCGAACACGATGAATATGATCGCCACCAGGTAGTAGCGAACGTCGAAGCGCATGCGTGAGTCTTCGAAGGCCTCGAAGCCGCATTCGTATGGGGATAGTTTCTCGGCGTCGGGGCGCCGCGGTCCGAGCACCCAGCCGATGGTGAACAACGCCACGCCGAGAACGCCGGCCAAGCACAGAAAGATCAAAATCGGTAGGTATTTCTGAAGCATTTCAGCGCCGTAGACTACACGGATTGACCATAATTATCACTGCAGTGATGGTGCCGACGGCCGGAGTCGAACCGGCACAGGTTGCCCCACTAGCCCCTCAAACTAGCGCGTCTACCAATTTCGCCACGTCGGCTTTGATCACTTCTTTACAGGGTTCGCAGGCGGCGGTGTCGCCGTTGCAGCTTGAGCGGCGCGCTCCAGCACGCTGGTGGGTTCGGCCGCACCATGCGTGCCGAGATATGCCAGCGTCAGACTCGTCGCGAAAAACAACGCCGCGAACACCGCCGTGAGTTTCGAAAACAAAGTGCTGGTGCCCCGCGCGCCGAACACCGTTCCGGAAGCGCCGGATCCGAAGCCCGCGCCAGCCTCCGCACCCTTGCCGCGCTGAAGCAGCACCAGTCCGATGATCATGAGCGCAAGCAGTATGTGCACCGCCAATATGAATCCACGCAACATAGAAATCTCTCAACGACGAGCGGAACCCCGTAGGGCCGCGGCCGCGCAAATCTGCCGAAATTCATCGGCACTTAAAGAAGCACCGCCTACCAATCCACCATCCACATCGGGCATCACGAACAGTTCTGCCGCATTGCCGCCCTTGACGCTGCCGCCGTACAGTATGCGCAGCTGGCCCGCCATCTTAGCATCATGAGCGGCGATTCGAGCCCGCAGGAATGCATGCACCGCCTGCGCCTGCGCGGGTGTGGCCGTGCGCCCGGTGCCGATCGCCCACACCGGCTCGTATGCGAGGATCGCCGCGGAAAATCCCGCGATGCCATGCAGGATGATCACCGCGTCGACTTGACGGCCTACCACCGTTTCGGTCATCCCCGCCTCGCGCTCCTCCAGGGATTCCCCCACGCAGAGCACGGGTATCAAACCGACCCTTTGCGCCGCCACAAATTTGCGCGCAACCAAAGCGTCGTCCTCGTGATTCAAGCGTCTTCGCTCGGAGTGACCGACGATCACGTAGGTGCATCCGACGTCCTTCAGCATCGCGGCGCCCACCTGTCCGGTGTAGGCGCCGCCGGCCTCGGCGCACACATCCTGAGCGCCGACATCGATACGCCCATCCTTCAGGCGGCGTGCCGTATCACTCAGATAGACATAAGGCGGAAACACCGCGATGTCCATCGGCCATTCGGTCTCGAGAGTGCTCTCGAGCTCATCCAGGAGCGCTTCATTGGAAGCGCGCGACCCATGCATTTTCCAATTTCCCGCGACCATCGGACGACGCATGTCAACCCCCCGTGCCCGTGCTGCCCTGCCGGAAAGGCGCCGAAGATTATCCGCGCTGACCCGTAACTGCAAGCCCCTTCATGGTGCGCCCAGGGCAGACTCGACCGCGGCGGCGATCTCACGTGCCCCCTTCCTGACCAAAACGGCATCGAATCCCTCGACCATGACTCGAATGACCGACTCGGTGCCCGACGCGCGCAGCACGATGCGCCCTCGACCCTCGAAGCGGCGCTCGACCTGTTTCACCACCGACTCGACCTTGGGGTCGGTCAGCGGATCGCGCTGGTTGGCCACACGCACGTTGAGCAGCACCTGAGGGTACTTGCGCATGGCGGTGCCCAGTTCCGCGAGACCGGCGCCGGTCTGCTTCATGATGGCGAGCACCTGCAAGGCGCTGATCAAGCCATCGCCGGTCGTGGTCTTGTCCAGGCACAGAATATGTCCGGACGTCTCCCCGCCGAGCGTGCCGCCGGTCTCGTTCAGCATGGCGAGCACGTGCCTGTCGCCGACCGCACTGCGTCGGAACTCGATGCCACGCTCGGCCAGAGCATGTTCCAGACCAAGATTGCTCATCACCGTGCCCACGACGGGTCCCTTGAGCTCACCGCGTGCCTTGCGCGCGGTTGCGAGTATGAACAGCAGCTGATCGCCGTCCACGCAGCGGCCAAGCTCGTCGACCATCACCACCCGGTCGCCGTCGCCGTCCAATGCCAATCCCACCTGCGCGCGCACGCCGGGAACGGTCAGCTGCAGAAGCTCCGGCGAGGTCGATCCGCAGCCGTCGTTGATATTGCGGCCGTTCGGCGAGCAGCCGATGGGTACGATATCCGCGCCCATTTCGGTGAGCGCGCGCGGCGCAACCTTGTAGCCCGCTCCATTGGCGCAATCGACCACAATTTTGAAGCCCTTCAGATTCATGCCCGCCGGTATGGTGGAGGCGCAAAAGTCCTGGTATTGCGTGCGGTAGCGATCGATGCGCACTGCCCTGCCCAGATGCTGCGACTCCTGGGTGACGACGTTCATATCGAGCAATTCCTCGATCTCATGCTCGATACCGTCGGAGAGCTTGCTGCCGGTGGCATCGAAGAACTTGATGCCGTTGTCTTCGTACGGATTGTGCGACGCGCTGATGACGACGCCGAAACTGCACCCCAGGCGTTGGGTCATGTAGGCGATGCCCGGCGTCGGCAGCGGCCCAATGAGCATCACATCCACGCCCGCGGCCACGAAGCCAGCCTCCAGCGCTGACTCGAACATGTAGCCGGAGACGCGCGTATCCTTGCCGATGAGCACCCGGCCGCCGCCCGGAGCGAGAACCCGCGCCGTGGCGCTGGCCAGACGCAGGGCGAAATCCACGGTCATCGGGGCCGTGCCCACGCGGCCGCGCACGCCGTCGGTGCCGAAGTACCTGCTCAATGCTCGGATCCTTGCAGCACGGCGCTCACGCAGCGGACGGCGTCGCAGGTGGCCGCGACATCATGGGTTCGAATGATGCGCGCGCCGCAGCTCACTGCCAACGCCGCCAAACCCAATGCGCCGTACAACCGTTCATGAATATCCTTGCCCAGTATCCGGCCAATGACGCTCTTGCGCGAAACGCCCACCAACAACGGCAGCTGCAGCGCCGCCAAGCGCGGTAAATCCCGCAACAGCGTCAGGCTGTGCTCGAGCGTCTTGCCGAAACCGATTCCCGGATCGACCGCGATGGCGTCCGCGGCGATCCCCGCAGCTCTGCAAGCCTCGACTTCCGATCGCAAGAACGCGGCCACTTCGCTCGTCACGTCATTATAGTGCGGGCGCGCCTGCATGGTGCTCGGATCGCCCTGCATGTGCATCAGGCACACACCCGCGCGGAAACGCGCGGCGCAGTCCCGCGCTCCCGGGATGCGCAGCGCACGGATGTCATTGACGATGCAGGCGCCTGCGCCCAGTGCGGCGGCCATGACCGCGGGCTTGGAGGTATCGATGGAGATGGCGATTTTGAGTCGGCCGGCGATCGCTTCGATGACCGGAACCACGCGCGCGATCTCCACGTCTTCGGCCACCTGCAGCGCGCCGGGTCGGGCGGATTCGCCCCCAACGTCGATGATGACCGCGCCCTCGGCGGCGATGCGCTCCGCCCGCGTCAACGCCGCCTCGACGTTCGCATAGCGGCCGCCGTCGGAAAAGGAATCCGGCGTCACGTTCAAGATGCCCATGACGGCGGGTCTGGAAAGGTCGATGGTGATATCGCGGCAACGCCAATGCATGCGCTTTCTCGCGCGATCAGCTTAAGACCGCGTTGCGGCTAGTGCTGTCCCGCCGGGCTCACCAATGGAGGGGCCGGCTTCTCGGCCGAAGGGCCCCGCGGCGTCGGAGTCGGAGTATCGTCCCAATCGCGCGGCGGCCGAGGTACGCGGCCTTCCATGATGTCCTTTATCTGCTCCTCGTCGATGGTCTCGTACTTGATCAAGGCCTCCGACATGGTTTGCAGCTTGTCCATGTTGGTTTGCAGGATCTTGTATGCACGCTGGTAATTGCTGTCGATCACACGGCGCACTTCCTCATCGATCACGTGCGCGGTCACATCGGACACCTGTTTATGCTGCGTGACGCTGCGGCCGAGGAACACCTCGCCCGACTCTTCGCTGTAGGTTTGCGGACCCAGGCGGTCGGAAAGACCCCAGCGGGTGACCATATTGCGCGCCAGCTCCGTGGCGCGCTCGATGTCATTGGACGCACCGGTGGTGACCGCATCGGCGCCGAATACCAACTCCTCGGCAACACGGCCGCCGAATAAGGTGGCGATCCGGCTCTCGAGTTGCCGCTTACTGGTACTGTAGCGGTCCGCCTCGGGCAGGAACATGGTGACGCCCAGGGCGCGTCCGCGCGGAATGATGGTGACCTTGTAGACCGGATCGTGTTCCGGAACGCTCAAGCCCACAATGGCGTGTCCGGACTCATGATAGGCCGTGTTGCGCTTCTCCTCCTCGGTCATGACCATGGAACGCCGTTCCGCGCCCATCATGATCTTGTCCTTGGCGCGCTCGAATTCCTCCATGGTGACCGAGCGCTTGTTGCCGCGCGCCGCGAACAGCGCCGCCTCATTGACGAGGTTGGCCAGATCCGCCCCGGAGAACCCCGGCGTGCCGCGCGCAATGACCGAGGGCTTGACGTTGTCGCCGAGCGGTACCTTGCGCATGTGTACTTTGAGAATCTGTTCGCGCCCCCGCACATCGGGCAAGGGCACCACGACCTGACGGTCGAAGCGGCCCGGACGCAGCAATGCAGGATCGAGCACATCGGGCCGGTTCGTGGCGGCGATGACGATGATGCCCTCGTTGCCTTCGAAGCCGTCCATCTCGACCAGCAATTGGTTCAAGGTCTGTTCACGCTCGTCGTGACCGCCGCCCAAACCCGCGCCGCGATGACGGCCGACCGCGTCGATTTCGTCGATGAAGATGATGCAGGGTGCGTGCTTCTTCGCCTGCTCGAACATGTCGCGGACCCGCGATGCACCGACACCGACGAACATCTCCACGAAATCCGAACCGGAAATCGTGAAAAACGGCACCTTGGCCTCGCCGGCGATGGCGCGCGCCAACAGAGTCTTGCCGGTTCCCGGGGAGCCCACCATGAGCACGCCCTTCGGAATCTTGCCGCCCAGCTTTTGAAACTTGCCCGGATCCTTCAAGAAATCGACGATTTCGACGACCTCTTGCTTCGCCTCCTCGACCCCCGCCACATCGGCGAAGGTGATGTTGACCTGGTCTTCACCGAGCAGCCGGGCGCGGCTCTTGCCGAAGGACATTGCGCCGCGTCCGCCGGACGCTCCCTGCATCTGGCGCATGAAGTAAGCCCAGAATCCGATGAGAATGAGTATCGGGAATGCGGAGATGAGCAGCTGCAGGAACACCGATTGCTGTTTGGGCGGCTCGGCGCGGAATTTGACGTTATGATCGTTCAACAAGCCGATCAGGGCGCTGTTGCTGGTTTCCGGATTGTTGGTGACCGCCTGTTCCCCGGAGCGGCGCTTCCACTCGAGCACATCGCCCTTGAAGGTGACCGAGTCGACGTTGTTGCTCTTGACCTCGGTCAGAAACTGCGAGTAGTCGACCGGCGATGGCGCCCCGGTGCGCATGCCGAACTGGCTGAATATCGCCAGCAGAATGACCGCCAATGCGACCCACAAGAGAATCTGTTTCGTCAAATCGTTCAAGTTTCACCTACGGCCGTAATCAGTTTACGACAAAAAAGACTGGCGGGCGTTCCATTTGGGGGTAGGTCCCGAACTTACACCATCCCAAACTGCCGCGCCAACAGATAGATCTCAGGACTGCGGCTTCGTGACGCTTTCGGCTTTTTGGTCGCGACTTTGCCATAGCGGTTGCGGGCATCCCTGATGATTTGGTCAAATCCCGCACCTTGAAATAATTTCAAGAGCAAGTCGCCCCCGGGGGCCAACACGCGGTCGGCAAATTCCAGGGCAAGTTCGGCGAGGTACATGGATCGAGGTTGGTCCACCGCATCTATGCCAGCCATGTTGGGGGCCATATCCGATAAAACAAGGTCGACCTGGTCGGAACCGATGCTGCGCAACACCTGCTCCAGGACCTCCGGCTCGCGAAAGTCGCCCTGCACGAACTCGACACCCGGGATGCCGTCCATGGCCAATATGTCGGTGGCGACGATATGCCCCTTGGCACCGATGATCTTGGCGGCGTACTGGCTCCAACCGCCCGGCGCGGCGCCCAGATCGACGCAGCGTATGCCGGGGCGCAGCAGGCGCTCGCTGTCTTGAATTTGCGCAAGCTTGAACACCGCACGCGAGCGCCAGCCCTCTTTTTGCGCCTGCTTGACGAACTCGTCATTGGCATGTTCCGCGAGCCATCGGGCGCTGCTTTTTGAACGTTTGGGCATGAATGTAAGCGCCTATAATAATCCGGCAATGGCCCTATCGGAAAAGCAAAAGAAACACCTGCGCCGCCTGGCACACCCATTGAACCCCGTGGTCATGCTCGGCAACGCCGGCCTCACCGACGGCGTGGTCAACGAGTTGGACCGTGCGCTAACCGATCACGAATTGGTCAAGGTCTCGGCACGCGTCGGCGAACGCGCCGCGCGCGAGGCGGCCCTCGCGGCCCTGGCCGCCCGCACGATGAGCGAGATCGTGCAGCGCGTCGGCCACGTCGGGGTGTTCTATCGCCCGCGTAAGGAGCTGCCGAAGATCCTCATTCCGGATCGCTAGATTCGCGATAGATGGACACCGCAACGGCAAGGCACGCAGACAGATAAAGGCACGCGGCTATTCCGTGCCAGGGACCGAACCCCAAACCGAGCGCCGAACCGCTGGCCTGCGCCTGATCCATGAAACGCTTGAGCACCCATTCATTGAGTGCGAGCAAGCCGGCCGCCAGGTAGCAGTACCGAAAGCGCGAACGTTCGCCGCGCACCGCCGCAATGAGCGCCACCGCCAACCCAAGGTAGGTCTCGATGGAAAAAAGCCGCGCGGCCAGCATGCCGGACAAATGCCGGTCGGGCTGGGAGTGAAAAATTGTCAGCGCCACCCAGACGGTTGACCAAAGGCTCCCCGCCCAGAGGACGAACAGCAGCCGAAACGCAGCATTCGCCGCGCGCAGCCCAGGGCGGGCCCTGCTCACACGTAGCGTACCGAAACGATTTCGTAGCTGCGGGTGCCGCCCGGCGTGCTGACATCCACCACGTCGCCCTCGGACTTGCCGATCAGCGCGCGGGCGATCGGTGAGGACACCGAGAGCAGCCCCTTCTTGATGTCTGCCTCATCGTCGCCCACCAATTGATAGCTGACCGTGTTGCCGCCATCCTGATCTTCGAGCTGCAGCGTGGCGCCGAATACCACGCGCCCGTTGGCGTTCAGCTTCGTGACATCGATGATCTCGGCGTTGCCGAGCCGCTGCTCGATCTGATTGATGCGCCCCTCGATGAAGCTCTGCTGCTCGCGTGCCGCGTGATACTCGGCATTCTCGCTCAAGTCCCCGTGCGCCCGTGCCTCGGCGATGGCCTTGATGACGTTCGGCCGCGCCTCGCTCTTCAATTGCTTGAGCTCTGCGCGCAGCCGTTCCGCCCCGCGCAGCGTCATGGGAGTACGCGTCACGAGGTCATTTCCTTATGCAAGTCCTGCAGTCGATTCACTTCGATATCGCCCAGGTGGTCGAGCGCGTCGCACGTCGCACGTGCTCCGGCCACCGTTGTGTAATAAGTTACCCGTCTCGCAACTGCCTCGCGTCGAATCGAACGCGACTCGCGCACGGCCTGCTTGCCCTCGGTCGTGTTGACGATCAGCGCCACTTCGTCGTTTTTTATCATATCGACCACGTGAGGGCGACCCTCGCGCACTTTATTGACCCTGCGGCACGCAACTCCCGCCTCCTCCAGCACTTTGGCGGTGCCGCCGGTCGCGGAAATCTCGAAGCCGCGTGCAATCAGCATCTGGGCCAGGGCAGCCGCCGCCGGTTTGTCGCGATCACGGACGCTGATGAAGCAAAGTCCCCGGGTCGGCAGAATCACCCCGGAAGCGGCCTGGGCCTTCGCATATGCCTCGCCGAAAGTATTGCCCGTACCCATCACCTCGCCCGTCGATTTCATCTCCGGGCCCAGTATCGGATCTGCCTCGGGAAACTTGACGAAGGGAAAGACCGCCTCCTTGACCGAGAAATAGCGGGGGATGCGCTCGATGGTGCGCTCCTGCAGGGCCAGGGATTTGCCCGTCATGACTCGCGCTGCCACCTTGGCGAGCGGAATGCCGGTGGCCTTGGAGACGAACGGCACCGTGCGCGAGGCGCGAGGATTGACTTCGAGGATGTATATGACGCCGCTTTGGATCGCGAATTGCACGTTCATGAGCCCGACCACGTTCAGCGCCTTGGCGAGTTTGCGGGTCTGCACGCGCAATTCGTCTTGGATTTCCGCCGACAATCCATTGGGAGGCAGCGAGCAGCCCGAATCGCCGGAGTGCACGCCGGCCTGCTCGATGTGCTCCATGATGCCGCCGATCAGCACGTCCACGCCGTCGCTCACCGCATCCACGTCCACTTCGATCGCCAGGTCCAGGAATCGATCGAGCAGCACCGGACTGTCGTTCGATACCTTGACCGCATCGGTCATGTACTGCCGCAGGTCGTCCTCGTTGAACACCACTTCCATGGCCCGCCCGCCCAGCACGTAGCTGGGCCGCACCACCAACGGGAAGCCGACTTCGCGCGCCATGATGACCGCCTGTTCCTCGGCCCGCGCGGTGGCGTTGGCCGGCTGTTTGAGCTTCAGGCTCGCCACCAGCTTTTGGAAGCGCTCGCGATCCTCCGCCACGTCGATGCTGTCGGGCGTTGTGCCGATGATGGGGGCTCCGGCCGCCGCCAGCGCCCGCGACAGCTTCAGCGGCGTCTGTCCCCCGTACTGCACGATCACGCCTTCCGGCTTTTCCTTGTCGATGATTTCCATCACGTCCTCGAAGGTGAGCGGCTCGAAGTACAGCCGATCGGACGTGTCATAATCGGTCGAGACGGTCTCGGGGTTGCAGTTCACCATGATGGTTTCGAAGCCATCCTCGCGCAGGGCCATTGCCGCGTGTACGCAGCAATAATCGAATTCGATGCCCTGGCCGATGCGATTTGGTCCGCCGCCCAGGATCATGATCTTGCGATTCGATGTCGGGTCGGCCTCGCATTCCTCCTCATAGGTCGAATACATATACGCGGTGGACGTGGAAAACTCGGCCGCGCAGGTGTCGACGCGTTTATAGACAGGATGCAGTCCGAGCTTGCGCCGGCGGCTGCGCACCGTCGGCTCGTCGCGTCCGGTCAGCTTGGCGATACGCGCGTCGGAGAAACCCTTGCGTTTGAGCGCCCGCAGACGCGGCAGCTCCAGGCTTTCGAATCCGTCCTTGGCGAGCTCTGCCTCCTCGCGCACTAAATCCTCGATCTGCGCCAGGAACCACGGGTCTATGCTCGTGGTCTCGAACACCTCTTGCTGGGTCCAGCCGGCGCGGAATGCGTCGGCGACGAACAGGATGCGGTTCGGACCGGGCCAGCGCAGCTCGTAAGCGAGTTTCTCGGCGGCGGCATCGGTCAGCGGCAGGACGACTTGCTCGTCGAAGCCTTCGAGACCCGTCTCCAGACTGCGCAGCGCCTTACTAATCGACTCCTGGAACGTGCGGCCGATGGCCATGGCCTCTCCCACGGATTTCATCTGGGTCGTGAGGCGCGTGTTCGAACCGGGAAATTTCTCGAAGGTGAAGCGCGGGATCTTGGTGACCACATAATCGATGGTCGGTTCGAAAGATGCCGGGGTCGCGCCGCCGGTGATCTCGTTCTTCAGCTCATTCAGCGTGTAGCCGATCGCCAGCTTGGCAGCGATCTTGGCGATGGGAAAACCGGTGGCCTTGGATGCCAGCGCCGAGGAGCGCGATACGCGCGGGTTCATTTCGATGACGAGCACCCGCCCGTCTTGGGGATTGACCGCGAATTGCACGTTCGAGCCGCCCGTATCGACGCCGATCTTGCGAAGCACCGCAATTGAAGCATCGCGCAGCCGCTGGTACTCGCGGTCGGTCAGGGTTTGCGCCGGCGCCACCGTGATCGAGTCGCCCGTATGCACGCCCATCGGATCGAGGTTCTCGATCGAGCATACGATGATGCAGTTGTCATCGTGGTCGCGAACCACCTCCATCTCGTATTCTTTCCAGCCGAGCACCGACTCCTCGAGCAGCACCTCGTTGGTCGGCGAGGCGTCCAGCCCACGCGCCACGATGGCTTCGAATTCCTCGCGATTGTAGGCAATGCCGCCGCCGCTTCCCCCCAAGGTGAACGAGGGCCTGATGACGGTGGGAAACCCGATCTCGGATTGCACCGCCAGAGCCTCCTCCATGCTGTGCGCAATGCGCGCGCGGGCGGTCTCCAACCCGATGTCGTTCATCGCCCGGCGAAACAGTTCGCGATCCTCGGCCATGTCGATGGCCCGTTGCGACGCGCCGATCATCTCGACGTTGAACTTGTTCAATATCCCTTCGCGGGCCAGATCCAGCGCGGTGTTCAGCGCGGTCTGGCCGCCCATGGTCGGCAACAGGGCGGTCGGCCGCTCGCGCTCGATGATGCGCGCAATGGTCCGCCAGTTGATCGGCTCGATGTAGATTGCATCGGCCGTCTCCGGATCGGTCATGATCGTAGCCGGATTCGAGTTCACCAGAATGACTCGATAACCTTCTTCTTTCAATGCCTTACAAGCTTGAGCTCCAGAATAGTCGAACTCGCACGCCTGACCGATCACGATGGGACCGGCGCCGATGATCAGGACGCTTTCGATATCGGAACGCTTGGGCATCTCAGCCCTCCGCCGACTTTTGCTTGACCGAGTTGCGGCCGCGCGACTGAGCCTGGACGCGCTTCACCATGAGGTACATGAAGTGTTCGAACAACAGGCGCATGTCATGCGGTCCGGGACTGGCCTCGGGGTGACCCTGGAAGCTGAATGCCGGCTTATCGGTACGCGTTACGCCCTGCAGCGAGCCGTCGAACAGCGATCGATGCGTTGCGCGCAAATTGCCGGGCAGCGTCGACTCATCCACCGCGAAGCCGTGATTCTGACTGGAGATGAGCACTTTGCCCGAGTCGATCTCCAGCACCGGGTGATTGGCGCCGTGGTGTCCGAACTTCATTTTCATTGTCTTCGCGCCGCTCGCCAAGGCCAGCAGCTGATGCCCGAGGCAGATGCCGAAAACAGGCAGGTCGGTTTCCAGAAATCGCTCAATGGCGCGAATGGCATAATCGCAAGGCTCCGGATCGCCCGGACCATTTGCTAAGAAAATACCATCAGGATTCATCGCAAGCACCTGATCTGCCGAAGTTTGTGCAGGCACAACGGTCATGCGGCAGCCATGTTCGGCAAGAATCCTCAGAATGTTGCGCTTGATGCCGAAGTCATAGGCGACCACATGCAGGCGGCTTTGCGGACGTGGCGGTTTGGCCGAACTCTTCCAGACCAAGCCGTCGTTCCACTGGTAGATCTTCTTGGTGGATACGGCCTTCGCCAAATCCATGCCCTTCAATCCCGGGAACTTCTTCGCCGCGCGCACGGCGGCGGTCTCGTCGATATTCTCGCCGGTCATGATGCAGCCGGACTGGGCGCCCTTCTCGCGCAGCATGCGCGTGAGCTTGCGGGTATCGATTTCCGCAATCGCCACCACTTTGCAGCGAAGCAAGAAAGCGTTCAGAGACTCGGTCGCACGCCAGTTCGAATGCAGCAGCGGCAGATCTCGAATGACGAGGCCGGCTGCGTAGACCGCACCCGACTCCAAATCCTCGGGCGTGGTGCCGGTATTACCCACGTGGGGGTAGGTCAGGGTGACGATCTGGCGGCAATAGGACGGGTCCGTGAGGATCTCCTGATAACCCGTCATCGAGGTATTGAAAACTACTTCACCCGTCGTGTTGCCTTTCGCGCCTACTGAGACGCCTCGGAACACTGTGCCATCTTCTAGAGCTAGCACTGCAGGTGTCGACACTCCGGTTCCTCGTCCTTTGCCCTACGTGCTTTGCGTAGATGCGCAAAGCGGGAGGCGCTCTCTTTGAACGTCCTCCCGCTTCATGTGTTGGTTCGCGATAAGATTCCGGGCGCGAATATTAACGATGCCGGCGATGCCTGTCCATGCTTCTCGTCACTGATGCAGCACATCTCGCATGCTGTATAGGCCCGGGGAGCGGCCGGCCAGCCATTCGGCGGCAAGCAGCGCGCCGCGGGCGAATACATCACGGTCGCTCGCGCGGTGCGTGATTTCCAAACGCTCGCCGGCGCCGGCGAAAACGACCGTGTGCTCGCCCACGATGTCGCCCGCCCGAACCACCGAAAAGCCGATGCTGCCCGGCGCTCCGGGCTGGGCACCGTGTCGATCATAGACCGCGACCTCTGCGAGGGTTCGGCCGCGTGCCTGCGCAATGATCTCGCCCAGTTTGAGTGCCGTGCCCGACGGGGCATCGCGCTTCGTGCGGTGATGGGCCTCGTGAATCTCGACATCGAAGCTTGCCGGCAGTGCCGCCCCCGCCATGCGCGCCAATTCGGCCAGCACCCCCACCCCGACGCTGGTGTTGGGCGCCAGCAGGACGGCCACATCTTTTGCGGCTTGGTGCACCGCCGCCTGGCAGTCCGCATCGAGCCCTGTCGTGCCGATCAGCAGCGGCACCCCCGCCGCTGCGCACGCCCTTGCATGAGCGGCGACGGCGATAGCGGCCGAAAAATCGACGGCCACAGCGGCCTTCTTGCCGTGGGCGTCGATGAGCGCGGCCTGCGCATCCGAGGTGATGTGGACACCGCTGGGTTGCCCGTCGCCGGCCACATCCTGGCCCAGCCGGCCGCTTGAGGATGAGGCCACCGCACCGATCAGCCGCCAACGCGATTCGGTGCGCAGCAGCCGAAATATCGATTGACCCATGCGCCCCGTGATGCCGAAGATGGCGAGGCGCCGCTGCACGCTCAGTCGACCCCGTCGGTGAAGAACTTCTTCACGCCCTCGAAGAAGCTGCGCTCGCGAGGCTGATGGCTGCCCTTTTGCAGTGAGTCATCGAACCTTTTGAGCAATTCCCGTTGTTCCGCCGTCAGGCTGACGGGTGTCTCCACCACCACCCGGCAGAACAGGTCTCCGGGGGCGCCGCCTCGAACCGGCTTGACTCCCTTCTCGCGCACCCGAAAGACGCGCCCCGATTGGGTCTCGCTTGGGATCTTGAGGACCACCTCGCCGTCCAGCGTCGGCACCTCCACCGTCCCGCCGAGCGCCGCGGTGGTGAAGCTCACCGGAATCTCGCAGGACAGATGGCTGCCCTCACGTTCGAAAATGGCGTGTTCCCGCACGCGGATCTCGACGTACAGGTCGCCGGCGGGACCACCGTTGCGGCCCGCCTCGCCCTCGCCATTGACGCGAATGCGGTCGCCGGTATCGACGCCTGCGGGAACCTGGACGGGCAGGGTCTTCTCCTGGCGCACGCGTCCCTGCCCATAGCAAGCATCGCAGGGGTTGGTGACGATTTTGCCCCGCCCCTTGCAGCGCGGGCAGGGCTGCTGAATGGTGAAAATGGATTGCTGCACGCGCACCTGCCCTTGGCCGCCGCAAGTATCGCAGGTCTTGGGCGTCGAGCCTTTGGCCGCCCCCGATCCCTTGCAAACCCTGCATTCGGAGAGGGAGGGAATCTTGACCTCGGTCTCGGTGCCGAAGACCGCTTGCTCGAGATCCAATTCGAGTTCGTACCGCAGGTCCGCGCCGCGGAAAACCTGAGAGTTGGCACGCTGACCGCCCGAAAAGATGTCGCCGAACATCTCGCCGAAGATGTCGCCGAATGCCTCTCCGGCGCTGAAACCGCCGCCGCGGCCTCCCTCGAGGCCCGCATGGCCAAATTGATCGTAGATGGCGCGCTTTTTTGCGTCGCAAAGAACTTCGTACGCTTCCTTGCAATCCTTGAACTTATGCTCGGCCGCCGGATCGTCCGGATTGCGGTCGGGGTGGTATTTCATGGCGAAGCGTCGATAGGCCTTCTTGATATCCGCTTCGGATGCGTTGCGCGGTACCTCCAACAGCTTGTAATAGTCCTGCTTCGCCATCTCTCACCCGGGGCCAAAAGCCCATAAAAACGAACCGCCGGTATACACAATACCGGCGGTTCAGCCTACCAAAAGCATCGCAATGCGAGGCGGTCAGGCCTTCTTGCGATCGCTATCCTTGACCTCTTCGAACTCGGCATCCAGTACGTCGTCCTTGGGCGGCGCCGCTTCCGCGTGCTCCGCCGAGGCGCCTGCGCCGCTCGCGCCCGCCGCCTGCTGCTGGTACATCTTCTGCAATATAGCGCTCGATGCCTGCTCGAGCGCCGTGGTCTTGCGTTCGATTTCCTCGCGATCGTCGCCGCTCATGGCGCTGCGGACTTCCGCGATGGCGTCATTGGCCGCCTTTTTCTCCTCCTCGGACACCTTGTCGCCGAGATCCTTGAGGGCCTTGTCCACCGAGTGCAGGGTCGCATCAGCCTTGTTGCGGGCCGACACCAGATCCAGGAATTTCTTGTCTTCCTCTGCATGCGCCTCGGCATCGGCCACCATGCGTTTGATCTCCGCCTCTGACAAGCCGCTCGAGGCCTTGATGACGATGCGCTGTTCCTTGTTGGTTTTCACATCCTTGGCCGAGACGTTCAATATTCCGTTGGCATCGATGTCGAAGGTGACCTCGATTTGCGGCATGCCGCGCGGCGCCGGCGGAATATCCGTCAGGTCGAATCGTCCCAGCGACTTGTTGTCGCTGGAGCGGTTGCGCTCGCCCTGCAGCACGTGAATGGTCACGCCCGTCTGGTTGTCGTCGGCGGTCGAGAACGTCTGCGCCGCTTTGGTCGGGATGGTGGTGTTCTTCTCGATCACCTTGGTCATGACGCCGCCCAGGGTCTCGATGCCGAGCGACAGCGGCGTGACATCGAGCAGCAATACGTCCTTCACATCGCCGGAGAGCACGCCGCCTTGGATCGCGGCGCCCACGGCCACGGCTTCATCGGGATTGACGTCCTTGCGCGGCTCCTTGCCGAACAGATCCCTGACCGCTTTTTGCACCATCGGCATACGCGTCTGTCCACCGACCAGAATCACTTCGCCGACATCGCTCATCGACAGCCCGGCATCCTTCAGCGCAATGCGGCACGGCTCGATGGTCTTTTGAACCAGATCCTCGACCAAGGACTCCAGTTTCGCGCGGGTCAGCTTCAGATTGAGGTGCTTCGGACCCGCGGCATCCGCGGTGATGTACGGCAGATTGATTTCCGTCTGCTGGCTCGAAGAGAGTTCGATCTTGGCCTTCTCAGCGGCCTCCTTCAGACGCTGCATCGCAAGCGGGTCCTTGCGCACGTCGATGCCGCTTTCCTTCTTGAATTCATCCGCCAGGTAATTGATGACGCGCAGGTCGAAGTCCTCGCCGCCGAGGAAGGTATCGCCGTTGGTCGACAGAACCTCGAACTGACGCTCCCCGTCGACCTCCGCGATCTCGATCACGGACACATCGAAGGTACCGCCGCCAAGGTCGTACACGGCGATCTTGCGGTCGCCGCCGTCTTTGTCCAAGCCATAGGCGAGCGCGGCCGCCGTGGGCTCATTGATGATGCGCTTGACGTTGAGGCCTGCGATTCGTCCGGCATCCTTGGTGGCCTGGCGCTGCGAATCATTGAAGTAGGCGGGCACCGTGATGACCGCCTCGGTGACGGTCTCGCCCAGGTAATCCTCGGCCGTCTTCTTCATCTTCATGAGGACGCGCGCGGAAACCTCCGGGGGAGCCATCTTCTTGCCCTGCACCTCGACCCATGCATCGCCGTTGTCGGCCTTCAGGATCTTGTAGGACACCATGCTCATGTCTTTCTTCACCACTTCGTCGGTGAATTTTCGGCCGATGAGACGCTTGACCGCGGCAACGGTGTTTTGCGGGTTGGTGACGGCCTGTCGCTTGGCGGACTGCCCCACCAGCACCTCGCCGTCCTTCGCGAAGGCAACGATCGACGGTGTGGTTCGATCACCCTCGCTGTTCTCGATAACCTTGGGCTTGCCGCCCTCCATGATCGCGACGCAAGAATTGGTCGTGCCGAGATCGATGCCAATCATTTTACCCATTATGAAAACCCTCTAAATATTCGAACTACTGACCGCTACGTGGGGGCCTTACTCGCATTTTTCAATTGGCGCCGCCGCCCGGCGCCTTGCTGACCACGACCCGGGCGGGGCGCAGCAATCGGCCATTCAGCGAATAGCCTTTTTGGATCACCGACAATACCGTATTGGCGGGCCGGTCCGCGCTTTCCTGCGCCACCATGGCCTCGTGCCACTCCGGATCGAAGGGTTGCCCGGCAGGATCGATGATCTTGATGCCGGCCTTGTCGAAGGCCCGGTGCAGCTGCTTCAGGGTGGCCTCGGCGCCCTCGAGCAACGCCGGACCCGGATTGGCCGCCCCGGCCTGGATGCCGGCCTCCAGGGAGTCCCCGACGGTCACCAGCTCCTGGGCAAACCGTTCGATGGCGTACTTGCGGGCACTATCCAACTCACGGTCCGTACGTTTGCGGAAATTTTCCATTTCCGCAATGGCGCGCAGATAGCTGTTCCAGTTTTCGGCGGCCTTGGCTTCGGCGGCCGCCAACGCAGCCGCCGGGTCCACGGCGGTACCCGCGCCCGCGGCTCCCTGCTCTTCAGCCTGGTTGCTTTCACTCACTCTTGATGCCCTCGAATAGAAGCGGCGGCCTGCTCGAGGCCGCTTGGAACCGCTAGAGTTGGGACTACTTGCGGGCGTTCAAGGCCGATCCCAGCAGTTTCGCCGTAATGTCCACGATGGGGATCACGCGCTCGTATGCCATCCGGGTCGGACCAATTATTCCCAAAACGCCCACGACCTGATTATCCAACATATAGGGAGCCGTGACGACGCTGATGTCATCGAGGATGCGGTACCCCGACTCCTGCCCGATGAAAATCTGAATGCCCTCGGCTCGCAGGCAGCTGTCCAGCAGGCGCAGGATGTCGTGCTTTTCGTTGAATGCCTCGAACAAGCGCCGCAGCCGATCCACGTTCGATAATTCGGCAAACCCCATCAGGTTGGTTTCGCCCGCAATGACATATTCCACGTCGCCTTCCTTGGTGGCGGCGAATACCATCTGCGCCATCTGGATCGCATCCTGCATCAATTGATCCATGTGTTGACGCGTTTCCTGCAGCTGCGCCAGCAATTGAGCCCGAACCTCGGGAAGCGAGCGCCCGGAAAAGGCGTCGTTCAAGTAGTTTGCGGCGCGGCGCAGCTCTTCGCCCGAGTGGTAGCGATCCAGCTGCACCACGCGGTTCTGCACCTCGCGGTTGCTCATCACCATGATGGCCAGCGCGCGGTTCTCCGACAGGGAAATGAATTCGATTTGCGACAACGCAATGTAGTTGGGATTGGGCAGCGTCACGAGGCCCGCCATGCGAGTGACGTTGGAGAGCATGTGCGACACGGTCTGCACCAAGGATCGGCCGTTGTTGGCGGAATCGGATCCCAAGCGCCTTTCGATTTCCTCGATCTCCTCGTGGTGCAGCGGCTTGAGCTTGAGCAGTGTATCGACGAAGAAGCGGTAGCCTTTGTCGGTGGGCACGCGCCCCGCGGAGGTATGCGGCGAGGCGACGAAACCCAGATCCTCGAGGTCCGCCATGACGTTGCGAATGGTCGCGGAAGACAGACTCAGGCCGGAGTCGCGGGACAGGGTTCGGGATCCGACCGGCTGACCATCACGAATGTAGTTCTCGATCAGGGCCTTGAGCAGCAGCTGTGCCCGCTCGTTGAGTCCCTCTTCGGTACCTTCTGTCATAGTAGGTCCATATAACACCTCTGAAACTACCCAACCTTGGTCAATACCGCAACCTGGGCATTCAGCCGGATTTTCAGGGCGTGACCGGCTGCTTGCCCTCATGCTACAAGGAATGGGCATGTCCCACTCTTTTAAGTCCATAGCTCTGGTCGGCAATGCCGGTGACCTGCGCGTCTCCGAATGCATGCTGAGCCTCGCTTCACATATTTACGGCCGTGGAATCCGCCCCCTGGTCGATCCGGGCGTCGGTCTGGCATTCAAGCCCGACACCGTCGTGCCCTGCCCCGAACCCGCCTTTGCCACCCGTGCCGATCTCATCATCGCCATCGGCGGCGACGGCACCTTGCTGTACGCGGCACGCCTGGTCGCCGCACATTCGGTGCCGCTGCTCGGCATCAACCGCGGGCGGTTGGGATTTCTGACCGATGTGAGTCCGAATTCGATGCTCGAAGACATCGACACGGTGTTGGATGGCCGCTACAGCGAGGATCGCCGCTCGCTGTTGGCAGCCCGCCTGGAGCGCACCGACGCGCCGCCGGTTCACGCGCTGGCGCTCAACGATGTGGTAGTGAACAAATGGGAGACGGGCCGCACGATCGACTTCGAGACCTCGATCAACGGCAAGTTCGTCAATTCGCACGGCGGCGACGGCATCGTGATCGCAACCGCCACCGGCTCGACCGCCTATGCGCTGTCCTGCGGCGGCCCCATCGTCGAGCCGGACCTGGATGTGTGGGTGCTCGCGCCCATTTGCCCGCACACCTTGAGCGATAGGCCGATCGTGGTGCGCGCCGGCAGCAAGATCCAGCTCCGCATGTCGGACCGCTTCGATTCGCGGGCGCAGGTAACCTGCGACGGCACTGCCATCGGCGAACTGGCACAAGGCGACAATCTGTACGTCGAAAGCGCCGATTCGCAGATCACCTTGCTGCACCCGCCGGGCTACGATTACTACCGGCTGCTGCGCTCCAAGCTGCATTGGGGCCGCGGCGGCCATGGCAACTCCGCCGACGCCTGACCGCATGCTCACGCATCTTCATTTGAAGGATCTGGTCATCGTCGACCGCGCGGAACTCGAGCTGCAGGCAGGCATGACGGCGCTCACCGGCGAAACGGGAGCGGGGAAATCCATCATCGTCGATGCCCTGCTGCTGGTGGCCGGGGGCCGCGCCGCCGGCGACATCGTTCGCCTGGGGGCGGAGCGGGCCGAAGTGACCGCCAGTTTTGCGGATCTGCCGGCCGCCGCCGTGGGCTGGCTCGAGGCTCAATCCATCGAATTCGACGGCGAGCTGGTGCTGCGCCGGGTGATAAATGAGGACGGCCGCACGCGAGCCTACGTGAACGGCCAGGTGGTGCCGCTGCAGGCGTTGCGCGAACTCGCCGAGCTGCTCATCGAGATTCACGGCCAGCAGGAATTTCAGCGTCTGGTGAGCCGCGCCGCGCAGCGTGAGTTGCTCGATGAACGCCTGCCCGACGAGTCGCCCCGGCGGGCCGTCGCGAACGCATTCGAGCGGCTCGAGGCCTGTCGCCGGGAATTCGACTCGCTGCAGGCCGCGGCGCAGAACCGCGATGCGCGCCTGGACCTGCTGCGCTTCCAGGTGCAGGAGCTCAAGTCGGACGTGACCACCGTGCAAGCCGTCGAAGAGCTGTTTGCGGACCAGAAGCGCATCGCGGGCAAGGGCCGGCTGGGATCGGCGGCGCGCGCCGCATTGAGCGCCGCATACGAGTCGGACGGCGACAGCGCCCACGACCTGTTGGCGCGTGCCCAAGGGGCCCTGCGCGGCGTGGCCGACGGCGATGCCGAGCTCGCGGCCGCCGCGCAGCTGCTGAACGAAGCCGCCATACTCACACAGGAGGCCGCACGCGGTCTGCGCAGCTACCTGGACGCGATGGACATCGATCCCGCGCGCCAGGACGAAATCGAACGCCGTGCCGCCGCGCTCGAGTCGTTGGCGCGCAAGCATCGTGTGGGGGTGTTGGAATTGCCGGCGCAACTCAACCGGCTCGATGCAGAACTGACCGCGCTCGAGCAGGCAACCTCGAGCCTCGCGGCACTGGCCGAACAGCTGCGCGCGCTGACCGCGGAGTATGCCCACGCCGCCGCGCGGCTGCACACGGCACGCACCGCGGCCGCCGCCAAACTCGGCGCGGATGTCACCAAGCTGATGCAGTCCTTAGGGATGAGCGGCGGCGCCTTTTCGGTCGCCGTGAGCGCCAGCGACACGGAGATCTCCGCCGCGGGCAGTGATGACATCGAGTTTCTCGTCAGCGCGAATCCCGGCCAGCCCTTGCGGAGTCTTGCGAAAGTTGCCTCCGGCGGTGAACTCTCGCGCATCAGTTTGGCGATCCAGGTGGCCGCCGCCGGCGGTGCGGCGACGGTATGCATGGTGTTCGATGAAGTCGATGCCGGAATCGGCGGTGCCGTGGCCGAGATCGTCGGCAGACAGCTGCGCGCCTTGGGCGAGCACCATCAAGTTCTCTGCGTCACGCACCTGGCCCAGGTCGCATCCCAGGCACATCGTCAATTTCGTGTGACCAAACTCAGCGACGGCAAGATCACCCGTACCGCGCTCAAGAGCCTCGCGGAATCCGAGCGCGTCGATGAGATCGCTCGCATGCTGGGCGGCGTGGATATCACCGAGCAGGCGCGCGCCCACGCCCGCGACATGCTGGCGCGCGGCGCACCGGCGGAGACGGCCAAGAAGCGCCGTTCACGGGCGCCGCACTAGCAGGTGCCACGCTAGAGGACTATTTGGGGCGCTTTTGGTTGGGGCAGTTGGGCTTGCGGCAATGTCCGTACAGAATCAACGCGTGGTCGCTGATCTCGAACCCCAAGCGCTTCGCTACGGCGTTTTGGCGGTCTTCGATGCCGCCATCCATGAACTCTTCGACCTTGCCGCAGTCAACACACACGATGTGATCGTGGTGCGCGCCCTGATTGAGCTCGAACACCGCCATCCCGCCCTCGAAATGATGGCGGGTGACCAAGCCGGCGGCCTCGAACTGCGTCAATACCCGGTAGACCGTGGCGAGGCCGATGTCTTCGTTCGATTCCAGGAGCTTTTTATAAATGTCTTCCGCACTCATGTGCCGCGCCGTGGCGTCGGCGAGGATATCGAGTATTTTCAGGCGCGGCAGCGTTACTTTCAGGCCTGCATTGCGCAGGTCGTTGCTTTCGGTCGTCGCGTCGGGCTTCAGGCGGTGCGGCATGCTGTGCCATCCGGTATGATTCGCCGATTATCAATCATTTGACGTCCCCGCACCACTAAATGAAACCAATTCGCAGATGAAAACAATTCGCGCAATCCTGGCAACGCTCGTCGTCGGTCTCGCGACCGGCGCCTGCGTCTATCGCATCAATATTCAACAGGGCAATTTCCTGGATCAGAAGGCGGTCGACCAGGTACAGAACGGCATGACGCGCAGCCAGGTGCGCTATCTGCTCGGGACGCCCATGGTGGCGGACAGCTTCAACAAGGAACGTTGGGACTATATTTACTATCTCAAGAAGGGACGCTCGCGCCATGTCGATTCGCGCCGCGTGACCGTGTATTTCGACGGTGACAAGGTCGCCAAACTGGACAAACCGACCGATGCAGAAGCCGCGGCGCAGGATGCCTCGGCCGCCAAGATTAAGAACGGCAAGATTTATTGACGGCTGGTGCGGGCGCGCCTGCGCCGCGCGATTTTCGGATCCTCGGCCAACGGCCGGTAAATCTCGATCCTGTCGCCGTCGCTCAAGAGCTGATCGCGCTGCACGAGCTGTCCGAAAATACCGAGCGGCGCGCGGTTGAAATCGACGCCCCGAAAATCCGCATCCCGGGCGGCCAGCAGCAACGCATCCTCGAGCCGCGAGCCCTGCGGCAGCGACAACGACTTCACCACGGCGCGCTGCGCCTCGGCGTACACGATCTCGACCACGATCATGAGTGTTCCTAGCCGTACACTTGACGCGCGCGCTGCGCGAACGCATCCACGATGCTGCCGCACAGGGACTCGAACGCCGAATTGAACGCAGCGGCGGTCAGGCGGTTCTTGAACTCGAACTCGACGCGAAAATGCACGCGTGAACCGCGCGCACCGATGTCATCGAACCGCCATTCGCCGTGCAGTTCACGGAATGGTCCATGCGTGAGGCGCATTTGGATGCGCGCATTCGGCGTCAGTTGATTGAGCGTCGTGAACTCGGCCTGCAGCACGCCGCGCGCCACCTTGAGCGTGGCGGTGCGCTCCGTGACGGACAACTCTTGAACCTGCGCGGCGATGCACCAGGGCAGGAATTCGGGGTAGCGGTTCACATCGTCGACCAGGGCAAACATCTGTGCGGCCGAGTAGGTGACCAGGGCGCTGCGCTCGACTACCTGCATGCAAGCATTGTCCGACAAAAGCGCGGGCGTCGCCATCGACGGTTCGGTAGACTGGTAATGCGCTTCGCGCAACTGTGAATAAAGATGAAAACCGCCGCCGAAAAACTGCCGCCGATCGCCGTCAATCGCAAGGCCCGCTTCGATTACTTCATCGAGGAGCGCTTCGAGGCCGGTCTCTCCCTGCTCGGCTGGGAGGTCAAGAGCATGCGCGCCGGCAAGGCGCAGATCGCCGAGGCCTACGTGTACCTCAAGAACGGCGAGGCCTTCCTGTTCGGCGCTCATATCAGCGCTTTGACGTCGGCCTCCACGCACGTAGACACCGACCCCATCCGCACCCGGAAGCTGCTGCTCAACCGGCGCCAGTTGGATCATTTGATCGGTGCCGTGGAGCGCCGCGGCTACACGCTGGTGCCATTGGAGCTGTACTGGAAGGAGGGACGCGCCAAGCTCGAGATCGGCCTGGCGAAGGGCAAGAAGCAGCACGACAAGCGCGCCAACGACAAGGACCGGGATTGGCAGCGCGACAAGGGCAGGATCATGAAGGCGATGCGGCGCTGAAGCGCGGCTTGGGGTAAACTAGCGGTTCGATTGGGGCCGACCGGTTTCGACATGGGTTGCGAAACTGTAGGGGCGTACCGAGGTGCAGGTTCCTCGTTAAACCATTTGCAAACTTATAGTTGCCAATCAAGACAACTACGCTCTAGCCGCCTAATCGCGGTTGAAACTTAAGCAGCTCGTGCTGATGCGAATGTTTAAGTGTAGCGCTCATCAGATAGTGGAATACACGTGCCTGGGGTGTATTCAACGAAAATATACCGGGCTGGCTGCATGCTTTCCCTGCCCGTTGGGTAGTGCGCGGCGAGACCAATAGACTGGGCTACGTACGTAGATCTTGCAGCGTAGGACTTGTGGACGGGGGTTCGATTCCCCCCGGCTCCACCATTTGGGTCAAGCATGCGCATATTCGTCACGGGAGCAACGGGCTTTATCGGTTCCTTTCTCATTCCGGAACTCATCAGCGCGGGTCATCACGTGGTGGGGCTCAGCCGTTCGGAAGCGGGTGGCGAGGCACTAACCCGATCCGGGGCGGAAGTTTTCAGCGGCGACGTGAATGACCTGGACCGGCTCCGCATCGCCGCGCAGTCAGCCGACGGCGTTATTCACGCGGCATTCAATCACGACTTTGCGAATCTAACGAAACACAGCGAGGAGGATCGCAAGGTCATCGAAACGCTCGGCGAGGTGCTGGCCGGCTCGGATCGGCCGCTCGTCATCACCTCCGGCACGGGCATCGCGCGGTCAAAGACCGGCGACCCGGCGGTAGAAACCGACGATCACGTCACCTCGGCCGAGTTCCCGCGCGCAGCCTCCGAGGAAGCGGCCGACACCCTCATCGCCAACGGCGGGCGCGTGATGGTAATGCGGCTGCCGCAGGTGCATGACACGCGCAGGTTTGGCCGGATCACACAACATATCCAGTTGGCGCGGAAATGGGGTCGGGTGGCTTATGTCGGCGAGGGCAAGAACCGTTTGCCGGCGGTGCACGTCTCTGACGCCGTCCGCGCTTATCGACTGGCACTCGAAAACGGTCGGGCCGGCACTCGCTATCACGCTGTAGCCGAGGAAGGTGTTGCCTTGCGCGACATCGCCGAGGTGATCGGTGCAGGGATGAACATACCGGTTGAGTCGATCGCAGCGGAAGAAGCGCCGGAGTATTTCGGCTGGTTGACGAAGCTCGCCACAATTGATCTGTCGGCCTCCAGCGCAGTAACGCGCCAACAGCTGCGTTGGAATCCTACTGCACCGGACTTGCTGACCGACCTGCGCAAAATGGATTACAACGCGGCCTAGGTATATGGTCTCAATTACAGGGTCCCGTAGATGACGCGGCGTTTCCGCGGAAACGTTTGTGATCGCGTTGGCTGAGTTTGTGATCGCGT
>Ga0302325_10003172_pt1 | contig 39067 bp, 45 predicted proteins | sample Palsa_T0_2_FD_201948 | JGI IMG/M metagenome (GOLD analysis project Ga0302325, IMG submission 201948) | Peat permafrost microbial communities from Stordalen Mire near Abisko, Sweden - Palsa_T0_2 | ecosystem: Environmental > Terrestrial > Soil > Palsa > Peat permafrost | place: Sweden: Abisko...
CCTGCGTCCTACTCCTCTTCCTCCCCTCAACCAAGCCATCACCACTCATGAACACATCGATCGTCCCCACAGTCCCCAACTCAAGCCATCCGTCCTTTCCCGTAGGAATGGCGGGATCCGTACTTGGAGTTGGGGGAGGGGATGGTGAGAGGGCGATGGAGGGACAGAAAGTGTTCCATTCTTTCCAGGAGTTTGTGTTGCGGATTAGAGAGAAGACTGTGAATGGTGGAGCAGAGATCTGGGTAAGTGCATGCACGGCGAAGGATCCGCCTGCGCCGTAGGTTGGGGTGGGAATTGGAGGGGCGATGGAGGAGGCTACGGGATGGTCGGCGGTGATGGGGGTGCTGGTTGGGGGGTAGGGCATTTTTTTGTTGTCTGGTGGGAGTTAGAGAAAAGAGGGTTGGTTGATGACGTATTTGAGGCGGATGTGCGGTACGGTGCAAGAATTTGAACGTGAGAACAGAAAAATGTGAAATTTGAGGAGCGATTCAAGGAAGTCGATGAAGTTGTAAGGCAAGGATACATGAGTGAAGTTTAAATAAAGTTACCAAACACTCGCCCACTTGAACAGACTCAGTGTTTCAGCCCCACGTGACCGGAATGTCCCACTCACTCACAAGATCGTCTGAAGTTACACTCACTTGCATGTGGAGTGAGACGCTGCCAGGATGGTGACGATAGAATTGCGCAGCCTTCGGAGGTTTTCTCTCCGCCGTTTGAAACTTTGTGGTTGAGTATGATCGTCTTTTGCAAGATCTTCCTTATGATCTGCTACCTAGGTACTCTTAAGCGCTGGCCTTCATGAAACGGGGCGTACACTTTTCGGAATCGGAACGGGTGATCAGATTGTCACGGGGGCGCCTCGCTGCGAGAGAGTATAAGGGAAGTTTCAGTCTAACTATAGAAGGTTGAATTTCATATGTGTTCATGTGAAGATGAGAAGAGCATAAAACTTCGGAATCTGTTTTGAGATGAGAGACACGTGATGTGACTAAAAGTTGCGGCCTTGTTGAGGCCTCAATTTCGAGGCTTCAACGCTAAGTCGCGACTTCAAGAAATTTGGGCAGAGCTCAGGAATTGCAGAGGCATCCAACTCCCACCATATCTCCGCAAACATGCCTGTCGTCAAAGGAGGCGTTTGGACGAACATTGAAGACGAAATCTGTAAAGCCGCTGGGTAAACTATGTATTAACTATAAACCGTATAGAATCGCGGTCAACCCGGCAACCACGAACACGGCGCCCTTTCCTCGAAATCGACGGCGCCGATTTGGAGAAGGATAGCCGTAGAAAGTCCATCGATTGAGCTATCTCTATCATTATTCTGGGGTAGGGGTCAATTAAGATAGACAGAGTCCGTTCCACCGGGTTGGACAAGTCACAATAGCAGTAATGGTAGGAATTATTGCATGACCTCGAGCCTTACCCCAGCTGTGATCTGCCTTCTCCTCGATCTGTAATGCAGTAATCACGGTCCACTTTTGCAGTAGTCGGATATTCGATTCTTGGATGCTTTTGGCATGCAAATCGCTGCTACCGATTCTCGACAACCGCTAACAGGGTCTGACCACGGCTGAAAAGTACTTTTGATAGTTGCTCCACTTCGGCCACCGAACAAAGTTATGAGATGGCATACGCTTTTCATTCCTGTCCTTTATTTGACCATCTTTAACGGTGTATTGAGCTGTGTGGAGAGTTCTTCGCGTTTCTCGCTTCGGCCGTTCCTTCTCCTTGAAGTCAACAGGACGCCAAGCGGGGAGCACTTTCCTACTCTCACGCCTCTTCTTTCTCCTCCTCTCAAATCTCTTTCCATCACCTCCCACCTCTCACCTCTTACCTTTATCAAGCCTCAATCTGCAATTTACCCCATGCGCGAGACGGATATCGACGCCCCCGATTCGAGCCATAACGGTCTTGTCCTTCTAGTCTGGGCTCGTTCGTGTACCTATTGAGAGCCAGTTCTGCGTCACCATTGGTAGAGGAAGCCCTCGCGATGGACGATGTGACTGCTCTGCTCGCATCTGGGCCGTCCAGTACATCCTCTCGATCCAGACAAGCCAACAATGCAAATGAACGACGTCGGCTCCTCGAAGCAGCTGAATCCAACAAGCCGGATGCCGAACGCATTGCCAATAGACAGGATCTCGACTTCGACAGCAAGAAAAATAGAGTGAAGAAGACGTTGAAGGGAAGGCGTGTAACGATCAATTCTTGGGTCAACTTTGTCGAAGAGGTTCTTGGAAGGACTGCTGACCATCCTGAGCATGGACTCTGCTACTTTAGTCGTGGCGGACCCTTGCCTGACCGCGTCCTTCTGCGGAAATACCTCCTATGGTATTGTATTACCAGCAAGGGTGGAAGAATTGAGAAGGTGATCTTGGACGGCATCAACCCAATTCGAACACCTCTGGCAGTTAGGACGGTCGAAGTCCGTCTCTCATGTCTGTCATCGTGCTTCTCGTACTATAATCGCAGCTTGCCAAAGGAGCTCACGCTTGATACAAGAAGCTACGTCTCGAGCGAGCTTGCAAAAGAGCAATCTCTCAACACGGGCATGCTCTCAAAGCCTCTTGCCTACGAACAAGATGCCGACTTGCTTATTCAAAAGCTCTTCTGCCCTCAACTGCAATGGTTATGGCACACTTTAAAATACCTCCTCTTCTTTGTCTTGATCATGAACCTCCTGGTAGATACGTCAGCACGGATTGGAGAGTTTCTGGTGAACGATCAAGATCCCCTCCATGTTCTCCACTGGGGAGATCTAGAGGTCTTCCTCTTCCCAATCGACGGCACCGATTCCAACGAAATCCTCACCAAAGATACACCACGGCTGGGTGAAGAATCAGAAGAATGTCCGTCGATCCTTTATGAACAGCGTCGTTCGCCTCCTGCCAGCCAAGTACGCACTCTCGGATAGCTGCCGCCTCTTGCTCATTCTTTGTCTCATAGAGGGCAATTTCGTTGGGATATCTTCATGGAAGGAGCTAATGATGGTAAGAGCTTCTCCAGATGGGACGCAGCTTGTCATGAGGCCTTCCTCTCGAGAGCTACCAGTCTTTCATTGCGGACTCATGCCCAATGACTCGGTTGAAAATCCCTTGACCTTCAACTGGTTTCAGAATATCCTCAATTCTATGGCAATTATTCTCGGACTTAAGGAAAGATTTACGAGGTAACTACTGCAGAGTCGTCGCTTAACGCAAGGTACTTGCTGACTCGCCTTTTGCAGTTATTCTTTTCGAAGGTTCATCGGCTTTATCTTGGACACTACCCAGAATGAGGAAACGAGAAGACAACATATGGGCCACGTTCAAGGATCCCGAGCCTGGTCTCAATACAAGAGCTTTACGGCACAGATCGACACCCAGGCATTGGCAAGGAGCTTAGAGACGGTCAGCGTGTTAAAGCTATCTTCTGTCACCCTTGGCCGAATAACAGAAGGAATGCCGTCATCTCTCAGCGAAGCGGGAATCAGCAGTGTCGAATCTGATGCTTCTGTGCTTGCTGCTAGGCTGGCTCTCGATGCCGCTCGTGCAGCTGTGCTTGATCGTCATCCCTAGATCAGGAAATCCCAAGAAGTCGACGATGGACTTTATGAGGAGTTTTCCCGAGCCAACCGTGCCCACAATAGTCTTCGTCGGACGCTATCGCAGCGAGTCTTCAAACGGGAAGTTGAGGAATATATCAGAGCTGTGTCTCTTGCTGCTGCTGATTCGGCGTTGGCTTCCACTCGGCCTGACGCATCTTCTTCTTGCCAGATTCTTCCAGCAGGTGAATCGGTGGCCCCGATTCCAATAACATTCCACCCATCTACAGCTCCTGCTCAGCCTGATGTGGAGGGTTTGACCAACGTATTCGACGGGAATATTTACGATGAGGAACAATGGGATGATGAAACTGGACGTGGGCCCGGCATGATGGACGACAACATCTTCTCCAATGCCGATTCTCTTGGTCACATAGACCCCATGATGAGCCTTGATCAAACAGACGCTCTTCTAGCACGCATCAGTATGACTGATGAGCAAGATGGTGACGAATCTGACGATGAGAGGACAGATGGTGGAGAGTACATGGCAGAACTTTCCAACGGAGAAACCGACAGTGTCGAAGACGCTGCAGCCAGAGAGGCAGCTGCCCAGCTCACGACCATGGTTGACATTGAAACTTTGAAATCCTCGAGCTCGCTGCATCTGAATGAGCATCTTCGTCAACATCTTGTTGATGCCTACAGTATTGGGCCGCTTTCAAGTCGTATCTATCGCTACTGCCATTCGCCAATGGCTGCCCAAATCGACGCCGTCCATAAGAGCATTGCTGCAGGTGAGATGGATGATGCAGCTCTGGTCGATCGTCTCACAGCCCTCTTCTCTTCTGACCGCTTTCCTTATGATCTCCCGCCACATTGGCAGCCAGCAGAAGGCCAAACCGAGTGTGTTTTTGGTTGCGGCACTACCGTTTTGACCGCAGATGGACGCTGCAATGTCAATGCCTACGGCCATACCAAGAGTTGCGCAACGGCTGAAGCTAAAAGACTTTCAGAGGATATCTTTGATAAAATGGTCAACGCAAGCTTTCATTCTTGTGATTGGAAGTCCAGACTTCCCAAAAAGGATGGCTCCAGGGGTTTGTGTGGCTATCTTGCTGCAAACGCTCGTGCCCAGCATCGCCACCACTTCAATAGCCATATCAACAATTCAAAGCGTGTACAGAGCAATTTCACTTCCCGTTTCGGTGACTGCGGAGAAAACCCATCCGTTTTCCAAACAGCACAGAAGCTGGGGGAACATTTCACGGAAATCCACTCCATACCTGACTGTACCGCACCGTCAACCCTGACTTCATGGTGCCCCTATTGTGAAGTGTACCTAATCGAATCGACGCCGTCGATTCGACACGACGAACATTTTGCAGGCCATGCAGATGAAGTCTTCGACATTGTTTCCCGCAGCGGCTACCTCAATGTCCTCCTTGGCAATGAGCGGATTATGAAGCATGCTTACTGCATATGGTGTCTATACGATGATGAGAAATCATCCCTGGCCCGCTTTGGAGGCTACTCTCATCAATCCAACTTGCCTACTCACCTGTGGCAAGAGCACATCTCGGAACTCGTTCTTGATACGGAGCGTCAATATCCTTGCCCGGCTTCTGCAGCAGCCGGAGCCCAGGTTCCACACTGTGCTTATGAAGGCTTGATGACAGGAGCACAGCTTCTAGACCATATTGAGGTTGTCCATAAGCTGCCAGTTCCTCGGAGAGAGCCATCTCTCGGCACCAAGCTCTACACATTTCTCAAGAATGCGAAACGTGGAGCTGAAGGTATGGATGAGGAGGAGGAAGAGGAGGAAGAGGAGGAAGAGGAGGAGGAAACTGATTCTATGACTACTGCTCCCCAGCTGAACAGGTCAGCCCTTGCTTCTATTCCGGTCAACAAGCCTCGTGGCCGCCCAAAGAAAGTGAGAACCGATGCCGCGGATAAGAAGGCGCGGAAGGGACTCAAAAAGGTTGCTCAGGTCGAGAGGAAGCGGGGAGAGAAAGAGAAAGACAAAGAGATGCTTAATGATGTTATTGATCCTTTGCTACGGAATTTGTGATGTGAAAGGGGGCTTTTATTGCTAATCATTGATATATTCATACACTTATATGGCTAGCAGACGAGCTTGAAGTAGTACATTGAAGGTTAATGTGGCGGAATTAGGTTGTTGCTAGAGCTGGTGCTTCAAATCGGCAGCACCGATTCTCACTTGGAGGATTGAGATTCAACAATATAGCTCTTAACAAATGAATCAGTAGCAAAGCTGTTCCTCTATTAATTATTGTCTTCAGTCTCTGACTCAATTTGCCCATGGTTGTGTTGATCGCTTCTATACCTTATTAGGCTTAGCGTAGAGCATGATAGCCCGTGCTCAGAAAACACTACGAAGTCGTCAAGAGAACATCAAGATCCTCCCCTCCTTACACCAACACCACATTAGATACCCTCTATCCGCCATCATGCCAGTCGTTAAAGGGGGAGTCTGGTCAAATATAGAAGACGAGATACTTAAAAGCGCCGTTTCGAAATATGGCCTGAACCAGTGGGCTCGAGTGTCTTCTCTCCTCGCGCGGAAAACACCAAAGCAATGTAAAGCACGATGGAGCGAATGGCTGGACCCAGGCATCCGAAAGATCGAGTGGAGCAAGGAGGAAGATGAGAAGCTTCTACATCTTGCAAAGTTGATGCCTACGCAATGGCGTACTATTGCACCGCTCGTTGGACGAACTGCGACTCAGTGCCTGGAGCGTTACCAAAGACTGCTCGATGAAGCTGAGCAGAAGGAAGCTGGCGAGTTAGGACTTGGGGGACCGGATGGGGGGGAGACGAAGGCGCCATCTGCGGATGATGTGAGGCGTCTACGACCTGGAGAGGTTGATCCTGATCCGGAATCGAAACCTGCGAGACCGGATACGATTGATCTCGACGAGGACGAGAAGGAGATGTTGAGCGAAGCGCGTGCTCGTTTGGCCAATACACAGGGAAAGAAGGCAAAGCGGAAGGCTCGTGAGCGTCAGCTGGAGGAGTCGAGGAGATTGGCTGTCCTGCAGAAGCGTCGAGAGCTGAAAAATGCGGGCATCAACATCAAGGTTGTTAACAGGAAGAAGGGAATGATGGATTACAATGCCGATATTCCTTTTGAGAAGGCGCCTGCACCTGGATTCTACGAGACTGGAGAGGAAGCGGTAATGAATGAGAAAGAGAGAGAGGCGTTTGATCCACGGAAGCAGCAACTTGCGAATAAACGAAAAGGAGACCAGGAAGAAGACCCGGAACGAAAGAGACAAAAGAATGGGAAAGAAGCGCCATCAGCATCATATCAAGCTGCTATGAAGGCGGGGCAATTACAAAAGATCAGAGAGGCAGAGCAAAGCAGCAAACGACGAGCTTTGGTACTGCCAGCACCGCAAGTTGGAGAAGGGGAACTGGAGGAGATTGTGAAGATGGGAATGATTGGAGAGAGAGCCAACATCCTGGCAAGATCCAGTGAGAACGATGCAACCAGGGGATTGGTAAACACGTACTCTACAATTAATAGCGGCGCACCGATTCGGACGCCCAGGGCTCCGGCCCAGGAAGATCATATCGCAAACGAAATCAGAAATATCAGAGCTCTTACGGAGACACAATCATCACTTCTGGGTGGCGAGAACACGCCTCTGTATGAGGGTCCTGGCAGCACTGGATTTGAGAGTGCCACTCCAAGAAGAACACAAATGGAGACACCAAATCCCATGGCAACTCCTTTCAGGCAAGCTTCTAATGGCATTGGTGCCACCCCAATGCGGCCTCCGGGACTGCCTGGGCAAACGCCCATGCGAACCCCTCGTGACAGTTTTGCGCTTAATGCAGATGGAGAGATGCAATTAGTCGGAGGAACGCCTCGAGACATCAAACTCCATGAAATGTCCTTAAAACACAAACTCAAGCAAGGTCTTGCCTCTTTGCCGAAGCCAAAAGACACAGAATGGGAACTAGAACTTCCAGAGGAGCAGCAAGAGTCTGCGGGCATGGAAGAACTGTCAGAAGAAGATGCCGAGATTCGAGACCGCCGAAATCGACAAATCCGAGAAGCTCAAGAGCATGCTGAATTCAAACGAAGGACGCAAGTCATGCAAAGAGGTCTTCCTCGCTCGTTAGCTGTTGATGTTGATGCTATGCTCAAGAATGCAGTCGACATTGAGGATCCTATCAAAGCCGCTATTGCTCGAGAGGCTGCGTTGTTAGAAGCGAATGATGCACTCAAATATCCCGTTCCGGGAGCTAAGGTTAGAGGAGCATCGACTCCCCTGGATGCATTCGATGACGATGCTCTCGCACAAGCAAGATTACAGATTACACGGGAAGTGCCCGCCGAATTTGCCCAGAACGGATCCGAGATTTTCCAAAAGGTATGGGAAGATGCTAAAAGCTCTTCCCTGTTACCTGGCCTAAGCGGTTACGAAGACGAAATCGACGAGCACCAAATGCTTATTGAAGCCTTCAATGTAAGCCCACTAACTTACCCACCCCTTCTAAGTAACTACTAACCCCACGCCAGAATATCCAAGACTCCATCGTCGCCGCAGCAGAAAAAGGCAATAAAATGGAAAAGAAACTCGCATTGCACCTAGGAGGGTACCAGAACCGCGCAAAGACTCTCCGGCAGAAGATTGCCGAGGCATCAGAAGCCCTCGGCAAAGCAACGCACTCTCTGGACTCTTTCCGCACGCTTCAGATCTCGGAAGAGGCTGCTATCTCCAGACGTCTGGAGGGATTGAGATCGGAGGTTGAGTTTGTGAGTCGGAGGGAGAGGGAGGCGCAGGATTTGTATCGGGCGAGGAAGGAAGAGTTGATGGGGTTGAGTGCAGGGATGAATGGGTGGCATTGAGTGGTTGCATTGGGCAGGATGTATAATTACAATATTCATTCACGAAATGTAGAATGACAAAAGATTCCCAACGCGACTTGCGTTTAAAGATCTTTGCTGTAAACGTGTATATGCCATGCATGCGTGCTATGCTCGCCATAAAAACAAAAGCGCTCTGGCGCGTCAGAGATCTATCCATCCCACCCCAGCCGATTCAACTCTATTACAAAGCTAGCTCAGCTCAGCTGGAATCATGCGCAATACTATCCACAGTCCCAGCCAGGATCCCCGCCCCAATGATCCCCCCATCATGGCACGCTCTCAGCACGACCCTTGGCCTCGCCTCCCCACCAAACTCTTCCTCCATAATCGCATCTAAAAAGGCCTGGCAATCGGATAAATAGTTCTGGAAATGCACGATGCAGCCACCAGTATATCCTACCATCAACTCATCAATCTGAGCTTCCTTGATTTTAGTGGTGCCGTTGGAGAAATGGGTGGCAGGAGAGGGAGAGAAGTGTATCTCTTCCGCACACGCAAGTAGTGCGATCATAGCCGCGGCTATCATGCCCGCTGCTCTCCTTTGAATCGCATTGGCGATTTGGAACACGGCTTGCGCTGCTTCTTCCGTCCATTTCCATGACCGAGCTGGCGGTAACTCTTTTTCTAACTGCTTGAGCTTTGAAGGTTCAGGAGGTGCTAAATGGGGCCCGAGATTCCCTAGGAAGGTAGTAGAGAGGCCATGCCGTTGTTGAAGTTTTGGAGGTAGTGATGAGAAATTGATGGCGAGGTGGGTGGTGAAGTAGTCTACGATGATGATTCGGCCTAGTTCGCCGAGGTAACGGCCTGCGGTCATATATTCGAAGGGCTGAAAACCTGGTGCTTCGCCTTCGGAATCGAGTTTTGTATCCCATTTTGTGATGAAGTTTAGCTCGTGTAAGGGCCCTGCCGCTCCTTTGATGGTCCACTCGGTGTTTACGGTTATCTTGAGATTATCGTCTGTTTGGGTGTCGAAGACTTTGACTCGTTTGGGTCGTTTGCTGGGATGGAGTTTGCTGAGTTCTAGGGGGATGGTGGCGTTGCAGCCTGTTCCGCATATTAGACCCATGGCTGCTTTGCTTCGAGGGTTACTTGAGAATTGGTAGGCAAAGGAGACGAGGGTAGCCACGGAGTCGTTGGCTATTGCTGAGATCTTGACTTGGGGTAATTCTGGATGCCGAGCAGTTTCATAACCTTCCAGGAGAAGCTTCCCAAGGTCCAATTTTGATGGAAGAGTAAATCCTTTGCCCATTGACATGAGCGTGGCATCTGATAACGTATGTTGGCTGTGACCCCGTGAGTAAAGATCCCCTCTGAGGAACAGGGGGGGCGGTACATCATTGGGAAACTAAACGTGACTCCCAAGGGAATCACCTCTGGCAATTCCCCAGGCCAAGCAGAGCATCCATCTTGAACTACCTCTGCAATGCGTCTCCCAATCCAAGCAAAAAGATCCTCTGCCTGGTTATTCTTCAGCTGTTCCCCTATGGGCCACGACTTCTCAAGCTGTCTAAGGACACGTGACCCTTTACCAGAAGCATCGGCTCCATCTCCGTTCTGTTGCCCTGATTGCGCCTTGGTAGAGCCTAGAAGATGGATGAATCCAACTCGAAGATTCGTTCCCCCACTGTTAAGTGTTAGGTGCTTAGAGCCTCGAGTCGAACTAATTACTCACATATCTATGGCTAGGTACCTATTCGCTGGTCAGCACATGATGCAGAAGCCTCAAAACTTTAATAGGGGATTGATTTGAAAAGAGACTCAAAGCCATATCATATGATGTGAACTGAAGCAGCAGACATACCTTCCTTTCTTTTGCCCCGATGGCCTCAAAATAGAATCCGAGATCGGTGTAGGTAAGAACTGGTCTTGGGACTCAGCCGCAAGATGTGTAAAGGTGCGGCACAGGCGCCTGGCGAGGTTATGGATCTTAGGGATGTCGATATTTAGTGGGCGTAGGAAGTCGTCCAGAGGGTGTCTTGTCGTGGCCATTGAGAGGAGGAAACATGGGGGAGGCGATAAGATAAATGAGAGAGGGCGAGGCAGGTACGCAGCAACTGCACTACATATTCTCAGCCTGACCGATGCAACGCCCTGTGGAGTAACGTTTGTGCGGATCTGACAAGGCTTACTCTTTGTTGGTATCTGCAGAGGGAGTGGTCGGGCAGGGCATGCAGCGGTGGTGCACGTTGAGCGGCCAAGTACGGTAAGCCGTAAGGTGGGAAGGGCCAGCCTTCGGGCTTCTCTTTATACCTTATTTTAAAAGTTATATTTTGAAAGAGTAATATTATAATAATAGTATAATATATAGTAAAGGCTACGCGCGATTGGCAATAATACGCAAGCGAATGGATATTAGCTTACAATTTTTATTTTATTTTATAAATCTATAATAATATCTTTTGGTAAATTAATCTAATAATTATTTTTAACCTCTTTACTTGGTTTACTTACAAATTACCTTATAAATAGAGACATTTATATAAGGAAAGAATAATTTTAATAGGATCCTCGAATCGCGAAGCGTGAAGCCCGAAGGCTGCCCTTTCCACCCTTATGGCTTACCGTAGCCAAGGGACCGTCACAATCAACCTTGCCTTGTCTTGCATGACAAACATGTGGAAGCCTCGTCATTTGACAACATCTCGAACTTCAACAGCAACTCTCAACGCCTCGCCTCTATGGATTCATCAATATAAAGCCCCATATGCTGCTAACTGCTATGAACCACTTCAGGCAATCGAGCATGGATAGCGAGAAGGAAGGAGCAATGCTTATTCGTCCATCCCGCTCCCGAAATCGACCTCTTGTAACGGGATTCGCGGTGGTGGCCTTCTGTTACCTCCTGTGGTCTGCGACATCCAGATTCAACGTATTCCATCATTTCTGTGGCAAACAAGGGGCCACACCGGTGACAATCAACCATAGCGAACACGCCCTTGTGCCTCTAGAGGCACACATCATGAGCAAATGTCCTGATGCGAAGGTTGATTCTGCAAGCAACGTCTGGATCAGTAATCTAACGTTCTATAGGATTGTCTTAGAATGATGGTCCTGCCAACGATGCAACGTGTCATTGATAAAGTCAACTTTACACTCTCGTATATTGGCACGTAAGTTGTGCTCGTCTCCATAATGTTTGGGCGGATCCTGACAACGTTCCAGACCAACAGAAAATGATGGAGTTGATTGCAAGCATGGTCCCGAGGAGTGCATGGGAAACATCATCGAGCTCTGCGCAGTGAACCAGTATCCAGATCCGTATGTTCACCTAAGAGTGGGACATTACCTCTTTTACTCAACAATACTGACACTCCCCGCTGCTTAGAAAAACGTACCTGGGCTTCACATTCTGCATGACACAAGATTACAAGGATATCCCACAACTCAGCTTAGTTGAAGACTGCGCGCTGGAACATGGTATGAATTTCGACAAGCTCAATGAATGCGCCCTGCGAGACGATGGCGGATTCGGGATGGGACTTTTACGGAACAGCGTGAAGAGGAGCATACAAGCTGGCGTCACGAAATCATGCACAGTCAGGTTGAACGAGGAAATATACTGCATTCGAGATGATGGGGAATGGAAGGATTGTCCGAATGGGCCGGGAGTCAACGATCTTGTCATTGCGGTGGAAAAGCTCTACCAGGCTCGGTAGGCCGCCTATGAATTCGGTTCTTAAGCTTGGAAAATACCCAAATTGTGTCTTGTAATACTATGTTCTTCGCAGCTGCCCCATTCTTCTATTTGTGCGCAAGCTGTGCGCAATATCCTAAATACTTTGGGACATGAAAACCTCCTCGATGTTCTACTTTCCTTCGGTAATCATGAAATCCAAATCCGGAGAGATCCCTTTCAGTGTCCGAAGTTATTTCAGACATCGAGATGCAAAATGTCCAAAACTACTCCGAATACGAGCTCTTAAGACCCTAAATACCCCAGATAAGTCTCGTTTTCCCGTATCAGATCTCCAACGCATTCCAAAATCCCAAGTGCTGGTGGATGCATTCTCGCCTTCAACCAGATTGAATGTCTGGCGTTCGCCAATTCGCAGATTCTGCGCTGCGCTCGTCTCCTTTCGCACCCAACTCGTTAAATACACCGAGCAAATCTTTGCAATTGAAGGTTTCGCCGAGTTCCTAGAGTTAGCGTTGCTATTCACGTGCTTTTTAGCTGCTATTGTCATTTCTTGTCCCCTTCAGTTGTCATTTACTAATTTTGTCCCCCCAAATTCCCAATTTCCAGACAAATGCTTCTCGCGTGTGATTGAAGTACTATCTCAAATCTGACAATAACAAGTATATTTCAGCTGGAACTATTCTTAGTTGAAAGCCTCATCAATATGCTTTGTGTACATCTGCATGTAAATCAACTTTACGAGCAGTGCTACCGTTGCACAAGAGCAGACTTGAACTGAAAAGAAGAGCTATTGGTTCTAGAGCGTCGGGCAGGTTTTTACAGCCTCGCCAGAGAGTGTAACGTGAATATTTACAGGGGAGATTAACGTTTTCATTGGGGGGAGGGTGGGAAAGGCCTGGTCAGGTGACCATGGACGACGACAGCAATGATAGGCTTTGATTGGATGTAAAAAAGGGAATTATTGTAGTACCTAGATAGCTAGTGTTTACTAATTCTAGAACAGAGCAGTAACGTGCACACAGCTGAAAGCTACTCATTTCACAAAGCACTCCTCTCACCCACCTGCCTCACTAAACCATAATCACGAGCTCGTTCATCACACAACAATAAACAAAACCTAATTAGGCTGTTGAACAAACAAAACTTATACTCGTACTCATCGCTACCTCCGTAACCGTCTTCGTAAAAATCGCAGCAGGCCCAAGACCCCCCATATCTCTCATAAAAACCTCACAGCCCATACACCCCTCCAACGTGCTCGACGCCACTACCACATTTGTATAAACCGTCTTAGTCGGCCCATGCTCCATGCTCCCCATATTTTTAAACATTATCGTATAAGTAGGATCCGCAACCGAAGACATCGCTGCTGCTGAGAAATCTCCTTCGAGAATAGATGTTGTTGGTGTTGCTCTTTCAAAGAGGTATTGGTCCGAGGGGTCAGAATCAGCGGTTGTGGTGACGATTACGGTGGCGGCGGTTATAACCTGGCAGCCTGTTGTGCAGGTTGGCGATCGTGGGTGTTGCGGTACAGCACGGGTCGTGATATGGGATGTAGTAAATTTTTGTGAAGTCAATGATGCAGCCGGCGTGAATGCCGCAGTGCTTTGTGGCCGTTGAGAAAGATGCGGTTTCAGCTATTTACATTTTAATTAGCTTTTGGGTAGAGGAAGGGATTGAGGGGACGTACTGTTAACCCAAGGGCCTTCGATCGTGTGCGTGTAGCAGGAGTGTGGGATAGTGGTGAGGATATCTTCAGTGATGTACGTGACGGCTATTGGGTAGGATCTGGTTTTTTTGCTGATCATTTTGACGACACGAATGGTTTTGATGGCTGGCCCGCAAGGCATTGCTCCTGTCGTTAGGGACTGCTGAGCCTAGTTCTAGCTTGCTGTTTTAATATTTAGCAAAGGAAACTGTAAGATGGTAAGTCATCTTACGCTGTGAAGAACATAAGCATTGTGGAAGATTTGTGGAGGAAAACCATATCGAGGACTTTTCAATTGAACTTGGTAAGGTATGAGCGAGTGTGATTCTTGCGGTATACTGTGGCAAGAAGATATGAATTTGGATCCCACGACCTTCTTATATCTTGACTCTACCGGAAATAGAAGGCGCAAACAACGGTCTAGCGCGGTGCCATAAGTGTAAGTGACCGTGACCTCTCATCTAAATGGATCATCTGGTCTGCAATATGCTACCTAGCTAGATCCTGCGTGGTGGAGAGCAAGTCATGCCACCGGAAACACATATTTTGCTTTCAGCTCCGAATTGCGCGCACACCGAACTCTCGATACAAAGCGGAGTTAGCCCGCCATAGGCGCTCCCCCTAACTTCTGCAAGGTCTCATCCGAACTTGGATGAGGGGCCTGACGGTAGGATGATCTCTGGTCGTACATTTTTTTTAGAATCTAATAACTTAAAGTACAAGCTTTGACAAGTTTTATATGAACAGACATTCTGCCTGTGAGAGGCGTTGTGGGGTACTACCAATCGCTCGTATTTAAGAGGGGCGCCATGCGGCTAATTCTACACATCGACCAAACCGTTGGTCAGTTTCTAGTTGGCCCTCGAGGTACGAAATTTCAAACGCCCGCGATGCAATTATCCGTCGCTATGCCGCAAAAAGACAAGAAAAACAAAAATCTCTGCACCACAACTCCCGAATTCTCAGGCGGCACGTTAAAGTCATGCCCACTTAATCAATTAAGCTTATCTATAATAAACGACTGAACACTTTACGAGAAGAAGTATTCGCTGTCTTTGAGTCGAGATACGTCGAATTCTCCCTAAACAAAGGTCAGTGCATTTCTTGGTCGAACAAAACAGACGTCATACCTTTTTAGGCACTGGTGGGAAAGTCAAGGGAAGCCAAATTTGACAAAAATTTTCCCTGCGGCGGCGGCCTGGCTTCGTCAGACTTCTCTCGAACGTCCCGGGCTCGTCTTCCGACTCGCCAGACTGCTCATCTGTATCAATATCCTTTTTTGGGGGGGGAATATTCTGAAGATCCGCGCTCATGACGGCATCGATATCCAACCCATCAGGTAGAGGGTTGTGGATCTCTTCGATGTTGGCAGGATCCCCAACGGCTATTTCTCGATCCGCACTAAGCCGAGCTTCACGTGGTGAAATGTCCCCCAGTCCCAGGGCTTCGAGCTCCTCATCAGCTGCTAGATCGCCCTCTGAAGCCATTTCTTCGAACATGCTGCCAGGGGTAACCATCTTTCTCCCTTTCTCGACCTCCACTGGGTCTGAAGACCCGAGGAGCTCCATTCTCTCGTACTCCATCATGAGCTCGTCAAGTTTGGGAGCTTTCTTCGACCACGGCTTCTTGAGAGCTTGACGATCTTTCTTGGAGGCAGACTGGGATGCTCGCCATTCAGATATCTTTTCATACAAGAGGCCTTTTGTCCGAATTTTGGCGAGATACATGCCGTTCTTATACCGGGCAGAAAATTCTGCCGCTAGTCGGCCAATGACATCTTCTCTGTGAATTCGGATGAAAGTATCTCTAAGCACAGTATTCATCGTCTCAATGTCCTTTGCATGAGTCCAGAAGGAGTCATGAACTGCTGCAAAAGACAATCCAAGTTCATCGCAGCGCAAGGCTGAAAGAAGCATGTGAGTGGCATCAAGAGAATGGATAAAATTCGGCGGAAATCCTTGGAGCTGTTTCCGCTTGCTGACAGGATCAGATCGGTGAGGTTCTGATAAATTTATTCTTTGCATATAAGTGACGACAGTTTTCGCTTTGGACGTCCGATAAGGCTGAACGACTGGCATATGCAATGGATTCGTCCATATGACGCTGGACTTGAATTGGACGAGTTCTTCGACCGTTGGGGGAACATAATTTCTCTCCGATTTGACGTTCCCATCCTTGGACGTGAGCCTTGGCCATTCCGCTTTTAGTCGCAAGAGTTGCTCTGCAGTCAAGCACGTTGAGATTCTGCTGGCGCATTCCCCAAGCCAGTACTGAATGTCGTGGGCTCCTCGGAACATGGTAGAAAGTGCTGTAAATATTTTCATTGCAATGTATGATGAAAGGATGCCAGGGTTCATTTGGTCTGTGTTGGGAAGATCTGGGTGAGCTGCAACAAGCTGCTTTCTAACCTGAGCCTTTGCCCCAATAAAAGTGACGCCATAGACGTTGGTCATGACCGTTTGTTTCACCGTCTTGCGGGTGATCTTATCCTGAAGCATTAGGGCATATGGGTTTCCCTTCTCATGGTCTTCAGCAATGCTTTCCTTTACAAGATTGGCGACGGCAGTGTAAACATCGGCTGGGCGATCCCCTGGCTCAAGATTAACCTGCCTCGCGCCCCACGCATCCCCTCCCAATGCTGCGTAATGCTGCAGACCATTACAAGTACCGTCTTGATGGATTGGCAGGTGAGATACAAAGCGGGACGGATCTCCGGATTCAATTGCGTTCCTGATCTCTATGCAGGCAGCAAGACATTGCCACGGGTCCTCGGCTTTGAGCCACCACCTGCTACCTTCTAGAGGCCTGGTTGCAGAATCATAAATGTCTGTCATGTGTCTAATGGCAAATTCTTCTCGCTCTGAGAGACTCGCCTTGTCATAGCCGAAAACGTTCGCCAAGTGTATCTTAAGCCATTTCATGCCGGACACTCCAAGTTCTTTCCCCTCTCCAAATGTAAGAATTCCTCTGCAGTGGTCTGCGCCCATGTGGTTGAGATATGGCGGGATTGGATAAGCTCGTCCGCGGAAATCTATATTGTGTGGGAAATAGAAGACTTCGTTTCTCAAAGCCCGAGCTATCTCCAGTTGAAAATTTTGAAAACACCTCTGCGAATGCAATCCACTTCTGGTATTTTCAACGTTTTTCACAGCTTTTACCCAACGCCGTCGTTCTAGTGGATCATTTGACGATTCGGGCTCGGGAGGTATTGACAAATCCGGAGTTTCTGGTGGGATTTCGGCAATAGCTTCTCCGGAATTCCACGCCTCTAGCATGACATCAAAAACTGGTTGGTTGATTCGCCAGGATGTCTTCCCGAGGACATCAAGTCCTTTAAATGTTTGGTCCATCTCCCCCTGCCCAATGGCTGCCTCGGCATAATGTCTCTGGTCTTTGTCACCTTGCTTAATGCGCATGATTTTTGTAGGATGAGAGATAAAGCCACCTTTGTTGAAGCGAGTCCACGGATCTGGCTCAACAAGCATTGGTAGGTGCTTCGCAAGAAGACTATGAACTGGCTCTCGTTTCAACTGAGCCACCAGAGCTTTGTTTGCTATGATGACACCAAGTTTCTTGCCGAGCCGATACTGGTGCGAGTGTGAAAAAGCAGGTTGCATTTGGGTCACCTCTTCTTTTGTTTCCGGGTGTATCAAAGTCACAGGGACCTTCGCGATTTCGATGAGGGCCGACATGAGAAAAGCCCCAACTTTGGCTTTCACTGACATGGGCCATTGTCTTTCCGTAGACAAGGCGTGTGACTCGTCTGCCAACTGATATTGACTAACCAACCGGGAAAGAGATTTTGGTCCTCGACCTTTTGTAGCTCTTCTGACTTGCTCGGGCGTCAGAAAGTGGCCTTTTCCAATTTCCGTCTTGGATCGAGGCCACATCTTCTTTTTGCTGTTCTGTTGCACGGCTTCAAAGGTGCTCTCGTCCTCAACAGTGCGAGCAATAGCCATGATCGTGGATGAGAGAGTGAGACCCTTATCTACCCCCAACGAACCTAAAGTCGTCATGCAAGATAAGATTGTGATCGCAGCCAGTTTCTCGACAGGGAGGATACGCAAGAATGGTCCATACATGCAGCGTTCTTGGTCCTTGCTGTCCTTCTTTTCAGCTAGTTCTGCGGCATCAACCTTCATGATCTCTTCCTTCAAGTAATCCACCAGAGCAATTTGCCACTTCCACATCCTACTCCCTAAGGACTTGGTCTGCAATGTCGAGTTCATACCCATTTTTGAGAGATGTGCGCTCTCTTCTCTCCACCTGTCGATAGCAGACGAAACTGCATCTTCTTCAAGTCGTCCCTGAATCTCTCGCCGCATCTCTGGGCTGGTATTAGCTAGATCGATTCCCTCGTTCGGAAGCGTCGAAAATAACGAAAGCGATTTCTTGAGAGATTTCAGACCGAGTCCTTTCTGTCCAGTTGGCCGTACGTCGGGTAAACTTGGTTCTATGCTAGACTGTTGCAAATCGGCCCCGTTGTCCTCTATCATCTCGAACTCTTCTAGCATTTCGTCGGGAAAGTTGTATTTCGGATAGATATGAGTGATTTCGTTTATCTCCTGCGCCGTTAAGACTTCTGCCTCTAATAATTGCAACGCCGCATCTTCATCTAGCATGTCCATGTACCGTCGTACAAGTCGTTCCCGTCTTCCCTTTACTGAGTAAAGCGACGCCTTCATCATATAAGCAACCGTTTGCGTATTCTGGGGAACACCCTTCAATCGTATTTCGAGTTCGAACCACTTGTGCAGCTGCTGAGTCGCCGACTGGCTCGGATTGATCATTATCTGCTCAACAGCTGCTCGGAGATATCGGTTGTGTAGAGCCAGCAGGTCTTCCGGCAACATTTGTGGATCGAGAGCGATTCGTTTGAGGATAAGGCCGGCACGCTCTATCCTGCCAATTTGAAGGCAGGCATCAAAAACTGATTGAATCTCTGAAAAGTCGCCTCCAATTCCGATTTTTCGCATTCGGTACCTTTGGGTAGAAGCCGACGAAAGCGAGCCAGCAAGCCTCACTGTCGTGACAGGATCAAACGGTTTTAGATCCGATGAACTTCTCATATCCCCTCGGCCATCTCCCATCCCCGGGGGTGGGGGAGGTGGTGGCATACTGCCCATACCCTCAAATGGAATATCATCCATTGGCCTCCAGGAAACGGCAGTGGCCAAGGCCCGTCGAGACGGGACGCTGGAGGCATCCATCGAGTTTCTCCTCTTCGCTAATGCGAATGTTTGTGGTGCGGTATCAACAAAGATCCATCTCCGCCTGTCCCTTTGAATTGAATTGTACGTCGGACAAAGCCATGGAAAATGTAATTGTTCGCATGAAATTGTCCTTCGAAGAGCTTCAGGGCGAGCTTTTCGACGGGCGGCGCGGACGAGCATCTCGGGTATATTGTACAGAAATTAAAAGAAGAAAGCAGAAAGTAACCACAAGAACGATTGAACTCAAGAAATTACAAACGGGTCTGAAGGAGGGTGATGATACAGGGCCATTCGAGTCGTAGTCGCGTGTATCGTTCGATCATAGGAGGCGAGCAACAAAATTTTTAGACTGGAGCTCAGGGGTCACTAAGATTTACACTAAAGCTGCATATCCGTGCCGCTTCGCCTCCCGTACTTGTTTCCCTCCAAACTCGCGTCTTCATTGAAAGAAGCTCCGCGCATCACACAGAATGGTTGTCAACAGAGCGCTGCGTGCGACCAGTTGCGCCAGCTGCCGATTGTCTCTGCTGAGGAGCTTCACAGTCTTAGCCGGCCCTCCAATCGGAGCCCCCTTGATCGCCTCGAGATTTCGCAGATGTCAAACTCCAACACAGCCACGGCAGTCTTCAAGACTGGCATCCAAGAGCGGACAATGGGAGGGTGATGTTGATGAAGGCAAGCAAGCCCGAGTAGTTCAGGAAGAAGCTGAGAAGGAGCCTGGAAACCATGAAGACCCATTAGAAGAGACCCAAGTGTTTGCGGTTCCCTGGTATCTCCAAGTCGAAACTCCGCAAAGAGCACCCCAGCCATTATCAGAGCGACACCGAGTACCAGAGCTACCGGAAGCACCTCCACTAATTCTGCAAGCGCTACTCCAACAAATCTCAGTCGATCTCGGCCTCGATGACCTCTCACTTTTAGACCTACGAAAGCTCGATCCTCCTCCAGCATTAGGAGCTAATCTACTAATGATCATTGGCACAGCGCGAAGCGAAAAGCATTTACACGTCTCTGCAGATCGATTATGCAGATGGTTACGAAGCACGTATAAGTTACGTCCGGATGCAGATGGGTTGCTAGGACGAAATGAGCTGAAATTGAAATTGAAGCGGAAGGCAAAGAGGGCGAAGCTTATGGGGAATACGTCAGATTTGAATGCCGATGATGGAGTACGGACCGGATGGGTCTGTGTGGATGTTGGCGTGGTTGAAGGAGCAGAAGGGGAGGCTGTTCCTCCACCAAGGCATGATTTTGTTGGCTTTGGCAGACGGACTGATGGGGTGAGAATTGTGGTACAAATGATGACTGAGGAGAAGAGGGAGGAAATTGATCTAGAGAAGCTGTGGGCTGGAATCCTTCGGCGAGGAGGCCAGTTCGAGTTCGAGGGCATCAAGGAAGATGCTGAATCTTTTGACCCATTGACTACATCAACGCCCAAAGGCTTCACGGAACCAATGCAGCGGGCGGCGACGACTGGTCCTGCATCTATCATTGGGCAGACTCGAGGAATTCATACCTCTGCACGGCGTTTATCAAGAGAGAGGGAAACAAACCAAGCCTCTACCTCACCTACTGCTGACGGGTTTGAAGAGTTTGATTTGAATGCCATTCGAGAATCTACGACCCACGATATTGTGTCAGGAGACTACCGTAAGGCTATGAACAATATACGTCAGTTGAGCGAATATGTTCCTCAACTGCAGAATGGAGGGTGGAAACTCTTTCTTTTGGATCTGCTGAGGACACACCTCCAGAGCCTTCCCAAAGATCAAGCTCTGCAAGAATTGGGTGATCCTGAGAGTTCACACCCTACTGCTTTTATGAAGTGCTTCAAAGAGGCACTCTCAATGTATCCAACACAGTTCGAGGCTGAGTTTAGGATATGGCTGTATGTTTATGCCAGGGAATTGGAACATCCTTACTATACAATGGGAATACTCATCGCGCTTTTTGAAGAGCTGCAAGGTAACGGAGTGAGAATTTCTCGACCAGCATACAAGTATCTGCTTGGTATCCTGGTCCGTCCTGGTGTGGGCGGTGGTATCTGTTACCGCGCTCTCAAAACTGCTACGAACATCCTTCAAGCAATGTACGATCAGGGACTGAATATACTCGACGAGGAAATCCTTGTGGAATTGCAAGAAGCAACCTCAGCGGGACCTCCAAAAAACGTAAATCCGATTCGGATCTTTCAGCATCCACATGACACATGCGACCTGCCCAGTCTGCCTATGTCACCAACTCAGCGTCGACTTCATGTGTTGACAAAAGCCATCGATTTACCACCCTTCTCAGACGAATCAAGGATGCGACTGCTTGACCTCCACGCCAGAAACCAACATTGGCTTGAGTTCTGGGACGTATTCAGAATGGCTCCCCGACAAGGACAGCCTCAGTCAGCGTCCATGTACGCTTTCATGTTTGATACCATTGCACAGACTAGAAATCAGAAGGCTTGTATGAATGTTCTTCGAGCTTGGGCCCCAGAGATGGAGCGAGAGCAGCCGCCAGTCACATTCGAAGGAGATGTTGCAGAAGCCGTGAAAGCTTGCTTGAAGGTAGCGGATCCCTATGTGGAGCAGACTGCGATCAATTCTCCGGATTTGCCTGGAGAATGGTTGTCTTTATGGCGCCAGTGTCGGCCGACTGAAGGACAAAACGATCTGTCTCTGTACGAACAGGTGCGACGAGATACTTGTACAATGTAGCATCGGAGATACCGAAGTTTATAAATCGCAACACTCGCACAAAAACGTTCGTTGTGTATGTTTTGGGATGTGACCGTTCATTTGAATACGAAAGCCCCAAACCCCCGAGTTAGCTAATTCTTGGGTGTAGCCTTAAAACATCAGCGCAATACAGGAGTGGCTGGGACCTGATTAGCAGCAAGAACGTGCCTGGGCGATTGGCAGCGGCAACCTGTTAGGCGCTACCGAACACTTGCATCTCATCGACCCAACAACCATAACCAATCAGCGTCGCGTATTCGATCTCCCAGCCTTGTTTCACTTCAGCCCGGCCTGTTTGCGACCCTTATTTATCTCTCTGCCTTCAACCCTATCTCATCTCATAAACAAGCTCTTCCTTTTATTTCATCCCACAAACCTACATCCACTTTGAATCTCGTTACAACATTCTGAATTTGCCAATATGAAGTTCACACTGAAAATACCCGCCCTCATCCTCCTCTCCTTAGCTACCCACACCCTCGCGTGGGGAACCCTCGGCCACGAAACCGTCGCCTTCATAGCACAGAACTTCGTCGCCGCTGACACCAAGGTCTTCTTCTCTTCAATCCTCAAGGACGAGGGCACGGAGTATCTAGCCAAGGTAGCGACATGGGCTGATTCGTTCCGGTACACGAAAGCAGGGCGGTTCTCAGAGCCGTTCCATTTCATTGATGCAGAGGATAACCCGCCTGATAGCTGTGGGGTTAAGTATTCGAGGGATTGTGGGGAGAGCGGGTGTGTGGTTGCTGCTATTAGTAATTATGTGAGTTCTTGAGTATAGGGTGGAGGGAGTGAGAGGCTGATGAGGTGGACAGACAGGCCAACTTCTCGATTCTTCGTCAGATAAGGCGACTATAAATATAGCTGCTAAGGTATGAATTTCCAAATTCTTCAACATGTCGATTTTATACTGAGGTTTTGGACAGTTCATCGTTCACGTGAGTTTAGAAAGTAATGCATAATTGACTGGTACTAAGTGACCCAGTTCCTAGGTGATATCCACCAACCCCTTCACGACGAAGGCCTCGACCGCGGCGGAAACTCCATTCAAGTGCTCTTCTCCGGCGTAGCAACCAATCTCCACCACATCTGGGACACCAACATGCCCGAGAAACTCGTCGGTGGCTATACCCTAGCCGACGCTCAACGCTGTAGGTATTGGGGGAGAACCCTTTCCGATTTCAACCAGTCTCATGATGTCTCCCGAGATCGATTCCCGAAACAATCTTTATCAAGTAATTACTAACTCCCCCGTTATCTAGGGGCCAACGCCCTCACGACAGAAATCAATTCTGGCGCATTTGCGGACCAGGCTGCGAGCTGGTTGGAAGGGATTGATATCACGGATCCTGTGACGACGAGCTTGGCTTGGGCGAGCGAGACGAATGCGTTTGTTTGCACGACGGTATTGCCTAGTGGCAAAGATGGGGTTGAGAATCAGGAGTTGAGTGGGAGTTATTATGAAGCTGCTGTGCCAGTTATTCAGTTGCAGATCGCGAGGGCGGGTTACAGGTACGTTCCTTTGCATTTGATTATAGTTCGGTCTGTGAGATTAATGATGTGTTACAGGTTGGCGAAGTGGTTAGATTTAATTGCTGTAGGAGTTAGGACTGAGTTGTAATGAAAATGCAGAAGGTTGGAAGCTGTTTTGTTGGAGTAACGTGCTGATTCCTAACAAGACGACACTTGTATGCAGTATACTCAGGGAATCTTATTTTATTATTGCAAGCGTATCTTAATTGCCTCCGTGCCGTCCTAGCAATCTACTTTTATCATCGAGGAAACCATGGGAAGGAGCCTACCCAGCTTACTCCAGGACAAACTGCTAGATATGACTCCATTTATCTATCCTTCAACACCCACCATTAATTACTTCCTCTGCCCCAATCGTGGTAATTTGAGAGGAGCTGTGATCAAGATGGTAAACACTGCTAATATGACGGTCATGATGAACGTTGCTCTTAGCGACGAAGCATAAGAGTCAATCACCTGCTCCCGATACGTCGGCTCCAAATCTGCAATCGCTCTCACAGATTTGCGAACCTGTTGGATAACCTAACCTTTTGTCAGTTGGTGTCTCAAACTTAATGAATAGGAGTCGAGAAGAGCAGATCAGGGGGCAGAAACGAGAGATAATAAGGGTAACTCACATCCTCCTTATCAGGCCCCACAACATTCCTCTCAAGATAAACCAACAACGCATTCTGCACGACCAAACTACTCAACGCAACCCCCAACACCATCCCCAACGACCTCCACAGAATCAACGTACTCGTCACAACCGCCTGCTCTCTCTGTTCCGACACCGCGAGAACAGCCATAAACGTAGCTGGGAACATGAACCCCTGACCTATCGCGGAAGGAACGAGGAAAAACAGGTACGCCCAATTTGGCAGTCCCTTCTGTATGAAGGATAGCCCTACTGCTCCTATGAACAGAAATATAGTGCCGATGACTAAGAGCCATTTTAGGCGTTTCGTCCAAGTGATGAGGAAGCCTGTTGCTGTTCCTATGGCTGATGCTACTAGCGAGGGAACGATGAGCCGGAGGCCGGACGTTGTAGCGCTCTCGAGGAGTACAGCTTGGAAGTAGAGCGGGATGTTGAAGGTTACCGCGTTGACCATTATGGCGCCGATGAAGTTTGAGAGGATAAGGCCCGCACGTGGGTTGTGCAGGATAAGACCAAGGGGCATGATGGGAAGAGAGACAACGGATTCGGTGTAAATGAAGAGGGGAAAACTGATGCTGAAAATGATAAGAGAGGCGAGGACAAACGGATGGGTCCAAGGGAAGACGTTGCCTCCTAGGTTCTGTTTATGGTCAGTGAAAATTATTTAGGAAGGGAGTTGAGAAAGACTTACTAAACCGAGGATGAGGAACGTGATGGATGTGGTCAGGAGAAGTGATCCTTTGAAGTCGAACACTTTCATCGCTTCCCATAATGTCTTCCTCTCTACGCCTTCTGCTAGACCGAGTTTTCTAGGAACCGTAAAATACGAGCCGAGGACACAAAGGAATATAAAGGGCACTTGGACCCCGAATTCCCATCTCCAACCTAAAGAGTCTGCAATTGCACCACCAAGAGCAGCACCTGCTGCTGATCCTGCTCCGAAAACGATATTGATATATGATTGATACATTCCGCGAATCTCAATAGGAACGAGATCACTCGTGATAATGGATCCCATAGCTATCATTCCTCCAGCGCCAAGTCCACACACGGCTCGAGCAATGATGAAACTCGTCATGCTCTGAGCAAGCGCACACCAGGTCGTCGCAATCAAAAACAGCGTCATCGTGAAGACATACGACGGCTTTCTCCCAATCGTATCAGAAAGACGACCAAACAGCGGCTGAAAGCTCGTCGAAGTCAACAAAAACGCAGTTGAAAGCCACGACGCACTATTCGAGCTCTGAAAGTACGAAGTAATAACCGGATGACTGGAAACCATAATCGTAGAATCAAAGCAAGCCACAAAATACGCTATCAAAATGCCACCGAATATAACCCAGAATGTGCTTACGCTGACGCCTGCCAAGAAAGGAGATTTCCGTTTGGATTCTGCGTCCTCTTCGCTCGGTACCCCGTCGACGACTTCGTGGTCGCTGCCGATGGTGCTTGCGAGGGACTTTCTGCGAGATCTAATCCGGCTTGAGCCTCGTGATCTGCTTTTCACGACATTATATCGACGCGGTCCACGGAGCATTGCTGATTCTTGAGACTCGACTTCAATTCCCAGGCCTCCGGTAATTGATTCGGCCCGAGAGAGAAGATTGTCGAACTCATTGGGATCGATATCTGTTTCTTCAGAGTCATCGTCGATGGTGGTTTCGTCTGGTGATGGGGTGCCATGGTTATAGGTGCTGCTATTGTTTGCTGACAGGAGCGGGGTCCGTTCATCGGCAACATCTTGCTGGCTACTTGAGCCACTCTCATGAGGGCTTCCACTTTCCACCATCTTGGTATAAAATATTTGAGACTAGAAACTGCAAATACCGAGCTCTATAAAGATGAGCAAAAATTTGAGTAACCAAAGAACGAAAACAGGCTCCCGAGCAGGGTCATCAATTTATCGTGAGCCTTGTCAACCTTGAGTCACGAGAAACGGTAGAAGCGACTTTTGACTTGCAAACAGAACACGAAATAGGTTTGACAATCCAGAAACTTGATCTGCTTTGCTATTCTACGATTTTGCCACCACTCAGGCAAGAGTCAGAATTCCAAGCACTGAATCGTACGACGGGAGATGAAGAAGAAGAGAAGAAAAACATGTGTGACTGACAAAAATACCGTCTTACAGACGTCCGGTGACAGGGGCTGGTGGGGCAAGAATGGGATTAATCACTGGCGAGGCGAATTGCGAATTTAGCCCAGAACTTGCATGCATACGCTAGAGTACAGTGATATGCGAATTAGGCCTGCTTTGCTTTTATTTTCCGCAAAAACACGAATTTTTTTTAATTTAATTTTATTAAAATATACTAATCACTTATAACTTACTCAAACCGGGCTTGCTTTTACTAAAAACTATTGCATTACAATGCGCTATATAAACTTTATTAAATTTATTCTTCTTATTGTTTTTTTTAAAAAAATAATAATACGTTTTTAAAAATAATATCTGCCTCGGTATCTTTTATTATTTCTTATGCACGTGCCTTTGCAGCACGTGATTATAAAATAATGTCGATAAATAATACAAAGGCATGTCAAGTTAATTTTAATGATTTAAAAAAAATAAAAATAAAAATGTAAACTTTATAATTCAATGAGTTGTAATGAATTTAGCGTGTTTTAATAAGTTAAAGCAGGAAAATGTGCTTTGGCAAAAAAAAACTCCAAAACAGGCTTAATTCGCATTAGCACTCCCGGAGCAGCTTCCGCCAGCGCCATTCGGCATTGCATATACGGTATTGGACTTGCTAAGGCGGCTAAAGAGGTTGTGGAGAACGTCTTCTGAAGAAGTAAGCAAGCAGAAAGCCTTGTCAACCTTTGCGAAGACTTCCACGCCTTTTCTTCCATAAAGAAGACATCGTCACATCGAAATATCGTCGAAAAGGCGTAGCACGTGACACCCAAAATTGCCCTCCTTTCCGACATCGTTAATTGATAAAAAATTTGTGCAACATCCCCCATTCTTGATCCAACTGCATTCCCCCCTTGCAAATCCTACATCACACAAGTCTGTCACTATAGCATTTTTGCCAATTCCAAAAACCATCCCTTTCCCAGAGCATCAGCATATAATTTACCATCACCATGACTTTTCTCCCTTTACGGATCGCAATCCTCGAATGCGACACCCCCATGCCCGGCACCCGCGCCAAATACGGCAGCTACGGCGGCGTCTTCACCTCCCTCCTCAAATCCGGCGCCGACGCCCTGTCTTACCCAGGCCTAACCTCCTCCTCCGGCCTCTCCCTCTCTTCCTACGACGTCGTATCCGCCCAATCCTACCCCAACCTCTCAGAAATTGACGCAATCTTAATATCCGGCTCAAAGCACAATTCTTTTGACAATGATCCTTGGATATTAAAGTTGGTGGAGTTTACGGAAGAGGTATTGAAGCAGAGGAGGGTGAGGATAATAGGTGTTTGTTTTGGGCATCAGATTGTGGGACGGGCGATGGGGGTGAGGGTGGGCAGGAGCGAGAAGGGGTGGGAGGCGAGTGTTACTGCTATCGATCTTACGAAGCGGGGGCAGGAGATTTTTGGGCAACCTTCTTTAGTAATTCCCTTCCATCCTATTCTTTTCTTTGACGCTTTCTGATTGGGAGCAGGCGTTACATCAAATGCACAGAGACGTCGTATACGAATACCCGGAAGAAGTGGAGGAGTTAGCATATACCTCCAAGTGTAGCGTGCAAGGGATGTATATCCCAAAACGCTTGATTACGGTTCAGGGACATCCGGAGTTCAATGAGGAGATTGTGAGGGAGTTGTTGATATCTAGGCATAGGGCGGGGATCTTTGATGATGAGGTGTTTGATGATACTATGGGGAGGGTGGATAAATATCAGGATGGGGTGGTGGTTGCGAAGGCATTCTTGAGGTTTCTGCTTGAATAGAAGGTTATTATAGTTTCCCGTCGATTTATCTGCTGCGATTTAGCGTAGAAATCCTCTGGAATAGATTGTGTAGCATGGTTGCACATGTTACACAATCACCCTTACTAGCTAACGATAGATATCGAGTAGTTCAGATGCAGACTTTATTCATAGTTGAATGACGGATATGAAGTTTTGTCCACCAACAAGCTCTTTCCTTTTAGCACAGCCAATTCTCAAGCCGCCATAAAACCATTGCTGGGTCGTACACATTTTCGAACAGAAGATTAAGTTAGAGAGCATTATTCATGCTAGATACACATTTGAGAGAGCCCGCAGCTATCAGTTCATTGAAGTCTCATTGTCCGCAGGTCATCTCAACCCCAGCACGTCGTAAAATTTTCTGAAGTTTTCTTCATACACCCATGTTAAACACCTTTTCTGCGAGTGGAGTAACATCCCTATGAAACTCTTCTCATCAGAACCGATAATATGTGGCCGAATCAGTCCTTCAGCGCCACCTGCTCAACGTTGACGAGCAGCTTCACCGAAATTAATGGTTGGGGAAAACTCTTACGACGAGTTTCCAACCAGTAGTCCTGGAATTGTTTCACCAACTTCTGAGCATAACTTCCCATTCCGGATCAGCTAGGTCTGCTGGATCTTTCAAGTATGAAAGCCTCTCATGACGACGTGCTCGATGCGTGGAAACATTTTCAGCATCATCATCGATATCTTCGCCGACTTCATCCCCGATCAGAATCAGCTCGCGCAAGTTTGGAAGTTCACTGAGATAAACCACAGTCCCATAGGCCTGCTGCATGACTGATTGGAATTGCGATCTTGGAAATGTTTTGTAAGTGGACGGGCCAATGTTCTGGTTGTTGGTCGAGGCCAAAGAAAACTGGATGTATCACCAGACCTGCCCAAGCTGATGCGGCTAGCATCCTTCAAATAGTTAAGATCCTTCTCGAGATTGAGGTAGATGGTGGGGAATTTTCCGTTGATGTTGTCTTGGCGATAGGCAAAGTGGAGAGTATACTTGGACAATCCAAGCTCTCTTGATTTGTGGTGAATATGGAGCAAGGCCGGGACCGGTGTCGTTGATGCGTACGTGCAGGACATAGAGCGCTTGTAACAGCACAACGAGGCCCAAATTGTCAGTTGAATATCACGTGTATCGTACCATTTCTGTATGGGGATTAGCCTCTGATTTGGATGCATATAAGGGCCCTTAACTTCCTTAACACTTAGAACTTCAGACAACTTCAATATCAATCTTTTACACCCAATCCACACTTCACCCGATGAATCAGGACCTCTGTTCAACCAACTGACATAAACTTCGACAATGCGAGGCTCAGACATGGACTCCTTCCAATGATTAACACCAAGGCCGACAGCTTAGTGAAAATGACTCACCCGATAGCCCCGCGTGTAGCAGACTCCAAACCAGAGACGGAAATGAAGAAGTTGATGCCCGCAGAATCTATCAAAGATAATAATGCATGCCTGTAACATATTAATTAACAACTTACCCCACAACTTTGCCCCTCAATTCCCCTTTAGCCCTGAAGACGACGAAGGTGACGAGTAAATCAAAGCACGAACTCCTGATGACCTTCAGGAACACGGCGCCACCCTCATACTATCACTAGACCGCCTTGATGACAGTGATGGAAGGGAGAGGTTGGAGAAAGGTCAGAGAGGTCAGGAAAGGCAAAGGTGAATTCGTGGGACGCGAAGGGGCTAATTTAGCTTGGATGAAAAGGGGCGAGGACGCGGTGGCACGTGATTGTCCTCTTTGGCTTGAAAATTGAGCTCTTCTGCGGCAGTGAAGACGTGATTGAAGAAGAAATGAGTTGGCAAGTCTTCACCGAACGTGTGCGAATGCGAAAGTGGGTTCTGGGGGCTCGTTGAGCTGTTTTTAGAGGAACTTGCGAGTCCAGTGATTTCATACACGCGACGAAGGAATTAATCGTGACTTCTAAATTCCCGACAGGAAATAAGTTACGAGCAGGAAGACAAGTTTTATTGACGATGAAGCCTTTTTAAGCAGAAGTGCGGTCTTGAATTCTGCAGTCTTTCGTGGGCTGCCTCAAATCAAACAACTATTCAACCCGAACAGCTAGTGTCAAACAGCTCAATAGCTATTCTCACGCATATACACAGGTGGATCATTCCCCACTATCCGTCTCGGAGACCCTGTTGTCTCAAAAGTAAACGCCGTACCAAATGCATGAAATCCGGGTCCGTGGACGCTCCGGAGTAACCCAACCCAAACCTCCACATGCAATTTCAAACGCCCAGCAATGCCGCTAAAGTTCAAAGCCCCAGTCATTCCACCCAGCCATTCCACCCATATATTTCTTTTTACTATGTACTCGAACTGCCCTCAGCGCTCATGGGCGATACAGGCTCCTCTAGGTCCCAAGTTACCTGTGGATTCCTGGTGGCGTTTTCAGAATGGTCGAAATCCAGCTTCTTTAATTCCTCTTCATCGGTTGATGATATGATGGTATCTTCTATTGGATTCGGCACCTCTTCCGCCACAGGAGTCATCGATATATCCACAGCACCATCTGTGTCGGCCGTTTCCCACCAGCTCCGCTCACCCCTCCGAGTGCCCTCTTTATGCACAGCATCAGCCAGGGTCTTTCTTTGCTGCGCGATTTCTTCATCCCGTCTCCTGTATGCTGCTCTTGCTTCTCTCACCATCTCTTCCCTCGTTTTGCCCGGTCCATGTAGCACTCTCCGCTTGCGAAATCCCTTCCAGCCAGACCAAAACTTCAAACTTCCCCAGAAACTACCATTAGTTCCGGGGATATGCCGCCAAGGTTTCTCTCGTGTTGAGAATAGCCAGCAATCGACTGCTGCTTGGATGCAAATAGATACTGTTGTGACGCAAGTCAATGCAAAAGGGGGATCGATGGCATATCTGTCATCGTATTGTAGAACATGTGAGACGAAAGGTAGAGTCCACATTCCAATGTACACCAAAGGATATATAAAGAGGAACCGTAGTTGTCTTCGAATTTTGTCACGGGTGCGAAGCATTTCCGCATCCGCAAAAGTTTGACCTCGGGAATTCACGAGCTGGAGCTGGGATATAGGTGTAGGTGTATCAGAGGAATCTGGATGGTGACGCAGAATTGTGAAGATATCGATGATTGAAGGTTTCTTATTGGAATTGCCGCTTCGAGGAGGTGAGAGTCTTTTGACGAAACCATCTCGCCAAGAACTGGCTCTAGAGCGAGAAGGCGTCTCAGATATCAGTGAACCATCAGGTGGAGGAGAACATGATAGTGGAGACGCTATCGGAGGGAGGGGATGAGGTGTTGATGGGCCGATAAATGAATCTACGTCCACAATTGACGGTTCTGAAGGGGGTGTTGGACAAGATTGTTCTCCAGCTGCGAAGCTTGCCAGCATAAACCGATGCGCACCGGACTTTGATTTCCTTCTGTCCATACTTGGGCGGCCCAAGTCAGGTACTGATTGCTTCCTCGTAGGGATCACAGGCATTGACGTTTGTCTAGAATCGGGTATCAAGCCATGATGATTAAGCGTTGGTGTTGGGGGAAGGGTATGCCGTTTCACTCTCTTCGGTTGCTGAATAGCTGATCCAGCAGATTCGTTGTAGCTACTCTCTTGACTTCCCCTTTCCCTGTTGAAACCATGGAACTTGTACCGGACGTAGTAGTAAATCGATGCATATATGGCAAGAATGAATATGAAAATTATGTATCGAGGGATCCAACTCAAGGCGAGTCGGTACCAAAAGGGCCGTACAGGCAAATAGCAGTATGTCCCGTCCGATACATAGGAATTGGAGTTGTTGATGAACGCTAATGATGACATCAAGAGAGGGAATACAACCCAAAGTATATAGGCGTAGTGGCGGTATGGATACAGGCCACCCTCGCCAGAAGAAGACCTTGGTCTGAATATGTATAGAGCGGTATGGAGAGCGATCATAAGAACAGCAAAATCTATAACCCATTAGGCACAATCCCAATCGCAAAAGCTCATTTATTCGTACCTGAAGCTTCGATCCCGAGGGAGATAAAGAAGCCATTGACCTGGCAGAAGTCCGAACCGGTTGGTATAGGGCCGTGCGCGAAGGTAACGATCGGGTATATCATGAACCAAAGCGCCTTAAACATGTCACTTTGAATCAGTAACATGATAAGGCTGTCGTAAATTAGTGATGCTTTGTGTAGGAGGGACTATCTATGCTTACTCGTGCCTGAAACTCCTCCGCATCTTGATGAACCAGTAAAATGCGAGAATTGAGGAAGCAACACTGATTATTGAGAATACCAAGGCCAGAATTTGCAATATGTTTCCTTCTGCCGGTGATATTAACATAGCTGTGCTAGTATCGTTGCCGCCTAGTCCTCTGGTCTGAACCCGCATCTCGAACATTGCAGCTGCAATGTCAGGTGAGAGAGGAGCCATTGTCAAACGAATTGACACCTCCGGGCTCCCTCTGCGAGTTATTAAAGGCGAAGTGTGATGTTGGATTACGGATTTGATTTCGTCCTGCCTCGTAACAGCAACATCTTTTGATCGCCGGATTCGCGTTCGAGTCGTGGGGGTCAATTTTCGAGTCGCGAAGGAGGAACGTATGTCGCATCGAATGTCGAATTTTCAGCAACAAAATCTAGGAGTCGATGGAAAGGCTTTAAGTCCAGTTCCTGCAAAATTTGATCCACGGTGAGGCTTCAACGAGTATGCTCGTTGGCAGGGAAAGTGGGCGTGTGCGCGATAAAAGGTTAAGAGCCGGCGGTGTGCTCGGCAGCCTTGTCAGATCTCGAGATGTGGGGGGAGGGGGGGAAGAAGCAATCACGACGCAGACCCGTGCTGAAAGAGTCGAAATAGTCGTGTGGTCAAGACCAATTTGAGAAGAGGGGATAAAAGAAAGAAAGAAAGTGAGAAAGAAGGATACCGTAAGGTGATGAGGGGAAAGGAAGCTGTATGTGAACCGTAAGATGCGATGCACTTGATTGTATGGTTCCGACCGAGGCCGGCAATAGTCAATAATAAATACTGTAGTTCTATCGAAAGCGCTTGGCGCCGTTGATCACACCGCGCATTTTCACAACCCTACGCGAGCGCAAGTGACGTTTGGAGAACCGTGGCACCGCCAAAAAAGCGCACCTTCTTCAGCACTATCTCGACCCGACGACCTGGATTCGATGGCTGAAGCCACGGATGAAGCCATCTTCGTCACCTCTCGCACCCCGACGCCAAATCAGCAGCTATCGCGGAATGCTGATACTGCACAGGATTGTATTTCTTGTCTCGAGCGGCCCTCGTGAACCTGGCGGTTCTGGCCGGTGCGATGACGAGGATACCTTCAAAACCCCCGAAATCACAGGGCTGTCATTGGTGTCGGCACCCCAAATGCCACCATGCATGCCGCCGACGAGGGTGGCACAGGTCGCAAGATGGTCATTGTCTCACCGACGACCGTACGGAGTAAAATCCCACGAGACTGGGTCGCACAGGGTCAGAGACTCAGAGCTCGAAAGCCGTGACCTGTGACTGGCGGGGTATGCGATCTTTCCAAGGTTCCCAACAATAGAACAGGACCTCGGCGAAACGTGACACGATGTGACACGATGTGACAAATTGGAGAATCCCTTTTTGCCACGGCTTCATTGAGGTCTTGCTGGACCTGAGTTTCCTTGTGACCTTGTCCCACCCAATACCTACAGTACCTAAGGTAGGTAGGTACCTAATGCATGACACGAAGCCTCACGTGCGGGATTTTGCACAGATTGCTCACCGAAGTCTGGAAATCACTCGCATGGCTCGGGCGGACGGGAGGTTCAGCCCCGCCACGCGCAGTACCAGTATGCTTGCTTTTGAGATAGACAATGCAATCAGGGGAGGAAGTAAAAGTCGTTCCTTCAATGCGGTTGTCAAACTTATTTGAACACCGTTTCCTCCTCGTATGGTGGGATTGCGCATAGAGCATTGCTCCGCATAGCCAATCTTCGAGTACCTACCGTCGACCCGCCTGTACTTTTCAGGAGGGTCGCACGGTCCGTAACCTTACAGGGAGGGCTTCGCCAAAAAGCTTGATTCTTGTGTAACCAGACTATCCAATCAAGTGATCATCTCGACAGCTTCTAGCGTATTTTGCATGGCGGAAGATTCTGATTTTTCGGGCGTTAGACTCTCTTCCACCAACTGGTGCTGGCTAGTATCCAGGGAACCGTTCCTCTTGGCGTTGATATCGAGCATTCTGTCCCTGCCGAGAGATGACAGAGGTTGCAGTTGCAGCTGTCTCGAATTGGTCCTTATAGCAAATGCCGAAGTTGTATTTTTTTCAGGCAAGTTGGATCTTGAGGGATCTGGGAATGGTGGTGTCGAGATACTTAGCATATGTGAAAGCCTCCTCGTAGTCGATGGGGTGTTTCGACGAGATTTGTTATTTCTAAAATGACTTAAAAGACACGGGAGGTATCGTGAAAGAATGGCTTGCACTTAGGGAGTACTGTGCAAATCTGTTGTTCGAATTAGCTTCTAAGCGTTGAAGTATCGAGTCGGAGCATACAATTCCAATGTAGAATTTTATTAGACCTGCGGCCCACAGCCAGTATGCCGTCCACGTCCGGTCACATGTCGATGTTGCTTTATATGTGAAGACAATTCTGGCTGTCCCGGCGATGCATACGATCAAACCGGCGCCAAACAGAAGGCAGAGCACGACCTGCTCTCTTCGAGGTATTTGAAGTTGAAATACTATTGGAACTGGTATTAAGAAGACGAGGAAGTCGGTGAATGTGTTTATCACACCTCTAATAACCAAATGGGTTCGCTCGTTGATGCATTTCTGTGAAGTCGTGGATAATGTCTAGTACGCGGAGATAGGCCTATACTCATCATGAGCGAATGCTGGAGGAAAATGTATTGAGAACAGATCTGCAAGCACAGACGACCACAATCACAAAGATGACCGCCTCACAAGCAACAATGATCATACCAGCGGCTGCCATATATCGTGGAGTACCTGTTCCACTTTTCAGACGTCGAGTCAGAATAAGCAATGATATCTTTGTACAATATACTGCAATTGCAAACAGGCATTCCACCGCAATTGTTGCCTTGAGCCCCAATGGCAAGAGGACCAGCCTTACATCCCAGATATGGCGGTCCCAGCCCCAGTATCGAATTGCCAAGTTTATGAGTACGGCACAGCCGATGGCCGGAAAGATAGCCACCAGCAGAAACCCATCGTCGAGAACGAAACTTTTGGAGACATAGAGACGAGTGTAAGTTCTGATGAATACCAAGAAAATGGCAATTGGAAGAAAGACCGAAGTTATGATGAGAAAATGCGGACCATGCACTTCTGACGGATTGTCGTAATTTGAAGGTGGCCACGAGAGAAGGACACTGAGAGGAGGTAGCTGCATTCTGAATTTTTTTGAAGAAATAGACTGCCCAGGCTTCTGGACACGCCAAGAACCTTCTGAGAATGTGGGTCCATATCGTCAGAGCGTATAGGAAAAGGGTAAAGCAAGGGCGGGCGGATAACATTTCGCCTAGAACCAAATATATAACACATGACACAAAAAGCAAAGATTTCTAGTTAATGATAATATTAACAAATTAACATTGCTGTGTGGAGAAGAAGCACAAGGCGGAGACCTTGCTGTAAAAGGATAGAAAATTAAGCGATTTCAGGGGCGGTGATTTGTGACGTCAACGTCGCGTTTGCTGCTCGCGTCAAACAAACGACAATTTCATCTATTTCGAACACCACGTCCTTTGGCAACCTCTTGGAGTGCTGACCGCTTGCTTACAACCAAGTCTGAAGCCTCTCCTGTACAGTCAATATGCCATTGCCACGCGCTTCGCTCCGATCATTCCTGTTATCTGCAAAGATCACCCTCAGCAATGCTGCAAAACAGACTTCGCCGGTCACATTTGTGGTTGGGAATGAATCTGCAGGTACGGCAAATACACGGATAATTGATATAGCTATTTCTAACAGTTCTTTAGATTTAGATTCTCTCTGCAGTGCTGTTGTACTGGCTTATCTTCGAACCTATGCCCCTACAGCTAAATCGAATATTCTTTACATACCCCTCTCCAATCTTCCCCGCGCCGACCTCTCTTTACGGCCTGAGCTCCTACCAGTCCTTTCCCACGCCAACCTCAAACCAAACGATCTCATCACGCTCTCCGACCTTCCTACAGCTTCCTCACAAATCCCGTCGGAAAGGACAAGATGGATACTCGTGGACCATAACGCGCTTCAAGGCGAGCTAGGGAAGATCTACGGAGCACGCGTGGTTGGCTGTATCGATCACCATGATGAAGAAAACAAAGTTCCCAAAGATACGCCCGACGAGCCAAGGATTGTGAGAAAAAGTGGGAGTTGTTCCAGTCTTGTGGTGGAATATACCAGGGACACTTGGGACGCTTTGGCAGCAAAGCCATCAGGCGAGAAAGATGCGTTATGGAATGCTCAACTAGCACGCTTGGCATTGGCACCGGTCCTTATTGATACCACGAATCTTACCATAGAGTCAAAAACTACACCAGCAGACGTTGAGGCTGTGAAATATTTGAAGCATTGGATAGCTGCTGAAGAGGCAAGCAAATTCACCACGACGGAATATTTTAAACAGATTTCGGGGGCAAAAGAAGATATTGGGGGACTCAGTCTGCGAGATATCTTGAGAAAAGATTACAAAGAGTGGACTGAAGCCGGTTCCATGAATTTGGGAGTTAGCTCAGTGGTGAAGGATATCTCATTCTTGATTGAAAAAGCTGGCAGCAAGGAGAAATTCTTCGAGGCTGTGAAGGAGTTCGCCGTGGAGCGGGGACTCTCAATCTGTTCCATCATGACCACTTCGCATCCTGACGGTGTATTCAAGAGGGAATTGTTTGTTTGGGGCTTGGATGAGAAGGGGACAGCAGCTGCGGAGAAGTTTGCTGAAGATGCTGAGGAAAGATTAGGTCTCGTTCAATGGAAAGATAGTTCTCTTGACCTCGAAGCGGAAAGCGGATGGCGACGTGGTTGGTGGCAGCAGAAAGTTGAACACAGTCGAAAACAAGTAGCACCGTTGCTGAGGGCTTCGCTAGCATCTTGAAGCCTCAGATACAGCCGGATGGAGGGGTCGGCGAAGCCTGTTCTGATTGGTCTCCCATTGTCTTGGTGTTGATATGTCAAGAGGGAATGATCGACTGAAAACATGCCAGAAAAGAGCAACAGCATGCCCAACTTATAAGGGCAAGCTAACGACACTTTCGGAAGAGATCAAGGTTCACACGAAAGACATTCTCAGGCAATCTTAACTCCCGCCACCATCTTCCTATAGTCTCGAATGATTAAAGGTGGATACCCACAGCCTGAGAGGGGAGAATTTACAGTTGCAAGTCGAAAATGAGGAGCTGCGAGGACAAATGCCGCTAAGCTTTAAAGATAAATTAGCGAGCCAAGTACATTGTATCGTTTATGTGAGATCTCGACATCCGAAAAGGCTGTTCATGTATATGAAGATGTCAAGCTGCTGGACGATGTCACTTCTGTCAAGGTTTTCGTCAAATTTACTCAAGAGGTATTCGTTTTGAGAGCTTCATTGCACGTGTATTAAATCTTTTGTATCAACTACTCCACTTTCAAATCTCGAATTTACCCCGCTCAAAAGCATTTATTCTCCAAATCCCATCCCTTTCCCCTCCCACAACCCAATAAACCCCATCCCAATATCAAAACCCCCTAATCCCCCAAACTCCACCACGCAACCCATGGATCCCAAACCTCCCACCATCCCTCCCTCCACCACAAAACAAGTCCGAAAAACTTCATCCACCCACCCACCACCTCTCTTAGCGCCTTTTGCCCCTTTAATCATTGAACAGACGGTAACAAAACCAACCTCACAAATTCAGCCTCAAGAAAGTAATACCCAGGGATTCCCAGCTTGGGCGTAACGAGGCATTCAGCTCAATACCCATTCAAAATTCCCTTCGGTTCATAATCAGGCAAAACGGAAATAGAAGCTGAAGCTAGATCCTCGCCTACATCCGCAAGAGCAAGTGCCCCAAGGCGAACAGTTGGTTTGCAATCGATGGCATAGATTTTGGAAGCAGGATTGCCAACTTTGGAGTCAGGGGCTCCACGTTTCGATGCTGCTCTGCGAGCGAGGTTTTCTGGGGTCGGGAATGTGAGGGAAAGGTGTCCTATCATTGCCGTTTTGGTGGAAAAGGAGAGTTTGGAGGTGAGCATGGTAGTACATTCGAGCATTGCTCGGGAGGGGAGGGAGGAGCCCGGGAGTGGAGTGAGTCGTGTTATAGATGAGTGGTAGGCGACGGAAGCTGCAGGTTTATTGTTTGTGAATAGAGAACGTGTGGTGTAGTGCAGGCCTGTGATTGACTCTAGCAGGACGAAGGGGCTCGTTGGTGATGGATCCAGAGACTTGATATAGGTTTGGATATTCTGTGAGGATGAGAGGAGAGTCATATCTGAGCTCGTGGTCTCCGTGATAGAGATCATTGATTTGTCAGGATATAGCACCGAGAGGGCTTCTTCCTGATGTAAAGAGTGTGTTTCCAGAGATTGAAGATCTATCCTCTTCGCGCAGTGCTAGAAAGTAACTCCATCCCCAAGTTCTTCCATCACAGCGCTTCGGAACTGAAGCACTTCCAATACCTCCTTCACTTCCAAATCCACATCACCATGTTTGCAGGTGGCCCAAATCCAACCTTTTCTTTTCTCATAAGATCCAATAAATCCCTAATATATATCTCTTCCTCCCCAATTCTCTCTCTTTCCTTCCCAACGGGTAGAAAGTCTCGATGGATTTAGAGAATTGTGCAGGAATAGGGAGGTAATATTGCTCATGGTCTCCGCCAATGACATGATGGCTTGCACGGTAGAATGTTCGTGCGAGGGAAATTGTGGCTGGTGTGTGTAATCCCGTGACTAAGTCGGTTTGTGACCGGAAAGTCAAGGATGAGAGGGTGCGCCAACGGCGACCGTGGTGGATGTGATTTTCAGGATGAGGAGAGAAAGGGGGAGATGATGATGGAGAAGAGGGTGAGGGTTGTGGGAACGGGCAAGAAGAACGATGAGACAAGGATTATGGAGATGTCTTGGAATAATGGGTGAGAGGAGAGTGGTGTGGTTGAAGGCATTGTGGGGAAGAATAAGAGAGAGACAAAGAGAGGTTAGAAAGCCATGTTGCTTGATGATTATGAAGGGTGGGGATAAAGCACCGTTGAGTAAAGAGTACTTGCGCGCTAATTGATTGTTCAGACAACTGTGATTGATGAATG
>Ga0302325_10003173_pt1 | contig 39061 bp, 34 predicted proteins | sample Palsa_T0_2_FD_201948 | JGI IMG/M metagenome (GOLD analysis project Ga0302325, IMG submission 201948) | Peat permafrost microbial communities from Stordalen Mire near Abisko, Sweden - Palsa_T0_2 | ecosystem: Environmental > Terrestrial > Soil > Palsa > Peat permafrost | place: Sweden: Abisko...
TTCGCCACTGATGTTCCTTCCGATATCTACGCATTTCACCGCTACACCGGAAATTCCGCTTCCCTCTTCCGCACCCTAGCCTCGCAGTCTCGAATGCAATTCCCAGGTTGAGCCCGGGGATTTCACATCCGACTTACGGAACCGTCTACGCACGCTTTACGCCCAGTAATTCCGATTAACGCTCGCACCCTCTGTATTACCGCGGCTGCTGGCACAGAGTTAGCCGGTGCTTTTTCTTTGGGTTAGGTCAAGATCCAAGGGTATTAGCCCTGGACTTTTCATCCCCACTAAAAGTGCTTTACAACCCGCAGGCCTTCTTCACACACGCGGCGTCGCTGGATCAGGGTTTCCCCCATTGTCCAATATTCCCCACTGCTGCCTCCCGTAGGAGTCTGGGCCGTGTCTCAGTCCCAGTGTGGCTGGTCGTCCTCTCAGACCAGCTACGGATTGTCGCCTTGGTAGGCCGTTACCCTACCAACTAGCTAATCCGACTTCGGCTCATCCAATAGCGCGAGGTCTTGCGATCCCCCGCTTTCACCCATAGGTCGTATGCGGCATTAGCTAACCTTTCGGTTAGTTGTTCCCCACTACTAGGTAGATTCCGAAGCATTACTCACCCGTTCGCCGCTCGTCAGCATGTATTGCTACACCTGTTACCGCTCGACTTGCATGTGTTAAGCACGCCGCCAGCGTTCAATCTGAGCCAGGATCAAACTCTTCACTTTAAGTTTTTGAGCTCATAGTGATGAGTGATTTCAAAAGCTCATTGCTGGACTTTTTGGTCACTCGGTCAATGCATCCAAAGGACGTATCAACGCGAGTCCCCACACAAATTACCTGCCAAATTTTTAAAGAGCGCCTTCGGCGCTGGGCCGAAGGAAAGGGGCGGGAAAAATACGCCTTACGGCTTTTCCCGTCAACATAACCATCAAGCACGAAAAGATCCGCCAGCGCGAGAACCGCGAGGCGAGTCGGCTCGAGGGCGCGCATTATAGGGCCCAAGGCCGCCCTGTCAACGGCTTGCCGCGAATTATTTACCGCCGTCTTAAACGGCTGTTTTCACAGCCGTTTCAGGGCCGCTTCTGGATTCGCAGGCGCGCGAATCGGCGCGGACCGACCTGGAGGATGTGCACCGCGTCAACGCTGAGTCGCGCCGCAGCATCGGAAACCCGCTCGCCATCGATGCGCACCGCGCCTTCGGCAATCTTGCGCCGCGCCTCCGAGCCGCTGGCCACGAGCCTGGCGCCGTGGGCCAGCGCCGCGGTCAAGGCCACGTCCCGGGCCCCGTCTTCGGCGAAAAACACCAGTTCGGGCAGATCGGTGGGCAGCAGCTTCTGCGAGCGTGCCTCGAATTCGGCCTGAGCCCCTTCGGCCGCTGCCGCGGTATGAAAGCGCGCCACGATCTCGCGCGCGAGCTCGACCTTGACGTCGCGCGGGTTGCGGCCGTCGGCCACCTCTCGCTGCAGTGCCGCAATTTCGCCCAGAGGCCGGAAGCTCAGCAGCTCGAAATAGCGCCACATCAGGGCATCGGAGATCGACATGAGTTTGCCGAACATCTGCTCCGGCGGATCATTGATGGCGATGTAATTGCCGAGCGACTTGGCCATCTTGTTGACCCCGTCGAGCCCCTCGAGCAAGGGCACGGTCACCACCACCTGCGGCTCCTGGCCGTACTGCTCCTGCAATTGGCGACCCACGAGCAGGTTGAACTTCTGGTCCGAGCCACCCAGCTCGACATCGCTGCGCATGGCTACCGAGTCGTAGCCCTGCGCCAACGGGTACAGAAACTCGTGGATCGAGATCGGCTGGCCGCTTTTGTAGCGCTTGGAGAAATCGTCGCGCTCGAGCATGCGCGCCACCGTGGACTTGGCCGCCAGCTTGATGATTTCGGCCGCGCTGAGCACTGACAGCCAGCGCGAGTTGAAATCCACGCGCGTGCGCGCCGGATCGAGGATCTTGAACACCTGCTGCTGATAGGTCTGGGCGTTGGCCTGGATCTCCTCGGGCGTCAGCGGCGGGCGCGTGACATTGCGGCCGGTCGGGTCGCCGATCAGACCGGTGAAATCACCGATCAGAAAGGTCACCTCGTGCCCGAACTGCTGGAAGGCCCGCATCTTGTTGAGCAGCACCGTGTGCCCGAGATGCAGATCCGGGGCCGTGGGATCGAAGCCGGCCTTGATCCGCAAGGGCGTGCCGCGCCGCAGTTTCTTTTCCAGCTCCGCCGGTACCAGCACCTCCTGCGTGCCGCGCGCGAGCTCCGCCATCTGTTGCGCTATCTGTGCTGCCTCAGTACTCATGCCCAGTGCCGTAGTGCCGTTATGTCCCGTTGTGCCACTGTAGCAGGATGTTCGCCGGGCGCCGTTGACCCATGGCTTGGGCTCAAGGTAGGGTCCGGCTATACCAATAAGGCGTAACCCGGGCCGCCCATGTCGCTGATCTTCGAATCCTCGCGCGCAACGATGCCGCATACCCTGCGGCTGGCCCAGGCATTGGCCTGCCTGAGCGTCGCCTGGGCGGCGCTTTATGCCGCGCGCGCGTCCACCATGCCGGCCCTGCACCTCGAACACATGCTGTTCCCCGCCAGCAACGGCGCGGATGCGGCGTCAGCTTCGAGAGCCGGTCTCGAGGACCTGGAGGCGCTCGCCGCCCCGGGCCTGGCCACGATTGAGGTCATCGTGCAGCGTAACGACACGCTCGATCGCATCTTTCGCCGCCTGCAGATCAGTCTCACGGATCTGGCCAATATCCGCGCACTGGCCGGCGCGCGCGCGCTGCTCGATCGGCTCAATCCCGGGGAGCATCTTAAATTTCTGCAGCGCGACGGCTCGCTGGTCGCACTAGAACGCCACCTGTCACTGACGCAGGAGCTCGAGGTGCGCCGCACCGAGGCCGGTTTCCAGGCCAGCGTCGTGGCCACGCCGGTGCAGACGCAGACCGTTCTCGCCCACGGGGTCATCGACTCCTCGCTGTTCGAATCGGCCAACGATGCCGGACTGTCCGACCCGGCCGTGCTCAAGCTCGCCGCGATCTTCGGCTCGGACATCGATTTCGTGCTGGGTCTGCGCACGGGCGATGAGTTCACGGTCGAATACCAGCGCATCAACCAGGATGGCCGGTACGTCAAAGACGGTGAGATTCTGGCGGCGCGATTCGTCAACCAGGCTCATGAGTACCAGGCCGTGCGCTATGTCAGCCCGGAAGGAGTCGTGGGTTACTTTTCGCCCGACGGGCACAGCATGCAGAAGGCCTTCCTGCGCGCGCCATTGGAGTTTCGCCGCATCAGCTCGGGCTTCTCGCTGGCGCGGTTGCATCCGATATTGAACACCATCCGCGCCCACCAGGGCACCGACTATGCGGCGCCGATGGGCACGCCGGTCTACGCCGCCGGCAGCGGCCGGATACGTTTCCTTGGCGTCAAGGGCGGCTACGGCAATGTGATCGAGATCGACCACGGCGACGGCATCGAGACGGTGTACGGACATCTCTCGCGCTTCGCGCCGCTCAGGGCCGGCGCGCCGGTGCGCCAGGGCGAGACCATCGGCTATGTGGGCATGACGGGCCTGGCGACCGGTCCGCACCTGCATTTCGAATTTCATATCAACGGCCGCTTCGTCGACCCGCAGAAGGTCAAGCTGCCGGATGCGGGGCCGATCGATCCGAGCCTGCGCGCGGACTTTGAACGCTCGAGTGCGCCGCTGCTGCAGGCGCTGACCGCAGCCACGCCCACGACATGAGTGTGTACCTGGGGCTGATGTCCGGCACGAGCATGGACGGCATCGATGCCGCGCTGCTCGAGATCGAACCGCAGCACATGCAGCTGCGCGGCGCCGTGGCGCGCGCGTGGCCGGCCGCGCTGCAGGCCAGGCTGCGCCGGGCAGCCGAAGACTTCGAACATATCGGCCTGACCGAGTTCGGCCAGCTCGACACCGTGGTCGCGCAGGAATTTGCGCAGGTGGCCGAGCAATTGCTCGAGCTCGCCCGGGTGCCCGCGAGCGCGGTGCGTGCCATCGGCAGCCACGGCCAGACCGTCTTGCACCGGCCGGCGGGCGAGGCGCCTTTCACCTTGCAGATCGGCGATCCCAACATCATTGCCGAGCGGCTCGGCATCGACGTGGTGGCGGATTTTCGCCGTCGGGACCTCGCCGCCGGTGGCGAGGGTGCGCCATTGATGCCGGCCTTCCACGCCGCCGCCTTCGGCCGCGCCGGCCAGACCCGGGGCGTGGTCAACATCGGCGGCATGGCCAACATCACGCTGCTGGCGGCCGACGGCAGCGTGATCGGCTTCGATACCGGCCCCGGCAACTGCCTGCTCGATGCCTGGGCCCGCGCCCACCTGCAAACCGCCTACGACACGCACGGCGCCTGGGCGGCCGGCGGCCAAGTCGATGCACCGCTGCTCGAGCGGCTGCTGGCGGAACCGTATTTCTCCCGAGCGCCCCCCAAAAGCACCGGCCGCGACGCTTTCAGCGACGCCTGGCTGCAGCTGGCACTGGGCGGACGGCAGCTGGCGCCGGCCGACGTGCAGGCAACCCTGGCGCAGCTCACGGCCGACACCATCGCCGCGGCCCTGGCCCCCTCGGGCGCCCCGGTACCGGAGAGCCTGTACGTGTGCGGCGGCGGCGCCTTCAACACCGACCTGCTCGCACGGCTCAGCTCGGCCCTGCCGCGCACCCGGGTCGCCACGACGGCCGAATGCGGCATTGCCGCCGAACACGTCGAAGCGGCCGGGTTTGCCTGGCTCGCGCACCAGTATCTGGCCGGTCTGCCCGGTAATCTGCCCTCGGTGACCGGTGCGCGCCACCCGGTACCGCTCGGGGCACTTTACCGGGGCAGGACGCTGTAACAGCGCCGTAACAGTCCGCACGGCTACAATGACTGCAATGGCGCGACGCATGACTACCGCAATACAGCCGGTGCCCAAGGTGGAACCGGCCGCTGCCGTGGATCAGCCCGCGCCGGCGCTGCGTTCACCGCAGCACTTCATCAATCGCGAGATCTCGTCGCTGGAATTCAATCAGCGGGTGCTGGCGCAGAGCCTGGATCCGCGGGTGCCATTGCTCGAGCGCCTGAACTTCCTGTGCATCTCCTCGAGCAACCTCGATGAGTTCTTCGAGATCCGGGTCGCCGGCCTCAAGCAGCTGCTCGAGCTCGGCTCGGCCCAGATCGGCTCCGACGGCCTGGGGTTGGCCGAGCAGCTTGCCGCCATCCATGGTCGCGCCAAGGATCTGGTGCGCGATCAGTACACCTGCCTGAACAATGTATTACTGCCGGCGCTGCGCGACGCCGGCATCGACGTGCTCGACGCCGAGGACTGGGACGCGCCGACCCGGACCTGGGTCGAGCACCACTTCGCCGCCGAGGTCGAGCCCGTGTTGAGCCCGCTGGGCCTGGATCCCGCGCGGCCGTTTCCACGCATCCAGAACAAGAGTCTCAATTTCATCGTGCGCCTGTCGGGCAAGGACGCGTACGGTCGCGACAGCGAGCTGGCAATCGTGCAGGCCCCGCGCTCGCTGCCGCGCATCCTGCCGCTGCCCGACGGCGGGCCTCGGCGCCGCTTCGTGGCGCTCTCGGCGATCGTCGAGGCCATGGTCGAGCATCTGTTCGAGGGCGTGCAGGTGCTCGGCTGCTACCAGTTCCGGCTGACGCGCAACAGCGACCTGTTTGTCGATGACGAAGAAGTCGACGACCTGCGCCGGGCGCTCGAAGGCGAACTCGCGCAGCGCCGCTATGGCGCCGCCGTGCGCCTGGAGACCGCCGCGGACTGCCCGCCGGACATGGTCGAGTTCCTGCTGCACGAATTTGCGCTCACGCCGCTCGATTGCTACCAGGTGCCCGGCCCGGTCAACCTGAACCGCTTTTCGGCCATTTACGATCTGGCGCAGCGCGCCGATCTGAAATATCCGTCCTTCACGCCCGGCCTGCCGCCGCGGCTGGTTGGGGCCACGGACCTGTTCGCCGTGATCCGCCAGCGCGATCTGCTGCTGCATCATCCCTACCGCAGCTTCGGCCCGGTCATGGATCTGCTGCGCCTGGCGGCCAGCGATCCGGGTGTGCTGGCGATCAAGCAGACGCTGTACCGAACCGGCGATCATTCGCCGATCGTCGAGGCGCTGCTGGCCGCCGCGATGGCCGGCAAGGACGTCACGGTCATCATCGAGCTGCGGGCGCGCTTCGACGAAGAGGCGAATATCGAGCTCTCGACCCGCCTGCAGGAGGCGGGCGCGCACGTCATGTACGGCGTGGTCGGCTACAAGACCCACGCCAAGATGACCCTGATCGTGCGCCGCGAGGCCGAAGGCATCCGTCGCTACTGCCATCTCGGCACCGGCAACTATCACCCGCGCACCGCGCGCCTGTACACGGACTACGGGCTGTTCACCTGCGACGAGGAGATCGGCAGCGATGTGCATGAGATTTTCCTGCAGCTGACCAGTCTGACGCGCACCTCGAAGCTGCGGCGGTTGCTGCAATCGCCGTTCAATCTGCACGAGTCGCTGCAGGCGCTGATCGAGCGCGAGAGTGCGCACGCGCGCGCCGGCAAACCCGCGCGCATCATCGTCAAGCTCAACGCGCTGGTGGACCCGCAGATCATCGAGACTCTTTACGCCGCCAACCGCAGCGGCGTACGCATCGACCTGATCGTGCGCGGCGTGTGCGCCCTGCGCCCGGGGATCCCGGGCGTATCGGAAAATATCACCGTGCGCTCGGTGATCGGCCGCTTCCTCGAGCATTCCCGGGTCTACTGGTTCGAAAACGCCGGCGAACACGAGTTGTATCTGGCCAGCGCCGACTGGATGGAACGCAATTTCTTTCGCCGCGTCGAGATCGCCTTCCCGGTGCTGCGCAAGGAGCTGCGCGAGCGCATCTTCAAGGATCTCGAGATCTATCTGGCGGACAACACCAACGCCTGGGAGCTGCGTCCCGACGGCAGCTACACGCGCGTGACCGCAGGCAACGCCTCAGCCTCGGATGCGCAGGCGCTGCTGCTCGAGCACTATGCCGGCACGCCGGGGCCGCAGCCTCAATCCTGAACGCCGCGCGCTTCAGCTCGCGCGGCCGCCGGAAAACACGCGCAGGCGCACGCCCTCGGGCCGCAGAAACTCGATCTCCAGCTGCAGGTCCGCAACCGTCAGCGGATGCTCATTGAGCCAGCGCGCCGGAAAACGCAGTTCCAGCGTGCGGCCACGCGCCGCGAGCTCGATGTTCGGCAGTGCCACGGCGCTGCGGCCGCGATGTAACAGCACCGCCAGGCGCAGCAGCACGATCAGATAGATCGCCAGCCGATCCCAGGGCGGGATCAGATCCTCGAGGCGCTCGAGCGTGAACTTGCGCCGGTGCGAACCCACCAGGCGCGCGATGAGCTGCTGCTCCTCGCGCGCAAAGCCCGGCATATCGGCATTCTCCAGCAGGTAGGCACCGTGCCGATGGTAGCCGTTGTGCGCCACATCGAGACCGATCTCGTGCAGGCGTGCACCCCAGCGCAGGCTGAGCTCGGCCAGCGGATCATCCAGTCCCCAGGCGGTTTTGATTTGATCAAGGAACGCCATCGCGGTGGCCTCGACGCGCTCGGCCTGTTCGGCATCGACGTGGTAGCGGCGCTGCATCGAACCGACCGTGCGCTCGCGCGCATCCGCGCGCGTCATGCGGCCGACCATGTCGTATAGCAGCCCGTCGCGCAGCGCGCCTTCGACGAAGCGCATCTGCGCGATGCCGAGGGCGGCGATGATCTCGGCCAGGATCACGGTGCCGCCCGGGAACACCGGCCGTCGTTCATCGGACACGGCATCGAGGTCGAGCTCACGCAGGCTGCCGCTGTCGGCCAGCCGCTTGAGCAGCAGCTCGAGTCCCTCCGGCGTGATGCTGTTCGCGCTCGCATCGATCTCGCGAATGCTGTCGGCGATCACGCGCACGGTGCCCGAGCTGCCGACCGCGCGTTCCCAGCCGCGACGCTGAAAGGCGGCCTGAATCGGCTCGAGTTCGAGCCGCGCCGCGAGCCGCGCGCGCTCGATGCGCTTGGCCGACAGACGGCCGTCGCCGAAGAAACGCTGGCTCAAGGACACGCAGCCCATCTGCAGGCTCTCGAGCTCGAGCGGCTCATAGCGCTCGCCGATGATGATCTCGGTGCTGCCGCCGCCGATGTCCACCACCAGCCGGCGGCCCTGCTCATTGGGCAGGTTATGCGCCACGCCCGAATAGATCAGACGCGCCTCCTCCATGCCCGAGACGATTTCGATCGGGAAGCCCAGCGCCTCGCGCGCGCGCTCGAGAAAGGCCTGCTTGCGGCGTGCGATGCGCAGCGCATTGGTGCCGACGACACGCACGTTGCGCGCATGCATGTCGCGCAATCTCTGGCCGAATCGCTCCAGGCAGGCCAGCGCGCGCGCGGCCACGTCCTTGTCGATGCGCCCGTCGTCGCCGACACCCGCGGCCAGGCGCACCATTTCACGCAGGCGATCGATGATGACCAGCTGGCCGTGCGAGTAGCGCGCGACCACCATGTGGAAACTGTTGGAGCCGAGGTCGACCGCCGCTATGACATCGGACATGTCGCGCCGGTCGCGGCGTCAGGCCGCCGGGAAGATCAGGCGCTGAACGATGAACCGCATCCGCAGGTGGTCTGAGCGTTCGGATTGCGGATCACGAACTGCGCGCCATCCAGACCTTCGCGGTAATCGATCTCGGCGCCGCCGAGATACTGGAAACTCATCGGGTCGATCAACAGCTTGACGCCCTGATTCTCGACGCAGGTATCCCCGTCCTGGAGCACCTCATCGAACTCGAAGCCGTACTGCAGCCCCGAGCAGCCCCCGCCCTGCACGAACACGCGCAGCATGAGCTTGGGATTGCCTTCGCCGGCGATCAATGCCCCGACCTTGCGCGCCGCCGCATCGGTAAAAACCAACGGCGCGGCTTCGCTCTCTACCGAATCGACTGTGGCGGCTTCACTCATGACATGCAGTGTAGGCGGACCGGCCCGGGGCGTCAAAGCCCCGGACATAACACGGCGCACCGGTTCTCATTACGGCTGTACTCTACTTATAGCCGTGCGCGCATGAACAACAGGTACGACACCGGTCCCTCGCCGTAAGCGGAATCGAGCACGCTGGGATAGCGATACACCGTGCCCATGCCGCCCAGCCCCAGGTGCACCGGTCCCCACTGGGTGAAATCGTAGATATAACCCAGCGACAGGGCGTTGATCGTGTAGGTGGGTCCATAGAGTGCCCGGCCGGGCGTGAACAGATCGTCCTTGCCCACGCGCTCGGCGCGGCCAAACAGCGTGTGCGCATTCTCCAGGCGCAAGGCCGACTCGAGCAGCCAGGCATTGCTGGCAGGGCCCGGCTGCGGCTCATTGCGGCCCCAGGCGACAGTCGTCTGCCATTGCAGCATCGAACCCATGCGGTTGTAGCTTGCCGAGGCGGTGCTGCGGCGCACGGCGACATTGGGCTCGAGCTGCTCGGGACTGGCCAGCCGCCCGGAACTGACCTGCAGCGCCAGATCCGGCAGCGGGTTGTACGACAGGCGTGCCGAGTAGGAATCGAGACTGCGCAGCTCCACGTCGTAGCGATACTGATCCGGCTCACGGCCGTTGAAGGCCGAGGTCTCGAGCTTCACGCGATCCCATTCGTAACCCGCCGTGAGCACTCCATAGCTGATGTGGGTCGAATCGAGCCAGTGATGGCTCAAGGGTGCCTCGGGATTGTCCTCGCTCGAGAAGCGATGCATGAACGCGGGCGGTCCCAAAGCCGGCTCTCCCGCCAGCGCGGCATAGACGTACAGCGCGCGCCGCTCGGCCAGGGTCAGGCTGTAGCTTGTGGAGGCTTCCATGAGCAGATTATGCGGATGCTGTCGATCGATCAGCGCATGCACGCCATCGGCGGTCTCCCCGGTTTGAAACAGCTCGGGGTAGCCGTTCTTTCCCATGAGCGGGTCGGCGGAGATCATGAGCCGCAGGCCGAAGGCGCCGTGCGGCAGCGACCGACGCGCCATGAACATGAGCATGCTGTTGGAGAAGCTCTTGCTGGCCCCGCGCGGACCGCCCTGATGGTCGTAGATCTGATTGGCGAAGCCATGCCACATGGTCATCCAGTTTTGATTCATCTGCATGAGCCCGCCCATCGGCGTCGAGTCCGGCTGCCAGCTGGTGCCCGAGGATTCGCGCGCCATCGGATAAGGGCCGAACTGGCCGGGCATGCTCATAGCCATCGCGGGCATGGCTATGTCATCCATGGATTCACTCGAGCCGATCACCGGCAGCGCCCCCGCGAGCAGCCACAATGTCCATCGGATGCCGCGCCGCACGGCCTCAGTCCTCGGGCGAGAACAGCATGGTCAGCGCGGCGGTCATGGCCAGGACCAGGGCAATCAACAGGTATTCGGCGACGATCGAGCGCTGCAGCGCGCGTCGCGCCGGCGGCGACCCAGCGGCCAGCCCCGGCAGGTAGCGCCAGCGATTCAGCGCCGCCAGGCCCATGAGCAGCACGAACACGCACAGCTTGGCCACGAGCAGCAGGCCATAGGCACGGCGCAGCACACTCCAGCTGCCGATCAGCAGCCATGCCAAGCTCAGACCCGCAAGCGCGATGCACGGCACCAGCCAGGCAGCCAGTCTCGAGAACCGCCGCAACACCCTGGCCGCATCCGCCAGCTTCTCGTGCTGCACAGCCAGCCACAGCGGCCGCAGCGCACCGAACCAGAAGGCCACGATCAGCAGGTGTACGCTCAGCAGCGATGCCAGCAGCGCGCGTTGCGGACGCACACTCGTGTGCCCCGTGAGCACCAAGGCGCCGGCCGCGAGCGCCGCACCGAGCACGGCCAACCATGCGGTAACGCGCTGCGATCGCAGGCCGATGACGATCAGCGACAGACCCAAAACCTGTACCGCATGGGCGGCGCCGTTGCTCGAATGCAATGCCACGCGCAGCAGCGGACCATTGAACAGACCTGCGAAGTCGCCGGCCATGCGGGCGGCCATCAGCGGCGGCTGTAGCAGTACCAGCGCGATGCCGCACAGCGCGGTGCCGGCACCCAGGCGGCATATGCGGCCGCGCACCTCGGGCAGCTGAGCCTGGAATAGCACCACGAAGAAAGCCGCGCCCGCGGCCTGATACAGGCAGACCAACGCTGCCGCCCGCTCGGCAACGGCGATCCCATCGGGGTTCACGGCCTACTGCGTCGCGACCGTGAAATGAATGCTGCCGGATACCACGTGGCTGTCGTCACTGACGACGCGGAAACGCAGTTCATACACCCCGGGATCGAGTTTGGGTGCCGGCACGTTGAACTGCGCACTGGCCGCCGTGGGCAGTGGCTCGATCTTTCGAGCCTGCGGCTCGCCCTGCTTCTGCAGGCTCAATGCGGTCAGTTGCGCGGCCTCGGAGAACTTCAAGGTGAACTGCGCCGGCGCGCTGCTGACGACGCTGCCGTCGGCAGGCAGCGCCTGCTGCAGATGCGCGTGCGCGAAGGCCGCGAGCGGCCACAGCAGCAGCGTGCACAGGGACAAAATGCTCGACTTCATGACTGTCGACCTCGGTGCGATGAGGATATGGCCGTCAGGGGCTCGGCTCGCCATTGCCGTGTGGCACCAGTTTGCCGCTGATCTCCGCGCCCAGCGCCATCTCGATGACGCTGTAGTGCACGTTGCCCAGCACGCGCGCCTTGGCGCCCAGGATCACGCGCTCGCTGCCGATGATGTCGCCGTTGACGCGGCCATTGAGCACCACGCTCGGGGCTTCGACCGAACCATCGATGATGCCGTGCTCGCTGACCGACAGCGAGGCCGGCGAGCCCTGGGTCGCGCGCACGCTGCCGGTGATGCGGCCGTCGATGTGCAGGCCGCCCGAGAATTGCACGTCGCCCTGAACGCTGGCGCTCTTGCCGATCAGCGTATCGATGTGACTGTCGCCGTTTTTCTCACGTCGTTTGAACATGCATTCCCCAGGACGACGCGAGCGCCTGCCACTAGCTCGGGTCGGCATTCCAGACGAAGGTCTGCCGGTAGGGTGCCACGCCTTTGCGCCCCGGTCGAACCTCAATCGTCACCCGTTCGGGCTTGAAGTCCCCGGGAAGTGTGACCTGCTGCTCAATGGTGGCGAAATAACGAAAATTGAACGCCAGCTCGTTCTTGCCGCCGGTCATCGCCGCCAGATCGGCGCTGGCCGTGCCGCCGTCGCGCGAGCCGTCGACCGAAATCGCGATCGTGCCGCTGATCGCCTCTTCCGGCCGCTGCTGCCGGCTCAAGCTGAAGCGCAATGCGTAGTGCTGATCCCCGGGCAGCGCGGCAATGCGAAACTGCTGCACGCGCACCGCATCGCCCGCCGGCTGACCCGGTTGCGCCACCAGGCCGCGATAGAATTCCATTTCCTGCTGGTCGCGAGCCACCTGCGCCTGCAGCTCGCCGATGGTTCGCGCCACTTCGGCGCGCTCCCGGCTCTCGCCGACGCTGGCCTGCTCGGCGGCGGCGAGCTGCACGCGCAGCTCGCGCTGCTCGCGTTCCAACTGATCGATCTGCTGCGTCAAACCGTCGCGCTGCGCCGCGGCCTGCATGGCGTCGTAGCCGGCCTTGTAGCGGCCGAGCTCGAACATGACATACAGCGCCAGCCCCGCGAGCAGCAGCACGATCGCCAGCACGATCCAGCGGCGCGCGGGGGCGTAGGTGCGAACCACCAACTTGCCGGGGATCTCCATCGGCCGGTGTGGGGCTTAGGTCGCCGCCGAAGCTGCTGGATCCGCCGGCAACCCGCGCGCGCGCCACCAGGCGGGGTACGGCGGCAGGCCGTGTGGGAAGGCCGACAGGCCGAGCTCGTGCAACGCCCGGGTATAGACCGCGCGTTTGAAGTAGATGACCTCGCGGATGGGCTGCCAGTAGTCGACCCAGCGCCAGCGGTCAAACTCCGGCTCGGCCGTCATGTCGAAGCGAATTGCCGGCTCCGGGCGTCGCAGCCGCAATAGAAACCAGCGCTGTTTCTGGCCCAGACACAGCGGCTGGACGTTGTGGCGCAGATAGCGCTGCGGGAGTCGATAGCGTAACCAACTGCGCGTGCGCCCGACGATCTGCACATCGCCCGCCTGCAGCCCGATCTCCTCGTTGAGCTCCCGATAGAGGGACTCCTCGGCGCTCTCGCCGCGGCGCATGCCGCCCTGGGGAAACTGCCAGCCGCGGCCACCGGCGCGCCGCGCCAGGAACAGTTGGCCATCCTCCGACATCAGCACCATGCCGACATTGGCGCGAAAGCCGTCGCGATCGATCAGGTCGCCCATGCCGTTGTTTTACCAGTGCCGGCCGGTGAAGCCAATCCGCGCCCGTCCGGATTGAGACGCCATCCGGTAGGCTTGTCATATGTTACGCCGACGCTATGGATGGGGGCTGACGGGCCTGGCGCTGCTGGCGGCGGCGGCTTTTTGCGCCACGTTGCTGATCGGCTCCGCGGGTCTGCGACCTGAACGTGCCCTGCAGACTCTGCTCGGCGGTGGCGATGATTTCAGTCGTCTGATCGTCTGGACTGTTCGGCTGCCGCGCGCCACGGCCGCGTTCGCGGTCGGGGGACTGCTGGCCCTGGCAGGAGTGCTGCTGCAGGCCCTGTTCCGCAATCCGCTGGCCGACCCACTGGTGCTGGGGGTCTCGGGCGGGGCCGCGGTCGGAGCGTTGGCCGGCATGCTGGCGGGCGCGAGCTTTCTGGCGCTGCACTGGTACGCCACGGCCGGTGGGGCCCTGGTCGGCCTGATCGTGCTGCTGCTTGGCCGCGGCGGCGGCGCCACGCGCCTGCTGCTGTGTGGCGTGGTATTCGCGAGCGCCTGCGGTGCGCTGATCACGGTCATGCTGACCCTGGCCGACAACGGCCATCTGCGCGGCATGGTGTTCTGGCTCGCCGGCGATTTGAGCTGGGCGCAACAACCCGCGCTGGAGCTGCTGGCCGCGACGGTCGCGCTGCTGGCCGCGGCGCTGGGCGGCCGCTGGCTCAATGTGCTCGGCGCCGGGGAGCTACGCAGTGCCGCCGTGGGCCTGCCCACCAACGGCGCCCGTATTGTCGTGTTCATCGTCAGCGCTGCCCTGACCGCGTTGGCCGTGATCGGCGGCGGCATGATCGGCTTCGTGGGCCTGGTCGCCCCCCATCTGGTGCGTCTGGGCTTTGGCACCAGCGATCATCGCGTGATCGCTCCGGCCGCGGCGCTCTGCGGCGGGGTGCTGCTGTGCCTGGCCGATCTGCTGAGCCGCACCGTGGCCGCGCCGCGCGAACTGCCGGTCGGGGCGGTCATGGCCCTGATCGGTGCGCCGGTGTTCATCGTGCTGCTGCGCCGTCAGACGCGCTGAGCCCTCACGGCTGGCGCGAGGCAGTGTCGCGCCGCCCCTGCACGTAGTCGCGGCCCTGGCGCATGAGCGCGGTGAAACGCGCCTGATCGCCGGCAAACACCGCGCTGCGCACCGTCTCGACCGCGCGCGCGAGCGCATCGAGCGACTCGGCGCCGAAATCGTTGAGGCGCTGGATCTCGAAATAGAGTTCCGGGCTTTCCTCCGCGACCTTGCTGGCAATGTCGAACTGCGCATCGAAAGTCGTGCTCGAGAGCCGCACCAGGCGCGGCGCGGCCTCGCCGCTCTCCGCCAGAGCGGTGAAAAACGCGATGTTCAACGCATGCGACAGGCCCAGCACATAGGCGATGAGCCGATCGTGCTCATCGAGCCCCATGACGGCCTGCTCGGCCATGGTCGGCGCAAACAGCGCGCGAGCCTGGCGCAAGGCCTCGGCGTGTCCGAGATCGATGAAGATCACATGCCGGCCCGACAGCAGCTCGGTGTCCGGCCCGAACATCGGATGCAGCGAGGTGACCGCCACGCCGGCACTGCGCAGCGCCTCGAGTCCGGCACGCAATGGCGATTTGAGCGATCCGAGATCGAACACGATGCCGCGCGGCCGGCGCAGCGCGAGCTCGCTCAGGATCGTATTGGTGGCCCCGAGCGGCGCGGCCACCACGATCAGGTCCTGCTCCAGCGGCGACTCGCGCCAGTCGACCATGCCGGTGATGCCGGCGGCCGCGGCTTTGGGATCCGCAACCTCGACCTCGAAGCCCTGCGAACCCAGGAACTGCACGAACCAGGCGCCCATCTTGCCGGCGCCGCCGATCACCAGCGCGCGCCGGCCGCTGCCGGAGGCCTGCGCCGCAACACTGGCCCGTTCCTGCGTGGTCAGTGATGAGCGGATCAGCAGCCGCATGACCGTCTCGGCGACATCGGGCGAGATGCCGAGATTTCCGGCGTAGTTGCGCGCGCCGAGCAGCACCTCGCGCTCGCGGCCGTAGTCGCGAGTCGGGTAGCCGGTCGAGCGCTTGACGCGCGCGATCTCGCGGCTGGTGGCTTGCCGCGCGGCGATGATTTGCAGCAGTTGCTGATCCAGCTGATCCAATTGCCGCCGTAGCTCGTCGAGATTCATGCCGCTTCCTGCTCGCTTGGGGCCTCCCTTGTATAGGCAGACTCGCCGCCACCGCAAGCGGCGGCTACCATGCCGCCATGGGCCCGCACACCGAATATCTGCCCGAACCATTACCGGCCGAGCCGCTCGAACTCGTGGCCACATGGCTCGCTGAGGCCAGGCGCGATGCGGTGCAACCCAATCCCAACGCCATGGTGCTGGCCACTGCCGACCAGCACGGGCAGCCCTCGGCGCGCGTGGTGCTGTGCAAGGAGATCCGGCCGCAACCGGGGTACCTGTCGTTCTTCACCAACTACGAGTCCCGAAAAGGCACCGAGCTCGCCTCCAATCCGTACGCGGCGATCGTGATGCATTGGGACGCCCTGCGACGCCAGGTGCGCGTCGAAGGCCCGGTGGTGCTGGCCAGTGCCGCCGAGAGCGATGCCTATTTCGCCTCCCGGGCCTGGCAGAGTCGCATCGGTGCCTGGGCCAGCCTGCAGAGCACGGCCGTGCCCGCCCGCGCGGCGCTGGCCGCGGCGGTCGAGCGCATCGCGCGGCGCTTTGGAGTGCCCTCGCCGATGCAGGCCCGGGACGACGCGGCCGATCCGGGCGTACCGATTCCGCGGCCGCCGCATTGGGGCGGCTATCACCTTTGGGCCGAATCGGTGGAGCTTTGGGTGGAGGGAGCCGCGCGCCTGCACGACCGCGCACGCTGGACACGCCAGCTCGAACCCAGCGCCGCCGGCTTCACCGCCGGCAGCTGGAGCGCAACGCGGCTGCAGCCTTGACGCTCACCACCGAGGCGCTGACGATCGCCGCCGGCACGCGGGTGCTGCTGCGGGAGCTGTCGCTGTCGGTGCACGGCGGCGAGTTCCTCGCCATCCTCGGCCGCAACGGCTGCGGCAAGAGCCTGACGCTGCATGCGCTGGCCGGCCTGTCCGCACCGCACGCCGGCCGCGTGCTGTTGCACGGTCAGGACCTGCGCACGCTCTCGCGCCGTCAGATCGCGCGACAGCTCGGACTGCTGCCGCAGGATCGGGAGGAGTCCCTGGCCATGACCGCGCTGGAATCGGTCATGATCGGCCGGCATCCGCATCTGCAGTTCTGGCAGCGCGAGGGTGCGCACGATCTGGCCATCGCGCACTCGGCGCTCGAGCGATTCGGGCTCGCCGCCTGCGCCGCGCGCCTGGTGACGACGCTTTCGGGCGGCGAACAGCGCCGCGCGGCGATGGCCGCGCTGCTGGCGCAGTCGCCGCAGATCTACCTGCTCGATGAGCCCAGCAATCATCTGGACCCGCACCATCAGATCGAAATCCTGAGTTTGTTCCGCAGCCTGTGCGCTCAGGGCGCGAGCATCATCGCCACGTTGCACGATCCGACCTTGGCCGAACGCTTCGCCGATCGAGTGCTGCTGCTGTACGGCGATGGCCGCCATCGAGTCGGGCCGGCGGCCGAAGTGCTGAGCACCGAGACGCTCTCGGCGCTGTATCTGACGCCGATGCAGGCGTTGGGCAGCGCCCCGCGCCGCGCCTTCATTCCAGCGTAAGGCTCAGGCCGGCGTAAGGTTCAGGCCAGGGCCGCGAGCACCGCGGCATGGGTTGCGGCATTCCCGGCCAGCACCGAGGTGCTGGCCATGCCGATGGCCGCGCCCTCGAGATCGGTCACGACACCCCCGGCCTCGCGCACGATCACGGTCAGCGCGGCGATGTCCAGGATGTTGATGTCCGACTCCAGCACCGCCTCGAGCGCGCCGCGCGCCAGCAGGTGATAGTGCAGGAAATCCCCGTAGCCGCGCAGCCGATTGACCTGTCCCACCAGCGCGCCCAGGCGCGACCAGCGTGCCGGGGAGGCCGCGAGCGTCTTGAGATTGCCGGTCGAGAGGATCGCAGCCCCCAGATCGGCGATCGCGCTCACATGCACGGGCTTGCCGTCGAGGAATGCGCCGCTGCCCTCCTCGGCCCAGGCCAGCTCGCCATAGGTACCGGCGCTGGAGACCCCGAGCACCAGCCGGCCGCCGCGCATGAGGGCGATCTGCGTCGAGAAGAACGGGCACTCGCGTATGAAGCTCTTGGTGCCGTCGATCGGATCCACCAGCCAGATGTTGTGCGCCTGCATGCGCTCCCGGCCGCTCTCCTCGCCATAGAAACCGTAGTCCGGGAAGCGTGCCGACAGCACCGCGCGAATCGCCGATTCAGCGCGCACGTCCGCCTCGGTGACCGGGGACTTGTCCGCCTTGAGCGCGATCACGAGATTGCGCTGATAAAGTCCGCCTATCACTTCCTCGGCGGCGCGCGCCGCATCCAGCGCCGCCTGCAACTCCTGCGATGCCATGAGCCACTATACGTTGCGCTCCCGGCGTTGACATCCGTGACGGCAGACGCCTAGAGTTCGCCCTCGTCAGGTGCTCGGGAAGTCGGTGACGCGCGAAACTCGCGCCATTCCGACGCTGCCCCCGCAACGGTAAGCGATTCGATACTGCGTCAAAAACCACTGCGCTTGACGGCGTGGGAAGGTGACGCAGCAGATCCTCGAGGGAGGGATCTCGATCGCAAGCCCGGAGACCGGCCTGGCGAGCAGTACCTTTTAGGCTTGATCGCCATGCGGGCGTGCATGGAAAGGCTTCGACAATGTCCCTGAATCGATCGGGCGCACTCAGCGCCGCGCTGGGCTGCGTGTTCGCGTGCGCGTTGCTGGCCCAGGGCGCCCGCGCCGACACCCCTCCAGTCTCCGACAGCTCCGGCGGCGGCGATGATCTGAATCCGGTGGTCGTGACCGCCACGCGCACGGCCCAGCTGCTGGAGCGAACCGGCAGCGCGATGTCGGTGATCAGCGCCGCCGATCTCGACACCCAGCAGACTGTGTTTGTCAGCGATGCGCTGGCGCAGACTCCCGGGCTGAGCGTGACGCGCGAGGGCGGTCCGGGACAGATCACCAGCCTGTACATTCGCGGCGCCGAGGCCGGCGAGTCGCTGGTCCTGGTCGACGGCATCCGCATCAGCGATCCGAGCGCCCCGGACGGTGAAGCCGTGCTCGGCGATCTGCTGGTCAATAACATCTCTCGCATAGAAATCCTGCGCGGACCCCAGTCGACGCTCTATGGCAGCGATGCCATCGGCGGCGTGGTCAACGTGCTGACTCAGCGCGGCGGTCCACAGCCCTTCCAGGGCACGCTCGAAGCCGAGGGTGGCACCTACGACACTTATCGTCTCAACGGTGCCGCGCACGGCACCGTCGGCTCGCTCGAGTACGGCGGCGGCGTGAACTACTACGACACCGCCGGCATCTCCGCGGCCTGCTGCGCCGACGGCAACCGCGATCCGGACGGCTACCGCAATTTCGGCGCCACGGTGAACCTGCGCTTTCATGCCAGCGATGCCATCAGCATCGATCTGCGCGGCTTCTACGACAAGTCGCACACCGACATCGACGGCTACCCGCCGCCGAGCTACAGCTTTGAGGACGACCCGGAGTTCGGTCGTGATCAATTGCTGGCCGGCTATGCCGCCATCACGGCCTCGCTGCTGGACGGCCACGTGACGCAGCGCATCGCACTGGTGGGCAGCGACAGCGATCGGCGTTTCTACGGCGTATTCGCGCCGACGTCGCCCTACAGCTTCAGCCCGGCGCTGAATTTCTACGCCGAGGGCGGCGCCACGCGCGCCGAATACCAGGGCGTCATTGAAGCCGATGCCACCGATGAACTCACCTACGGCGCCGAGACGCAGCTCAGCACCATCAACACCGCCAGTACCCCCAGCAACACGGATGCGACGCTGACCCCCCCGATCACCGGCCGCGACCGGCTCACCGGCTACTATGGTCAATGGCAGAGCACCTTCGCCCAGCAGCTCACGCTGACCGGCGGCCTGCGCTACGACGATGATCAACAGTTCGGCGGCCATACCTCTTACAAGATCTCCGGCGCCTGGCAGTTCGCCGATGGCGTCACGGTGCTGCGGGCCAATTATGGCAACGGCTTCAAAGCCCCGACGCTGTACCAATTGTTTTCGAGCTATTCCGACCCGCTGGCGGCGCTGCAACCGGAAAAGGCCACGGGCTGGGAAGTCGGATTCGACCACGACCTGATGGACAAGAAGCTGCGCGCCTCGCTGACCTACTTCAGCCGCAGCGAGCACAACCTGATCGATTTCGACGACTGTTACCCGACCTTCGATATCGGCTGCCTGACGCGGCCGCTGGGCTATTACTTCAATGTCGACCGCGCACACATTTCCGGTGTGGAGGCCGGCCTGCTCGGACACCCGAGCCAGAGCCTGAACGCCTGGCTGAACTACACCAACATGAAGGCGTACGATGAGCTCACCGGCCTGGAGCTCGCGCGCCGGCCGCACGTCACGGGCAACGCCGGCCTGAGCTGGTCGAGCAAGACCGGCTCATCGCTCGGGGTCAGTTACGGTTTCGTCGGTGCGCGCTTCGACGATGCCGCCAACACCACGCCACTGGAGTCGGCCGAGAACGTCAGCGTCTACGGCAGCTATGGGCTGGGCGGCGGCTCGCAGCTGCTGCTGCGCATCGATAACCTTTTCAAGAATCGCAGCGAGCCGGCGGCCGGATACGGTTATCTGGGTGAAGCGATTTATGCGGGCCTGCGCTTGGCGTTGTAAAGTAGCGCATGGGCAATCGTCTTTCCCGCATCGTCACGCGCACCGGCGACGACGGCAGCACCGGGCTGGGAGATGGCACGCGCGTGCCTAAGGATGCGGCGCGTATCGAGGCGCTCGGCAGCGTCGATGAGCTCAATTGCACGCTCGGCGTGCTGCTGTCGAATGACTTGCACGACGAGGCGGCGGCCGCCTGTCTCGGGGAGGTGCAGCACGACCTGTTCGATATGGGCGGGGAGCTGGCGATTCCGGGCAGCTCGATCCTGAGCGATGAGCGCGTGGCGTGGCTCGATGCGCATCTCGAGCAGTTCAATCGTTCTCTGCCGCCACTCAAGGAGTTCGTGCTGCCGGGCGGCGGCACGGCCGCATCCGCCAGCCACATTGCGCGCGCCGTCTGTCGCCGAGCCGAGCGTTACTGCTGGACGCTGGACCGCAGCGAGCCGCTCTCGCCCGCCTCATTGCGCTATCTCAATCGGCTCTCCGACCTGCTGTTCGTGCTGGCGCGCCGCTTTGCCCGCGCCGAGCGCGGCAGCGAACCGTTGTGGAATCGCACGCGCCGCGGCGAGAGCAGCGGCAGCGAGACCGGTTCAAACCAGTAGCGAGCGCAGTCGAGCCCAGTCGAACGCCGGCCCGGGATCGCTCTTGCGGCCGGGCGCGATATCGGCGTGCCCGACCACGCGCTGCGTGCTCAAGCCGGGATATGCCGCGCACAATGCCCGGATCAGCTGCGCCAGCACCTGGTATTGCGCGCTCTCGTACGGCAGCGTATCGGCGCCCTCGAGCTCGATGCCGATCGAAAAGTCATTGCAGGCCTCGCGCTCGCCGTAGCTCGAGCGGCCCGCATGCCAGGCGCGCTCGCCGAACGGCACATACTGCGTACATTCGCCGTCGCGCCGGATCAGTACATGCGCCGATACCCGCAGCGCCGCGATTTCGCCGAAGCTCGGGTGCGCCGTGGCCGGCAGATTGCCGCAGAACAGCCGGTCGATCCAGGGACCGCCAAATTCCCCTTCCGGCAGGCTGATACCGTGGACCACGAGCAGATCGGGCAGTACACCGGCCGGTCGCGCATCCCAATGCGGCGACAGCACCTGCCGCGCCGCCAGCAGCAGCCCGGTTCCGGTGTCGATGTGCAGTGTGCTGGCCATGGCAGACTCGCATGATGCCAAAATGCGCCCATGAGCACAGCCGTGAGCCCATGCGACTGACGCGCTGCTTCGTAGCGGTTCCGCTGGCCAGCGAGGCAACGCTGACGCTGTCCGCCGGGCCCTCGGCGCACATCGCCAAGGTACTGCGCCTGCGCGCAGGCGCCGCGCTGAGCTTGTTTGACGGTCGCGGCGGGGAATACGAGGCGCGGATCCTGGCACTCGAGCGCGACGGCGTGCGCGTGCAGGTGGGCGCGCACCACGGTATCGAACGTGAAGCGCCGCTGGCCGTGACGCTGCTGCAGGGCCTGGCGCGCGGGGAGCGCATGGACTGGATCGTGCAGAAGGCCACCGAGCTGGGCGTGGCCGCGATCGTGCCGGTGATCAGCGAGCACAGCATCGTGCGCCTGGACCAGCAGGGCGCACGACGCCGCCAGCAGCATTGGCGGGCCGTGGCGATCAGCGCCTGCGAACAATGTGGCCGCAATCGCGTCCCGGAAGTGCGCGCGCCGGAGGCCTTCGAACGCGTCTGCGCCGAGGCTCAGGGTGCGCTCGCTCGACTGCTGCTGGCCCCGGCGAGCGCGCAATCCCTGGCCGGCGCTGCCAGGAGGCTGGCCGCATCCGGCCCCGTTGCGGCCTTGAGCCTGCTGATCGGACCGGAAGGCGGCTTGAGCGCCGAGGAACTGACCATCGCCCAACGCCACGGCTTCCTCGCCTGCGAGCTGGGCCCGCGTATCCTGCGCGCCGAGACCGCGCCGCTCGCGGCGCTGGCGGCTCTTCAGGCGCTGCTGGGGGACTTCGGCGAGCGGAAGGCGGCCAGGAACTGAACGCAACTGCGTACGAATCAGTGCGCCTCAGCGCCTTCGGGTGCGCCGATCCTGCGCGGGCTCCAACAGCGCATCCATCGCCTGGCACTGCGCCGCCGTGAGCTCGAAGTCGAAGATCGCCAGATCCTGGCGCAGGTGCGCGGGAGAGCGCGTTCCGGTCAACGGTACGATGCCGATCTGGGTCAGATAGCGGAACAGTATCTGTGCCGCGGTGCGCCCATGCTGGCGCGCCAGAGCCTTGACCGTCTCATGCGCCAGCAGCTGCGGATTGGCGGTCAGGGTCCAGAAGCTCTGGTAGACGATATGTCGCGGCTGGCAGAAGGCTCGCAGCTCGCGGTCGTAGTCGGTCTCGGCATGAAAGCGGTTCTGCAGCACCACCGGCTGAATCCGGGCCAGTTGGCACAGCGCCTGGAACTGGTCGAGCCGGTAGCAATTGCTTATCCCCAGCTGTCTGACCTTGCCGCTGTCCACCAGCGCCTCCATCGCCCGCCACACCTCGGTCGTGTGCTCCAGTTCCTCGAGCGGTGAGTGCAGCAGCAGACAGTCGAGATAGTCGGTGCGCAGATTGGCGAGCGAGGTGGCACCGGACTGCGCCACCTGCTCGGCCAGGGATGCCCTGGCGTCATAGGGAATCTGTCGCGGCTCCTGGCCGGACAAAGGGGTGAACTTGGTCTGCAGGTACAGCTGCTCGCGCTTCAACTTCGGGCCCAAGCAGGCGGCGACACCGGCACCCACACCGGCCTCGTTGTAGTGCTTGGGCTGACAGGCGGTATCGATGCCGCGAAACCCGAACTCAATCGCTCGCTTGACCAGCCGTTCGGTATCGTCCTGTTTCCAGGCGGTACCGTACAGAATGTCGACGCTGAGCGGCACGGATTCCCTCCCTGAGACGCGTCACCGGACTTTATCGCAAATCAGCAGTCCCGGTCCGGTGTGGCTATTGTTTCGGCATCTCCACGGGCACGATGGTGAGCGTCAACAGCTGCGTACGCCGCAAGACCGTCAACTGCAGCGGCTCGCCGATGCTCCAACGGCTCAGGAAGCGGTGCAGCGCATCGACGCTGGAGATGGTCTGGGACTGGGCGGCGATGACGATATCTCCCACCCGCAGGTCCGAATCGGCAGCAGGCGTGCGCGGCTCGCGCGAGACGATCTCGAGCGCGTGATCGCTCGGCAGCGACAGTGCCCGCACCAGTCTGCGATCCAGCCGCCGCGTGCGCCCGGCCATGCCCAGGTAGGCGCGCCGCACGCGGCCGTGCGCGAGCACTTCGGAGATCACCCATTCGGCCGTGGCCGCAGGCACGGCGAAGCCGATGCCTTGGGCCGCGGCGATGATGGCGGTATTGATGCCCACCACGCGCGCGCGCGCATCCACCAGCGCTCCGCCGGAGTTGCCGGGATTCAGTGGCGCGGTGTGCTGGACGATGCCTTCGATCAGCCGCCCATCGCTGGCGCGCAACGTGCGGCCGTGGGCGCTGAGCACGCCGGCGGAAACGGTGGCTTCGAAGCCGAATGGATTGCCGATCGCCACGACCAGCTGTCCCACGCGCAGGCGGTCCGATGGCTGCAGCCCGGCCGCGGGCAGGCCCGAGGCGTGTGCGCGCAGTACCGCCAGATCGGTCGAGGGGTCCTCGGCGATGACCCGCGCCTCGACGCTGTCACCGTCGATCAAGGTGATCTGGACGCGCGCGGCCCCCTGCACGACGTGCTGATTGGTCAGCAGGTAGCCGTCCGGAGTCACGATCACTCCGGAACCGCCACCCGCAGTGATGATCTCGCCATGGCGAGCGCGTCCGATGTGCACGCTGACCACGGCCGCGCCCACGCGCTCGACCACCGCCACCACGGTGCGTGAATAGGCATCGAGAGCCGCGTCCTCGAAGCTCGCTGCTTCGCTCGAGGCCTCGCTCGAGGCCGCGCCGGCGGCTGCGTTCGGCTCGTCATCCATAGCCTGTGGCGATGGGGTCGCAGGCTCGCGAATTCAAGCCTCTGGGTCGCTCGAGGTTACTGGCCGGCGTCGTCGAGCGTCCTCAGAAAGGCCACCAGGTCCTCGATCTCCGGCCCCGACAATGCCGGAGCGTCCCCGCGGCGGCGATTGAATGGCGGGTCGGAGACATCGACGCGATCCCGATAGCGGCGCGGCAGATCGTCGTACTTGCTGACCCGGCCGCGCACCGTGGGGTACCAGAGCTGCGGTGAGGTGTCGCGCTCGGCGTAGAACTGCAGCACCTGCTCGAGCGTGCGGAATCGACCGTTGTGAAAGAAGCGCGTGCGGCGCGCGACATTGCGCAGGGTCGGGGTCTTGAAATAGCCGCAGTATTGCGTCTCGGCCCGCAGGTCCACACGCCGCGGGCCGCATACGCCCAGATCATGGAAGTTGGGATCCGCATTCGCCGCGATCTCGGGATTGCGCGGCACGCCGAGCGCGCGATACGCGTAGTCGGTGAAATCCGGACCGCGGCCACCGGGGCCTGCGGTGTTCGGATGACACTCGGCGCAATTACCCTTGAGCGGATCCACGAACAGCTTCAGGCCGCGCAGCTCCTGCTGCGTCAATGTCTCTTGCCCGGCCAGGAACTGATCGTAGCGGCTGCTGTAGGGATGAAAGCTAGGATCTTCGAGTTCGAAGCGCTCGAGCGCCAGCGCGGCGCCGGCAACCGCCTGGCGCGGATCATCCAGCACCGTGGCGCCGAACAGCTGCTGCAGCCGTTGCGCATACGGCGCACGCTGCAGGCGCGCGCTGAGTGCCTCGATGCTTGGGTTGCCCATCTCGGTGGCATCGAGCCAGGGCAGCAGCGCCTGCGTATGCAGGCTGTCGGCGCGGCCGTCGAGCATGAATCCCCCTGCGGGGCCCTCGTCTTCGCGTTCCTCACCGTGATCGAGGTAATAGTGGCGCGTGAATCGCGGCGTGTGATCCAGATAGCGCAGTGACGGCACGGTACGCAGCGGCGGCTGATTCAGCCGCGCGCCCGCCATCGGCGCGAAGCCGCCGTCGGGCGAAGCGTAGGCGGCTGCCGGACTGTGGCAGCTCGCACACGACAGCTGCCCCGATTCGGACAGGCTCGAATCGAAGAAAATCTGCCTTCCCAGCTGCGCCGTGGCGCTCAGGCCGGCCTCAGCCGGCGCCGGTGCGGCACGCGCGGCGGCGCTGGCAAGCAGGATGCTGCACAGACACGCGGCAGCGACACGCGCAGTCATGCACCGCCCCGCGCTCAGAAATCGAACAGCGTCATCAGATCGCCCACGGCCGGCGAATTGCTCGGCCGATACGGATCATCCGGGTTCGCGATCGGATTGGGCAGGTGATCGCGGCTGCGGGCCGATAGCGGCCCGAACTGCCAGTTGCGCTCGATGAACTTCAGGATCGACGCATGATCGTTGTAGGTATGGTCGACATGGCCTCGGCGCGCGTACGCTGAGATCACCAACAGCGGAATGCGCGGCCCATCGCCGAAGAAATCCAGCACCTGTACATAGCCGGAATCGAAGTGCCCGCCGCCTTCATCGGTGGTGGCGATGATCGCCGCGTGCGGCCACAGGCGTCGCTGCCTGTGCACCCGGCTGACGATGTCGCGCAGCAGATTCTCGTAGCTGGCGACGACCGAGTAGCCCGGATGGCCGCTGTCACGGTTCTTCGGAATCACGAACGACACCGCCGGCAGTGTGCCGCGCTCGAGGTCGCGGTAGAACGAGCTCAGGCCCTGGAGCCTCGATCTTAGCGCCGGTTGCGTCATCACCGCGCTGGAGGCGACCAGCGGATCACCCTGATCGTTGTACTGCGCGCGACGGGCCGCCTCCAGCGACAGGTGCAGGGTACGCATCTCGCTGGTGAGATCCGCACGATCCCGGGCGCCGGTATACCACTTCCAGCTGATGCCATGCTGCGACAGCGCCTCGGCGATCGTCGGCACCGTCTGTGGCGGATAGGTGTAGTTATTGGGACCGATCGGCTGCAGGTGGCCATCCAGATCGTAGCCGGTAGAGTAGTTGTTCACCAGATAGTAATGACCCGGCTCGCAGCCGCTGGCCAGTCCCTTGCGATCGAGCAGATCGAGAATCGTGCCCACGCCGGGACTGGAGCGGTCGGAACAGTTGACGTAGGAGCCGCCCTCGTAGCCGTCACGCTGATAAAAGTTGCCGCTGCCCGGTGTCGGGTCCGGATTCTCGATCTGATTCGCCGGCGGTACCGCCGCGCGCCCCGCGGTATTGAAGAACGGCAGATCGCCGGTCGCCAGCATGAAGAAGTCCATGGCGGTGCCGCCCATCATCGGTTGATGATAGTTATCGCTGATGGCATATCGATCCGCGAGCTCGCGAAAATACTTCGCGTCGCCGCCGGCCATGTTCAGAAAGCCCATGAGCTCGCCACCCTGGCCGCTCGACTGCGCGCTCACCCCGGCCGTGTCCCCGCCCATGCCGACAGTGAGCGCCACCCAGACGAACAGATCGAGCTTCTGGTTCTCCGCGCCGTACTGCTGCCACATCTGGAAGAACCGATGCACCGGATCGCCGGTGGCCGCCGACAGTCCGGCGCTGGCCGTGGCGAAGCTCGGCGCCGAATCCTCGTTCGGATAGGGTACGTAGCGCGATACCGGGAAGGGTCCATTGGGCAGATCGGCCGGTATGCGCGGATCCGCAGCAGTGCCGAGGTCATGGAAGTTGCTGTCGGCGACGCCGATCAGTGTGGGTTGCGGCAGATGCTCGTACGCCGCAGCGCGCGGCAGATCTATCGAGTAGAGCGCGCCCGGCAGCGCGCGCCGCTGCGCGGCACGGGCAAAATTCGGCCCCGGGCTGCCGTCCGCGAGCACGATGCCCTGCGTCAGCAGATTGCGCACCGATTCACCGCCCACCGGCTGGTAGGTGCCGAACAAGGCGTCGAAGGTCTGGTTTTCGCCAACGATGACGATCAGGTGCGTGATCGGCGTCGTGGTTTTGGCGCCAGCGGCCGCCGCCGCGGCCGCGCTGCCCAGCGCCAGGCAGGCCAGTCGCGACCAGAGCGCTGCACGCCGGCTACGGGCCCGCATCCCGTTCCGGCATGACGCTGGTTTCCTCGGCGATCATGATTTCGAGCCGTTCGAGATCAGGCACCAGTGGCGTTTCATTGAGCATGCGCACCTGGCACAGCACCGGTGAGCGCTCGGGAAAGCTGCGCGAGTGATCCGGCCGCACGACATCGTTGCTGACGCGCACCAGCTGCGGAAAACCCTGCGAGACGATGCCGAAGTAGCCGGCTTCGACCCGACCACCCAATGCATGAAATACCACCACGCGCGAACGCCCGCCGGTCGGCGGCACCGGCAGCCCGCAGGCACATTCGAAAGACACCAACGGCAGCGAGCGCGCGTTCCAGTTAACCAGTCCCAGATACCAGGGCGGGGCGCTGTCCATCGGCGATGGGGTCTGGAAACCGACAACTTCGGCCACACAGGCGCGCGGCACCAGCAATCGGGCGTCCGCAAGCGGGATCAGCAGGCTGTAGACCTCGGCGATGCGCTCACTCATCGGCCGGAACCGGATGCGAGCACCCCGGCGCGGCGCTGTGCCACCAGCGGCGTGATGGCGTCGAGCAGCTGACTCTCCTGATATGGCTTGCCCAGATAGTCATCGACGCCGAGCTCGATGGCGCGCGCGCGGTGCTTCTCACCCACGCGCGAGGTGATCATGATAATCGGCACATCGCGCAGTCGCGGATCCGCGCGCACGTGCGCAGCGACTTCGTAACCGTCCATCCTCGGCATCTCGATGTCCAGCAGAATGATGTCCGGTATGTGCTCGGCCAGCAGCGCGACCGCATCCATGCCGTCGCGCGCCGTCAGCACGCGCATGCCATTGCGCTCGAGCAGCCGCTGCGTCACTCGCCGCACCGTGATCGAGTCGTCGACCACGAGTACGAAAGTGCGCCGATCGGTCCGGTCGCGGGTGACGATCGGTGCCGCGCGACCGCGCCATTCCGCGCGCACCAGCGCGCCGATGTCCAGGATGATGACGATGCGGCCATCACCCAGAATGGTGGCGCCGGATATGCCGCGAATGCTCGAGATCTGCGGTCCGACAGGTTTGACCACGATCTCGCGGCTGCCGATCAGCTCATCGGTCACCAGACCGGTCGAATGCTCGCCGGCCCGCACCAGCACGACGGGAATCGTCACGTCCTGCTCCGGCAGTGGCGAGGGTTCCATGCCGACGTAGAACGCCAGCGGCTGCAGCCGGTACTTCTGTCCGCCATGAACGAAGCTTGGGCCCTCGGCGCGCAGATGCGCCTCGACCTCGGCGCGCGAAATGCGCACCACCCCTTCGACCGTGGGCAGCGGCAGCGCGTAAAACTCATCTGCGGTCCGCACCACCAGCGCATGACTGATGGCAAGCGTGAAGGGCAGCCGGATCGTGAAGCGCGAGCCGCGGCCCGGTGCGCTTTCCATATGCAGCGCGCCGCCGAGTTTCTTGATCTCGACCGCGACCACATCCATGCCGACACCGCGCCCCGCCTGCTGGGTCAGCGAGCTCGCGGTCGAAAACCCCGGCTCCAGTACCAGCTGCATGACGTCCTCATCCGAGAGTTCCTGGTCGGAGCGGATCAGCCCCAGTTCCAGGCCCTTGGTTCGTATGGCGCGCAGATTCATGCCCGCGCCGTCGTCGTTGACCTCGACGATGACCTCCGAGCCTTCACGCCGCAGGGTCAGATGAATGTGCCCGGTCTCGTCCTTGCCGGCCGCGCGGCGTGCTTCCGGCAACTCGATGCCATGCACCACGGCGTTGCGCAGCATGTGCTCGAATGGCGGCAGCATGCGCTCGAGCACCTGGCGATCAAGCTCGCCCGAGGCGCCTTCGATGATCAGTTCGGCGCGCTTGCCGGTGTCGGCCGCGCTTTGGCGCACGATGCGCGCCAGCCTGGGTACATGCCGCTGCAGTGACACCATGCGTGTGCGCATGAGCCCGTTCTGCAGCTCGGTGACGGTGCGAGACTGCTGCTGCAGCAGATTCTGCGCCTCGCCGATCAGGTTCTCGAGCAGCCCCTGAATGCTGGCGACGTCGTTGGCCGACTCGGCCAGCGCGCGCGAGAATTGCTGGATCGCCGAGTAGCGATCCAGCTCGAGCGGGTCGAAATCCTGCCGGTGGCCGGCGTCGTTCTCGTGTCGATGCAGAATCTGCGCTTCGGTTTCGATCTCCAGTTTGCGCAGCTGCTCCTTCAGGCGCGTGACCGTGCGCGACAGTTCGCCCAGATTGAATTCAATCGAGCCGAGCTGCTGCTCGAGGCGCGCGCGCGCAATGCTGACCTCGCCGGCGTTGTTGAGCAGCTGATCGAGCAGCTCGGCACTGACGCGGGCCATTTCGACGCGATCGGCGGCCGCGACGGGCTCGCGACCGGGCGGCAGCGGCGCTGCCGGCGCCGGCAGCTCACTCAAGGGCAGCGGCACCGGTGCGGCTGCGGCTGCGGCTGCGGCTGCGGCTGCGGCTGCGGGCTCGACTGAGGACTCGGCTGCGGGTGCGTGTGCCGCAGGCGTGGCCGCGGGCGGCGACCCGTTCGGCAACAGTGCCTCGAGCGTTTCACCAGGCAGATCGAACGGCGGTAAAGCCCGGAGCGATTCCGTGGGTTCCGAAGCCGTCGGCTCGCTGGGCAGCAGCGACTCCAGGGAGACCGCCGCGGACTCGCCTGGCAGCAGCGCCTCCAGCAAAACCGTCGGTTCGCTCGGCAGCAGCGCTTCGAGGGACACCGGCTGATCGAGGGACAGCGGCGGCTCGATCGGCGCCGATGCCTCGAAGAGCGCCTCAGGCGAAAGCAACGGTTCGGGCGCAGGTTCGAACTGAATCGGAATGTCGTCGCTGACCGGCTCGCTCGCCGCGTCCATCGGTTGCGGACTGGCGGCGGCAGCCGACTGAATTCGCGCGATCAGCGCGGGCGCGCTCGCGGCTGGGCGACGCTCGGCAATGGCGTCGCGCATCTTCGAGAGCTCATCGAGCGCCTGCTGTGCCAGGTTGCGGGCACTCTCGTCGGCAGTGGCCAGACCGATCTCGATACGCGTAATCAGGCTCTCGAGCTCATGCGAGAGCTCGCCCATCGCGACGATGCCGGCCATGCGCGCACCGCCCTTGAGGGTATGCAGCGGCCGGCGCAGCGCGGCGGCCTGCGAGCTGTCGTGCGGCGAGGCATTCCAGGCCTCGAGCGCAGACTCCGCCGCTTCCAGCAGTTCCACGGCTTCCTCGCTGAATATCGCGGCGATCTCCGGATCGAAATCCGCGGCCGGCGCTTCCTCGAACGCAGACAGGTCCGCTGTCGATGCTGGTGACGGCGGCGTCGACGAAGGCGGAGGCGCCTGCCGCAGCGACTCCGGCAGTTCATGCTCCTGCAACACCGGCATCGACAGGCTCACGCTGCTGATCTGACCGATATCCGTGGCTTCGCTGATGCGCCGATCCAGATCGAGCTCGGCACGGGCGATGCGCGCGCGCAGCGTGTCGTGCGCGATGAAGAAGAAGCCTGTGCCCTCATCGAGATAGCCGGCCACGGTCTCCATGGCCTTCATGCAATCGGACAGCAGCGCCAGATCCGAACCATCGAGCCCGACGCCGCTGTCGTAGGACTTGCGCAGCCAGTGGTTGATGGGCTCGGCGAGGCGCATGCCGTGGCGCGCCTCGGCCATGGTGGAGCTGCCGAGCAGCGTATGGCAGGCGCGATAGATCTCCTCCGGCAGCACATGCGGGCCGCCGTGTTTCTGCTCACGGCTGATCCAGGTGCGTATCGCCGCGACGTGACTCGCGGTCTCGCGTGCATAGATCTCGCGCAGCGCCGGGTCGCGCAGCGCCGGGTCGCCCAGCGTGGCGCCCTGTTTAGCACCCGGCGTCTCGCTCGGTGTCTCGCTCGGAGTGGCGGCCGCCGGCGGCGGGATCTCGGCAGCGGGTGGCACCGCAGCGGGCAATTCGATGGCGGCCGCGGGCTCGGGTGCTGCGGGCTCGGGCGCCCGCGTCTGGGCGCTGGGCAACGCACCGGGCGACATGATGGCGCCGGGTGGCGTCACGGAGCTCGGCTCGGGAGCCGCCGGCGGCTCGCGCACCGATTCCGTGGCTGCGGCAGCAGCCGGCTCACGCCCGCTGGCCAACGCATGCGCGCGTGCGGCGAGCCGCGTTACGTCGGTACGGCCGCTATGACCGGATTCGAGCTCGGAGACCAGGTTCGGCAGCACGTTCACGGCAGCGCGTAGCGTCTCGAGCACGGGCACGGAGCGCTGCTGCGTGCCCTCGAGGATGCGGTTCAACAGGTTCTCGATGGCCCAGGCGAATTCGCTCAGTGCGCGCGCATTGACCATGCGGCCGCTGCCCTTGAGCGTGTGGAACGAGCGGCGCACGGTCAACAGCGGTTCGGCTTCGAGCGGATTGTGGTCCCAGATCGGGAACTGCTGGCGAATCTTGGCAACCTCCTCGGCGGCCTCATCGACGAACAGCCGTATCAGTTCCGGATCGGGCGAGGTCTTGGTCAGCGCGTCGTTGCGGTCGGCGGCGGGTTCGAGCACCGGCGGCTCCGAGACCGTGAGTTCCAGGCGGCGCATATCCGTGGTATCGCCGCTCGGGGCGGGCGGCGTGATCAGCAGAGTGCGGGCATAGACGCCGGTGCTCAGCGGCGGAACGGTCGGCAATACTCTTTCCGGGGCGCGTGCCAGCGCATCCAGGCAGATGCGCGCGTTGTCGAGCATGTACCAGGGATCGCTGCGACCGGCCTGCAGCGTCTCGATGTAGTACTCGAGGCTGACGATGGCATCGGCCAAACGATCCAGATAGTCGGAAGCCAGCGGCATGCCGCCGGGCTGCATCACCCGCTTGAGGTGCTGCGTGATCTCCTCGATGATCTCGACCGCGCGCGCCTTGCCGAGCATCAGCAACCCGGCCTTGATGCCGCGCATGAGCTCCGGCCAGCTGTCGAATCCGGCGGCGTCGAGCGTGCCGCCGACGTTCTGCGCCACGTATTCCTTGATGCGCGCCAGATTCACCACACACTCGCGCAGCACGGCGCTCTGCACCTGATGAAAGTCCTGATCCTGCGCCTCGCCTTCGCCCTCGCCGTCGCCGCCTTCGGCTGCCTTCCTGCGCGGCAGGATCAGACCGACCAGCTGGTCGTCGAGATGATCCTCGACGTTGATGAGCCCGGCGGCGACCTGCACCAGCGCGCTCTCACCGCCTTCTTCCTTGCCGGCGACGATGGCCTCGAGACGGCGCGTGGCTTCCTGAACCCGCCCGCGCAACTCACCCAGGCCCAACACGCCGAGCGTATCGCCGATTTTCTTGAGCAGCCCGACCTGCGAAGCGAGCTCTTCCGGCTGACCGCCGCCGCGACGCACGAAGATGTCGAGCACATCCTTGACCTTGGACAGATCCTCACGGATCGCCGCAGCCACGGTATGCATGAGCTTGATCGAGGGTGCAGACAGGTTCTCGCGCTCCTGCTCGATCGACTCATCGACCGGCAGCAGTTCGGCCAGGCGGAATGAGGCGCGCACCGCCGCCACGCGCGGGCCGCCGCTGCTGGCGCGCGCGACGTAGTACAGCAGATTGTTGAGCAGCTCGACCGGTGGGCTCTGCGCGTAGCGCGCCTCGCCCCACTCGAACAGGCGCTTCATCTCGCGATCGGCCAGTCCCAGCAGCCGCTTCAGGGAAATGCTGCTCTCGACACCGTTCTCGCGCAGCGCCTCGATCAACGCACCGACCACCCACCAGAGCTGGAATACCGACTGCTGGGTGGCGACCTGTTCCAGACGCGAGGCCACGACGGTCATGATCTCGAGGTTCTGCTCGGCGCGCTCGCCGCGAATCCAGCCGATCAGTCCGGTCTGGAAGCGGGCGCGCAGACGTCGCGCCCATTGCGAGGCCGAAAGCGGCGGCTCGCCCGGGGCCGGTGCGGCCGGCTGCGCCTGTCGGTCGGATTTGAGATTGAGCAGCAGCAGCGTGCCTTCGGACAGCAAAGCGCTGCCGCGCACCGCCCGCAGGTCATTGAGCAATGGCAGCAGCACCAGCGCCAGATCCCGACCGCCGGCGAGCACACGTTCGAGATAGCCCGGCAGCTGCACCATGGCCCGCATCAGTGCATCGAGCGCTTCGGCCTGGTTCTTGCGCTCCTGACCCAGACTGATCAGATAGCGCGAGACCTGTTCCATCTCCTCGGCCAGCAATGCCGCGCCGTAGATCTCGAGCACACGCAGCGCGCCCTGCACCTGGTGCATTTCGAAGCGCACGCGCTCGAGCATCGCCGCGTTTTCGGGCTGCTCGACGTGCGCCTCGAGCGCGACGCGGCCTTCGCCGAGTGCGACGCCGATCTCGCGCGCGACCGTCTGCAGGGTTTGCGTCGCCAGCTCAGTCATGCTGACTCACGAGCCGCCGAGGGCCTTGATCTTGCTGCCGGAAAACACCCCGGTGGTGGCAGCAGTGCCGGGGGCATCCGGCGTTGCGGGCCCCGCCGGCCCGGCCAGGCTGGCGCTGAGCCCACTGGTGGCGGCCTTCATGCTGGCCGTGGCGCCGCGATGCACGCCGGCGGTGTCACCGCCCCCGGGCAAACGAAAACCAGTGATGGATTTGCGCAGCGCCGCGGACAGGTCGGCGAGCTTGACGATGGCTTGCGAGGTGGCGCTGGTCGAATCGGCCGACTGGGCACTGATCTCGCGCAGCACCTGCATATTGCGTGCGATATTCTGCGCGGCCGAGGACTGGCCGCGTGCACTGGCGGAAATGTTCTGCACCAGGCTTGCGATCTGATTCGACACCTGTTCGATCTCCTGCAGCGCCGCCCCGGCATTTTCCGCCAGCAGCGCGCCTCCGACCACATCGGTGGTGCTGCGCTCCATCGACACCACAGCCTCATTGGTATCGGTCTGAATCGTCCGCACCAGCACTTCGATCTGCTTGGTGGCGTTGGCCGCGCGCTCGGCCAGGCGCTGGACTTCGTCGGCAACCACGGCAAAACCGCGACCGGCCTCGCCGGCCATCGACGCCTGGATCGAGGCGTTGAGCGCCAGGATATTGGTCTGCTCGGCGATATCGCTGATCAGTTCGACGATGTTGCCGATCTCCTGCGAGCTCTCCCCCAGGCGCTTGATGCGCTTGCTCGTGTCCTGAATCGTCTCGCGAATCGTGTTCATGCCGTCGATGGTACGCCGCACGGCATCGCCGCCCTTGTGCGCCACGTCGACCGAATGGCGCGCCACGTCGGCGGCGCGTTCGGCATTGCCGGAGACTTCTTCGATGGAGGATGCCACGGCACCTATCGACTCGGTGGCGGCGCCGACCTGCTTGGACTGGGCGCTGCTGGCACGCGCCAGATGCGAGGCGAGCGCCTGGGTCTGGCGCGCCGCGCCATCGAGCTGAATCCCGGACTGGCTGATGGTGGTCACGAGCTTGCGCAGCGCCTCGACCGCGTAGTTCACCGAATCGGCGATCGCGCCGGTGATGTCCTCGGTCACGGTGGCCTGCACCGTCAGATCGCCCTCGGCGAGATTCGACATTTCATCCAGCAGGCGCATGATGGCTTGCTGGTTGCGATCGCTCTCCACGCGCTGGGCATCGGCCCGGCGCTGCGCCAGCAGCGCTGCCGCGCCGGCGCGGCGCAGGTAGGTAAACAGCAGCGCCAGCGGGATCAGCGCCACCAGCGCGGTCAGCGCCGCAGGCCACGCCGGCCGGTGCAATAGCGGCAAAGCGACGCCGCCGGCCACGGCGATGACGATCAGCGCCGCGGCCGTGATCGCCAACCCCTGCGCCCGAGATGCACCCACGGCAGCCGGATCATTCATGCACTGGCTCCGGTAAACGGCGGATCCTCGAGCAGCGAGCGCAGGCCGATGACCGGCCACTGCTCGTTGCCGCGACGGAATGAGCCGGCAATGTAGCGCTCGCAGTGTACGATCGTGGACGGCACGTCGGCGGTGAATTCAGCATCGGCAAAGCGGCGGAACCCCAGCACCTCATCGACCAGCAGCCCGGCCGGGATGTCGCGATGATTGACGACGATCACGCGGGTATTGCGCGAGGCGGGCGTCGGACCGCTGCCCAGAAAGGCTCGCAGGTCGATGATGGGCAGCAATTGTCCCCGTACATTCGCCAGTCCCAGGACCCAGCTTTTAGCCCCCGGTACGCGCGTGAGCGGCGAGGGAACACCCAGCACCTCGCGCGCTTCCTCGCGCGCGACCAGATAGAGCTCGCCGGCCATGCGCAGCGCCACGCCGACCCACTCGCCCGACTGTCCGGCATCGGGCGCGCTGCTGGCGGTCACGGCGCGTCCGCGGCGTTCGAGTTCGGCCAGGAGCTCAAACGGCCTATCGCGCAGACTCTTGAGCGCTACGCTCTCCTGCATGTCAGGCGGCAAGTGTGGCCTGCGCCTTCTCGACCAGCTGGTCGGGCGACACCGGCTTGATCAAATAGTCGACCGCGCCCTGCCGCAGGCCCCAGACGCGATCGGCCTCCTGTCCCTTCGAGGTCACCATGACGATTGGAATGGTCCGCGTATCCGGATCGTTGAGCAACGTGCGCGTGGCCTGGTAGCCGTTGATGCCCGGCATGACGATGTCCATGAAGATCAGGTCCGGATGCATCTGGCGCGCAAGCTTGATGCCCTCGGCACCGTCGATGGCGACGGCGGTGCGATAGCCATGGCGCTCGAGCGCCTTTTGCATCACATGCACCTCGGTCGGTGAATCATCGATGATCAGGATCAATGCCATTGCTTCATCTCCCGACGTGCGACTCGATCGCGCTCAGAAGCTCGTCCTTGGTGAATGGCTTGGTCAAATAGTGCTCCGAGCCGACGATGCGTCCACGGGCTCGATCGAACAGCCCGTCCTTGGAGGACAGCATGATGACCGGAATCGATCGAAAAACCTTGTTGTGCTTGATCAAGGCGCAGGTCTGATAGCCGTCCAGCCGCGGCATCATGATATCGACGAACACGATATCAGGCTGATGATCGGCGATCTTGGCCAGGGCGTCGAAGCCGTCGACCGCGGTAAACACCTCGCAGCCCTCTTTGGCCAGCAGCGTCTCCGCTGTTCGGCGGATCGTCTTGCTGTCATCGATGACCAGAACCTTGAGCCCCTTGAGATTAGAACTGCCGCCCGGCGTGAGGGCTCCGCCGCGCTCTTCCGCTGTCGATTCCATGCTCCAGGACCTCCGGGTAACCAGATACGCAGAGGGCCCGCGGCCCCTGCAGGCACCACCCTGACGTAAGCAAACGTAAGCAAGTGCGCTCCGCGTTTTAACATATCGGCACACCCCCGGCTATGCCGCTCCCGTCACGTTTTTGAGAGCTCGATGACGCGGCTGGGAACATAATCACCGGGATAATCCGCCGATGCCGTTTGCCTGTTGTTTTTAGGGGTTCGACGAGGAGTGAGGATGGGTACGAATGTGAGGCTGGCCGTGGTCATGGACCCGATCGAGCACGTCAAGTTTGCCAAGGATACGACGCTGGCGATGCTGCTGGCGGCGCAAGCGCGCGGCTGGTCGCTGCACTACCTGGAGCAGGCGGACCTGCGGCTACGCGACGGCGTGGCCGAGGCTCGTGTGCGGACGCTGACCGTGCGGGCCGACCCGCAGGATTGGTACACGCTGGCCGAGCCGGAGGTGGCAGCCCTGGGCGGCTTCGATGTGATCCTGATGCGCAAGGATCCGCCCTTCGACATTGAGTACATCTACACCAGCTACATCCTCGAACGCGCGGAACTGGCCGGAGCGCTGGTCGTGAATCGGGCCCGGGGCCTGCGCGACATCAACGAAAAGGTCTACACGGCCTGGTTTCCGCAATGCTGCGCGCCGACGCTGGTCACGCGCGATCTGGCCGAAATGGCGGCGTTCGCGCGCCTGCACGGCACGATCGTCTGCAAACCACTGCACGGCATGGGAGGTCAATCGATCTTTGTGCTCGAGCCGGGGGACAAGAACGCGCGCGTGGTGTTCGAGACCCTGACCCACAACGGCGGCCACTTCGCCATCGTGCAGAAGTATCTGCCCGAGATCGTGCACGGCGGCGACGCCCGCGTGCTGCTGGTGGATGGCGAGCCCGTGCCCTATGCGCTGGCGCGGATCCCGAGCGCGCAGGATCACCGCGGCAATCTCGCTGCCGGCGCCCAGGGCGTCGGCCGGCCGCTCAACGAGCGCGACCACTGGCTGTGCCAGCAGATTGGTCCGGCGATGCGCGCGGCGGGCATGCTGTTCGTCGGCCTGGACGTCATCGGCGGCTACGTCACCGAAATCAACGTGACCAGCCCGACCGGGGTGCGCGAGCTGGATCGCCAGTTCAATCTCGACATCGGCGGCATGCTGATGGCGGCCATCGAGCGCGCATTGCCGCGCCGGACCCGCTGAACGAGAACTGGCCGCACGGCGAGCGCTGGCCGGCGCCGCTATAATTTTGCCGTGGCGGCTTCACTCCAGCTCAAACGCGCCAGTGCGACATTGCCCCACCGCGAGGGCAGCGCGCCGGTGCGCGATCGGCTCACGGCCATGCTGCTGCTGGCCGCGCTGCTGCACGCCATCGTGATCCTGGGGCTGAGCTTCAGCAACGGCGGCTTGATCGGCCGCAGCGAGACGCCCGAGCTCGACGTGCTGCTCGTGACCGACGAGGTGCCGGAAGCCCGGGCCAACGAGCGCGCCGCCTACCTCGCCCAGCGCACCCAGATCGGCGCGGGCAACAGCGATCGCGCGCAGCGCATCGCCAGCCCGGCCAGCCGGGGTGCACTCATCGACCAGGCGCAGGCGCGCAGGCTGAACGCTTCGGAGCGCCAGATTCTGACCAGCAATGGCGACAGCCCAGAGATCCGCTACATCGGCGAGGTCGCCCCCGAAGCCGCCGCGGCGCCGATGCCCTGGATCATTGGCGACACCGAGGGCCAACCGCGCAGCGGCCGCGGTGACGCCGTGGAATTGATGCTCAAGGGCAAGTCCGACGCCCAACACTGGGTCACACCCGACACCCGCGCATCCAGGCTGGCGCCCTACCTGGCGGCGTGGAAGCGCAAGGTCGAACGCGTGGGAACGATGAACTTCCCGACGGTGGCGCGCAACGCCGGCCTGTCCGGCAGCCCCGTGGTGGAGGTCCAGATCGGCGCCGATGGCAAGCTGATCGAAGCCAGTGTGCGCCGCAGCAGCGGCCACGGGTCGCTCGACGAGGCGGCCATGATGATCCTGAAGCTGGCCAGCCCGTTCGATCCGTTCCCGCCCGATCTGGCCGCCGAGTACGCAAAACTGCGCTTTGCGTATCAGTGGGACTTCGTGGCCGGTGCGCTGCAGACCGGCGCTGTGACTGCGTCGTCAGATACGGCATCGGGACCTTGAGAGACGCTTTAGCTGCCCCCATACTCGAATCCATGGGCAATTCCAGTTCATTGGCGAATCACCTGCTGATTGCCATGCCCTCGTTCGGCGATGGCCACTTCTCCCAGACCGTGGCGCTGGTGTGCGAACACAGTGACCGCGGCGCGCTCGGCATCGTGCTGAACAAGCCGCTGGGTATGAAGCTCGGCGATGTCATGGCGCAGATGAAGCTCGAGACCTCCGACATCGGTATCAGCGAACAGCCGGTGCTGCGCGGCGGTCCGGTGCACACCGATCGCGGCTTCGTGCTGCACCGCCCGGGCGGGGATTGGGATTCAACCCACCGGATTTCCGACCATGTACAGGTCACCACCTCACGCGACGTGCTGGCTGCGATCGCTCGCGGCACCGGGCCGCAGAATGCCTTTGTCGCCCTGGGCTACGCAGGCTGGGATGCCGGACAGCTCGAGCGCGAAATGCTCGACAACGCCTGGCTGAGCCTGCCGGTGGACGAGCGCATCGTATTCGACCTGCCGTTCGAGGACCGCTGGCAGGCGGCCTGGCAGCTGCTGGGCGTGGACAGCTCCCGCGTCAGCTTCATCGCGGGCCATGCCTGAGCGGCCAGCGCAGGTCGTTCTCGCCTTTGATTTCGGTTTGCGTCGTATCGGTATCGCCTCCGGCGACACCGTCAGCCGCACGGCGGCGCCCTATAGCGCGGTGACGGTAGCGGCCGGCGGAATCGACTGGACCTCGATCGATCGCGCCATCCAGGATTTCAAACC
>Ga0302325_10003174_pt1 | contig 39040 bp, 33 predicted proteins | sample Palsa_T0_2_FD_201948 | JGI IMG/M metagenome (GOLD analysis project Ga0302325, IMG submission 201948) | Peat permafrost microbial communities from Stordalen Mire near Abisko, Sweden - Palsa_T0_2 | ecosystem: Environmental > Terrestrial > Soil > Palsa > Peat permafrost | place: Sweden: Abisko...
TGGCCGCGTCGGCGATCACCACGACGCGACGCGAGGCCTCCCAGACCAGCTTCTCGCGCAGCAACGCTCCGCCGGCGCCCTTGATCAAAGCGAGGCCGGAGCCGATCTCGTCGGCGCCGTCGACGGTGAGGTCGATCGAGCCGACCTGGTCAAGTTCGCGGAGGCTCAGGCCAAGCGACCGCGCATGCCCCGCCGTGCCCAGCGACGTCGGCACGCAGTTGCGGTTGGTCAGGCCCGCCACCTTAAGCCGCCGCGCCAGCGCCTCGACGAAATACGCGGCGGTCGAGCCGGTGCCCAGGCCGATGACGTGGATGCTGTCATCCACCAGTTCCGCTGCGGCCTCGCCCGCGGCGCGCTTGTGCTCGTCGGGGGTCATGGTTTGCGCGCTTTCTGTTGGGCTGTCTCGGCGAGCTTGCGAGCCCGGAACGCGGCGGCCCAGCCGGGTTTCTCCACCTGCTGGCCGCGGGCGAGCGCCAAGGCGTCCGGCGACACGTCCTTGGTGATCACCGAGCCCGAGCCGGTATAGGCGCCGGCGCCGACGCTGACCGGCGCGACCAAGGCGGTGTCGGAACCGATGAAAGCCCCCTCGCCCACGTGGGTCTCGAATTTGTCGAAGCCGTCGTAGTTGCAGAAGATCACGCCCGCTCCGATGTTGGCGCCCGCGCCGACCGAGCCGTCGCCGAGATAGGCCAGGTGGTTGGCCTTCGCGCCCTTGCCGACGACGACCTTCTTCACCTCGACGAAGTTGCCGATGTGGGCCTCTTCGCCGATGTCGGCCCCAGGCCGCAGGCGTGCATAGGGCCCAACGATCGCGCCGCCATGTACGACGGCCCCCTCGAGGTGGCTGAAACTGCGGATCACCGCACCGGTCTCCACCGTGACGCCCGGGGCGAAGACCACGTACGGTTCGACCAGCACGCCCGGCCCGATCTGCGTGTCCCATGAGAGAGATACGGTTTGCGGCGCGACCAGGGTGACGCCGCCCTCCATCAGCTCCAGGCGGCGGCGGCGCTGGAACGCCGCCTCGGCCTCGGCCAGTTCCGCCTGCGAGTTCGGGGCCTGAAAGGCGTCCTCCGGCGCGAACGCGGCGCGCACGGTCAGGTCCCCGCAGCGCGCCAGTTCGACGATGTCGGTGAGGTAGTATTCGCCCTTGGCGTTGTCGCAGCCGACCTTGCCGAGCAGCTCGAACAGCCGATCCGCCGGCGCGGCGAGGATGCCGGAGTTGCAGGCGGTGATGGCCAGCTCGGCCGACGTCGCGTCCTTGGCCTCGACGATCTTCTCCAGCGCGTCGCCCTCGCCCATCACCAGCCGCCCGAAGGCCCCCGGGCTCGGCGTCTCGAAGCCAAGCACCGCGACATCGGCGCCGGCCGCGCGCAGCTCGAACAGCGGCGCAATAGCCGAAGACGGCAGCACGCCGTCGGCGTAGGTGACGACGATGTCGCCCGCGAAGCCCGCCAGCGCCCCCATCGCCGCCATCACAGCGTGCCCGGTGCCGAGCGGCGGATCCTGCACGGCGGTGGAGCCCTCGCCCAGCCGCGCGGTGACGTGCGCGGCGACGGCAGGGCTGGCGTTGTTGATCACCACCACGATCCGGCTGCAGCCGGCGCCCTGGGCGGCGTCGATGGCGTGGTCGATCAGCGCCCGGCCGCCGACCTTGTGCAGCACCTTTGGGATCGGCGACTTCATGCGCGTGCCCTGGCCGGCCGCCAGGATCACCGCGGCCCGTTCGGTCATGAAGACCTCCCCAACTCTCCAGGGAATCGCGCGCTTGTCATCGCCCCGGCTTTAGCCGAAACGGCGCTGCCTGTATCGACCGGAGCGGCCTTTGAACGCGGCCAACGACCTGAGCGGCGCGACAATCGCCTTCGATCTCGACGGCTGCCTCGTCGACACCGCGCCCGACCTGATCGGCACCCTGAATCTGATCCTCGCCGAGCATGGCCACCACGGCCTGCCGCTCGCCTCGGCGCGGTCGGTGGTCGGCCACGGCGCGCGGGCGATGCTGGCGCGTGGGTTCGAAGCCGTGGGCGAGACCCCCGGCCCAGAGCAGATGAGCCACCTGTTTGACCGCTTCATCGAGCTCTATCGGCGGCGGATCGACATGGCGAGCCGGCCCTATCCTGGCGTGGTCGAGGTGCTGGACGAGTTCGCCGGCGCCGGGGCCAAGCTTGTAGTCTGCACCAACAAGCGCACCGACCTTTCCCTCGCCCTGCTGGACGCGCTGGACCTGACGCGCCGGTTCATCGCCGTGGTCGGGCCGGACAAGGCCGGCGCCGCCAAGCCCGATCCGCACCATCTGATCTTCGCCATCCAGGCCGCCGGCGGCTCGCCGGGTCGCGCGCTGATGATCGGCGACTCCAGTTCGGACGTCGGCGCCGCCAAGGCCGCGGGCGTCCCGGTGGTCGCCGTCAGTTTCGGCTACAGCGACGTTCCACCGGCGCAACTCGGCGCCGACGCGCTGATCGACAGCTTCACCGAACTCCCCTCTATCGCCCGCCGCTTGCTCGCAGAGCAGCAGGCCGCTATTAGGCCGGTCCTTCCCGACCAGGCGGACGCGTAGCTCAGCGGGAGAGCATTCGCTTCACACGCGAAGGGTCGCAGGTTCGATCCCTGCCGCGTCCACCAGTCGCCTCACGGTGACCTACATGAGGCCGCCAGCCAAGGTCGCGATGGCCGCGCGGATTTGGGCCCAACCTGCGTCGGAGCGCAGGTCAATGCCGTTGAACCAGCGGATCTTGCGTCGGCGCAGGGCAAGGTAGGTCACGCCGGCGGACAGGACGGCGCTAACCGCGCCGACCTTCTCGAACTCTCGCACATCGCCGAAAAGTTCGCTGACGATCCTAAGGCCCATGGTCTCGCGGGCAGCCTCTGTAATAGCGGTGAGCGCGTTGCGCTCGACCAACTCCCAGACCATCAATTCCAGCACCACCGGCCGCGCCATTAAGACGTGAGCGATGTTGTCGAGCACCAGGGCGGCGCGCTCAGCGATGGGGAGGGCGCGGGCGGCAGCCGGGTCGCCGCCGCAGACCTCCTCGAAAGTGGGGAAGAAATTGGGACCGTTGGCGACCGCCTTCACCAGCCCGTCCATGCCGCCGAAATAGCGGTAGATCAGCATCTTATCGACGCCCGCCGCCTTGCCAACCGCCGTCGCGGTGAGCGCGGCGAAGCCACCCTCGACCAGCACCGCCGCCAAGGCGTCACGTAGCTTCGCCTCGGTGAGGGGGCGGTTGCGGCTGGCTTTCGAGGTTGACGCATCCATGAGAAAGTCTCTGGACCGAGACAATCAGATATGCAAGTCTCTCACGCGAGACTTATGGAGACTGAGATGTCGGCGGGATCGTCCGGGGTTCGAACTGATGCGCCGCTCTGGCGCAATCCGGTGGCGATTTGGGCGATGATCGGCTGGACGGCGGCCAACGGCGCGGCGCTCGCCTTGGCGGGCGGCTACCTGCCCTTCGATCGGCCGGCTCTGGCGGGCGCGTCCTTCGCCGCCCAGATGGCAAGCCCAAGCGTCGCCTTGCTGGAGGTGTTCGCCTTGATGGGCGTGGTGTGGTGGCTGACCCGGCGCCGAGCGATCCCCGACATGGCGGCAAGAGCGCCTACAAAGGCCAGGGCGGCCTACGAGACCGCAGGGCTGCTCGCCTATGCCATGCTGGGTCAGGTGGGCGGCTGGCTGGTGGGCCCGGCGCTGGGCTATCGGCCGTTCAGCTTCCACATCGCCGGCACGCTGGTGGGCTGTTCCACCCTGTCCTCGCCGGGCGAGGTTTGGACCTGGATGGGCTACAATTTCCTGGTCTTCGCCATCGTGCCCTACGTGTGGTTCCGCCGCCGCTATTCGACCGTCGAGCTCAATCTGAAATCTTCCGCCCCAAGGTCCGACCTGCTGGTAATCCTGGTCGTCGGCGCCATCGAAAGTGCGGTTGAACTCTGGGCGTTTCCGGGGATCTTCAAGCTCACTGCCCACCAGCTGGCGCTCGCCGCGCCACTCAGTTTCCTGGTGTTCTTCCTGGGTACGGTCCTGCCGACGATGGTGCTGATCTACGCGGTCCTGCTGCCGCGCTACCTGAAACTCACCGGTTCGGTGACCGCCACGGTCGTCCTAGGCGGTCTGACCTATGCGTTGATGCATTTGGTGGAGGGTTGGAGCTTGTTTGCGACGCCGCGGTTGACGGCGCTCTCGCTGGTGTTCGTGTTCCTGCAATACACTGGACCTGGCATGTTCAAGAGTTTCGTGACCCTGCGCACCGGCAACGCCTGGGTGCACGCCATCGCCTATCACGCCATCGCCCCCCACGTGATCGCCGACACCCCCATGATCGCCAAGGTGTTCGCGATCCGCTGAGCGCGAGCGCTTAGATCGGATCACCAGCGGCAAGCCGTGGCGACCGCCTCAGGCCTTCGATCAGCGACCGGAAGGCCGCCGCGTGCTCGCGTCCGGTCTCCGCTGGCGAGGCGCTCGCCGCGCAGGCGGCCGCCGCTTCCGTCACCGCGCCGAGGAGCAACCGCGCGAGCGGCTCGATCGGTTGGCGCGCGATCAACTGCTGATCCATCGCGGCCCCGAGCACGATGGGCATGCCTAGACCGAAGTGGGCGGAGTCGATCTCGCGCCACCGCTCCCACCCAAGGACCGCGGGGCCGTCCTTGAGGATGATCTGGGCCGTGGCGCCAGTTGAGCACGCGTCGAAATAGGCCTGCGTGCCGATCGACAGGGCATCCCAGATGTCGGCGGCGGCGGCGGCGGCGGCGGCGGCGGCGGCGGCGACATCCGTCGCCAGGCCCGCCGTCGTCGCTTCAAACACCGTCTCGAACAGGCGCTCCTTGGTCGGGAAGTGATGATAGACGGCGCCCTTGGCGACCCCGGCCGCGGCGGCGATGCTGTCCATCGTCGTCTCAGCATATCCCTGCCGCCCGAACAGGTCGGTCGCCGCTCCGACGATCGCGCTTCGCGTCGCCTCGAGTCGCTCAGCCTGCCTCACGCCTGCGATGCTCCGATCCGCGCCCCGATTGACTTACCGACTATCAGTCGATATTTTCCGACCGTCAGTCGATTTCCAATCATAGTGAGGCCTGCGGTGCTCGAAAACCAGGCCTCGACCCTCAGGAGAGATGAGATGCCAGGAACAGATGTCGTCGACCGTTTTGTTGCAACGGTGGTTGGCGGGGACTTCGTTGGCGCGATCGAACGCTTTTATGAAGTGGACGCCTCCATGCGCGAGAACCTCGCGGCGCCGCGCGTCGGTCGCGACACGCTGGTTCGCCACGAGCAGCAGGTCTTGAGCGCGTTCAAAGACATGTCGGCTTCTCTCGTCGGCGCGCCGCTCGTGCGGGGCGACCAGGTGGCGATCCATTGGCGGTTCGAGTTCACCCCGCCCGAGGGCCCGACGACGACGCTTCAGGAGATCGCCTGGCAGCGTTGGGAGGGCGACAGGATCGCCGAGGAGACCTTCTTCTACGACCCCGGGCAGCTGGCCCCTCCGGTCGCGGGAGACCGCCCATGACCGCGACTCCAACCGTCGAAACGGCAAGCCGGCAGTCGGCCCCTCGATCTTGGCGGACGCCCGCCCTGGCGGTCCTAGCCGGCGGCCTCGTGGCCGGAACCGTTGACATCGGCGCGGCGTGCTTGATCAACCACGTCGGGCCGGCCCTCATCCTAAAGGTGATCGCCAGTGGCCTCTTCGGTAGCGCGGCGCTTCACGGCGGCGGGCAGATGGTCGTGATCGGCCTCTTGCTGCAGTGGACGATATCGTTGCTCATCGCCGCCGTCTACGTGGCGGGGCTGGCCTTCTCCGCTGGCCCAGGTCGCGATGGATATTAGGCGGGCTGGTCAACGGGCCGATCATCTTCGTGGTGATGAGTTTTGTGGTCGTGCCGCTCTCCACCGCGGTCGTGAAGCAGGGTCCGGCGCCGACGCCGGCCGCCATTTTGGAGAACCTCCTCGCCATGGCGATGCTCGGCCTGATTGTCGCCGGAACATGGGCGTGGTTCCAGCGCCGGCCCTCCGCTCTGGGCTGATCCCCAACAGGGTGGGAATTTTACCTGTCCCGCGCCGCCCGCTCTCCTGACGTTAAGCTCGCAGGCTCAGCAACGACGCAATCCGGGCCGCGTCGGCGCAGCTGGCGGCGGCGCCCTTGCGAGTGCAGGCCAGCGCGCCAGCGGCGACGCCCCAGGCCAGGGCCGAGCCCATGTCGTCACTCGTCGCCCATTGCGCGGCGAAGGCGCCCGTGAAGGCGTCACCGGCGCCGGTGGTGTCGACCACCTCGACCTTCGGCGGCGCAGCTTTGAGCAACAGGCGGTGATGCTCAAATAGGACGGCGCCCAGCGCGCCCAGCGTGACGACCACCGCCTTGCCGACCCGGCCCAGCAGGGCTTCGCCGATCTGCGTCGCATCGTCATGCCCAGAGAGCACGCGGCCCTCACCCTCGTTCACCACCAGCACGTCGGTCAGCGCCAACAGCGCCGGTTCGATCGCCTCGGGCGCCGGAGCGGCGTTGAACAGCGTCGCGACACCGCTGGCGCGAGCGATCTCGAAGGCGCGGACCGTGGCCGCTACCGGCGTTTCGAGCTGCGCCACGACCACCCGCGCGGCGCTGATCAGGTCGCTCGCGGCCTCGATGTGCGCCGGCGCCAGGTGCGCGTTGGCGCCTGAGTCGACCACGATCATGTTCTCGGCCGTGGCGTCGACCAGAATGGTGGCCATGCCGGTCGGATGGCCGGTCAGCCGCACCACGTGCTGCGTCGCGATCCCGTCGGCCACCCATAGCGCCAAGGCCGCATCGCCGGCGGCGTCGGTTCCGACCGCGGCGATCATCGCGGTGGCGGCGCCGCAGCGCGCCGCCTGGATCGCCTGGTTCGAGCCCTTGCCGCCGGGCGAGTCCAACCGGCCGAGGCTCAGGCAGGTCTCCCCCGGCGTGGGCAGGCGCGCCACCGAGAAGCTGACGTCGCGGTTATAGCTGCCGACGACGACGATCTGCGCTGCGGTCATGGCGGCCCTCCGCCGCGGGTCTTACGACGCCGGGGACTTGCCGGGGAAGATCGATCGCGGAATCCGCACGTGTGCGCCCTGGCGGCCGTCGACGACCTGGGTGATGGCGAAGTCGCCGGCGACGCTCATCAGCGAATAGGCGTCGTTGCGGCTGAGCCCGACGTGCTCGTGCAGCAGGGTCATCATGTCCTTGGCCGCGTTGCGCGTGGCGACGTTCAGGTCCTCGTCGAAGCCGTGCACGATCCACCATTTCGGCGTCTCCAGCAGCGGACCCGGGAAGCTGAAATCCCGCCGCAGCACGATCTGGAATAGCACGTTCAGCGACGACTCGATCGCGGTGCCGGAGATCTCGCCGTCGCCCTGGCTGACGTGCGGGTCGCCGATCGAGAACAGGCCGCCGGCGACCTGCACCGGGTAGTACATCACCGCCCCGGCGCCGATGCGCCAGTTGTCGATGTTGCCGCCATGCGCGCCGGGCGGGATGGTGCTGACACGGCCGGCGACATCCATCGCCACGCCAGCGGTGCCGAGATGCGGCCGCGCCGGCACCCGGATGCCCTGCAACGCCGGCTGGCGGTCACACGCCGGGCAATGGGTGATGGTTCCTGGGATCAGGTACTTGCCGGGAAAGTCGTAGGCGTAGAGGGCTTCGGCGACTTGGGCGTTGGGATCGAGCGCATAGATCGTCACGCGCTCCTTCTCCTCGAACTCCTTGTAGAGATAGCCCCAGTTGGCGGCGAGGTTGGAGCCGTAGTTGCAGCGCGGGGCCATGCGCAAATAGCGCACCTCCAGCATGTCGCCGGGCCGGGCGTCCTCGACATAGATCGGCCCGGTCATGATGTGGACGCCGGGATTGCGGTCGCCCTCCGGGATCTCGCGGAAGATCGCCTGCACGCCTTCGTCCATCATCAGATCCGGCGCGTCGCCGGCGTGGTGCGTGATCGCCTCGGCCTGGATCAGGTCGCCGCTCCTGACGGTCAGCACCGGCGCCAGCGCTGCGTCGAAGTAGCCCCAGTGCACCGTCTGCGGCGTCGCCTTGAGGTGATGCAGCGCGCCCGGCGCGGTGTCCGGGCGTTCGGCGCCGTCGTCGCAGATGAAGGGCATGGAAGTGTCCGTTTCTGTTCTTGGTGACCCATAGCTAAGACTGGGCGTCGCCGAAGGCCTGCGCAGACTGGGCGACGCCGCGCGCGGGCGCTGCGGCGTCGATTTTCTGGGCGCCCTGTTCAATTCGCAAACAGCGCTCCCAAGGGCGGGCAAATCAAGGGGCGCACAGGTGCAAGACGCTTTCAGCTAGACCGATTAGTCTGCCGCGATTGCTCACGTCGAGCCTCGTCGGGATATCGCACATGCAGACAGCGGTCGAGATTCGCACCCGCCCAATGAGACAGGGCTTCGGCGCGGAAATCCTGGATGTCGACCTGCGGCGCGCGGACGAAGCCACGCTGGGCGAAGTGGTCGCGACCTTCCACCGTCATGGCGCCATTCTGCTGCGCGATCAGGTGATGACGCCCGGCGATCTGACCGACTTCATCGCCCGCTTCGGCGAGCCGGAAGATCACACCTTGAAAGAGTTCACGGTCGAGGGCTTTCCCAAGGTCTATCGGCTCTCCAACCGCGTCGTCGACGGCCGGCCGATCGGCGCCCACAACGACGGCATCGGCTGGCACACCGACTATTCGTACAAGGCCGAGCCGGTGATGGCGACGATGCTCTACGCCGTCGAGGTCCCCGCCGAAGGGTCGGACACTCTACTGGCCGATTGCGTGGCCGCCTGGAACGCCCTGCCGCCCGAGCGGCAGGCGGCGCTTAAGGGGCTGGTGCTGCACCACTCCTACCAGCATTTCATGTCGACCCGGGAGTATGGCGCCCGCGAGCTCAGCGACGAGCTCAAGATCCAGAACCCCGACGTGTTCCACCCGCTGATCCGCACCCACCCGGCCGACGGCCGCAAGGCGCTATGGCCCTCCACCGGCACGGTGATCGAGGTGATGGGCATGCCCAACCCGGGCGGGCTCGAACTGGTGCAGGAACTGGTCGACTTCGCCGTGCAGGACCGCTTCGTCCATCGCCACAAGTGGCGGGTGGGCGACATCCTGATGTGGGACAATCGCTGCACCCTGCACACCGGCACGCTGTTCGACGACACCAAGTACGTTCGCGAGATGCACCGGCTTTGGGTGCGTGGCGACAAGCCCTTCTAGGCGCCGATGAACTGGCTGATCACCGGAGTTTCGGGCGGGCTCGGCCGCGCTCTGGCGCAGGCGGCGCTGGCCCGTGGCGACCAGGTCGCGGGCACTGTCCGCAAGTCATCTGACCTGGCGGCGTTCGAGGCCCTCTCTCCTGGTCGGGCGCACGGCTTCCTGGCCAACATGGCGGACGAGGTCAGCATCCGGGCCGCCGTCGACAGGGCCGAGGCCAAGCTGGGAGGCGTCAACGTGCTGGTCGGCAACGCCGGTTATGGTCTGATCGGCGCGGTCGAGGAATCGAGCCTGGCGGAGATCCGCGCCCAGTTCGAGGTCAATGTGTTCGGGCCGATCGCGGCGATCCAGGCGGTGCTGCCCTATTTCCGCGCACGCCGCGCGGGGCACGTCATCACCATCACCTCGGTCAGCGGCGTCGCCGCCTGGGCCGGCACCGGGATTTACTGCGGCAGCAAGCACGCGCTCGAGGGCGTCACCCAGACCCTGGCGCAGGAAGTCGCCGAGCTGGGGATCAAGGTGACCAACGTCGAGCCCGGCGGCATGCGCACCGACTACGCCGGCCGCTCGCTGATCGTCAGTGAGCGGAAGATCTCGGACTATGAAGGTTCGGCGCGCAACGCCGAGCGCATCCTGGGCGACCATGCGGGCCAGGAGCCGGGCGACCCGGCCAAGGTGGCCGCCGCCATCCTCGCCATCGCCGGCGCCGACGAGCCGCCGCTGCAGCTGCTGCTCGGCGCGGACGCCATGCTCTACGCCACCCGCCAGCTGGCGGCGTTCCAGATCGAGATCGGGCGCTGGGCGCAGCTCTCCCTCTCGACCGCCTTCAACGACTGAGCGCCTGGATCATCCGCAGCACTTGCCGCGTGCGCCGGACGTCGGCGAAGTTGAGGCGCAGGTTCAGCAACGCGGCGTTGTGCTCGGCGTCGGTGACCGCGGCGGTGGCGTCAGCAACGACGATCACCTTATAGCCGGCCATATTGGCCTCCCGCGCCGTGCTCTCGACGCAGACATTGGTCAGCGTGCCGGTCAGGATCAGCATCTCGACGGCGAGACGCTCGAGCGCTCGCCCCAGCGCCCCGGCGGGGCAGCTGAACGCGCCGTAGCGGTGCTTGTCGACGACCAGATCCGCGGGCGAAACAACGACGGCGGGATAGAGTGCGTGCCCAACCGAGCCGGCCTGCAACGCGGCGATGGCGGCGGCGACGCCGGGCCTCTCGACATCGTACTGCCAGTCCGCCGGCGCGAGCGGCGGCTCGAAGGTGTGGGTCTGCCGGGTCCAGATCACCGGCGCCCCAGCCCCCCGCATCGCCTGCGAAAGCGCGTTGACCGGGGGCACGATCGCCCTGGCGTGCTCGTTGCCGAACACCTGGTCCTCGGCGAGGAACACGTTCTGCATGTCGATGTTGACCAGCGCCGTGCGCCCCGGCGTCAACGTGGGGAAGTCGTTCAGCACCGCGCCGCGCGTCCTGGCCCAGCCGGGCAGCCGGGTCCGCTGCACCGCGGTCAGGCCGCCGCGCGCTCGGCCGCGCTGTCGTCGAACACCAGGCTGGTCATGCCGAGCGAGCCATGCTCGATGCGGTCGTTCACCAGCCGCACCCGGTCGCCCGGGCGGCGGGCGCCAAGGACATAGAGCAGCGGCCAGAAGTGTTCCGGCGTCGGCGCGGCGCGGTTGGCGTCGTCGCCCAAACGGGCGAAGTCGATCACCCGCTGCGGTTCGTCCTGCAGGATCGCCTCGCGCATCTCGCCCAGGAACCGCGCCGACCAGTCGAACGGCGCGCAGTCGCTGTCGCTCCAGTTCATCGCCGACAGATTGTGCACGATGTTGCCGGTGCCCATGATCAGCACGCCCTCGTCGCGCAGGGGCGATAGTCGGCGGCCGATGTCGAAGCGCTGCGCCGCTGTCAGGGTGACGTCGAGGCTGAGCTGCACCACGGGCACATCGGCGCGCGGGAAAGCCTTGGTCAGCACCGACCACGTGCCATGGTCGAGGCCCCACTCGCCCTGGTCTAGGAAGACCTGGGTCGGCCGCAGCAGGTCGGCCACCTGCCGGGCCAGGGCTGGATCGCCGGGCGCGGGATATTCCATGTCGAACAGCGCCTTCGGGAACGACGCGCCGAAGTCATGGATCGTCCGCGGCCGCGCCATCGCCGTCACCGCGGTGACGCGCGTCTCCCAATGGGCGGAGATGCTGAGGATGGCCTTGGGCTTCGGGATGCCGGCGGCGATTTCGATCCAAGCCTGGCTGGTCTCGTTTGTCTCTAGCGCGATCATCGGACTGCCGTGCCCGAAGAACACCAGCGGCATCGCCTGGTTCATGCGTCGACCTCGGTTCCAGCCGGTGAAAGCGCCGTCGCCTTTCGCGCCGCCCACGCGGCGCGGTAGCGTGGCACGAGCCAATGGTTGAACTGGCCCTGGGCGCCTTCCTGCCAGGAGTAGCGCCCGCGCCGGGCGAAGCGCGACCGCAGGCCTTGCTGCACCAGCGCATCGACGTGCATGTCCTGGGCGATGATCTTGCCGGCGCTGGTCATGATCATCTCCAGCCGGTGCGGGAAGGCCGGATCGTCCATCGCACCCGGCGCCACCAGGATGCCGGTGTCCTGCTCCATCGTCTCCGGCCCGGTGGCGCGCAGGATCAGGTAGATGACGAGATCGCTGGTCAGCACCAGCGACAGCGTCGGCGGCACATTGGCGAAGGTCATCCGGCCGCGGTCGGCCATCGACAACTTCGGGAACACCGGCAGCACAGCCCGCTGGGTCGGGTTGAAGCTGGCGTCGGGATGCAAGGTGCCGTTGAAGCGCAGGAAGCCGGCGTCGGCGGGCTCGGAGTCGGGGAAGGTCGCCAGCTCGCTCGGCACGAAGTCGTGCAGCGGCCCCTGGTGCAGTTTCGAAGCGTGATAGCCGTCGTTGTTGTTCTCGAACATCACCTTCCAGTTCCAGCCGAACTGGCCGGTCATGGTCTGGGCGCTCTCGGCGTTGGCCAGATCGTAGCAGGCGACGGCGTCGGCGACGCGGGCCAGCCGCGGCGCCAGCGGCGCGGCGTCAGGATCGAAGTTGATGAACAGGAAGCCGAGCCAGGTCTCGACCTTAAACTCGGGCAGGCGCACCGCCGTCTTGTCGAAGCCGCAGGTGCGCTCCATCGCCGGCGCGTTCACCAGCCGCCCGTCCAGGCCGTAGACCCAGTGGTGGTAGGGGCAGACGAAGCCCCGCGCGTTGCCCTTGCCCTCCGCCACCAGCATCGAGCGATGCTGACAAACCGACGACATCGCCCGGATCACGCCGTCGCGCGCATGCGCCACGACGATCGGCTCGCCGACGATCTGGGTGGTGAAATAGTCGCCCGGTTCCTTAACCCAGTCGGCGCGGCCGACGCAGAGCCAGTCGTGATTGAACAGCGCCTCCTTCTCGAACTCGTAGAAGCTCGGATCGGTGTAGCAGGCCGGCGGCAAGGTCTCGGCGACGTCGAGCCCGCCCAGCGAGGTCTCGAAACTGTCGAGAAAGCCGTCGGTCAGTAGCTCTGGAGGCACAGCCGTCTTCCTCAAATCCAGGGTGAAACCGACCGGGAGCGCAAAGTCAGCTTAGCGCCCGGCCCTCCCGACCGTCTTGCTCTATCGCGCCCCAAAGGTTGCAAGGCCCGACGACGCCCGACTATCCGGCCGGCGCCAAGCTGGCGATATAGGCGCGCCAGCCGCCGAGGGCGGTGATATCCGAAGCCCCGTCGAGCGCGCGGGGCTCGGCGACGAAGCCCTTCACGTCCACACCGTCCTCCAGCGTCACGGTGCCGATCGCCAGCGGCGGCGGCACGTCGACGACGAAGCTGCCGAAGGCTTCCAGCCCCAGCTCGTAGACCTCGACCTCGATCGCCGCCCCGCCCTCGCCGACATGCACCAGCGCGGGCTTGGGCGGCGTCGACCCGTCCATGGCGTAGAGCTTGTAGACCGCCGCGGTCTTGCAGCGGCGCACTAGGCGCGCATCACGGGACGTCAGCTGCCAGTGCAGTGGCATGGCGGCGAGGTGGGCGCCGACCACGGCGAGCCGCACGCTCGGCTTGACGCCCGCGGTGTCGATCGGCGGGGGCTCAGGCATCGGGGCGATCTCCTCATAGCGGCGGGCGAGCTCCAGCAGCGCGCGGTCGGCCCAGGCCGGCCCGATCAGGCTGACGCCGAACGCGGTGGCGTTATCGCGAAAGCCCGCGGGAAGCGCCACGGCGCTCATGTCCAGCAGGTTCACGAAGTTCGTATAGAGCCCAAGATTGACGTTGAGCGCGAAAGGCTCCGCCATGATTTCGCGCAGGCGATAGGTGGTGGCGGTTGTCGGCAGCACGAGCACGTCCGCCGTCGCCCAGAGCGCCTCGGCGGTGCGTTGATAGCCACGCAGCTCGTATTCGGCCTTGAACACGTCCATCGCCGAAAAGGCGAAGCCGCCCTGCAGGATCGCCCGCACCGTCGGATCGATCGCGCCGGGCCGAGTGCGCAGCAGCTGCTCAGCAGCGAGCGTCCGCTCCGCCACCCACGGGCCCTGATAGAGCAAGGCGGCCGCCGACATCAGCGGCGCGATGTCGACATCGATGAACTCAGCGCCGAGACGCTTCAGGCGCGCCACCGCGGCGGCGAACAGGCGCTCCGACTGCGCGTCGGCGAACCAGTTGAGCTGGTCGGGCCGTGGCACGCCTAACCGCGGGACGGTCGGACATGCGTCGGCGGGGGGTTCGGGCGAGCGCCGCGAGAACGGCTCCTCCGGGTCGAAGTTGGCCAGGGTATCGTCGAGAACCGCCGCCTCGGCCGAGGTCGAGGTAAAGGCTGTGACGCAGTCTTGGGTGCGGCAGGCCGGCACGACCCCGCGCGTGCTCCAGCGCCCCTTGGTCGGCTTCAGGCCGACAAGGTGATTCAGCGCCGCCGGCACGCGCCCAGAGCCGGCGGTATCGGTTCCGAGCGCGAAGGCGACCAGCCCGGCCGCCACCGCGACCGCCGATCCGGAGCTGGAGCCGCCGCTGATATAGGCGCGGTTGTAGACGCAGCCGCAGGCCCCGTAAGGACTGCGGGCGCCGACGAGGCCGGTGGCGAACTGGTCCAGATTGGTCTTGCCGATCAACACCGCCCCGGCGTCGAACAAGCGCTGCACGATCGGCGCGGCCTTCGCCGGTACGTAGGCGAACGCCGGGCAGCCGGCCGTGGTCGGCAGGCCAGCGACGTCGATGTTGTCCTTCACCGCGAAGGGAACGCCGGCCAGGGGCAGCGGCTCGCCGCTGGCGATCCGGCTGTCGATCTCGGCGGCGTCCGCCAGCACGTCGGCGTCAGTGCGGCGGGTGATCCAGACCTGGGGCTGGACGGCTTCGTAGGCGACGACGCGTTCGAGCACATCTCGCGCGACATCGATCGCGCTGCGACGGCGCGCCGCGACATCGGCGGCGGTCCTGGTCACCGACAGGCGCTCGAAGGAAGGCGTCATGCGGCCAACCAATTCGCGGGATCGGGCAGACCGCGCTCGATCCCGCGATCCCCGCTAGTACCGATAAGCGATGGTGCCGATAACCTGCAGCGGCGGGATGTACTGGTCGCTGGTCATGAAGGTGCCGAACGGGTCGGTGTAGCGCGAGGTGATGCCCGCCACGTTGCCCACATTTGTGGCGGTCAGCGACAGTCGGAAGTGCGTGTTCGTCGGCACGTAGTCTAGGTTGAGGTTGACCACCGTGTAGGCCGGCTCCTTGTCCAGCAACGGATCGTTGAAGATCCGCGCCCACTCGGAGCCGCGGTAGACGACTTCCGCCCGCGGCGTCAGCGCGCCGAACGGCGTGTCGAACCGATAGGACAGCGCGACCGAGCCGGTCACGTTGGGCATGGCCGGCGGTTGTTTGCCGTTGACGTTGATCGCCTGGGCCGCCACCGCCTGCCAGCAGGCCGGATTGTAGAAGGCGCCGGAAAACGCGCACGGTCCGAAGGTGAAGGTGGCGAAGTTCTCGGAGTTACCACCGGAGAAATTCGGCCCCTCCAGCTGATTGGCGACGGTGGAGTCGATGGTGCGGTAGTTGCCGACGATCTCGCCGCGCTCCAGCGCCAGGCTGGAGTCGAGGTGCAGGTGTCCGTCGGGGGACACGTAGTTGCCCTCGAACTCGGCGCCGTAGTCGTCCACCCGCGGAATATTGGAGATGCCGGCGTCGAACGGAATCGGATCGGTCTCAATGTACTGGAAGTCGTGGTGGACGTAGTAGAAGGCGCTGACGTTGAAACGCAGCGTCTTGTCGAGGAAGAGGTTCTTCGAGCCGACTTCGATGGCGGTGTTGGTCTCGGGCTGGAAGGTCGCGGGGATCAGGAACTGGCCGTTCGACCCGTTGGCGCCCCCCGGCTTATAGCCGCGCGCGGCGCTGATGTAGAGCATGTTGTCCGGCGTCAGGTCGTAATCGCCTTCGGCGCGCCAGGTCGGCTCGTCGGTTGTCGCCTTGTTGTCGGCGAAGCCGACACCGAAGGCCGAGAAGTTGTAGCTGGGGTCTTCCTCGTAGTCGTGGTTGTAACGGATGCCGCCAGTGATCCGGAATCTGTCGGTGATCGGAACGGTGGCCTGGCCGAACACCGCGAACGACTTGTGCACGGCGTGGGAGTCGTTGCCGTAGGACAGATTTCCCGGCTGCTGGCCCGGAACCTCGATATTCGCGGGAATCGTCAGCTGCGCCGGGGTTGGAGCCGTACACGGCAGACCCGAGGATTGCGGTATCGTGCACTCGAATTCGGCCACGAACTGGTGGCTGCGCTGGTTCATGTAGAACGCGCCGGCGGTCCATTGGACCTTGGCGCCCGGCGCAGAGAGGACGTCGATCTCCTGCGTGAAATCGTAGACCCAGGTATCCCAGGCGGCGACGTCGTCGTACTCGCCGATCAGCGCGAAGGCGCTGCGCGAACTATCCTCCTTCTGGACGTGCGCTAGGTACTGGTAGCCGGTCACCGACTTCACGATGAAGTCCGGCTGATCCCACTCCATGTTCAGGTGGTAAAGCTGGTTATTGAGGCGGAAGTGGGCTGGGTAGTCTTGGAACACCACCCGCGGATCCGGCGAGGGATCGTTGATGTTCTTCTGCGCATCGCCGTGCTGGTCCGAATAGTAGCCCTGACCCGTGAGAGTGGCGCTGAAGTTGTCGGAGGGCTTCCAGAGCAGCGCGGCCTTGCCGCTGACGTCGTGGGCGTCGTCGAGCGTGAAGCCTGGAATCGACTCGTCCTTCGTAAAGCCGGTGTGATCGAACTTCTGCACCGAGAACCGTGCAGCCAAATCGTCGCCCAGCGGGACGTTCACCTCGCCGCGTTCGCGGAACAGGCTGTAGGTGCCGGCGCTGAAGTCGGCGGAGCCGTCCCAGACGTTCAGCTTCGGCTGATTGGTGTTGAGCAGCAGCGCGCCGCCGATCGAGCTCTGCCCGTAGAGCGCGCCCTGTGGGCCGCGCAGGACCTGGATGTTGTCGATGTCGAACAGGGTCTGGTCGAGCGAGATGGTGTTGGCGATGTAGACGCCGTCGATGAATTCCGAGACCCCAGGCACCGTGGTCAGCGAGTTCTCCGGCGTCTCCGAACCCACGCCCCGGATGGTGACCAGGTTTTCGAAACCCGACGCCTTGGTGATCTCCAGGCCCGGCACCGTGCCGTTGAGCCCCGCGACGTTGGTGATGAAGGACTGCTCCAGCTGGCGCGAAGACACCGAGCTGATCGCGATCGGCGCCTTCTGGATATCCTGTACGCGACGTTCGGCGGTGACCGTGATCTGCTGCACGGTCGAAGCCGCCTCGGCATCCGATGCGGTCGCGACCGCTTGATCAGATGGCGCCGCCGCGGTGTCCGCGTACGCCATCGGCGCGATGCAGGCGCTGGCCGCGACGAGGCAGCTGGACAGGATCAGATTACGTTTCAGATGCAGCGACAAGTTAGCCATAGCCCCCTCTTAGCAACTCGAACTCGTTGGTTCTTGATACTGATCTTACGCTCAAGGCGAGGCGGCGCCCCGCGGCCCGACTCGCCCGCCCCAATAGGACAGCAAAACGCCACTATGTTAATCTGACTTGGGCAGAAATGACAATATTATGAGCAAGTGTGACATCGTTGCCGAGATGACGACGAGGCAGGAACGTCGCGTTCGCGCGAACTGCAACTATAGATGCAAGAGTCAGGAGATTGCATTCGAACGAATTCAGCCACACTCGCCTTGGTAACTAGGCGAGTATCTCAATTGGCTGACCCGACGGCCGTCGCCACCGCGTGAGTTACTTTGTTACTGCGACGTGCTTCGCCGAAGCACGGCGCTTTTCTGGCGAGAAAACTAGGCGGACGCTTCCGCCCGTCCCCAAACCTCGCGAGCTTTTTCATAGACGCCTTGATCGAACGAGAACTCGATCGTGTTCCCGTCCGGATCCTTGATGAAGCAGACATAGCCGATCTGCTTGGGCAGCTGGACCGGTCCGAGCCCCAGGCAGCCTTCCGCCTTGGCGCGCCCGGCGACCTCATCGACCGCTTCTTTGGTCGGCAGCTCGATGCCGATGTGGGCGAATGGCCCCAGCGGCAGGTGCGCCGCCGGCGCGAACGGATCGTGGCCCTCGTAGAATTGCCCTAACACTAGGACGAAGGGCGCGTCCGCCTGGGCCGCATCCCCAAGCCAGGCGTTCTTGCCGTCCTTGTCTTCGCCGCGCTGCAGTAGGGTCAGGTGGGTGAAGCGCTCATACCAAGCGATCGACGCATCGATGTCCCTCACGCAAAGGGCGATGTGGGTCCACGCCGATCGCCGCGGGCCGACAGAGTGAGTTCCCTGTGTCGCCATGATGTCTCCCTTGCGGACTAAGCCCAGGGCCGGTGCAGCGACCGAATGCGATCGCACGCTAGCACGGAGGTCGAAGTCCGACTTGCCCGTAGACGCACGATCGTTTTGCTCTGGCGGCACCGCAAATTCAGCGCCGTTGCCGCGGCCCCGGCGCGGTCAGTCAGGGGCGCCCAGTTTGGGGTACTGCCCCTTATGGTAGAGCAAGGGCGTGGCGGTCGGGGTGTGCTCGATCCTGACGCCGCGACCGACCACGATCAGGTGATCGCCGGCCACATGGATGTGCTCGACCGTGCAATCGATGAACACCGGGGCGAGGTCCAGCTGCGGCGCGCCGCCGGGCGCGGCGCGATAGGCGAAGGTCTCGAACCGGCCGTTCAGAGGATCGGTCGCGAACCGCCGCGCCACGTGCCGGCATTCGTGGTCCAGGATGTTGACCCCGAAGATGCGGGCGCGCTCCAGCGCCGCGCGGATCGGGTTGGTGAGGTCGAGGCAGATCAGCAAGAGCGGCGGCGAAAGCGAGACGGAGCAGAAGGCGTTGACGGTCGAACCGACCGGTTCCTGACCGTCCCAGGTGCTGACGATGGTGACGCCGGAGGGGAAAAAGCCCATCGCCGCGCGCCATTCAGCTGGGTTCAACGCGTCGCAGCCCGCCGGCGATTTCGGCGCCGCGAGCGGCCCAGTATCGTCTAGAGAACCGGCCATGACGTCCTGTTCGGCAACTGCGTCCTGGCGATGAGCGCGAAACCAGCCTGACGGGCGTCCGCCAGCAGCTTGGCCTCGTCGATCAGCGTGGCGTGGCCGTCGTCCAGCACTTGCACGCCGTCGATCCAGACGCTGTGGACGCCGCTGGGGGGAGCGCTCAGCGCCAGTTGCGCCGGCGCGTCGAACACCGGGCCCCACTCCGGCAGGTCGGTGTCGTGCAGCACGATGTCCGCCTTCTTGCCCACCTCGAGCGACCCGATCTGGCGCTCCATCCCCAGCCCGCGCGCGCCGCTCAGAGTGGTCATCTCCAGCATGGTCGACGGCGGGAAGATGTCCTGGTCGACGCAGGCGTCGCGAAAGACGCTGGCCATGAGCCGGGCGGACGAGAGGATGTCCGCGGCGATCCCGTCGGTGCCCAGCATCACATTGACGCCGCGCTCGATCATCTCCGGATAGAACCCACCCTGCGACAGGCCGAACCCACCCTGGAACGCGGCGTGGGCGCAATGGATCGCGCTGGCGCCGGACGCCGCGAGAATCTCCAGCTCGCTGCGGTCGATCTGGGCGAGATGCGTGAGCGCGACATTGGGGCCTAGCACACCGATGTCGGCCAGGTGCTCCAGGGGCCGCCGGCCGTAGTTGGCGAGGTACCAGTCAGGGTCGCCAGTGCGCGGGCTCATATGCGCCGAAAGCGTCAGCCCGTACTGGTCGGCTAGCGCCTTGGCCGCGCGCCAGACATCGTCCGAGTTGGTGGAGTGACCGACCAGCACCGGGCAGGCGGCAAGCTTGCCGCCGTTGTCGGGATAGCGCGCGATCTCCGTCTCCAGCACGGCGATCGCCTCGGCCGATTTCCGCGCCTGATCCTGCGGGTTGTGCGCGCGCCCCTCGACCCACTGCCCTACCCGCCCGCGGATACCGGTCCCGGCCAGGCCCTCCATCACGGTGTCGAGGTGTACGACCGTGCCGGCTTCGAGGAAACAGGTCGTGCCGTAGCGCATCATCGCCAGCGCTGCGCATTGGGCCGAGATTCGCTCGTCTTCCGGCGTCTGGGCCAGGAAGATCGGGATCACCCAGCGCGACATCCGATCGGACCAGCTGTCTTCGGGGCCTCCGCGGGCGAAGCCGCGCGTGATCGGATCGCCGGTGATGTGGATGTGGGCGTCGATGAAGCCCGGCGTCATCACGAAACGCCGCCTGTCGATCGTCCGCCTGGCCGTGACGGACCGCGCCACCGCCTCGCGCTTGCCGACGGCGACGATCTTGTCCGCGGCGATGGCCAGGGCGCCGTCGGAAATGACGTGACGCTGGTCGTTCATGGTGATGATCGTCGCGCCCTCGATCAGCAGGTCGGCCTGGATCGGCGCCGTCATTCGGCCGCGCCTTCCACCACGGGCGCGACACCGGTCCGGCGATGCAGCGCGGGCGGGCGTAGGAACAGGGTCGCGATCAGCATCGCCACCGTGATCCCGGTGCAGAGCAGGAACATGCCTTCGAAGCTGCCCAGGCTGTCGCGCGCCCAGCCGCCGAACGCCGGTCCGAGCGCCGCCACGGTCGAGAGCAGACACATGATCGAGAACAGTTCGAGGTTCGCCCGTTTGCCGAAGTAGTCGAGCAGCAGGACGGTCGGCGCAACGAACGAAAGACCGTATCCCAGGCCGACGCCGACGGCATAGACCAGCATCAGGCCCCAGCCGCGGGCCTCCGCCAGCGCGGTCATGCCGACGGCGACCGCCGCCATGCAGATGATCATCAGCGTCTTGGCGGACACCTTTTCGCCGAGCAGCCCGCCGGCTACCGAGATCACCACCCCGATCAGGGCCTCCAGGCTAAGCATCACCGCCGCGGCCTTGGCGTCGACGCCGCGCTCGATCAGATGCTCGACGCCGAAGCCGTGGGCGGTGGTGTTGATCAGCAGATAGGTCGTGTAGACGCCGAAGATGACATAGAACTGCGGCGTCATCAGCGCCCGGCGCACGGTCCAATCCTTTAGCCCCTCGATCAGCTCCGCCGGACCGACCTGTTCGGGCGCCTCGGCGGTATGGCCGGTCTCGTCGTAACGGCCCGGTGTGGTGAGGATGGCGAACAGGCCCGCGGCGGCCGCCATCGCCACGAACGCCCACCAGTAGGCGCGCCAGTCGTGGGTCGCGCTCTGGATCACCACGTAGAGCAGCGGGCCGGCCACGCCGCCCAACCCGCCCATCGCGAAATAGGAACCCAGGATGGCGGAGCGCTGCTTGAAGACTTGGGTCAGCACATGCGTGCCTGGCACGGTGCCGACCAGGGCGAACGACAGTCCGACCAGGGTCGTGGCGGCCAGATAGACCCAGACCGAATGCGTCAGCGCCAGGGCGCTGAAGCCGGCCATCATCACCAGCGCGCCGACCGTCATCGTGCCGCGCACGCCGAGCCGACGGATCAGCAGCGCCGGCACGGGGCTGGCGAGGCCGCAGCCCACGCCGAGCAGGGTGTAGCCCAGCCCGGCCTGCTTCCAGTTCCAGTTCAGCTCGCGCACCATCGCCGGCAGCACCACCCCCATCGACGAGAAGGAACCCGCCGAGATCACGAAGAAGATCAGGCTGAGGGCCGTGAAGGTGAGCCAGGGATGGGGGACGACGGCGCGCAACGGGGTTGGCTACTCTCGGGTGTAGTTGCCGGGGATCTTCGGATCCGCGCCGGCCTTGCCCCACAGCACGATCTCATTGCCCCAGGGGTCGCGGAAGGCGTGGTTGAAGCCGTTGAATTCCTTCCAGTAGTGATTGCGCCAGAGCTCGGTCGCGCCGCGCGCCAGCGCCTTGGCCAGGATGTCCTCGTACGACTGCCCGTCGCCGACCAGGATCCAGATCCGCGCCTTGCGGCCACCGTCGGCCAGACTGCGCGGCTCGACCCCGTCCGGATTCGGATGCGGCCGGGCGTTCGCGGCCTTGAAGATGCCGAGATGCAGGTTGCCGATCTCGCTCTCGGAGCCATCGGCGTTGAGGTAGTTGCCGCCCGGCACCATGCGGTGGAACACGCCGTAAGGCCGATCGTCGTCGCGCCAGCCGAACACCTCGGCGTAGAACTTGCCGGCGGCGGCGGGATCGTCGGACGCCAGGTCGACGAAGATCAGGGTGTTGGGGGTCGTCGTGGTCATCGGCGTTCCTCGCTGCTTCTCAGTTGGCGTATTCGGCGCGCTTGGGGGTGAAGACGTCGAGGTTCAGCACCGGCTCGTCGCCCACCACCACGCCCCAGTGGCGCGCGTTCGGCGGCACCACCAGCAAGCCGCCCGCCCCGAGGCGCGTGACCGTGTCGCCGATGTGGAAGTCGATCTGGCCAGCCAGGATGTAGACGATCTGCTCGTGCGGGTGATCGTGCGGGCGCGGCTCATGGCCGGGCTGCAGCCGGTTGAGCGACACCGTCGCGCCGTCGCCGGAAAAGGCCTTGCGCTCGACCCCTTCGCGCACCGGCTCCCAGGGCACCGCATTCCAGTCGATCGAATGGATGTTCATCGCCATTGGCCCTTCAGATCGTCCGCCTTCAGATCGCGCCATAGCCACCGCCGCCCGGGGTCTCCAGCAACACCACGTCGCCCGGCTGCATCATCATCTTCTTGCCTTCCGACATCGGCAGTCCGTTCACCGTGAAGCGTCCAGCCTCGCCGTTGTCAGCACCGTCAAGCCCCTCAGGCCCCTCGTCGAGGCGGCTTGGCACCGCATTCAGCAGCCAGGGCTGGTCGGTGCGCATGTGGAAGCCGATGATCTGGCCGTCGCCGCCGGTCGAGCGGCCCTTGCCGCCGGAGCCGAGGCGCAGTTCGCGCCGGTCGAACACGATCGGCATCGAGGCTTCGAGAATCTCGACCGGCACCGCCGCGACGCCGGTGGGATAGCAGGTGGCGCTGGGCCCGGGCTTGGTCAGCCGCGCGCCCATCCCGCCGGAGTAGTTGAACATCGACGAGGTGAAGGCCTCGCCGTTGGCGCGCTTGCCCTGGATCTGCACCGTCCAGACCGCGCCGGAGCCCTCGGCCAGCACCCGCTCGGGCATCACTTGGTGCAGGGCCTTGAGGATCGGCATCGGCACGAACATGCCAACCACGTGGCGGGCGTTCACCGACACGGGGTACTGCGCGTTGATGATCGAGCCCTTCGGCGCGATCACCTTGATCGGCGCCAGCGAGCCTAGGTTGTTGGGCTGCTCCGGATTGAGGCAGCTGCGCACGGCGAAGGTCGAATAGGCGTGGGTGTAGTTCATCACCACGTTGATGCCCATCGGACTCGCGCCGGAACTGCCGTCGAAGTCGATCGTCACCTCCCCGGCCTGGTTGTCGATGGTCACCGCCGCCTTCAGCGTGATGACGTCTCCGCCGGGCACGTCGAAACGGCTCTCGCCGTGCCAGGTGCCGGCCGGCAGGGCGCGGATCGCCTTGCGCGTCGCCGCTTCCGAGCGATCGATGATCTCGTCCGAGACTGCTTCGATGTCGGCCAGGCCCTGGCGCTTGCAGAGCGCGATCAGCCGCTCGCCGCCGGCCCGGCCGCTCGACACCTGCGCTGAGAGGTCGCCAAACACGTGGTCCGGGGTGCGGACGTTGCTGCGGATGATGTCGTGCAGCGTCGCGTTGGGCTGGCCCGCCTCGTAGAACTTCAGCGGCGGAATCCACAAACCTTCCTCGTGAATGTCGCGGGCCCCGGCGCCGATGCCGTACCCGCCGATGTCGGTGTGGTGGATGGTCGAACCGATGTAGCCGATCAGCCGCTGGTCCCAGAATACCGGGCACAGCACGGTGATGTCGAAGAAGTGCCCGGCCGACATCCAAGGATCGTTGGTGATGATGATGTCGCCGGGGACCAGCTGGTTATGGAACAGGTTGGCCAGGGTCTGGCCGGCGGCGGCGAGCGAGTTGATGTGACCGGGCGTCCCGGTGTTGGCCTGGGCGACCATCCGGCCGCGGGCGTCGAACAGGCCGCTGGCGAGGTCGCCGGCTTCCCGCACGATCGGCGAAAAGGCGATCCGCTGCAGCGCCTTGGCCTGCTCGCTGACGATGCCGATCAGGTTCGACCAGAGGATTTCGAGCTCGATACCGTCCATCTCAGTCGCTCCCTGTCGCGTCCGCCCGGGTGGCGGTGATGCAGCCGATATCGTCCACCACCGCGCGCCAGCCTGGCGGCAGCACGATGGTGGTCTCGCGTTCCTCGATCACGGCCGGGCCGCTCAGGCTCTGGCCGCGGGTCAGGCTGGCCCGGTCGTACACCTGCGCCGGAGCGGCGTTGGCCCAGAGCGGCGTCTCCAGCGTCCGCTTCGGAGCGCCCGGCGCGCCTGGCGCCACCAAAGTCTCCTGGCCGCGGTCCTCGGGACCCTGGGCGGTCAGCCGCCAACTCACCACCTCGATCGGCACGTGCGAGGGATTGACGCCGTATTGGGCGAAGTAGGCGTTCTCGAAGGTGCGCCGCACAGCCTCGGCGTCGCGGGCAAGCGACGGGTCTTCCGCGAACGTGACCGTCACCTCGTTCTGCTGGCCGAAATAGCGCAGGTCGGCGCCGATGCTGAGACGCACCTGATCCGGCGCAGCGCCCGCCTCGGCCAGCGCCGCGGTGGCCTCGGCGGTCATCTCGGCGATCAGGCGGCGCACCTCGTCCCAGCTCAGCTGCTCCAGGGGGCTGAGCGCGCTGCGGACCAGGTCGAGCCGCACCGGCGTCACCAGCGCGCCGAAGGCCGAGAGCACGCTGGCCTGCGGCGGGAAGATCACCGCCACGCTCTGCAGCAGCTCGCCGACCGCGCAGGCATGCACCGGGCCGGCGCCGCCGAACGCGAGCAACGGCAGGCCGCGGTGGTCGACGCCGCGGTCGGTGGCATGCGCCCTGGCCGCGCCCGCCATCGCTTCGGCCACCACGCGATAGATGCCGGCGGCGGCCTGTGCGCGGCCCACACCGAGCGACGCGGCCAGGCGGTCGATCGCCGCCTCGGCCGCCGGCTGGTCTAGCGGCATGTCGCCGCCCAGAAAGTTGGCGGCGTCGAGCAGGCCGAGCACAAGGTCCGCGTCGGTGACCGTAGGCTGCGCGCCGCCGCGCCCGTAGCAGGCCGGCCCAGGCTCAGAGCCGGCGCTCTGCGGCCCGACCTTCAGCAGACCCAGGTCGTCGACGTAGGCGATGCTGCCGCCGCCGGCGCCGATCTCGATCATGTCGATCGATGGGATGGTCAGCGGCATCCCGCTGCCCTCGCAGAAGCGATATTTGCGGTCGACTTCGAAGCTGCCGGTCACCAGCGGCTTGCGGCCTTCGATTAAGCAGGCCTTGGCGGTGGTGCCGCCCATGTCGAACGAAAGCAGGCGGTCGAGGCCAAGCCGCTCGGCATAGAAGGCCGCGGCCAGCGCGCCGGCCGCCGGTCCGCTCTCGATCATCCGCACCGGATTGCGCCCGGCGATCTCGGCGCCGATGACCCCGCCGCTGCTCAGCATGATCAGCGGCCGGTTCGCCATCCGGGCGTCGGCGAGCCCGGCGGCGAGGCCGCGCAGGTAGGGTTCGGTGATCGGGGTGGTGTAGGCGTTGATCGCCGTCGTCGAGGCGCGCGGATATTCGCGGATCTGCGGCGCGATCACCGACGACAGCGACAGGTAGATATCCGGGGCCTGCTCGCGCAGCACCTTGGCGACGGCCTGCTCGTTGGCGCCGTTGCGGAACGAATTGATCAGGCAGACGGCGATCGAGGTCACGCCGGCAGCCCGCAGCCGCGGGATCAGGGCCTCGATCTCGGCGACGTCGACTCCGCGCAGCACCTCGCCGTCGGCCAGCATCCGCTCGTCCACCTCGAACGTTAGCTCGCGTGGGATCAGCGGGGCGGCGAACTCGATCTGCGGATCGTACATCTCGTAGCGGTGCTCGTTGCGGATCGGCAGCACGTCGCGAAAGCCCTTGGTGGTGATCAGCGCCGTCGGCTGGCCCTTGCGCTCGATCAGGGCGTTGGTGACCACCGTAGTGGCGTGCACGACCACGCCGTCGACCGCATCGGCCGAGATGCCCGCCTTGGCCAGGGTGAGAGCGACGCTGCGGAAGAAGCCCTCCAGCAGGTCGTGATGGGTGGTGAGCGTCTTGTCGACAAACAGCGAGCCGTCGGAGCCGCGCAGGACCGCATCGGTAAAGGTGCCACCAATGTCGACCGCAAGCGAATAGGTCATGGCCGCGCCTCCCACCCCAGGTTGCGCGAGGCGGCGGCGGCGGCGGCGGTTACAAGCGCGAGCTGCTCCGGCGACGGAACCTCCGGGATGGCCTGGGTCGCTCCGACCAGGGCGATGGCGCCGCGCCAGTCGCCGTTATGGTCGAACACCGGCGCGGCCAAAGCGTTGACCCCGATCTGCACCGCATCCACCGCGGTCGCCCAGCCCTGGCGGCGCACCTGGGCGACGCTGGCGCGGACGGCGGCAGGATCGGTCACGGTGCAGTCGGTCCAGGCCTTCAGCGGCGCGGCCAGCACCCGCTCGACCAGATCCGGCGGGCCATAGGCCATCGCGATCAGGCCGTGGGCGGAGGCGTGGAAGTCGAGCTGAGCGCCGGGGCGGACCGTGAACTCGATCAGCGTGCGGCCCTGCAGCATCTCGACGACGGTCACGGCGCCTTCGACCAGGGTTGTCGCGGTTACGGCAAAGCCCGTCGCCTCGCGCAGCGGCCCCATCTGCGGCCGGATAGCTCGAACGACGTCGAAACGGTCGCGCACCGCTTCGCCCAGCGCCAGCACCTTGACCCCCACTTCGTAACCTTCGCTGCGCGGGTCCTGGCAGGCGTAGCCACGATGGACCAGCGCGCGCAGGTGGCGGTGGGCGCGGGGCCTGGTGATTCCCAGCTCCCGGGCCACGTCACTGACGCCGCGCGGCTCGCGCGACCGGGCCAGCAGTTCCAGCAGGCGCAGAATGAGGTCGACGGACTCCAGGTCCGATCCGCCCGTGCTTTGAGGTCGATCTAGGATGTCGAGCAAGTTGTTACGCTGACCGGAATGAGGGTACGCTCAGTGAAATCGGCCATGCAGCGCCTGTCAAGCCATGAATTGCCTTATCGGAGCGGACACCCCGGATTGCCTGCGGCGCGTCAGCCGCATCGACTTCGCCCGATCAAGGGCTGACCGCGCTCGACTGGGCGCGGCGATAGTCGCGCGGCGAGACGCTGTAACGTTCGCGGAAGGCGCGGCTGAAGTGTGCGGAGCCGTTGAAGCCCCAGCGGAAGCAGATCTCCGAGATCGAGAGGCTGGCGAAGATCGGGCTGGTCAGATCGAGCCGGCAACGTTCCAGCCGCCGGATGCGGAGGTAGGTGGAAAAGTTCTGGCCGGCGGCGGCGAACAGCTTCTGCAGCGACCGCGCCGAGATTCCGTCCGCACTGGCGACCTGCTCGAGCGTCAGTTCCGGATCGGCCAGCATGGTCTCGATGGTCTGGCAGACCCGATGCAGGTGCGCTGCTCTGGCCGCGCCGGCGCCGCCCAGCGACGCCGGCGAGCCCTCGGCCGCGAGGTTGGCGACCAAGAACTCGGTCAGCGCCAGTTCGACCGGCCGCAACTGCTCGGCGGTCAGATCGCCCAGCGTGTCCGCCGTCGCGCGCAGCAGGCCGGAAAAGACGTGGCCGAGCCCACTTTGGCCGCGCAGCCGCCCGACCCGTAACGACAGCGGCGCGATCAGGCGATGGTCCAGCGCCACCCGCGGCGCGCTGATGAACAGCACGCGGAACGGCGTCGTCAGCCGCAGCGCGGCGTTCATGCCGGTAGGGCCATAGATGATGTCGCCCACGTCCAGCGCGACCGTGGTCTCCCCGTCGAAGAACATCGCCTCGCCGCGCAGCAGCACGACCAGCCATACTGCCGCCGGCTGGTTCGGGTTGCGGCCCGAAATCGCCTGCGGGCTGCCGGACATCAGGGCGAAGTCCATGCCGAGCGGCGAGACCATGCAGGAGACCTCGCCCTGGAACGCCTCGTCCTCGGACGGCTCGCCGTGTGGCAGGCCCAGCCGCGTCAGCACCTCGCGCCAGGCGACTCGGCGCTCGGACGCCGGGTGGCTGTTGGTCGAGAAGCGCCAGGCCCTCATGCCCTCCGGCGGCGCGGGCCTGGCGTCGGTCGCTTTCAGCGCCAAGGGGTCCAGCGGCTTGGTCCTTCGCTTACGCCCAGCTGCGGGGGCGCAGACATCCTCTCAGAACGGACGGTCTCCGGCCACTGTCACTCGGAAGCCGGACCTAACCTCGGGGAAATAGTCCCAAGTCGCCAGGTGCTGGGTGCAGCGGTTGTCCCAGAACGCGATGGCGTGCGGCGTCCAGCGGAAGCGGACGTGGAAGTTGGGGTTGGTCATGTGGGCGTAGAGGAACTTCAGCACGGCCTCGCTCTCGCCGGCCGGCAGCTCGACGATGCGGGTGACGTAGGACGCGTTGACGAACAGCAGCTTGCGCCCGGTGACAGGGTGAGTGCGCACCACTGGATGGACCGAACAGGGGTATTTGCGGTCGACGTCCGGAAACAGCGGCCGATAGACATGGTCGGCGTCGTGGATGGCGGTCAGACCTTCCAGGAAGTCCTTCATGCGCGGCGAAAGCGCCTCGTAAGCGGCGTACATGCTGGCGAACATCGTGTCGCCGCCGGTCTTTGGGACCTTGTGCAGGTACAGGATCGACCCGAGCGGCGGCTCCGCGTCGCAGGTCAGGTCCGAGTGCCAGTCCTCACCGGCGACGTATTTCGACTCTGCGTCGGCGTGAATGGCGACGATCTCAGGGTGGTCCGCAAGGCCGGGCACCGCCGAGTGATAGGCCAACTCGCCGAACAGCCGGCCGAACGCCTTGTGGCGCTCGTGATCGATCGGCTGATCGCGGAAGAACAGCACCAGATGATCGGCCAGCGCCGCCTTCAGCGCCTCGACGTCGCCGACGCTCAGGGACTGGCTGAGGTCGAGCCCACTGACCTCGGCCCCGATCCGCGGCGTTAGCGGCGTGACGGTGATCGAACTCATGTCGCCTCCGGGCGTCGGCGCCGCCAAATTGCGACACGCCGGCGCGAGGCGCTAGCATAGGCGACCGTTCGTCCCAACCCACGTCCGCCTGGCGGACCCTCGCAATGGCGGCCAGATGTCGATTCCGAGTGCGCTTGAGCTGGCCGAGATGATCGATCCGGCGCGCAGCGCGCTGGTCGTCATCGACGTGCAGGCGGACTTCGCCAGCCCCAACGGGGCCATGGCCAGAATGGGCGCGGACCTCAGCGGCGTCGAAGCCATGCTCGACAATGTCGAGACCCTGATCGCCGCCGCCCGCCGCTCTGGCGTCTGCGTCGCTTTCGCCCGCGTCATCACCAGCCCGCAGACCGATTCCGCCGCCCTGAAGAATCTGAACGCCCGCAAGGGCTTCGCCCCCAGCGCGCTGGACATCTGCCGCGAAGGCGACCGCGGCTGCGACTACTACCGCGTCGGCCCCTTCCCGGGAGAGATCGAGGTGTCGAAACGGCTGTTCAGCGCCTTCCATGGCGCCGACCTCGATCTGCGACTGCGCGAACGCGAGGTCGACACCCTGATCCTGGTAGGCCTGACCACGAACTGCTGCGTCGACGCCACCGCCCGCGACGCCTTCCATCTGAACTACAACGTGTTCGTCGTTTCGGACGCGACGGCGGCCTACGGCGAGGAGGCTCAGCGTCAAGCCCTAGCCGCCCTGGCCCAGAACTGCGGATTAATCGTCGAGACCGCCGAGGTGCAGTCGAGCTGGACCCGCGTTCAAGCCGCTTGACCGACAGCGTCACCAGCCAGCTCCGCTAGAACGCCAGGCGCACGCCTCCCTCGAGGGACTGCCAGGACCAGTCGCCGGCCGCCGAGGCCTGATATCGGACGAACGCGGTCCACACGCCTCGGTGGACGGTGACGCCGGCGCCGAGGACGGCGCTGCTGCGGCCAAGGCCGATCTGATTGCCGGCGAACACCGTGCCGTCAGACGCCACGAGCGCCACACGTTCGCCGACCGCGGCGGCGTCGTAACGATAGCCCAGCTGCAGGTCCGGCGTCACGGTGAGGCCGCTGGCGTCGGTGTGGGCGTGTGAAAAGCCCAAGGTTGCGTAGGGGGAGAAGAAGCTGGCGCGCTGGGGTGCGCCCGATACGGCGAAGGCGGGCGCGAGCTCATTGATTTCCGTGAAGGCGGTCCCCGTCTGCTGCGCGATCAGCACCCCGACCGCAGGCGTCAAGGTGACGCCGCCGGTTTCGAGCGCGGTCGCTGCCTGGAAGCCGGCGGCGAGCTCGCTCGTGCGGCGACTTGCGGCCGAGAAGCCGAAGCCAGAGGCGCGATCGGTGTCATCCCAGCCGTTGGCGTAGCTTAGGGCGACGCTGAAGCCGACATTGCCCAGGGTCTGCGAGCCGTAGAGGCTGAGCATCAGCGCGCTCTGGTTCGCCCGGCTGGCGTCGGCATCGGAAAAGTCGACGCTCTCATAGGCGAGCGCGGCGCCGATCCGGCCGCCCGGCGCGACATCGACATCGGCGCCGGCCTCGACGCCGCCGGATGTCGCCCGCGATCCCGGCGCAACAGCGCGCGTCGCGGTGTGCTGGACCGAGCCTTCCACGTCGATCCAACCGCGTGCGTCCGGGCCGCCCGAGGCGCCCAGATTGTAGAAGGTGTCGCCGCCGCCATTGGCCAGCGTGCGGCCGAGCACCGACGTCACGAAGGCCGCGTCGTTCTCGGCGAAGGCGAAGTCCTGCGCGCTGAACAGTGTCGGGTCGCGCGGCGCCACGGTCACCGGCGGTGGCGGCGGAGATACCGGCGGCGGCGGGGGCGGCGGCGGCGGCGATACCGGCGGCGGTGGAGGCGGCGGCGGCGGAGATACCGGCGGCGGTGGGGGCGGCGGCGGCGGAGATACCGGCGGCGGTGGAGGCGGCGGCGGCGGAGATACCGGCGGCGGTGGAGGCGGCGGCGGCGGAGATACCGGCGGCGGTGGTGGGCTGGCGGCCGCCAGCACCAGGTTCGCGTTGGTGATTGTATAGGTCACGCTCTGGGCGAAACCGGCCGGCGTCGGCTGGCTCGTTGACGCGGCAACGGTGGTGAACTGGGTTCCACCCAGCCCAGCAGAGGTGAGAAAGGTGTACGTCCGAGCGGCGTAGGTTCCCGGCGCGTAGGCGAAGGTTACCGTCCCTGCGAGGTTGGCGGTCCCCTCGATCGTCAGGGTGTCGATCGTGCTGGGCGTCACGCCGATCAGCAGGTCGCCGCCGGCCGCCTGGCTGAAAGTCCCCTCTGCGGTCAGGCGCGAAGGCTGCACCAGGCCGTTGTTGACCAGGTTCCCGCCGATGGTGCCAAAACCGCCCAGCGCGCCAGCGGCGTCGACCTGCACGCTACCGCCCACCTGCGCCGTGGTCGCTGCCGCATCGCCTATGTCGAGCGCGCCGCCAGCGACCTCGGTGAGGCCGGTGTAGGTGTTGACGCCGTCCAGGGTGACGGTCCCAGGACCGTTCTGCGTGACGGCGCCGGCTTGGCTGGCGTTGAAGTCGCTGATCACGTTCGTCACGGTGACCGGCCCGCCCTCGTCGAATACCAGGGCGCCGCTGACGATGACCTTTCCGGCGCCGTTTCCGAGCGTGCCGGTCAGTACGCCGTCGCCGAGCTGCAGCGTGGCGTTCAAGTTGAAGTTGCCGACCTCGGTCGCGCCGGAATAGGTGTTCGCGCCGGTCAGCACGACGACGCCGGGGCCGATCTGGGTCACTGTCAGGGCGCCGCCGATCGGGTTGGCGACGGTCACGGGCGCCGGCTCGTTGAACACCAGGGCGCCGCTTCCGGCGATGGGCCCCGGCCCAGCCTGGCCGGCATTGACCCCGTCACCGAGCGTCAACCCCCCGTTGACCGTCGTGCCGCCGCCGTAGGTGTTGATCCCGCTGAAGGTCTGCGCGCCGGCGATGACCACGCCGCCAGATCCGCTGATCACGCCGCCAAAGTCGTTGATGGTGAGGCCCGCGGTCGCGGCGATCGGCAGCTGGCCGGCGTAGAAGGTCGGTTGCGCGTTCTGCGCGCTCTCGAGGGTCAGGGTGTTGGCGCCAAGCGTGACCGAAGCGCCGGCGCCGCCCTCGACCGCCGGCACGCTCTGGTTCCCGCCCGTGCTGATATCCAATGTCGCGCCGTTGGCGATCAGCACCTGCCCGAAGCCGCCGCTGTTGATCGACCCGCCAGCCCCGATCGCCAGTGTGCCAGCCTTGATGTAGACCACGCCGTCCGAGGTGTCGGGCGCCGCCAGGGTGACCTCACCCGGGCCGTCCTGCTCGATTGCGACTGCGCCGGAGATCGGCACGGCGAAGGTGACCGGCGTCGCTTCGTCAAACGCGAGGATGCTCGAATTGTTCTTGAACGACGCGGTCGTGACGCCGGACGAACCGGTGATCAGGCCGTTGGTCGTCCCGTTTCCCAGCTGCAGCACGCCCCAGTCGATCGTGGTCGCGCCGGTGTAGGTGTCGGTGTTGGTCAGGACGACGCTGGGCACGGGGCCACCGTCGCCGCGCCCGGCCCCCTGCTGGCCGCCAAAGGAATAGGCCTGGTTGATCGTCAGGCCGGCGGCGCCCGTCAGCGCGCTACTCACCGTGAGCGCCCCCTCGCCGCCGCCGAGCAGGTAACCGACCGCGCCCGGGGTCAACACGCCGCTGTAGGTGACGTCGCCGATCGCCCCGAGGCTCAGCCCGGCGGCGGCGGTGGAGAAGTTCAGCGGGTTGCTGTTATCGACGCCCAGGGCGACCGTGGCGAAGGTGGCGTTGTTGACGATGCGGCCCAGCGCGGTCTGGTCAAAGGCGTAGCCAAAAGCGACCGTGGGATTCACGCTGAGCAGCGTCACCGCGCCCGCGCCCGGCAACGCGCTGGGAACGCCGAACTCCAGGATGCCGCCGAAGATCTCGGTGCCGCGGCTGTAGGTGTTGGTCCCCGTCAGGTCGGTGAATCCCGCGGTCAACCCCGCCCCTCCCGCCTGACCCTGGACGACAACCGAGGTGGAGTTCGCGGGGGTGACGACGTCGCCGAGGTTGCTGGCGACGATCAGTTCGCCGTTGCCGCCGCCGAAGTTGTAGACGCTGAGCGCGCTCGGCGTCAGCGCGCCGCTGTAAGTGTGGACGCCGTCCACCGCGCCGAGCTCGATCTCGTTCGACAGGGTGGAGAAGTTGAGCGGGTTGCTGCTGTCGGCCGCCAGCGCCGCGACCACGATGCCCGCGGTCGGCTGGAAGTTGGCGATGAAGGCCTGGTTGATCGGATAGCCCGCGGCGACGGCATCGAAACCGCCGCCGAAGCCGCCGGTGGCCGGCACGGACGACGGGGTGGCGAACACCACCTGCACCGGATCGATCCCCCCGCCCGACGTCATCCAGTCGAGGCCGCCGGTGAAGGTGTTGGCGCCCGAGAGCGTAAGCGTCGGCGTCACGAAGAACAGTTGGTTGCGGTTCACGGCGGTGTTGCCGCTGATCTCCAGCGCGCCGCTGCCGCTGAGGTTCGTGCTGATGGTCGGCGAGGGCCCGACCGCGATAATCAGGGGCTGGGTGAAGTCGAGCGAGCCGCCCGACAGATTGCCGGCGAAGCCGCCGGTAGTCGCCGAGCCGAACGAGAGCGAGCCGCCGGCGGTTGTGTAGTCCGGCAGGGTGGTCGTGCTCAGATCGACGGTGACGCCCGAGGCGACGTTGACGACCACCGTCTGACCGGCGTTGGCATCGGTCACAGCGGTGGCGACATCGCTGCCCGTCGTGGCGTTGATCGTCGTGTCCGCCCGGGCCGTCACCGCCGTCACCGCCAGGAAGCCGGCGGCAAGGGCGATCGCCGACGCGCCGTTCGCCAATGCGGCGGCAAGACGTCGCCGCGGCGCCTGGTCGATTTGATATGTCACGGACGTCCCCTCGGATAGGTCGCGCCTGCGGGGCGCTCATCGACGGGCAACGTCGCCGCTGGCCCGGCGCTGGGCCATCAAAGCGACGCTCAAAATTTCTCAAATCTGCGGCTAATGCGCCTTCAGGCCGGCGTACTCCGCCTTCGCGGCGGCCAGCAGCGGCATCCCCGGATCGGCGTCGCGCCAGTCCTGGAAGAACGCCTCATAGGCTCTGCGGCTGCCAGCGATGTCGCCCTCCAGCCGCAGCGCGCGCGCCAGCCCCAGGTGCGCCAGCTGATAGTGCTCGGAGACCGCCTCGACGAAGCGGTGGCTCAGGATGTTCTGGAACTCAGCCGCCGCGTGGGCGCCGTCCCCGGCGGCGAGATAGGCCTGTCCACGCAGATACGGGGTGTCCAGGGTCCGCATGTCGTAGGGCTCAGCCGAGCGCAAGGCCGTGATCGCCGCGGCCGGCTGGCCGCGGCGCAGCGCAGCCGCGGCGCGCTGTTCGGCGGCGAACACCTGCGTGAGCAGCGTGTTCGTCGGCGTCGCCTTCAGGTCGGCGGCGAGCAAGGCCTGCGCGTGTGCTGCATCCCCGAACTCGGCCAGCGCGAAGCGATAGTCGGCCGAATCATAGCCCGCCGGAACCTGGGCGAGGGTCTGTCGGGCGAGGTCCTGAAGCCCAAGGTCGAACAGCAACCGCGCGTCGGGGGCGGAGAAGATGTCGCCGAGGCCGTAGCTCTGCCCGCCCGCCTTGGCCCGGGCGAACAGGTCGAGGCCCCGCCGCACCTGCCCGCGACCGAAGGCCGCCTGGCCGGCGTTGATCAACAAGGTGCGTTCGCCCGGCTTGCCGGCCGCCCATTGCAGTTGCCGGTCGGCGGCGGCGGCGTCGCCCCGCACGAGGGCGATGTCGTAGAGCACGCCATGCAAGTCGTCGCCATCCACATGGCGCGCGGTCGCCTGGCCGCCGACCGCCTGGGCCTCGTCCAGCCGGCCGGCGCGCAGCAACGCGCGGGCGAAGACGGCGTACGCGCTTTCGGACTCCAGGCCCAGCGCCGCCGCGCGCCGCGCGTCCCCTACAGCCAGGTCGTACTGCCCGACCCAGCTCTCCCGGTTGGCGAGGTTGGCCCAGGCGACGGCTTCATTCGGATAGATCTGCGTCCAGGACCGGTAGAGCCGCAGGCCCTCGGCGACGTCGCCGCTGACGAACGCGTTGTATCGCGAGGAGATCACAAGCTTTTCGTGTTCGCCGGCCGTGTCCCGCAGCGCGTAGGCCCTCTTGATCGAGGCGGCGGCCAGGTCGTCCTGATTCAGGTTGGAATAGACCGCCGCCAGGTCCGCGTGCGCGGCGGAAAAGCTCGGGTCGAGCGAGATGGCGTGCTGGAAGAGCGGAATCGCCTCGATCCGCTTGCCGTGGTTGAAGTCATAGACGGCTTGGGAATAGGCCTGCAGCGCTTCGAGCGAGGAGGTCCGCCGCTGCAACAGCGGCGCGTTGAACCGTCGGATCGAGTCAGACGGCTCGCCGAGGCGAAGACGCAGGCGGCCGACCAGCCGGTCGAGCGCCGGCAGCAGGTCGTCGCGCCGGTCGACCTCGGCCTTGTCCGCGGCGATGACGTCGCCACTCGTGCAGTTCGTGGCCGTCAGCGTCAGCAGGTATTTGGCGCCCACCTCGGCCACCGCGCCATCGACCGTCGCAGTCCCGTTACTGCGTTCGCAAACCTCGCGCGCCACTGCCGGCGTCAGCGCGGCGTCCGGCGGGCGCGTCATCAGCGCCAAGGTATCGGCGATCTGCTGCTGCGAGAGCACCTGCACGTAGGGCGATTGTTGCAGGTCGATCTGTGTCGCCATCTCGAAGGTCTGATCGAACTGCGGGTCGTGGGCGAGGTTCGCGAAGCCATCCAGCAATACGAGGTTGCGGGTCGGCGGCGCGGCTGGCGCCGGCGCGCGCCACAGCCAAACGCCAAGTCCGGCCGCGCCGAGGCTCAGCAGGACGGCCACGGCCGCCCACACGCGCCGGGCGCGCAGGGTTGGCCTGCGGACGAGCGGCCGCTGCAGCCCAGGCGCCGCCTGGGACAGTGGCCAGATCGACGCGACGAGCGCCGCCGCGCCCGACTTGCGCGTCACCACCTGCACCGGATGGGCGAAGCGGTAGCCGGCGCCCGGCGCTGTGACGATCAGCTGGTCAGGCGCCCCGGCGGTGGCGAGCGCCCGGCGCAGGGTGAAGATGGTCTGGCTGACGTTGGCGGTGTCGACAGTCTTGCGGGGCCAGATCGCGTCGAGCAGCTGGTCGCGCGTCACCACCTCGCCTGGATGTTCCACGAGATAGAGCAAGGTGTCGAAGAGCGTCGGAGTCAGGGGGACGGACGCGCCGGCGCAAGTCAGCAAGCGTCGCATCGGATCGAGGACGAAATCCCCGAACTCGTAGTATTTGCCCTCACGTACCGATACGTCCACCGGCCAGCCCGCTCTCGCGCCCCAAGCCGCCCTTGCGGCCTGCGCCAGTATTGATCAATTGGCGGCGCCTGGGGAGGGCCGGACTTCGCGATCGACCCAGGAAGTAGGCGTCAGGGAGCTCGCGATCCCGCGAGCACCCCCTGCCACACCCTGCAGATCGTCGATCGCTTCAGGCTCCCCCTCGCCAACGTCGTGGAAGTCTCCACGGCAGATCGAGAGCCGAGCAGCGGGCGCCTGCGCCACGACCGGGCATTTTATCGCTGTTCGTTGTTGAAAAAGGCGCTCGCAGCCACACATGAGTGTCGCTGCGAGCGCCCTGTCCCCCCGGAGCCTCGCAGTTGGGCGCTGCGGGCGCGCGTCCCCCCGCTCCCCGTAGTCCCCTGGCCCGGCTGACCCTCAAGTCGCCGGGCCAGTCTCTTTCTCACCCTAGCTTCGGCGCAAGCGCTCATTTCGGATTGGACGCGAACGGGTCGCTCGTGTGTCGCAAGCGCAACGCACCGTCACGGGCAGGACTCAGAGGACGTCGCTTCGAAGAAGCGCATTGCGCGCCGCGTCGTGAGCTGAGATTTCGGCGCCGCGTGGCGCTGGCCATGACATGATGGCCCCTCCGGGAGGATGCATGGTCGATTTCGCCAAGGTGGCGTCACTGCTCGAGCAACGGCGGCCGGGCCACGCGCTGCCGCGGGCGCTCTACACCGATCCCGAGGTGTTCGCGTTCGATCAGCTGGCGATCCATCGCCGCTCCTGGATCCTGATCGGCTTCGAGATCGAGTTTCCACGCGCCGGCAGCCACATGGCGCTGACCATCGCCGGCGCGCCGATCTTCGTCGTGCGTGGCCACGACGGCGTCCTGCGCGGTTTCCACAACACCTGCCGCCATCGCGGCTCGCGCATCCTGCCGGACGGCAAGGGCCAGGCGGCGCGGCTGGTCTGCCCCTATCACCGCTGGACCTACGACCTCACCGGCGATCTGGCGCACGCATCGCGCATGGGCGACGACTTCGCGGCGTGCGAGCACGGGCTGGGGCAGGTCCAGGTCGAGACTTGCGCCGGGGCGGTCTATGTCTGCCTCGCGGAGGACTCGCCGCCGTTCGAGCCGTTCCGCGCGGCGCTGACGCCGCTGCTGGCGCCGCACCGCTTGGCCGACGCTAAGCTCGCCCACGAGACCACGCTGATCGAACGCGGCAACTGGAAGCTGGCGATGGAGAACGCCCGCGAGTGCTACCACTGCGCCACCGGCCATCCGGAACTGGCCCTCACCTTCCCGACCGGCGTCTCAGGCAACTTCGACTATGGCGAAGAGGCGCGCCGGCACGGCGAATACAACGCCCGCATGGCCGCGGTCGGGCTCGAAGTCGGACCGCACGAAGGTGATTGGTGGCAGGCGATCCGGTTTCCGCTGAACGACGGCTGCCGCTCCATGACCATCGACGGCGAGACAGCCGTCCGTAGGCTGATGGTCGAAGCTGGCGATGGCGACATCGGCTCGCTGCGCTGGTCGATCGAGCCGCACGGCTTCGTTCACGCCACGGCCGATTTCCTGTTCATGTTCAGCGCCTTGCCGCTATCGCCCAAGGACACTTTGATCGTCAGCAAGTGGCTGGTGCACAGGGACGCGGAGGAAGGCGTCGACTACGACCTCGCCCACCTGACCGAGCTGTGGAACCGCACCAACCAGCAGGACCTCGCCCTGGTGGAGAACAATCAGCAGGGCGTGGAGTCGCCGGGTTACCGCCCGGGCCCGTATTGCGCGGACGCCGAGGCCCTGACCATGCGTTTCACCGACTGGTATTGCGCCAAGGCCAAATCCTTTTTGAAGAACGGGGCCTACCTGGAGAGCCCGAATGGCTGAGGAAAAGCGGCGTGGGCTGCATCCGGAGACCCTGGCCGTCGGCCACGGCTACGACCCCGCCAGCGCGCTAGGCGCGGCCAAGCCGCCGCTCTATCTCACCTCGACCTTCGTTTACGGCTCGGCGCAGCAGGCGAAGGACGCGCACCGGGTCTTCTTCGAAGGCGCCAGTCAGGGCGACGTTGCAGCCCCCCACATCTACGCCCGGCTCGGCCATCCCAACCTCGACATGGTCGAACGGCGCCTCGCGTCGCTGGACCAGGCCGAGGACGCGGCTGGCTTCTGCAGCGGCATGGCGGCGATCTCGACCATCATGCTGGCCCATTTGCGGCCGGGCGACGTCGTGCTGCACAGCCTGCCGATCTACGGCGGCGTGGATTCGCTGATCGGCCTGGTGCTGAGCCAGTTCGGGGTGAAGGCGGTTCATTTCGCCGACGGTCTCGACGCCGCCGCGATCCGCCGGGCGGCCGACGAGGCCGCGGCGACCGGGCCCGTGCGAATGATCTGGCTGGAGAGCCCGGCCAATCCCACTGGCGCGGTGGTCGATATCGGCCTGGCGGTCGAAGTCGCGAGCGAGCTGGCCGAGCGACAGGACTTTCGGCCGCTCGTGGCCGTCGACAACACCTTCCTCGGCCCGTTCCTGCAAAGCCCACTGGTTCTCGGCGCCGATCTCTGCATGACCTCACTGACCAAGTACTGCGGCGGCCACAGCGATCTGCTGGCCGGCGGCGTGAGTGGACGCGCGGAGTTGATCGGCCCACTGCGCACCCTTCGCACCTGGCTCGGCAACCCGATGGACGCGCACACCGCCTGGCTGCTGCTGCGCTCGTTCGAAACCCTGCACCTGCGCACGGCCCGCGCCTGCGACAACGCCCTGGCCGTCGCGCGTTTCCTGCAGGCCCACCCGAAGGTCGCTGGCGTCACCTTCATCGGCCTGGCCGAGCCCGGCTCGCGCGAACATGCGCTGATGGGGCGCCAGGCGCGCGGCTGCGGCTCGACCTTCTCGTTCCGGATCAAGGGCGGCGAAGCGGCCGCCTTCCGGCTGCTCGACGTGCTGAAGCTGCTTCGGCTGGCGGTCAGCCTCGGCGGCTCCGAGACCCTGATCTGCCATCCCGCGAGCACCACCCACTTCCCGATCGCGCGGGACCGCCTGGAAGAGGCGGGCGTGACCGAGTCCACCTTGCGCCTGTCGGTGGGCCTTGAGCACCCGGACGACCTGATCGCCGACCTTTCCCAGGCGCTGGGCCAGGTCTGATGCCGCGGCCGACCGACCACAGCGCCATTGATGGCAAG
>Ga0302325_10003176_pt1 | contig 39033 bp, 41 predicted proteins | sample Palsa_T0_2_FD_201948 | JGI IMG/M metagenome (GOLD analysis project Ga0302325, IMG submission 201948) | Peat permafrost microbial communities from Stordalen Mire near Abisko, Sweden - Palsa_T0_2 | ecosystem: Environmental > Terrestrial > Soil > Palsa > Peat permafrost | place: Sweden: Abisko...
AGCGCACTTCGACGCTGAGGTCCTGTCCGCTATGGGCCGGTTGCATCGCGCCGGGGAACTCGACGCGACGGTCGTTTCGCGTGCGCTGAGCGAGCTGGCCCTCGCGCCGATCGTCCGACACCCGCTCGCAGGACTTCTGTCCGGGGCGTGGGCAGCGCGAGATCGGCTTCGCCTCGTCGACGCTCTGTACCTCGAGCTGAGCACGGCGCTCGGCGCTGCGCTCGTCACAACGGACGGGCGACTCGCGCGCAGCACGGCGGCGGCGGATCTCGTCATCTGAGCGCCCGACAAGCCCCTCCGCCTGGGGCCGACAGACCAGGCAGCGCATCGACGACCGTTTTCTCGCCGCGCCGCCGGCAGAGCTCACGATCGCTTTCGGGTCGGGTTCAGTCCGTCGGCTCAGCGATCCAGCTCGCTTGGATGCCGAGAAGCTCGATGAGCCTTTCGAAGTGTCGATCGTGGTGCAGGACGGTGAGCCCTGACTGTTGCGCTGCGACCGCCACGGTGAGCTCAGTGAGCGGAAGCCTGTGCGCTCCGTACGATCCAGCACCGGCAAGCTCGCGGATTGCTGCGAGCACGCCGCGCCGCACAGCGCGGTCGACCGCGATCTCCCGCAGCCGCTCGAGGGTGCGATCCAACGCGGCGATGCCGTCGCTCCCACGCGCGTCGACCATCAACTCGTAGCGAACGGGCCAGCACCAGGCAACCTCGCCGCGTTCAATCGCGGCCAAGAACAGCTGTCGTGCCGTCGGGATCCGTCGTGCGACGATCCAGGCGGACGTGTCGGCAAGGACGACGCCCTGACCGTTCCAGATCTCGACGCTCACACGGCGTGGTCGGCGGCCTGGTTGAGGCGATCGATCGCGTCGAGGTCCAGGTCGAACTGGCCGTCGTCCATCGCGGACAGCAGCGCTTCTCCCGCCGCTCTGCGCTGATTGCGGCCATTGAGCTCGGAGCGTGCTCCCTCGACCGCCAGCCGACGAACGAGCGTGGCGTCAGCCTCGCGAGTTCCCGTCGCGACACGCACGCGCTCCAACGCGCCGGCGAGTAGCTCCTCCGAGTGACTCCATCGACTGGCCTTCTCACAAAGCCCGAGAACGGACGATACATCAATCTGTCTTGATGTATCGTCCCGGGTCGTGTTGCCACTCGACTCCAGCCGGCAACCGTCGCCGCCAAGCTTTCTCCGGCTCGCTGGGCATCCGGTTCGCTGGCGGCTGCTCACCGAGCTGGCGCACAGCGATCGGCGGGTCGGGGAGCTGTGCTCGCGGCTCCAGCTGCGCCAGAGCCTTGTCTCCTACCACCTCGGTCAGCTTCGCTCCGAGCAGATGGTCACCCGCCGACGCAGCACCGCGGACGGTCGCGACTCCTACTACCTGCTGGACCTGGAGCGCTGCGGCGAGTTGCTCGCCACGACCGGCGCTGCGCTTCACCCTGGACTGCGACTCATCTCACCACCTGGGCGCGGAACGTCAGCTGCCGACCATCGGCCCGTAAGTGTGTTGTTCTCCTGCACAGGAAACAGCGCCCGCTCGCAGATCGCCGAAGCGCTAGCCGAGCAGCTGGGCGACGGACGCATCGCGCCGCTCAGCGCCGGAAGCCACCCCAAGCCACTTCACCCGAATGCCGTGCGTGTGATGCGCGAGCACGGGCTCGATCTGACAGGCCGGACCTCCAAGCCGCTGAGTCAGTTCTCCGCAGAACGGTTCGATTACGTGATCACTCTGTGCGACCGGGTGCGCGAGGTCTGCCCCGAGTTTCCCGGACACCCAGGCTTGATCCACTGGAGCACCCCCGACCCAGCACGGGAGGGCGACACACACGAGGACACCTATCCCGCCTTCCAGCGCACCGCCGCCGAGCTCACGACCCGCATCCGGTTCCTGATCGACTCGCTCGACGAGACACCCGCCCGGAGGCCCAGTCGAGCAGACCCCACACGCACGCGACGATGACTGATGCTGGACAGGAATCCGTCCGACCCCAGGCGTCACTGGCAACCGTCGCGCGCGAGTGGACTCGAATCGGGGTCACCGGCTTCGGCGGTCCCCCGGCGCACATCGCGCTGCTGCGCGAGCTCGTCGTGACGCGAATGGGATGGATGGACGCCCAAACGTTCGAGGACGCCAACGCCGCCTGCGGCCTACTGCCCGGCCCAGCGTCCACCCAGCTGGCGATCTTCTCCGCCTACCGCGTCGCGGGACCGGCCGGCGCGATCGTCGGCGGACTCGGATTCGTCGTCCCAGCAGTCGTCCTGATCCTCGCCCTGTCAGTCCTGTTCCTCGGGCACGCGCCACCGCTCTGGGTACGCGGCGCCGGCGCCGGAGCGGGAGCCGCTGTCGCGGCTGTCGCTGTACAAGCCGCGCGCGGTCTTCTTGGCCCAAGCTACGCGCGCGTCAAGGAGCACCGCGCCCGGGCCGCGCGTTGGCTCATCTACCTGATCGTCGGCGCGGCCGCCGCCGCACTGCTCGGCGCATACCTGGTGATCGCGCTGCTGGCCTGCGGGCTACTCGAACTACTCCTCCAGCGTAAGTCTCTCCCCGGGCTTCGCACCCGCAGCAGCTCGCTCGGCCTGTTCGTTCCCGCGTCGATCACGACCGGCGGTTTCGGCGCGTTGGCATGGACAGCGTTCAAGGTCGGAGCGCTGTCATTCGGGGGTGGGTTCGTGATCATCCCGCTGATGCAGACCGACGCGGTTCACACCTACCACTGGATGACCAACCCCCAGTTCCTCAATGCCGTCGCGCTCGGCCAGATCACCCCGGGCCCCGTCGTCGCGACGGTCGCCGCGGTCGGCTACGCCGCCCACGGCCTCGCCGGCGGACTGCTCGCGGCTGTGGTCGCGTTCTCGCCGTCGTTCTCATTCATCCTGCTTGGGGGTCAGCGGTTCGAACAGCTGCGCCAGAACACGGGCGCCCGCGCGTTCCTCGACGGTGCCGGGCCTGCGGCGATCGGCGCGATCGTCGGTGCCGCGATTGTGCTCGCGAGCGTCCTGTCCGAGAGCTGGCAATTCGCGATCCTTGCCGCTGCAGCTTTGGCTCTACTCGTCCTACGCCGCGGCGTCGTCACGACCCTGCTGGGCGCCGCACTCATCGGCGTGGTCGCGGCGCTCGCGGGCGCGCCGCTGCCGTGACAGGTGCGCCGGCGCGCGCCCTGAGATTCGCCACGAGCGCGGCTGGCGTAGGGGCGCAGGCGGCTACGGCGAACAGGTCCTCGCGACATCGCTACGGAGGCGATGAACGAAGATCGGGGTGGTCGGCGATCGGTCGATCTGCTCGAGGCGCGAGCGATTCGCCGGAGTCGAACAAAAGGCAAAGACACTCCTGGCCCAGGTCGACGCCTACCGCGAGCTCTCCAGCTCGCTCGCCCACGACGACGCCTGAACGTGCCGCCGTCCGAGATGCTGTCGCCGGTCGACGACCGAAGCAGCATCACGTACATGCCGGAACACCCGCCGCGCGCTGCTGGGATCGGAGACGAGCAGGAGGAGCTATACCCTCGCGACGCCCACACCGTCGGCTGCTCGATTCGCGGCCTTGCGTGAGCGATGCACGCATCAACACCTCCGTTATCCGTAGGAAATGATGCGTGCAAAACCAGGGAGGCGCTCTCACCTCGGTCGCCGGCTACCTCGACGCGCATGCGATCACCCGCACGGTCGACGGAAGTTGTTCACCGCCCTGATGATCTCGTCTTCCGTGTCATAGCCGATCAAGGAGATCGTCAGCTCTCCGTCGTACACGAAGGCTTGTAGCCGGGGCGGAATACCAACCCTGCCGATCAGGCCCTCCATGCGCGCGAGCTCAACGGGTTCATGCCACTCCCCGGGCAACCAATCCCTGGGCGAGCGTCTCGCCTCTGAAGCCTCAACACGACCGATGACGAATAAGGGCACTCCGTCACGGCGGGTTGAGCCAACGCGGTACGAAGCGCGGCCAGGGAAACGATCCACGGAATAGGAGATCTCTCCGATGTCCGCCGGCCACCAGGATGGCACCACGACCGGTGATCCGAATGCGTGAACGAGCGCTAACGCGGAGTTGTAGGTCTCCGAGACAGCTTCCACCATCGAGGCGCGCGGGCCGTCGTCGCTAGCGGCGCTCTGGGATCCTGCCACGCAGCTCATCGTACGGCCGTCGTCGACAGAGATCCACCCGTGGACGTTGATCCTTCGAAATCGAGAGCCGTCCATGACCGCCGTCGACCGAGCCGGCGCGTCCACCGCTACGCGGCTTGCGTGGGACCGCTGCGCTGCTCGGCCATGATCTCCGTGCAGAGTTCGACGCACTCGTTGCAGATCGCGAACGATGGCATCGGGCGGTGGTCGCGGCACGCTTCCCGATCGCGCTCGACCCCCGCGAGGTTCGGCGCCAGCCGAACTCGCAATGAAGGCCGCGCAGGGCCTTCACGTGATCGCGGTCTCGACGACCTCGGTCAGCCGTGCGCAGACGGCGTCGGTCTCGGATTTGCTGGGGGCTTCCACCATCACCCTGATCAGCGGCTCGGTGCCCGACGCGCGGACCAGAACACGGCCGCGGCCGGTGAGCGCGACCCCTTCACGGTCGATCGCGTCGCGGACCGCCTGCTGCTCCATTGCCTGGGTCAGCGTCGCCCGGTCGGAGACGCGGATGTTGACCAGGCGCTGCGGCAGCTTCGCCATCGCGTTGCGGGTCGAGAGCTCGCGGTCGCCGAGCGCCTCGAGCGCGAGCAGAGCGCTCGCGATGCCGTCGCCGGACGGCCCGAAGCTCAGATCGATGACGTGTCCCGACTGCTCGCCGCCGAGCGCCCAGCCGCGGCGGCGCAGCTCGTCGAGGACGTACCGGTCACCGACCTGGGTCGTCGCCACCTCGATCCCGGCGCCCTTCATTGCAGCGTGAAAGCCGTAGTTCGTCATCACCGTGACCACGACCCCGTTGCCGCTGAGGCGCCCCTCCTCGCGCAGGTGCAGCGCAGCCAGCGCGATCAGCTCGTCGCCGTCGACTACAGCGCCCCCTCGGTCGACGGCGAGCACGCGGTCGCCGTCGCCGTCGAAAGCGAACGCCACGTCATAGTCTCCCGCTGCCGCCCGGGTGGCCAGCGCGTCGACGTGGGTCGATCCGCATTCGTGGTTTATGTTGCGCCCGTCCGGCTCGGCGGCGATCACGTCGACCTCGGCTCCGAGTCGCCGGAATATCTCGGGCGCGGCGCGATAGGTCGCTCCGTTCGCACAGTCGAGCAGCAGCCTGCGGCGGGAGATGTCGAGCCCCTCGAAGCGGACGTGCAGTTCCCGCAGGTAGTCCTCGAGCGCGCCGTGCAGGCGCCGCACGCGGCCGATCCGCTCAGGTGAGCGCGCCGGCCGTTCGAGCTCCGCCTCGATTTCGTGCTCGGTCTCGTCGCTGAGCTTGAACCCGTCGCCGCCGAAGATCTTGATGCCGTTGTCGCGGTAGGGATTATGCGAGGCGGAAATCACGGCGGCCAGCTGAAGGCCGTGGCGGCGGACGAGCATGGGCGCTGCCGGTGTTGGGAGCACGCCGCCGAGCAGCACATCGCCGCCGGCCGCCGTGACGCCGGCCGCGATCGCCGCCTCGAGCATCTCGCCAGACTCCCTGGTGTCGCGCACGATCAGCACTTGCGGGCGATCCACCGCGGACTGCGTCACAGCGGCTCGCGCGAGCGCTACCGCCAGGTCGGCGGTCAGGAATTCGCCCGCGACTCCGCGGACGCCGTCCGTGCCAAAGAGCTGCCTCGCCATCTAATCGTCTAATCGGCGCCCGCAGGCTCCAGCACTAGTGCCACTTAGCGCTTCGAGAACTGCGGCCGCTTACGGGCCTTCTTCAGCCCGGCCTTCTTGCGCTCCTTGACGCGCGGGTCGCGCGTCAGGAAGCCGCGGCGCTTGAGCTCTCCGCGAAGGTTGGGGTCGGCCTCGATCAGCGCGCGCGAGATGCCGTGACGGAGCGCTCCCGCTTGTGCGGAGACGCCGCCGCCGTGCAGCTTCGCGACCACATCCATGCGCGACTCATATCCAACCGTTTCGAGTGGCTGCCTGATGACCCGCTCGAGCGTCGGCCGCGGGAAGAACTCCTCGAGCGATTTGCCGTTCACCGTGTACACGCCGCTTCCCGGCTTCAGGATCACACGGGCGACGGCGGTCTTGCGCTTGCCCGTCGCGCGGTAGCGCGCACCGGCAGCGAGATCGATCGTGGCGTCGGCGATCGGCTTAGTGTCCTCGTCGCGATCGCCGTCCCGGCCCCTCGCCTCCTCCGCCTCGGCCTCCGCAGCGGCGAGCGCCTCGGCGTCGAGGTGGAGAGCCTCACCACCTTCGGGAACGATGTCCGGGATCAGATCTGCGCCAGGAATCTCCGGCTTGACACGCGGCTGCAGCTCGATCTCCTCGAGCTCCTCTTCGGCCTCCACCAGCTCCTCTTCGGCCGCCACCAGCTCCTCTTCGGCCGCCACCAGCTCCTCTGCTTCGGCCTCTTCGGCGACGGGCTCCACTGCCGCGGGCTCCTCAGCGACGGGTTCCTCAGCCGCGGGCTCAGCTTCCGCTACGGGCTCGGCTTCCGCCGCTGTCTCACCGGGTTCGGCGCCACCCGATTCCAAGGAATCGGCGTCGTCCGGTTCCACGTTCTCTTGATCGATCACTGCTTAATCTCCATCGGTTGCGGCTGTTGGGCGGCGTGCGGATGGTCCGGCCCCGCGTAGACCTTGAGCTTCGTGAGCTGCTTGCGCGCGATGCGATTGCGCGGGAGCATGCCCTTGACCGCGAGCCGGATCACTTCTTCAGGCCGGCGATCGAGCATTTCCTGCAGCGAGCGGGACTTGAGCCCACCGGGGTAGCCCGAGTGGCGGTAGTAGCGCTTGTCCGCCAGCTTATTGCCGGTGACCCGGATCTTCTCTGCGTTGACCACGACCACGAAGTCGCCGGTGTCGATGTGCGGCGTGTACGTGGGCTTGCGCTTGCCACGTAGGGTGTCGGCGATCTGAGTCGCGAGCCGTCCGAGCGTCTGCCCGGAGGCATCGACGATCAGCCAGGTGCGATCTCGGTCGGTGGGTTTCGCGGTGTAGGTCTTCATGGCACACACAAGCCGCGCGGCCTCCGCGCGGCTTGCGGCCAATGATAGGGAATCCGAGATTCGCGAGCCCCCCGGGTTAAACTTGTCGTCTGTGGCGATCGAACTCCCCCCAGCCGAGCTGCACCGACTCTCGATCGACGGGTACCACCAGCTCATCGCCAGCGGCGGACTCGACGAGGGCTCCCGGGTCGAGCTGATCGATGGGCTGCTCGTCGACATGAGCCCGAGGACCCCCCAGCACGAGCAGGCAATCAGATGGCTGATCGACTGGCTGATCGATTCCCTCGACCGTTCCGAGTACCAGCTGATGATCACCGGATCGATGACCATCGGGACCTCGGAGCCGGAGCCGGACGTAGCTGTCATCGAGCGGACCGCGCCAACCGGCGAGCACCCGAAGCACGCACGCCTCGTGATCGAGGTAGCAGTCAGCTCGCGGGAGCGCGACCTGGTGACCAAGCCCCTGATCTACGCCCCAGCAGTCGACGAGTACTGGGTCGTCGACCTCGAGCAACGCTGCATCGTCATCCACCGCGATTCGGGCCCAGACGGTTACGGCACCGTCCTCAGCATCCCATCCGGCGAGCCCGTCAAGGCAAGCGCGATCGACCTCGGCATCCTGCAGTCAGCAGACCTCTTCGCCACAGCCCTCGCCAGCTCAAGCTGACGAAGCACGCGCGAAGCGCCCCCCGGAACCACCACGCCCCGCGACGTTCGGCGCAGATAGCACCACCACAGCCCAACCCGCGACCGAACTCGCAATGGGAGTGAAACCTGAGTCAGCCGACTGCGCGCCCGCGTCTTTGAGCGGTTGCGTCGGCTGACTCAGGTTTCACTCCCACTCGATAGTCCCCGGCGGCTTGCTCGTGATGTCGAGGACGACCCGGTTGACCTCGCGGATCTCGTTGATCATGCGTGATGCGATCTGCTCGAGCAGGTCGTATGGCAGCCGTGCCCAGTCGGCCGTCATCGCGTCGTCGCTCGTGACCGCCCGGATCACCACTACGTTCCCGTACGTGCGCGTGTCTCCTTGCACGCCTACGGTGCGCACGTCCGGCAGCACGCAGAACGACTGCCACAGCTCGCGGTAGAGCCCGGCCTTGCGGATCTCGTCCTGCAGGATCGCGTCCGCTTCGCGCAGAGTGTTCAGCCGCTCCGCGGTCGCCTCGCCGCCGACGATCCGGATCGCGAGGCCAGGCCCCGGGAAGGGCTGGCGCCACACCAGCCGCTCGGGGAGCCCGAGCTCGGCACCGACGGCCCGTACCTCGTCCTTGAACAGAGCCCGGAGCGGCTCGACGAGCTCGAACTCAAGATCATCCGGCAACCCACCCACGTTGTGATGAGACTTGATCGTCGCCGCGCCGGTGCCCCCACCTGACTCGATCACATCGGAGTAGAGCGTCCCCTGGACGAGGAAGCGGACGTCCGGAAGCAGCAGGGCCTCCTCTTCGAAGACGCGGATGAACTCAGCCCCGATCCGCTTTCGCTTCTCCTCTGGATCCGACACGCCTTTCAGGCGCGCGAGGAACCGATCGGCGGCCTCGACCGCCACCAGCGGCACGTGGAAGTGGTCTCGGAACGCCGAGATCACCTGCTCGCCCTCGTTCTTGCGCATCAGGCCGTGGTCGACGAAGACGCAGGTGAGACGCTCTCCGATCGCTCGGTGCACGAGCAGCGCGGCGACGCTCGAGTCGACGCCGCCTGAGAGCCCGCAGATCGCGCGCCCGTCGCCGACCTGGGCGCGAATCCGCTCGATCTGCTCCTCGATCACCGAACGCGGGCTCCAGGTTCGATCACATCCGCAGATGTCCTGTAGGAACGTCGTCAGCACCTGCTGCCCGTACGGGGTGTGCACGACCTCCGGGTGGAACTGGATCCCGTACACGCCGCGCTCGACCGATTCGAACGCCCCCACCGGCGACGCCGTCGAGGACGCGAGCGCGGTGAAGCCGGGCGGCGGCGCGAACACGGTGTCGCGATGCGACATCCAGCACGACTGTTCTCGCGGAGTCCCGGCGAGCAGCCGGCCCGGATCCCTGACCGTGAGCTGTGAGCGTCCGAACTCGCCGACCTCAGCCGCTTCGACTGTGCCGCCGAGCTCGTGCGCGAGCAGCTGCATGCCGTAACAGATCCCGAGCACGGGGACACCGAGCTCGAGCAGCGCGCGCTCGAGCTCGGGCGCCCCCTCCGCGTATACCGATGCGGGCCCGCCGGAGAGGATCACCCCTTTCGGGTCACGCGCCCTGACTTCGTCCGCGCCGACGTGGTGTGGCAGCAGCTCTGAGAACACGCCGCATTCACGCACTCGGCGGGCGATCAGCTGTGAATATTGCCCGCCGTAGTCGAGGACGACCACCTGGTCGGTCGCCGCCCGCGGTGCCACTGGGCGTTCGAGCTCGCCGGCGGGCGTGGCACTACTCGGCGACACCGACCGTCGCGGCTTTGCCGCTTGCGCCCATCCCGACGCCCTGCTCGCGCTGCAGGTACTTGCCTTCGGTCTGGAGCGAGGGAGCGACCATCAGCTCGGCGCGGTTGAATTCTGCGATGTCGCGGTAGCCGGTGGTGGCCATCGATGTCCGCAGGCCGCCCATCAGGTTGAACGTCCCATCGTTCTCCCTCGCCGGGCCCCGAATGATGTCCCTGAGCGATCCGTTCTGGGTCGTCGCGACGCGGGTGCCTCGCGGGAGGGTCGGGTGGAAGGTCGCCATGCCCCAGTTGTATCCGCGCCCTGGCGACTCGTAAGCCCGAGCGAGCGCGGAGCCGAGCATGACCGCGTCGGCGCCGCAGGCGATCGCCTTCGCGATGTCGCCGCCGTTGCGCATCCCGCCATCGGCGATCACCTTGACGTAGTCGCCGGTCTCGAGCATGTGCTGCGAGCGTGCAGCCGCCACGTCGGCGATCGCCGTCGCCTGGGGAACGCCGATGCCGAGCACACCGCGCGTCGTGCAGATCGCGCCCGGCCCGACCCCGACCAGCACGCCCGCGGCGCCGGTTCGCATCAGGTGAAGTCCCGTGTGGTACGACGCGCACCCGCCGACGATGACCGGTGTCGGCGCGAGCTCGCGGATGAATTCCTTCAGGTTCAGCGGTGGGCGGCTCTCGTCGAGCGAGACGTGCTCCGCCGACACGACGGTCCCCTGGATCACAAGAATGTCGAGCCCGGCGTCGAGCGCCACCTCGTAGTAGCTGCGGACCTTTTGCGGCGTCAGCGATGCCGCGGCGACGACGCCCTGCGCCTTGATCTCCTGGATCCGCTGCGCGATCAGCTCGGGCTTGACCGGCTCGCGGTAGATGTCCTGCATCTCGCGCGTCGCGATGTCGCGTGAGAAGGAAGCGATCCGGGCGAACTGCTCGTCGGTGTCCTCGTAGCGGCTGAAGATGCCCTCGAGGTTGAGAACAGCGAGCCCGCCGAGCTTCCCGATGATGCCCGCGGTATCCGGTGAGACGACACCGTCGAGCGCGGCGGCGAGCAGCGGCAGTTCGAAACGGTACGGACCTAGCGTCCACGAGATGTCGACGTCATCGGGATCGCGCGTCCGCCGGGAAGGAACTATCGCGATGTCGTCGAACCCGTAGGCGCGACGTGCCTTCTTTCCGCGTCCGATCTCGATTTCCATTACAGAAGCTTAGGACGCAGCCCGGACGTCAGCGGTCGCGGGTGTGCGAGGGACGTCAGCCATCGAGTGCCCGATCCTAGCAGTGCCAGGATCGCGCCCAAGCGGCCTGAGCGGAGCGCAGCCGGCCCGTCCGATGCGGCTAGGAGATCTCGGCCGGGATCTCGAGCCGCTCCACTTCGACCTCCGAGAGGAGGCGGGCGACCTTCGCTGGATCGATCACGCCTGCGCCGAAGTGCTGGGTCGACTCGGCGCCACAGGCGACAGCGAATCGGATGCAGTCGGAGGTCGACTGGCCGCCGTACCGCGCGGCCACGTAGCCCGCGAGGAACGCATCGCCCGAGCCAATCGTCGACCGCGCCTCCTGCTGGTCCACCCGACCTCGGTAGACCACGTTCACGCCGTCTTCGAGCACGCGGGCGAAACATCCGTCGGACACCGTCATGATCGCTTCCCGAGCGCCAAGCCTGGTCATCTCCAGAACCGCGAGCAGGCGGTCCTCGTCGCCGTTGAACTCGTGGCCTACGAGCTCCTCGGTCTCTAACTCATTCGGCGACACCACCGCCGGCTCTGCCTTCATCGCCAGCCGCAGCGGCTCGCCGTCGGTGTCGAGCATCGTGACCACGCCAAGCTTTCGCACCTCGCGGATCAGCCTGGCGTAGATCTCGGCTTCGATCCCGCGCGGAAGGCTTCCCGCGAACACGCAGATCGTCGCCCCTTTGGCGAGGTACAGCAGCTTGTCGCGGAACTGCTCGAGCTCATGGGCAGAAACGGCGGGCCCGCGTTCGTTGATCTCGGTATGCAGGCCGGTCGTCGGGTCGAGCACAGCCGTGTTGGTGCGCGATTCCTCCCGGATCCTGACGAAGTCGTTCAGGATCGACTCTCCGGTGAGCGCCTCGACCACGCGCGTGCCGGTCGCCCCGCCCGCAAGCCCCGTCGCGATCACGGGTTGCCCGAGGCGCTTGATCGCACGCGCGATGTTGACTCCCTTGCCGCCCGGCATCGTCGTCTGGTCGACGGTCCGGTGCCGGCGGCCGAGGGTGAAGCTCGGCACCTCGAGCGTCTTGTCCAGCGCCGTGTTGAGCGTGACCGTGATGATCATCCGCGGTCCCCATCCTGCAGCACGGTCGACGACGGGGCAGGGTCGCGCTTGTCCGCCGCACGCCTCGCCGCCCGCTCGGCCCGGCGCCGCTCACGCTCCACCGTGGCCAACCTTTCTGCCGCCGCCTGACGCTCGGCCTCGGCCGCGCGCTCCGCGTCAGCCGCGCTCGCGACGGGCGCCGCCTCCGCCCCAGCCGGCTCGCCGTCGACCGCACCCGCGGCAGCCGGGGCGCCATCCGCCACCGCTGCGGCCGCGCCGGCGGCAGCGATGTCCGGGGCATTGTCGGCAGGGGTCCCACCGTCAGGCGCTCCGGCGGCCGCGATGTCTGCAGCGGCATCCGCCACAGTTGCGAGCTGCCCCGCGGCGACGCCCTGTGTGGCGGCGCTGGAGTACTGCGCGGTGACAACGGTGCGCCTACCCTCGCGGCGGCGGCGCACCACCACGCTAGCTCCCCCTATCAGCAACACGAGCAGCACAAGCGTAGACGGTCGCAAGAGGAAGCGGCCGACGATCGTCAGAGCGGAGACCGCCGGCAGTGCCCGCGCCAGCTCGGCGGGGACACGCGCGAGGACCCGCCGGCCGCTGGAGACCACGATCGACCCGACCACGGCGTGCCGCTTCAGCGGGCCTGACAGCTGGTGTGGCACGTCGATCCGCGTCGTCAGCCTCGCCGTCCGCGCGACCACCTCGGCCACCCCCCCGGCGGCGATGACGTCGGCCCTCGCCCCGGGGCTGTTGCTCACGGTCGGTCGTGCCACCACGCGACCTGACACGACCGCGCGCTCGAGACGGAAGTCTGAGAACCCGTAGCCGAGCAGCGCAAGTGTGTTCGAGTCCCGTGCCGCCTCGCTATCGGTGCCCAGAACCGCGCTCACCAGCGTCGTCCCATCGCGAGTCCCCGAGCCGACCAGTACGTACCCGGCGTCGGCGGTGTGCCCGGTCTTGACACCGTTTATCCAGGGCACCTCCGACAGCAGCGTGTTCGTGCTCACGACGTACCGGGGATGGTTTCCGGTCCGCAGGAGCGCGTGCTGGAGCTTGACCGCATTCCTGAACCACCGGTAGTGCTCGAGCAGGTAGACAGAGAGCTTGACGAGGTCCCTCGCGCTCGAATAGTTCCCCGGCGAGTCGAGCCCACTCGGCGTCGAGTAGTGAGTCTCCGACAGTCCGAGCTCGCGGGCGCTCGCGTTCATCATCCCGATGAACCTGGCGACGGAGTGGCCACCGACGTTATATGCCAGGTCCTCGGCAGCGTCGTCCGCACTCGGGATCAGCAGCGCGAGCAGCAGGTCGTGGACGCTCATCCGCTCCCCAGGCGCCAGCCCGATCTGCGAATCGGACGACGCCGCGTAGTAGTCGGGCGCGGTGAACATCGTGCTGAGACGATGTACGTGCTCGAGCGTCAGCAGAGCCGTCATCAGCTTCGTTGTGCTCGCGATCGGCAGCTCGGCGTCGGGGTTCGACGCGTACAGCACCTGGCCGGTCAGCTCGTCGACCAGGATCGCGGCCCGCACCGACAGGTGCGGCTGGGTTGCCGGCGAGCCGATCGCGCTGCCCTCGGCAGTAGCGGAGGTGGGCGACCCGAGCCCCTGGCCCGGCCTGATCGTGAGCCCCGATGCGCCGAACGCGGGCGCCGCGACGACGAGGCAGAAGCAAAAGCAGAGGCAGAAGCAGAGGCGCGCTGAGCAGCCACCGCGCCACGCCCGCAGACAGCGAGACCGGCGCCCGATCAGCCGCTCGGAAAGCCTCACCGCCTGATCCCCAGCCGCTGCCCGACCGACCATCGTCGGGCGATCATACCCAGGCCCGCCTTTGGTCTTCGGTGCTCCCCCGCGCCGAGTGGGCGATCACGTCGCCAGCGACCACGCGAGCTCGCGGAGCCGCGCGGCTTCGTCGCGCGCCGCCGCCGCCGGTTCGGCGCCGGACTGCTGATAGGCGTTCACGATCCCTCGTGAGGCCGCTATCAGCCCGCCCGCCGGACCCGGGGCGAACGCCGGCGCCAGGTCTTCGACGCGAGCACCCTGGGCACCGACGCCAGGAAGCAGGAAGATCGTCTCGGGCATCCGGACGCGCAGGGCCTCGAGCCGGCCAGGGGCGGTCGCCCCGACGACGGCGGCCACGTCGGATAGGCCCGCGTCACCGACGCCGGCTGCGCCGAGCTCGACGACGATATCGGCGAGGCGATCACTGACTGCCCCCGAGCTCGCAAGCTCGAGCTCCTGGATGTCCGCTGCGCCGGGATTCGACGTCCGCACCAGGATCAGCAGACCCGCGCCGCGCGCCCTGGCAGCACTGAGGAGTGGCTCGATCGAGTCGACACCGAGTAGCGGGTTGACCGTGAGCGCATCGACGCCCAGACCCGGCACCACGCCGAACGGCGTCGGCGTTTCGCCCAGGAACGCCTGGCCGTAGGCCGCGGCGGTGACGCCGATGTCGCCGCGCTTGGCGTCAGCGATCACGAGCAGGCCGGCATCCCGCGCGCTCTGCACGGCCGAGGCCAGCGCCGCCCAGCCCGGTGCGCCGAGGCGCTCGAAGCATGCGACCTGGAGCTTGACCGCGACGCACTGCTCGCCCGCCGCCTCGATCGCGAGCGCGCAATGAGCCGCGACCGCACGCCCGGCGCGCTCCGCGGCCGTGCTCCCGGCCGGCCCCGCCGCGTCAAGCGCCGCGGGCCAAAGGTGGGCCGGATCGGGATCGAGCCCCAGGACGATCTGCGAGGCGCGCGCGGCTACCAGGGCGGCGAGTCGGTCGCCAAAGCTCACGACTCTTGGCGCTGGAGAATGCTCCGCTGGCAATGAGGCCGCGCGCGCTACGGAGATGTCAGTGTTCGCGGCTACTTGACTGCCTTCTTGAGCGCCGCGCCGGCCGTGAACTTCGGGATCTTCGAGGCGGCGATCTGGATCTTCTCTCCGGTTGCGGGGTTGCGGCCCTCGCGGGCGCCGCGGCTGGCGACGGTGAACTTCCCGAAGCCGGAGAAAACGACATCGCTGCCGCGCTTCAGCGCGTCTTCTACAGTTTCCAGTACCGCATCGACGGCGTCTCCGGCATCCTTCTTGCTCAGCCCGGCACGAGCGGCGACCTGGTCGACGAACTCGGATTTAGTCACTAGTCCCTCCTTTTCGAGATCAATCTGAATCTTCGAACCTAACAAGGTTGACGGACGCTTCAGCCTTACCACGCCCACAGCCCATGGCCATTGTTGCCGGATGCCGCCCCCAGCTGCTGGCCTGTGTCGACCAAATTGCCGCAATTTCCGATGACTCAAAGCCCATGATCCAGCACGTCGCCCGCGAGATCACAGCCACCGACCTCGAGCCATGCCTGAACTTCTACGCGATCCTCGGGTTCTCGCACGTCCCCGTCCCCGACGGAATCGCAGGTCGAGCGGCCTGGCTCGAACGTGATGGGACTCAAATCCACCTCCTGCTCGCCGACGACGCCCAGCCCGAGCGCGGGCACGTCGCCGTGGTGGTCGAGAACTACGACGACACGCTCCGGGCACTCACGGACGCCGGGCACACCGTCGAGCCCCGCCGCCGGCACTGGGGATCGCCACGAGCATTCGTGCGCGACCCGGCCGGCCATCAGGTCGAGGTGATGGCGTTCGCCCCGGACGCGGCGGGCTGAGCGGCCGCGCCGCCCCCCCCGCCCCCAGCCCTCAGGGCGTGTAGGACTTCACGACCGCCCCGGCCGGGCTGTACCACGTCACCCGCTGCGGCAGATAGCCGGCGGGACGGGGGACGTTCCCTTCGACCACGTTCTCCCGAACGGTCATGTTGATCGTGACGGGCCGTGCGGGAACCCGTTTACCGGTGCTCGCCTCGATCCATCCGGCGTAGAACACCGCCACCCGAGCGACGCCGTCGGGTACCAGTGCGACGAGGACGGCGCGGGAGTAGCCGGTGTTGACGCCGTCGACCGCGATCGTCGATCCGCGCCGGATCTCGGTGGCGGTTCCGTACGTGAACTCGCCTAGGGTCGCGTGGCCGAGGCGGGCGAACACACCGACTTCTTCTTGGGGGTGCGCGAGGAGCTTGCGTTCCTCGGCGCGCTGCTGCACGACGGCGGAATTCGGTGCCTGCCCAGGGCACGTCGGGTCGACCAGGCCGGCGCGGAGGTAGGGGACCACGATCAGCTTGACGCCCGAGTCCTCGACGACGCGCGTGTAGCGCACGAACACGCCGTTGGTGGGCGAGAACTCGGAGGGGAAGAGGGGCGCGAGGCTGACCCGATCGGCTGCGGTCGCCCGCGTCCGCAGCACACCGAGGGTCGAGCGGAGCGCCGCACTCGGAGTCGCGCTGGTGGTCGCGGGCGGCGTGCTGGTGACCTTGGCCGCGCACGTCGCCGTCGCCCCCGGCGCCGGGCCTTCCGGAATGCGCAGCAAGACCGAACCGGGCCGGCTCGGTGAGGTGGAGGTTTCGAGCGTGAGGAACACCTGCCTGAAGTGGATCACCCGGGCCGGGAGGAGGCCGCTCGCGCGGATGCTCCCTCCCCCGATCTCCCTCATCACCGCGCGCGGCAGGTGGACGAGGTGGACGACGCCCAGCAGCCGGGATCGGCCCGCTGTCGTCTCGACCCAGACGCCGTACTTGTCCGTGCTGGTCTCGGGCACCCCAAGCGCGACGACAGAGAGCGCATACTGCCCGCGGTGCTCGAACTCCGACGCCGAGCCGCTGGGACTGGCACCGCCGGCCGGCGGTGCCAGCGTCGGCCGGAGCTGCGACTGGAAGTGCGCGACGAACGTGCACCGTCTCGTTGGCCGCCGCGAGCTCAGGAACGGGGGCGCCTGGCCAAGCGCGGAGCCGCCGCCGTCCAGCGCGTTCCACACCGTGCAATCACGCACGAACGGTGCGTGAGCGTGCGTTGCCGGCTTCGTCCGGTCCGCGGCCGCCGGGCGCCGGCCGTGCCCAGCCGCCAGCAGCACCGCCACGACCGCCGCCACGATCACGAGCGAGAGGAGCATCGGCACGCCCACCCACGCGTCGCTCGCCGCGCCGCGCACCAGGCGCTTCCCGCGCGAGCGAGCCCCCGCCGCGAGCAGCTCGTTCTCCAGGCGATCGATGAAGTCGGTCATGGTTTGTCCTCCTCGGCTTGCTCGATTCGCGCGCGCAAGGTCGCGAGACCTCGGCTGACTCGCTTGCGTGCGGTGATCGGGCTGATCGAAAGCGAAGCGGCGATCTCCGGGTAGTCACGGTCGTCCAGCACGCGCGCCGTCACGGCTGCGCGCTGCTCTTCTGGCAGCTCGGCGAGCATGCCCATCGCCACGCGGCCTTCGACCCGTTGCGCGAGCGCCTCGATCAGCTGTGCATCCTCGGCGGTCACCTCAACCGCCCCGATCCCGAGCCGGCGACGTGCGCGCCGCTCGACCGCGCCGCGGCGGCCCGCCGAGGCAAGCTTGTTGTGCACGATCCCGTACAGCCAGCTCTGCGGCTCGCCGCGCGAGGCCTGGTAGCGGCGAGCCGACAGCAGCGCGGCGGCGAACACCTCCGCCGTCAGGTCGGCGGCGCGTTCGGGATCGCGAACCTGGCTCCCCAGATACCCCAGCACCCACTCAACGTGCCGGCGATAGAAGACGCCGAACGCCTCGATCTCCCTGGGCGTCGCAGCCAGCAGCTCGACATCGGTACGCGGATCGCGATCGTTCATCTGCCAGAAGTTCGCTCAGGTCGCAAAAGTGTGACCGAGACGGCCCCTACCCCAGATCGAGCACCACCGATTGGAGGTCGTGGCGCACGAGCGCCTCGGGAGCATCCGCGCGCACCAGCGCGATCACGATATGACGCTCGCCCCGGGCGACGAGCAGGCGCTCTGACTCCGCGCCACCGGCCGCGAGCCGGCCGCCCAGCGAGGGGTCGCCCGCGAGCTGCGTGCCATCGGCAGCGAGGACCGCGGCGGCCTCGATCGCGGGCTCCAGCTCGGCCAGATATCGCAGCGCCAGCTCGGGGGTGAGTACAGCCGTCATCGCCGGCGGCGAGAATAGGCCACATGAGCTTGGCGCGAATCTCGTGGCTCCTCACCGTGGTCGCGCTCCTGATCGCAGTCGTGATCCTCGTGCTCAACCAGTACTACGGTTACGCCGGCGTGACACTCGCGGTGGCCGCCTCGGCCGCGATCAACCTACGCTGAGCACCGGCTCGGGCGCGTTCAGGAGGCCAGCCATGCCAGCAGCTCCCGCGCGGCGCGGCCGCGATGGCTGATCGCGTCCTTCTCCGCGTCGCTCAGCTCGGCCATCGTGCGGCCGTCATCGCGATCGTCGGGAATGAACGCCGGGTCGTAGCCGAAGCCGCCGGCGCCGCGCGGCACCTCCGCGACCCGCCCAGTGCACCGGCCTTCGAAGCACCGCTCCTCGCCGGTCTCCGGATCGACGTAAGCGAGCACGCAGACGTAGGCGAGCGCGCTCCCGGCCGGCGCCTCGCGGAGCAGCTTCTCGAGGTTGTCCTCGTCGCTGGCGCCGGGACCGCCGTAACGCGCCGAGTAGACGCCCGGCGCACCACCGAGCGCGGCCGCCTCGATCCCGGAATCGTCGGCGATCGAGACCCTCCCGGTCGCCGCCGCGGCGGCGCGCGCCTTCGGTACCGCGTTCGCCTCGAACGTCTCCCCGACCTCGGGCGGCAGCACCACATCGCCGGGCAGCGCGACCACCTGCCACGGCGTGATCAGCCGCTCGAACTCCCGCAGCTTGTGGGGATTTCGAGTCGCGAGGATGAGTGGGGAGGCGGGACTCACCGCTGTTCAGTCCCGGCCCCGAACGCCTGAGCCGATCCCAAAAAGGGGCGAAGCCCCCAATCAGAGAACGGTCGCACGACTACACGGCCGCCGCTGCGACCGCCTCATCCTGGGCGGCGCGAAGCTGATCGATGCCGCTCGCCGCGAGCGCGAGTAGATCGTCCAGGTGGGCGCGTGAGAGCGGAGTGCGCTCGGCCGTCGCCTGCACCTCGACGAGCCCGCCGTCGCCGGTCATGACAACGTTCGCGTCGACCTCGGCGGCCGAGTCCTCGGGGTAGTCGAGGTCGAGCAGCGGGATCCCGTCGACGATCCCGGCGGAGACGGCGGCGATCGTTCCGACCAGCGGCGAGCGCGCGAGCGAACCCTCGGCCAGCAGGCGATCGCAGGCGAGCCGCAGCGCGACCAGGCCACCCGTGATCGAGGCGCAGCGGGTGCCGCCGTCCGCCTGCAGCACATCGCAGTCGATGTAGACCGACCGCTCGCCGAGCGCGGTGAAGTCGACGACGCCGCGAAGCGAGCGCCCGATCAGCCGCTGGATCTCGACCGAACGCCCGTCGAGCCGGCCCTTCGTGATGTCACGTGGCTTCCGGTCGCCGGTGGACGCCGGCAGCATCCCGTACTCCGCCGTGACCCAGCCGCGACCCGAGCCCGACAGCCAGCGCGGCACGCTGTTCTGGACCGAGGCGGTACAGATCACGCGGGTCTCCCCCATCGAGATCAGCGCCGACCCCGTCGCGCTCCGCACGAAGCCGGGCTCGATCGTGACCGGCCGCAGCCCGTCAGGGCCGCGTCCGTAGCTGCGCTCGCGAGCGCTCATGCCGTCACCACCGCCGCCAGCTCGACATGGACCACATCGCCGAGCGGCATCTGCAGGAAGCGGGTCCCGAGCGCGCGGAACGACTCCGCGTCGCCGGTGCACTGGAAGCGATAGTCCCCCTCGCCGAGTCGTGGATTCAGCAGGTCGCGCGCCGCCAACGCGCGCTCGGCGCTGCGCGCCACCCCCGCGCCCGACGTCACCAGAGTGACCCCACGACCGGCGATCCGCTGCAGCATCGGGGCGATCAGCGGGTAATGCGTGCAGCCGAGGATCACCTGGTCCACCTGGGCTGCGCGAAGCGGAGCGCAATACCCGCGTACGAGCTCGAGCAGCGAGTCCTCGAACGGCGATCCGGCCTCGATGATCGACGCGAGGTCGGGGCAGGCGACGCTCTCGAGCTGCACATGCGGGTCGACCGTCCTGACCGCCCGAGCGTACGCGCCACTCGCCACGGTCGCCGGGGTCGCGAGCAGGCCGATGCGCCCGTTCCGGCTTCCCGCGACCGCGAGCTGTGTCGCCGGGGCGATCACGCCGATCACGTCGATGGCGAGCTGCCGCGCCTCGAGATGGAGCTCGAGCGCGTCGAGGGCCGCCGCACTGGCTGAATTGCATGCGACTACCAGCAGCTTGGCGCCCGCCTCGAGCAGGTGGTCGGCGATCTCGATCGCAAACGTACGAAGCTCCTCCTGGCTGCGGTCGCCGTACGGCAGGCGCGCCGTATCGCCGAGGTAGACGTAATCCTCGGTCGGCAGCGAGACCAGCAGCTCGTGCAGGACGGTCAGGCCCCCAACTCCGGAATCGAACACGGCCACGGGCTGTTCAGGTAAGGCGGGCATCACCCCCATGGTGTCAGAGCGGGTGGAGGGACCAGCGTGGGCGGGCGCGTGGCGCGTGGTGGGGCGGGTTCGTGGGAGGCGCTGCGGGCGGCGGGAGCGGGCGCGTAGGGGGGCGCGCCGCCGGACCGCGTGATGAAAAACCCACAAATATGGGGGTTTTTGAATCACACCAATTTCCAGAGTCTCCCGTTGCTCCTCGGAAAACCGGCTTGGATGATCTACTCTCGCCATCGAGCTTGCGCGCGCTCGTTATCACCAACATGTATCCCACTCCCGAGCGCCCGGCGCTCGGTAGCTTCGTGCGCGATCAGGTGGAGGCGCTGCGAGCCCTACCGAACCTGGATGTCGAGCTGATGGCCTTTGCTCCCGGCGGGGCGGGAGCTTACGCACGCGCGGCCCGAGATATCCGCAGCCGCTATCGCGGCGAGCGATTTGACATCGTCCATGCCCACTTCGGACTGACCGCCTGGCCGGCGGCCGTCGCGCCCGCCCGGTTTCGCGCGGTGACGCTGCACGGAACCGATCTCTCCCATCCCCGCTCGCGCGCGATCACAAGTGCGGCACTGCGGTTCGTAGATCTGATCGCGACCGTCTCGAGCTCCCTGGCTCGTAAGCTGCCGCGCGGTGCCGTATCGCGTCGCGCAGTCGTTCTGCCCTGCGGCGTCGACACGGCGCGGTTCAAGCCGATCCCGCGTGCGCAGGCGCGCGCCTCTCTCGGTCTCGACCCTGGTGGCCGCTACCTACTGTTCCCGGCGGACCCCAAGCGCATCGAGAAGCGTCACGACCGTGCGCTGGCGGTCGCCGGCGACGTTCCGTTGCTCACGCTCGGTGGCGTCGACCCCTCCCAGGTACCGCTCTGGGTCAACGCCGCGAACGCGGTCCTCGTGCCTTCCGAGCGCGAAGGGTTCGGCCTGGCCGTACTGGAGGCACTCGCGTGCGATGTCCCCGTACTCGCCACGCCCGTCGGAATCGCTCCCGTCGCCCTGGACGGGGTGGACGGCACGGTCTGCGGGCCATTCGACGCGAGCGGGTGGCGTGCCGCATCCGCCCGGCACCTCGAGGACCCGGATCCTCGCGTCACCGGCAGAGCGCGAGCCGAGCTGTTCTCGGCCGCGCGCATGGCTGCTCGCGTCGCGGCAGCCTGGAGTGCCATGCCGTTCACATCGTCACCTATACTCGGCCGCCGGAGTGCCGTCCGGCCCACGCAGCACCACGAATCATGAGCGGCCTGATCGATTACTACTCTCGCCGACGCCGCGCGCAGTCGGACAAGCGGGGAGCGCAGCCGCCCGAGCCGGAGCAGCGCGCCGCCGAGCCGACGGAGTCCGTTACGCGGGTCGAGCGGACTTCCCGTTCGGTGCGGCGGGTCGAACGGACCCCGCAACCTGACAAGCGCACCGAGCGGGTCCCGAGGGCCGACACGCGCGCAGAGCGAAGCACCAGGCCGGACCAGCAGCGCACCGAACGAGCTCCCAGGCCCGACACCCGCGCCGAGCGAACACCGAGGTCCGACAAGCGGCCAGACCGAGCTCCCAGACCGGGCAAACGCGCAGAGCGAACCCCCCGGCCCGACAGCCGGGGCAGGCGCCCTCCGACGCCAGAAGAGCCGTTCGGGTCCACCCCGCAATACGAGATCGAGCAGCCGCGGTCCGTTAGGCGGGTCGAACGGACCGCGCGGTCAGACAGACCAGTCGAGCAGGCGAAACGCGACCCGCGGGATCCGTGGGTCGCCCGCGCCGACGGAGCGCCGTCCCCCCCCGTGTCTTCAAACGGCCGGAGGGACGAACCGCCGCGCAGTGACGACACGGCGCATTGGGTCGCCCGCGACGGACTGCTTGCGGAGTTCGCGTACGAAAACGGAGGCGATCCCCTACACGCCGCACCGGCTCCGCCCGCGCCCGCGCCCGCTTCCGATGCAGACGAGCCGCCCCACGACGCCGGCGACCCTGCAGCGACCACAGCCTCAGACTCCAAGGCGAGCGTCCGAGAACACGAGGCGATCACCCGCGTCAGTGAGGACGGCGATGCTGCTCACGCAGTGGGCGACGCCGACGCTGAACCCGCCCCAATCGAAGAATCCCCGACGGTTGAGCTCAGGGCGCTATCGGTCGAGGACGCCGCGGTCGACGCTGCGAAGCCAGACGCACAACCGCCACCCGCGCCGGAGATACGCGCGCCGGCGACGCCCGAGCCGCTCGAGGCGGCGACGCCCGAGCCGCTCGAGGCGGCGACGCCCGAGCTGCTCGAGGCGGCGACGCCCGAGTTGCTCGAGGCCGCCACGCCGGAAGCGCTCGAAACCACCGGGCCCCGGGCGCCCGAGACCGCCGAGCCCGCCGTCGACAGCACGCCGTCTGACCCCCCGTCAGAGCAAAGGCTCCCTCAAGTCCCCCCACCGCCGCCCCCGGCGCCAACCGTCCGCGCGACGATCCAGTGGCCTCCGCGGAAGGCGGCCCCAATCGAGCCCGCGCGCGCCGCCGAGCCCACCCGTCTCGCCGAGCCCACCCGCCTTACCGCGCCGGCCGCGCCCGCCGCGCCGGCCGCGCCGGCCGCGCCCGCCGAGCCCGCCGAGCCCGCCGAGCCGGTGGCCGAGGCCGAACCCACCCGCCTCGCCACGCGCGCGGAGGCGCCCGCCGCGCCCGCCGAGCCGGTGGCCGAGCCGACCCCCGCTCAGCCAGAAGGCAGAGTGATCCACTGGCGGGGACACCAGTCCCCTCCGGTCAAGAAGTCCGCGCCCGTGAAGCGCGTGTCGCAGCCACGACCCGCGGTCGAAGCACCCGCCGCCGGAGCACCCGCCGCCAAGGCACCCCCGGCCGAAGCACCCGTCCCCCCTGCGCCGCCGGCCGAACCGCGGCTGAGCCCCGCCACCGCCCTGCCACCCGTCGCGCCGCCCCCTGCGTTCGCGTGGCCGGCGCCCGTCAGTACGGACGAACCCGAAATCGTCGAGCCGGCCGTGGAGGAACCACCTGCCCGACCTCCCGTCGCACACTCTGCTCCGCCTTCGGCTCTCGAGGAGGTCGATGATCGGCATCCGCCCGCAGTCGACCTCGACGCTCTGGAGACCCCACTTGGATTTCGGGATCGGAGCCGCCTACGGCGCCGTGCGCGTTACCTGCGTCACCTGCGAGAGCTGCAGATTCGAGACCTGGGCGGCTTCGTGCTCGAGCTCCATCGGTTCGGCGTCTGGCGTGGCGACCTGGTCGGGCAAAAGGTCGGGGATGCCGCCGTGACCGACCGCGAGCTTCGCGCGCTCGACAGTGTGCTCGGCGCGCAGCGTCCGCTGAACGAGGTTCGCGAGGCCGGCATCGGTGGTGCGTGTGGGCAGTGCGGCGCGATCTACGGAAGCATCGACCGATTCTGCGCCGCTTGCGGTACGCCGGTAGCGTCCGCGGCGCCAACCCGGTATACCGATGCGCCGCCTCGCCGGGGGCGCCGCGGCCGGTGAGCGCGCTCGCGGAGAGGAAGGCGACCGGGTCGGTCTGCACTCGCTGCGGCGCCCAGCTCGCCCCGGATCAGGATTGGTGCGTCGAATGCGGCGAGGCGACCACGACAAGGTTTAGCGAGACGCCCGACTGGCGCGTCCCGGTCGCCGTCGTCGGTGGCGTCGTGCTGCTCGCTGCCGCGGCGCTCGTGTTCCTGCTTGTCTCTCTGTCCAACAGCGCAAACAGCAGCGTCGCCGCGTCGTCGGTGCCCCCCGCCCAGCCCCGCCCGGCTGCGTCAGCCGGCGCCAAGCCGCGCGCCGTGCCGGTTACGAGGGCCGCGACCAACCCTTCCGCCTCGGCTAGGACAACCACCGGCACAAGGATCACCGCGTGGCCGGCAGGGGTGACTGGATTCACCGTGGTCCTCGGAGTGGTGCCGGATAAGGCAGCCGCCACGGCAAGCGCCCAGAGAATCGCGGCCTCGGGAATCCCCGTGGGCTTGCTGGACTCGAGCGACTTTTCGAGCATGTCCCCCGGCGACTGGATCGTGTTCTCGGGTACGTACGCGACCAGCGCGGAGGCCGCCGCCGCTGCGAAGACGCTGCAGGGCAAGGGTCAGACTGGCGCGTACGAATTCAGCGTGGTTCCAGCCACGCACACCGGCAGCACGCCCGGCACGGCCGGCACCGCCGGCACCGCCGGCACCGTCGGTACGCCTGGCACCCCCGTTACGCCTGGCACGACCGGCACGCCGTAGCGGCGAACCCCGCCCCGCCCCGCCGCGCCCCGCCGCGCCCGCCCGGTCACCGGCGGTGGCGAAGCACACCCGGAACACCTGGTAAGCCGTGGTCCTTCGGCCAATCGACAGTCCCGCTGCGAGGTGCTAACGCCAGACGTGTCGCGAGGGGGAGGAATGACTACCGCGTTGGGCCGCCTGCGGACATCGAGGCCTGATTCGCGAGCCTGGCCGAGAAACGTGACTGTGGGTTGCGTTTCTCGGCCAGGTTCCTCACGCCAGTGGGCGCGGAACACGCCGGCCCGACTTGATGCCTGGTCACATGGCCCACGCCTCCCGCGGTCATTGCTTTGTTGTAGAAGCCCTTCTTTGCGTAACACCCTCCTGATGTTCGTCTCCCAGCGCGGCTTGGTGGTTCGGGTGGGCCTGGGAGGCCGCTCGGAGGGTGGTTCGCTCGGTTCGACCGGGGCGGCGCGTGGTGGGCCCGGCCTCCCGCGTGACAAGGGCGTCACAACTCTCGAGCCCTCCCGCTGCGTTTGTGGCGAATCCGCGCCGATATCCGGTCCGACCGGCCCAAACTCCGGGGCGTGTGCTCGATCACCCCTCGTATTTCCGGGCAACTGACCACACCCCCCCTGCCGGGCGCGGAATATCCGCGGTCGAACGGCAATCGAGGGATCGAGGGCCGGCTCGCAGCGGAATCGAGGTCGATTCTCTCGCCCGCGCGCCGATCTCACCCGCCGACGCTCGCGGCGTCCAAGCGGGTCTGCTCAGGCCGCCACAGCCGCGGTGAAGACGACCGGTGCCGCCGGCCTCTCCGAGGCGCAGTTTGAGATCTTCGCTCAAACAAATGAATGCAGAAACCCACACCTCGTATTTCCCTGTGAACCCAGCACAAGCCCCGGTCGCGGCGGGCATTTCCGCCCTTACGGCCGCGCCTCGGCCTTGTCGAATCGTGCTAACGGCAAGCAGGCGGCGCCGCGAGCCCAACACGGTAGGCGTACGCGACGGCCTGAGCTCGATCGCGTAGCCCGGCCTTGGCGAAAAGGTGATTGATGTGCGACTTCACCGTGGTCGGGCTCACCACGAGGCGTTCGGCGATCTCGGCATTCGACAGCCCGTCGGCGATCAGCCCGAGCACCTCGGCCTCGCGCGGCGTCAACCCGTCTGGCAACTCCGGCGAGCCGGACCAAACGCCCCCCGCGACCCCGCCCGACCCGCCACCGCCACCGCCACCGCCACCGCCACCGCCACCGCCACCGCCCGCCAACGCCGCAACGACGTGATGCTGCACCGCGGGGTCGAGGGTGGCCTCGCCGGCGGCGACGGTGAGGATCGCCGCCTTGATGTCCGCGGCGCCCGCGTCCTTGGTCAGGTAGCCGCGGGCGCCGGCGCGCAACGCCCCGAGCACGCTCTCGTCGTCGGCGAACGTCGTGAGGGCGATCACGCGCACGCCTGGGAGCCGTTCTCGTAGGGCCTGGGTGGCCGCGATGCCGTCCATGCGCGGCATCCGCAGATCCATCAGCACGACGTCGGGACGGTGCGTGAGCGCGAGGGCGACGGCCTCGTTGCCGTCCGACGCGCTCGCGACCAGCTCGATCCCCCCAAGCAGGCCGAGCAGTGTCGCCAGGCTTTCGCGCACTAGTCGCTGGTCGTCGGCGAGCAGGACCCGCACGGCCCGATCCGGTCGGGCCGCGCCGGTCGTGGCGGGGGTGCCCGTCATGCCGGCAGCACCAGCCGCACGCGGAAGCCGTCCGGCGTCGGCTCCGCCACAAGCGTGCCCCCGAGTAGCTCAGCTCGCTCGCGCATCCCCGTCAGCCCGTAGCCGACACCAACATCCGCCAGCACCGCCGCCCCGCCCCCGTCGCCGCCAGGCGCCCCCACCCCGTCGCCGCCAAGCGCCCCCCCGCCGCCACTCGCCATCACCACCGAGCCGTGATCCTCGATCTCCAGCGCGACCGCGTCGTCGCGGTAGTCCAGGCGTACTTCGACCCGATCGGGCTTCGCGTGGCGGCGGACGTTGGTCAGCGCTTCCTGCGCGGTTCTGTACACCGCCAGGCGAGCATCAGCGGGAAGATCGCGCGGCTCGCCGCGCACATCGACGGTGACCGGCAGGCCGCTCTGCTCGGAGACCGCCGCCGCGAGGCTGCGCACGCGCTCGGGGCCGGGGAGCGCGTCACCGCGCGCGGTCGAGATCGCCCGCCGGGCTTCCTCGAGGCCGCTTGCCGCCAGGCCGTGCGCCTGGTCGATCGCACGCAAGACCTCGGGATCGACCCCACGGTCGTTCGCGAGCAGCCGCGTGCTCTCGAGCTGCAGCGCGAGCGCGGACAGCGTGTGGGCCAGGACATCGTGCATCTCACGTGCGAGGCGTCCCCGCTCGGCAGCGGCGGCGGCGAGCGCCTCGGCCGCCTGCGAGGCCTCGAGCGCGATGTTCTGCTCGCGCATCCGCCGCATCTGGCGCATGACCAGGAACCACGGCACCGCGCCCACGAGTGTCCCCAGCGCATCACCCCAGTGATTGCTGAGTCCTGCAACGGATCCGAGGACGACGAGATTGAGGCCGAGCACCCACAGGGCGACGCGGCGGTCGAGGCGCACCGCGGCAACGATCGCAACGTAATACGGGGTTGCCTCCCAGAGGCCGTTCGGCTGGACCGCTGCGAGCACTGCGGCGGCGACCGTCACCAACGCCAGCGCCCCGATCCGAGTCTGCGGCGTCACGCTCGCGCGAGGGTTGGCGATTACGACCGCGACGACGAGGACGATCAGGGCAAGCGTGACGGCGATGCCGCGGCCGTGCAGCGCCGGATGGGTTCGGGTCGTCGCCGTGCCGACGACGATCAGCACGAAGTAGCCGAAGCCGATCATCCGCAGGAACGCCACCTCCGGGGGAACCCGCTGGTCGCCGAAAGTCCAGACCTGATCGCGTGGCCCCGCCCAGTTCGCGGAGCTGAAGAACCGCCACACCCGTTTGCCGAGCCAGATCATCACCGGGAACGATAAGCCCCGCGCGACGCGACGTCATCGGCTCACGGGTGGACCAAGAAGGCCGTCCCTCCACCCCAGGGTGGAGACCGAAGTTCGACCCCTGAGCCGAAGACAGCCGCGAAGGCGCTGCCTACTCTGCCGGGCATGATCACAAACTCACTTGAAGCCGTCGTCGCCCAGCGCGCCGCGGCCCACCAGCAGGCCGAACCGAAGGCCGAGGCCGTGATCGAGGTCTCCGGGCTACGCAAGCAGTACGGCGAGCACGAGGCGGTCCGGGGCGTCGACCTCGAGGTCTTCCGCGGCGAGATCTTCGCCTTTCTCGGACCCAACGGCGCCGGCAAGACCACGACCGTCGAGATCCTCGAAGGGTTCCGCGCGGCGAGCGCCGGCAGCGTCCGTGTCCTCGGCGCCGACCCGTCCCACGCCCCGCAGGTGTGGCGCGAGCGGATCGGCATCGTGCTGCAGGAGTCCGCGCCCGAGCCCAGCCTGACCGTCCGCGAGTGCCTGGACCTGTACGCCGGGTACTACCGGGCCCCGCGACCGACCGGCGAGACCCTGAGCCTCGTCGGGCTGGAGGAGCAGGCGGATCAGCGTGCCGCCTCGCTGTCAGGAGGTCAGCGCCGCCGTCTCGACGTCGCGCTCGCACTGATCGGCGACCCTGAGCTGATCTTCCTCGACGAGCCGACCACCGGCTTCGACCCGTCCGCGCGCCGCGCCGCCTGGGATGTCATCGACGGCCTGCGCAGCCTCGGCAAGACGGTCTTCCTCACCACGCACTACATGGAGGAGGCCGAGCGCCTGGCCGACCGGATCGCGGTCATCGCCGCCGGACGGATCATCGCCGAGGGCACACCGCGCACGCTTGGTGGCCGTGACCACTCGATGGCGAGGATCAGCTTCACGCCTCCCGCCGGCACGACCGCCGCGGACCTGCCGCCGGTCCTCGCCGGGCGCGCCGAGGCGAAGTCCAGCGGGCGCCTCGCGCTGGACAGCGGGACAGTCGCACACGACCTGTACGCCCTGTCGGCATGGGCAATCCAGCGCGGCGCCGAGCTCGACGACCTCGAGGTCACTCGAGAAACGCTCGAAGACGTCTACCTCTCCCTCGTCGCCGAACACCAAAGGAGCTGACCGGAATGTTCTTCTTCGTCAAATATCTCATCCGCGTCTGGAAACGCCGCAAGGCGAACGCAGGCTCGAACCGGCAACCGCCGCGCGGCGTGAGCTGATCAAATGGTGCCAACGAGACCCAGCCCGACGCCGGCCGCCCGAGGGCGGCTGGCGCTGCTGCTGCACCAGGCCCGCTACGACACGCTCGCAAGCATGCGTAACCCGCGTGCGCGGTTCTTCACCTTCATCTTCCCGATCCTGCTGCTCGTCGTCTTCTCGAGCGTGTTCGGACACGGGAGCAGCACGGTCATCGACGGCACCCGGGTGCCACTGTCGCGGTACTACGTCGGGGGGATCATCGCGCTGTCGATCATCACCGCCAGCTTCGCGGGCCTGGTGATCACGATCACCGCCGCCCGCGAGGCCGGGGTGCTGAAGCGCCGTCGCTCGACGCCCGTCCCGGCGGCGATCCTGATCGGCGCTCAAGCGCTCGCGACCTTGGCGACCGCAGCGATCACGTGCGTGCTTCTGCTTTTGGTGGCACGGATCGCGTACGGGATCGGCTTCCCGATCGGGGCGCTCGGCGCGATCGCCTGCACGACCGTGGTTGGGACCATGACCTTCGCCTGTGTCGGCTTCGCGGTCGCGGGATTGATCGGCTCACCCGACGCCGCCCAGCCGATCGTCCAGGCGACGACGCTCCCGCTGTACTTCTTCTCGGGCGTGTTCATCCCGGTCGCGAACCTTCCGACCACGCTGCACGACCTCGCCGAGATCTTTCCGGTCGAGCACCTCGCGGCGGCGCTGCACCTCGCCACCGTCCGGAGCTCGTTCACGGCCGCCCTTGCGCCGCAGGATCTGCTCGTGCTGGCGGTCTGGGCGATCGCCGCCGGCGTCTTCGCCGCGCGCCGCTTCAGCTGGCTGCCCGTGGCGGTGAGCGGATGAGTTTTCACAGGCCGGCGAGTCTTACCTGCTAGACAATGGATCACGTTCAGGCAGCGGCGTGGAGGGCGCCCGGCCCGCAGCAATCGGCACAAACTGGAATGGGAGCCACGCAATGCTGAAACTGACTCGTATCTGTATCGCGCACCGCCGGGTGGTGGTCGGAGCCTGGATTCTCGTCGCCGTCCTGACCACGGTGATCGCCGGCGCTGTCGGGAGGGACTACTCGACGAACTTCACGGTGCCGGGCACCCAGTCCCAGAAAGCCCTCGATCTGCTCAACCGGGACTTCAAGTCCCAGGCCGGCGACGTCGACTCGATCGTGTTCCATACCTCGCTGGGCACGATCTACTCGCCGGCCGTGCGCGCGGCGATGACCAAGGTGCTTACGAAGGTCAAAGCCGACCCCGACGTCGTCCACGTCATCAGCCCCTACGCCTCGCCCGGAGCCGTCGAGGTCTCGAAGGACCACAGGACCGCGTTCGCGGTGGTCAACTACTCCAAGCCCGCGAACCAGCTGCCGAACGCCGCCGGCAAGCCGGTGCTGAAGCAGATCGCGGCCGTGCACGTCCCCGGGCTGCAGGTCGCCGCCGGCGGCCAGGTGATCGAGGGCGCCGAGGGCTTCAACGTCGGCCCGGCCACGATCGTCGGCGTGATCGCGGCGATGATCATCCTGCTGATCACGTTCGGCTCACTCGCCGCCGCCGGGATGCCGCTGGTCACGGCCGGGTTCGGCCTGATCACCGGCGTTGCGCTGATCGGACTCGCCACCCACATCACGAACATGTCGAGCGTCTCCCCCGAGCTCGCGCTGATGATCGGCCTCGGCGTCGGGATCGACTACGCGCTGTTCATCGTCACGCGCTTCCGCGAGAGCTTCCTCGCGATCGGCAACGTCGAGGAGGCGGTGATCGAGGCGATGGACACCTCCGGGCGCGCGATCCTACTCGCGGGAACGACTGTTGTGATCGCCCTGCTCGGCATGTTCACGACCGGCGTCAGCTTCATGTATGGCCTCGCGATCGCCGCGGTGATGGCGGTGATGCTGGTGCTCGTGTCCTCGCTGACCGTGCTGCCGGCGATCCTGTCGCGGTTCGGTGACCGGATCGTGCGCCCGCGCGGCGCAGGTGGCGGGCGGATTGGCCGGCGGGCGAAGCCGGGCAGCCCCACCCCAGCCCCCGTGCCGGCCGCGCCGGCCCGCTCTCGGTGGCGGCAATGGAGCCAGATCGTGCAGGCGCGGCCTTGGCCGCTGGCGGCCGTCTCGCTCGCGCTGATGGTCGGACTGACGATCCCGGTGTTGGCGCTCCGGCTCGACACGAGCGACGCCGGGAACGACCCGGCCAACACCAGCTCGCGCCACGCGTTCGATCTGCTGGCGCAGGGCTTCGGCGCCGGGTTCAACGGCCCGCTGCTGATCGTCGCCGAGCTACCCGGTGCCGCCCAGGCCGCGACGGCGTTGCCCGCGCTGCACGCGGCGCTTCTCGCCACCCCGGACGTCGTCGCGGTCACGCCGGCTCGGATCGCGTCGTCGGGCAGGACCGCGGTGATGGAGGCCTACCCGGCGTCGGCGCCGCAGGCCAGCGCGACCAGCAATCTCGTCAACCGCTTACGTAACGACGTGCTGCCTCCGCTCGAGCACCGAACTAACGTCCCCGTGCTTGTGAGTGGCTTCACCGCCGGCTCGATCGATTTCTCACACGTCCTGGCGAGCAAGCTGCCGCTGTTCATCGGCGTCGTGGTCGTCCTCTCGGCGCTGCTGCTGTTCGTGATCTTCCGGTCGATCGTGATCCCGATCCAGGCGGCGGTGATGAACCTGCTCAGCATCGGCGGCGCGCTCGGTGTGACCGTCCTCGTCTTCCAGGATGGGGCGCTCGGCGGTCTGCTGGGAGTCGAGAAGGGTCCGGTCGAGCCGTGGATTCCGGTGCTGATGTTCGCCGTTGTGTTCGGGCTCTCGATGGACTACGAGGTGTTCCTGATCTCGCGCGTTCGCGAGCAGTGGATCCGTAAGCACGACGCGTCCGCAGCGGTCGCCGACGGCATCGCGTTCACCGGGCGGGTGATCACGGCGGCCGCAGCGATCATGGTCTGCGTCTTCCTGTCGTTCATGCTCGGCGACGAGCGCTCGATCAAGGAGTTCGGCTTCGGGCTGGCCGCGGCCGTGTTCCTCGACGCTCTCGTCGTCCGCTGCGTGCTGCTGCCGTCCGTGCTCGAGCTGCTCGGCCCGACCACCTGGCGCCTGCCGCGCTGGCTGGACAGCCTGCTTCCCCGCATCAATATCGAGGGGTCGGCCGCGCACGCGCTGCTCGCGCCCGACGAGCGTGGCGAGGCTGCCGCGCGAGAGACGACGCGGGTCTAAGAGCCGGTCATGCTCGCGCTCGTCGCCACAGCGGAGCCGCCACACGCGGAGCTCGCCGAGGTCGAGGACCCGCACCCTGACAGCGATCAGGCGCTCGTCGAGGTCAGGGCGTTCAGCCTCAATCGCGGCGAGACGAGGCGTCTCGCATCGATGCAACCCGGTTCGGTCACGGGCTGGGATGTGGCGGGCGTGGTCAAGGCGGCGGCCGCCGACGGCAGCGGCCCCGCGGCCGGGGCTCGGGTCGTCGGGCTCGTGCGGTCCGGCGCGTGGGCGGAGCTGGCGGCGGTCCGCACCGAGATGCTCGCCGAGCTCCCTGATCAGGTCGGCTTGGAGCAGGCCGCGGCGCTGCCGGTCGCCGGCCTGACCGCGCTGCTCGCGCTCGAGCTGGGCGGCTTCGTGCTCGGCAAGCGCGTGCTCGTGACCGGCGCCAGCGGCGGCGTCGGCCGGTTCGCGGTCCAGCTCGCCAAGCTAGGCGGTGCCCACGTCACCGCGATGGCGCGGAGGACCGCCGGACTGGCCGAGCTCGGCGCCGATGAAACGCTCGACACGCTCGCGCCGGAGGGCCCGACCTTCGACGTGATCGTCGATGCCGTCGGCGGTTCCACGCTCGGCGCCGCGGTCGGGCGGATCGCAGCCTCGGGCACGATCGTGAGCTTCGCCGCCACCACCGATGAGCCGGTCACTTACCCGACGCGGACCCTGTTCGGTCGCGCCCCGGGAGCGAGCATCTATGGCCTGTTCGTGTTCGCGGAGCTCGGCAGGCACGGCGGCGCCGGCGGGCTCCTGCGCCGGCTTGCCGAGCTGGTCGCGGCCGGCAAGGTCGATCCGCAGATCGATCTCATCGCCTCATGGACGGAGGCCGGGCGGGCGATCGAGGCGCTGCTCGACCGTCAGGTCAACGGCAAGGCCGTCCTGACCGTCGGCTGACACAGCGCCCAGAGAAGACGCCCGGGCTAGACGGCCGCCCCGAGGTCCGCCAGCTTTCGCTCGAGCAACCGTCGCTCGGCGTCGTCGTGGACAAGCGCCAGCGCCCGGCGGTACGCGTCGCCGGCCTCATCGACGCGACCGAGCCGGCTCAGCAGCTCACCCCCTTCGTGGATGGTCGCGCATAAGACGAACGGGGAGCGGCGAAGTCGACAGCGGACCCGGGCGGCGTGACGATGGCGAGTACAACGCGACGTAGGGCCGCGTTCACGTTCGCAGGGTCGGCGTCAGGGTGGTCGAGGCGCCACAGCCCGAGGCCGGAGAGGGCGCTGCGGATGATCTCTCCGAGCGGCACGAGCTCGCGTTCGGGGATGTGCGGGGCGAACTCTCGTAACAGCGCCACGTCGGCGGTGCGCTGGCGGTCGTGGAGCTCCTCGACGAGTGCCGCTACCTCGCTGTCGCCGCTGCTGTCGTGGAGCAGCAGGCGGACGAACGGATGCCTCTCGACGTACCGGAACCATGCCTCGAGCATGACTTCGAGCCGATCGGCGAGCGGCCGATCGGCGCTCGCCAGCAGCGCGTCGAGCGGCGCCGCGGCGAGCTCGTCGCGGTGGCGCTCGAGGAGCGTGATCACGAGATCCTGCTTGGACTCGAAGTGGCGGTACAGCATCGGCTTGGTGACGCCCGCGCCGGCGACGATGTCATCGATCGTCGTCGCTACATACCCGCGCTCGGCGAACAGACGCGCCGCGACATCCTCGATCAACCGGCGACGATCAGCGGCAGCTAGCCGCCGCGAGCGACTGGCGTTTCTCGACACTGGAGTTATGTTACTGTTTAGTACACCCGATGGTAACTTCTGTCCATCTCGCCGACGTCCGGCCATCCACCGCGCTCAGTCTGCTTCGCACGCGGCTGACCCCGGACGAGGTCCCCGGACTGCGCTATGCGGAGAGCGTGTTCGCGGCTCCACTCGGCCCGCGCCTCCTGCCTTCGCCGCGGCCGGGGCGCGTCGGCTTGATCGCAGGCTGGGAGGATGACGGCGCGCTGGACCGCTTCCTGGCCTCGCACCCGGTGGCCGACGCGCTCGCTGGTGGCTATCGCGTCCGGCTCGAGCCGGTCCGCGTCGTCGGTGCCTGGCCCGAGTTCGGCGAGCTGCTACCCGCAACAGCAGGGAACGGCCAGACGGCCGACACCGCGGACGGCCCGGGTGTCGGCGTTCTGGACGGTCCGGCCGCTGTGCTCACCCTCGGCCGGCTGCGTCTCCGCCGCGGGCCCGCTTTTTTGCGCGCGAGCGCCCGTGCCGAGGGCGACGTACTCCGCAGCCCGGGACTTCGCCTCGCCACGGGGCTCGCCCATCCGCCACGGATTGTCGCGACCTTCTCGCTCTGGAGCGAGATCGCCCCGATGCGCGCATACGTCGAGCAACGCGGCGCCGGCCATCATGCCGCCACCACCGAGCACGCCGCTCGCCCATTCCACAGTCAGTCGGCGTTCATCCGCTTCCGCCCTTACGACGAGAACGGAACCTGGCACACCCCAGGCACCTGACCCTGCAACCGTCGCCTTGCATGCGCCGCGTCAGTCGCCGGCGGCCCCGGAGCGACGTCTGCGCTGTCCGAGCACGGGGCCCGCGAGGATCAAGGCGTCATACACGTCGAGCAGGACCCGGCGCGCTCGCGGCGTGAGTGCCGGGTCCGCGTTGATCGCCTCCGCGACGGCGGACGGTGTGGTTTCGTCGAGCGGGACGATGTCGGCCATCTGGTAGAGGTCGTCGGCGCTCATCTCCAATGACCGTGCCATCGCCTCGATCACGCGGTCCGATGGTGCACGCAGCCCACGTTCGATCTGTGAAAGGTACGGGTTGGAGATCCCGACGATCTCAGCGAACTTGCGCACGGACAGGCGTCGCAATTCCCGCTGGCGCCGGATGATGTCGCCGATGTGGGTCACCGCGCCCAGGATATTGGCGCAGCGCATCCCGGCGCGCAAGCAATGCTAGCTAGATCCTGTTTGCATGCTTGCTCGCTGGGGAGTAGGTTGCAAGCCGCCTTCCGTTCACCCCCATCGAAGGAGCAGCATGCCCAGTCCGATCACCAAGGCCGCGCCGGTGCCCACGGAGACGATCACGGTCGGTGACCAACGCATTCGGGTCGCCATCCACGAGGGAGACGGGACGCAGCCTCCGCTGCTCCTGATGAACGGGCTCGGCGTGAGCTTGGAGGCCCTCCAGCAGTTCGTCGACGCGCTGGACCCGAGCACCGGTGTGATCCGCTTCGATGTACCCGGCGTCGGGGCGTCCCCGACGCCGTCTGCGCCCTATCGCTTCTGGAGCGTGAGCCGGCTCGTCTCCAGGATGCTCGACGTCCTCGGTCACCGGGAGGTGGACGTGCTCGGAGCGTCATGGGGCGGCGCGCTGGCGCAGCAGTTCGCCTTCCAGAACCCCCGCCGCTGCCGCCGCCTTGTGCTCGTCAGCACCTCGTCCGGCGTGACGATCCCGGGCAGCGTGTCGGTCGTGACCGAACTGTTCTCGCGAAAGCGATACATCGATCCCGAGCACGCGCGCAACGTGGGTCCACGCATCTACGGCGGCAGACTCCGATCGGACGCCGAGGCGACCGTCAGGATCCTGCAGCACGTCCGGCCTAATCTGCGCGGCCACATCTTCCAGCAGCTGGCGGTGCTTGGCTGGACGAGCCTTCCCTTCGCGCGGCTGATCCGCCAACCGACGCTCATCCTGACCGGTGACGATGACCCGATCATCGCGCCCGTCAACGCGCAGATCCTGCGCGCGGTGCTGCCCAACGCCAAGCTCCACGTGTTCCACGACGGGCACCTCGGACTGCTCACAAGCGCCGCGGAGCTGGCGCCGATCGTCGAGGAGTTCCTCTACGAGGAAGGACCTGACAGCCGGTCGGCGCACCCCGGTCCCTGAGCAAGCGGCCGCCGCGACCGAGTCCTAGCACCCCGTGGCGTGCGGCGTCTCCCGCCGGTCGCGACACACGGCAACGGTCGGATTCCACGCCGTCACAGTGGTGGAGGGCAGAGCGCTCCCGTGCGTGGCGGCACCCGTTCTCCGGGTTCGCTGATCGGCGCGGACCCGTCGATGCCGGCGCTGACGAGCTGCACCGGCGCGAGCGCCCGCGTCCGGGTTACGCAGGGGTCGGACGAGGTCGGTGTGGTGTAGCCGAGGCTCTGCTGGGCCCACGCCAGGTGTGTCCCGTGCAGACCGATGCCGAGCACGCCAGCCGACCCGGGGAACCTGGCCACGGTCCGCGTCGTGCCGGTCGACAGGTTGCGCACAGCGATCGTCTCGATGTCTCGCGAATAGGTCGCGTAGGCCAGCAGGCCGTCGGAGAGCGCGGCGGCGACCGCGGGAGAGACATCGTCGCGGACGAACGGCTCCGGATTGGCGCCGACCACCAGTCCCTCGAGCGCGTGACCGACACGGTTGCGTCGATTGCCCCACCAGCCCTCGGCTGACGCAACGGGGGGAAGAAAGAACGAGCCGGTCAGGAGAACATCGCCGTGCGAATCGAGCTGCGTCGAGACCTGGTCGGGCGTTGGCTCAACCGCCGGGAAGCTCACCGGGAAGCTCACCGTGAACAGCGACCGACCATTAGCTGCGTTGAGGACGTCCACATGCGCTGCATGTGGCGGCGATCCGGCGACGAAGGTGAGCGCCAGCCGCGAGCCGGCCGCCGCGAGGGTCGCAGCGCCGGCTGGGACCCGGGCGAGGACACGCACCGTGCCGGCAGGCAATTGAACACGCACCAGCACCGGTCCGTCGACTCGCGAGCGATCGACGCATCGCGCGGCGATCACCGCATAGAGATCACCTCCGGTGAGCGCAAACAGCGGCACCCGCGGCTGTGTCCCGGCAGATGACTCCAGCGGGAGGCAGCGGCGGGGCAGCGCGATGGCCCTCAGCCGACGGCCAAGCCGCGCCACACGTACCCCCGACCGACCCGATACTCCGATCCAGTTCTGATCGCCGACGACGGCAGACAGCGAAACTCCGGGCGCAACCACGCTCGATACCCCTACCGGCGGGGTCACCGACACGCCACTCGCGCCCGACCACAGCAGCCCTCCTTGCAGCACCCGCGGGCCGGCCGTGAAACCAGCGGCGCTGCTTGTCGTCTGCCCGCAGGCCGGAGCGCTCACCACCAGCGCCGCGACGAGCACCACACACACCCACGTGAATCGCACGCGCGCACCGTACCGCTGACGGCCCAAAGCGGCGGTCGGGAGCCCTCAAATGGAGCGACGGCACCACCGGCAGCCCCGCGATCCGAGAGCCTGGCCGAGAAACGTGACCGTGGGTTGCGTTTCTCGGCCAGGCTCGCACGCCAGTCGGTGCGGAACACGACGCCGGCCCGACCTGATGCCTCGGGCACATAGCCACGCCTCCCAGGCCCACGAAGCCCGAGTCCGCCTCCAACCATCCGCCACCGGATGGCGCAGAACGGCCCGCTTGCTGCGATCGGCAGTCCTCACGCGGAGGTACGCGAATACTCGTCATCATCGGCCCGATGAAGCTCCGGATTGCTCGCCATACCGATCGCCTCGATGAGCTCGTCGCCTTCTACCGTGACAGGGTCGGCCTTCCAGAGATCGGCAGGTTCAAAGATCACGATGGATACGACGGCGTCTTCCTGGAGATCCCGGGTACCGGCGCGCACCTCGAGCTGACGACCGGCGGTGCCCATCGGGCACCAGAACCGCATCCTGAGTCACTGTTGGTCCTGTACTTCGACAGCCAGGCTGAGATCGATGCGATCGCCGAGCGGATCGGGCAGGCGCCGGTCGTTCCGGCCAATCCGTACTGGTTGGCGAACGCGCGGGCTTACGCAGATCCAGACGGCTTCCAACTGCTGCTCGCACTGAATACATAGCGTGACCGGATGCGGGTCACGCGCTGCATGTGCCCCGGTCCTCGCGGGCCAGTTCGGTTGCGGCGTCGCCGATCCGAACCGCAAGTCGCGCGCAGTCGCGGACGAGCGTCTCGCGGTCGATTTCGAGCCGTCCGTCGATCCAGGCGACCATCAATTCGGTGACGCCTCCCGCCAGGAGCGTCGCGGTGACTCGCGCGAGCGGGATGTCCGCCTCCGTCACCCGGTATTCGTTTCGACCGATCAGCTCGATCGCGTCGGCGAGGCGCGCCATGGTCGTGGTCCGCCGTCGCGCGAGTGGGTCGCTGGCGAACCCTCCTGTCATCACGACCCGCCCGCGTCGCGGGTCGTCGGTGAGGGCTGCGACCATGGCCGCGACTGCGCCGTGGGCGCGTTCGTCCCGGTGTTCGGCATCGGTCACGGCGGTCGCGACGCGGGCGAACACGTCATCGACGATCTCGTCAAACACGGCGAGGGCGAGGTCGTCGAGGCCTGTGAAGGCGTCATAGAAGAAACGCGTCGACAGCCCGGCCTCGTCGCACACGCCACGGACCGTGGTGTTCGCGAATCCGATCGTGCCGAGCAGCTGCAGACCGGCGTCGAGGAACTGACGCCGGCGCGTCAGGGTCCGCTCGGTCGCCGTTCGTCCTGCGTAGAGGCGAGGCATGGGCCCGATTCTCCCACGATCCCCAGAAACATGAAACCCACCGTTTAGGATGGTGTACCTTGATCCTGAAACGCTTGTGTCCGCTTGGGAGGAGACCGTGCCAATGGCCAACGCAGGATCTGATCCTCGCTGTTACGCCGACGAGGCGATCGCGATCAAGCCGCGCGACGTGCGTTTCACCTGGGACGACGTGCCGCTGCACTACGTGCAGGGCGAGGCGCTTGCGACCCACCTGTTCAACGCTGCGCACCTGACGTTGCCTGAGGGCGAGCGGATGATGGCGAAGGCGTTGACGGACGCGCTTGCTTTGGTGAAGGACGAGCGTCTGCACGAGGAGATCGTCGGGTTCATCGGGCAGGAGGGCCAGCATGCCCATGCCCACGAGGAGATCCATGAGCACCTCGAGAGGCTCGGTATCGACGTTGCCCCGTTGGTCGAGAAGATCGCGTGGCTCGTGGACAACATCTTCAACCGTGAGGGCCTGACGGGGCGCGCCGAGCGCGAATGGCTGTGTGAGCGGCTCGCGCTGTCGGCCGCCCTCGAGCACTACACGGCGGTGCTCGGGCAGTGGGTGCTCGACGCGGATGCGCTCGACGGGGTGATGCATCCGATGATGCTCGACCTCGTCCGCTGGCACGGTGCCGAGGAGGTTGAGCATCGCAATGTCGCGTTCGACGCGTTCATGTACGTCGACGGCGGCTATGCGCGCCGGGCGCGCACGGGCATCATCGCCAGTGCAGCGCTGGCGGTCGTGTTCGCGGTCTCGGTGGCCTACCTATATGCGAACGACCCGTCCGCGGACAAGGGCCGCTTCTGGCCGTTGCAGCTCGCGAGTGCGGTGAGTCGGGG